>Ga0247738_10000078_pt1 | contig 59366 bp, 52 predicted proteins | sample UWRJL013104B2_FD_180936 | JGI IMG/M metagenome (GOLD analysis project Ga0247738, IMG submission 180936) | Plant litter microbial communities from Arlington Agricultural Research Station in Wisconsin, United States - UWRJ-L013-104B-2 | ecosystem: Environmental > Terrestrial > Plant litter >...
GCCTTCCGCCGTCTCGCCATGATAATAAATTGGCGTGCCTTCGCCGCGCCCTTCATGCGTGCCATCGCTCAGTGTGCAGACGACCACATCGACATGGGTCTTGGACCCGCGACTGATGATGAACGCCCCGGCGACCGGCCAGCGCTCGACGACGACGGACGCAACACGGATCGGCGCAAGGCTCACGATCGTCATTCCCGGCTCAGCCGCGCGCGAGGCCATCATGGCGGCGAATCCAGTCCTCGACCACCGGTGCGATCCGATCGCGCCATTTCGAGCCATTGAAAATGCCGTAATGGCCGACATCCTTGGCAAGATGGTACTGCTTGAACGCGTCGGGCAGGCTGGTGGCGATTTTCAGCGCCGCCTTGGTCTGGCCAATGCCGGAAATGTCATCATGTTCGCCTTCGACGGCGAGCAAGCCGATGTCGGTAATCGCCGCCGGATCGACAATCTGCCCGCGATGCAGGAACTCGCCCTTGGGCAAGCTGTGCTTCTTGAACACTTCCTGGATCGTTTGCAGGTAGAATTCGGCGGTCATGTCGCAGACCGAGCGATATTCGTCATAGAAGCGCTTGGTGGAGTCCGCGCTGTCGTCGTCGCCCTTCACCAGATGGCGGAACATCTGCCAGTGGCTCATCAGGTGATTGCCAAGGTTCATCGACATGAAGCCGGCAAGCTGCATGAAGCCAGGATAGACCTTGCGTCCTGCGCCGGGATGACTGAACGGCACGGTCGCGACGACATTCTGGCTGAACCAGCTCAGCGGCCGCTCCTGCGCCAGATCGTTGACCGCTGTTGGCGCCTCGCGCGTATCGACTGGCCCGCCCATCATGGTGAGCGTGCGCGGACGGCAGGGATGCTTTTCCGCCGACATGAGGCAAGCCGCAGCAAGGCACGGCACCGAAGGCTGGCACACAGCGAGCATATGTGCGCCGGGGCCGATATGCTCGAGCCAACCGATCAGATAATCGACATAATCGTCCAGATCGAAGCTGCCATCGGAGAGCGGCACGTCCCGCGCGTCAGCCCAGTCGGTGATATAGACATCATGACCCGGCAACATGCGCTGTACGGTACCGCGCAGCAGAGTCGCGAAATGTCCGGACATCGGGGCGACGATCAGCAGCTTGGGATCATTGCCCGTGTGGCCTTCACGCACGAAGTGGCGCAGTTGTCCGAACGTCTTGTGCGCCTCGATCCTCTCGACGATGGGCACGTCGACGCCGTTTATGGAGGTCGTCGGCAGATTGAAGGCCGGCTTTCCGCGCGGCGCCGCAGCATGTGCGAACACGTCGAGCGCCGAGGCCAGCAGCGGCCCGCCACCGAAATAGGCGAATGGATTTGCGGGATTTTGCAGCATTTCCATGCTGGCGGTCGCCATGGCACTGGCACTGGCCAGCAGGTTCCGTTGAAGTTCGTAAGCGCTATAGAGCATGCGTAATTTGCCTCATCGCCTCTCTCTAGACCAACCTATGACATGTTGCGATGCAATATATGCTGCCATGGACCTTTCGCAGCTAATATTGCGTGAAAAGGATGCAAGTGCCCGGCCCCTCGACGCATTTGGCCAGTCGCTCCACTGAAGCGGTTCCAAGCCGCCGGAAACTCGTCTACGGCGCGGCCATGGCCAGAAGACCCCTTCCCTCCTCGATCGATCCGACTCAGGCTAAGCCCGCGAGCCTCGGTAACCTGCGGCTTATCTGGTCGATGGCGCTGCGCTATCCCGGGCGGATCGCCATCGCTGCTGTCGCGCTGCTCGCGGCCTCCGGCGCAACGCTGGCTATTCCCGCTGGTTTCAAGCTCGTGATCGACCGCGGCTTTGCTGGCGGCAGCGGCGATATCAGCCGCTGGTTCGAATATTTGCTGCTCATCGTGCTGGTGCTGGCCTTGGCCACGGCCACGCGCTTCTATTTCGTGTCATGGCTGGGCGAACGCGTGGTCGCGGACATGCGCAAGGCAGCGCACAGCAACCTGCTGCGTCAGGAGCCCGCGTTTTTCGAGACAAACCGCCCTTCCGAGATCGCCTCGCGCCTGACGGCCGATACCGCAATTATCGAGCAGATCGTCGGCTCGACCACCTCCATCGCGCTGCGCAACATGCTCACCGGTATTGGCGGCGTGGTCTATCTTTTCACACTGGCACCGCGCCTGACTGCGCTGCTGCTGTTCGGCATTCCTTTGGTGCTCACACCTGTGGTGTTCATCGGCCGCCGGCTGCGCGATCTCTCGCGCTCCAGCCAGGATAGCCTGGCCGCCGTCGGCAGCATCGCCACCGAAGTGCTCGGCGCCATGAAGATCGTGCAGGCCTTCACGCAGGAACCCCGTGAATCCGCCCGGTTCAGCGAGGCGGTCGAAGATAATTTCCGCATGGCGCGCAAGCGCTTCACTGTGCGCGCATTCATGACCGCGACGATCATGCTGGTCATTTTCGGTGCGATCACGCTCATCCTCTGGCGCGGTGCGCTCGATGTCGAGGCCGGACGCATGACCGGCGGCGCGATTGCGGCCTTCGTGCTGACCAGCGGCGTTGTTGCCGGTGCTTTTGGTGCTCTCACCGAAGTCTATGGCGATCTGCTGCGCGGCGCAGGTGCCGCAGCGCGCCTCTCCGAACTGACCAGTGTCGTTGCCGGTATTCGCCCTCCTGAAAATCCGGTGGAGATCCCTGCGGACCACAAGGCGCATCTCGTTTTCGAGAATGTCTCCTTCCGCTATCCAACCCGGCCTGACGCGCCATCGCTGACCGATTTCTCGCTCGACGTGGCGCCGGGCGAGACCGTTGCGATCGTTGGCCCCTCGGGCGCTGGCAAATCGACACTGCTCCAGTTGGCCGAGCGCTTCTACGATCCGACCGAGGGCCAGATTGCGCTCAATGGCGTGCCGCTGCGCGAGGCCGACCCGGCGCAAATCCGCAGCATGATCGCGCTGGTGCCGCAGGAAACGATGATCTTCGCTGCAAGCGCACGCGACAACCTGCGCTACGGTCGCTGGGACGCTGATGAAGACGCGCTTTGGGCGGCCGCGCGCGCTGCAAATGCGGAAGATTTCCTGCGCGCGCTCCCGCAAGGCCTCGACACCGAACTGGGCGAGGCCGGCGCACGGCTCTCCGGCGGCCAGCGACAGCGCATCGCGATCGCCCGCGCGCTCCTCAAGGACGCGCCGCTGCTGCTGCTCGACGAAGCGACGTCGGCGCTCGATGCCGAATCCGAGCGGCTCGTGCAGGACGCGCTCGACCACCTCATGAAGGACCGCACCACCGTCGTGATCGCGCATCGCCTCGCGACCGTTCGCGCGGCCAACCGGATCATCGTGCTTGATGGTGGACGCATTGTGGAATCGGGCACACACACTGAACTGTCGGCGCGCGGCGGCCTCTATGCACGGCTTGCAGCCCTGCAATTCACTGAGGCTTGAAGCTCACTGGAAGAACCGCTTCGACGCTAACGCTGACCACTCCCCGGTAAAAGCCGGGGCCAGCCTCTACCTTCCGCCGTCATGCCCATGCATACGGGAATCCAGGTCCACCATCTGAGCGCCAGTCAGTCTTCCATACGAAGCTGCGTCCGAACTCTCACGATGAGAAAAGCTAGGGTTTACTGCGGGTGCGCCAACGGCTTACGGCACATGACTTCACGTATCACGGTAGCAACACGATCACTCAGTGACGGTGAACCGGCTCGGACGTTTTGATGATGTGATCGAAGATTGCGGGGTGTAGCGGGCTTTCGAAGGCGCAGCCCGCCTCGTGGTTCGCCACCCAGATGATGCGGGCCTTGCGTCCGTCAAAGCCGGGGAACATCACCCAGACTTCCATGCCGACGCGCAGTTTGACGAAGCTCAGCAGACGAAAGCCGGCGGGCGACAAATCCGTCACCTTGGTCCTGAACCAGGCCTCGCCCTTGCGGCGGAATTTCACGCCGATCAGCGTAGCAATACGGTTATAACGCCTCGCATCGCGCTGGTTCGACTCTTCAACCAATGCGCTCATGGCGCTCAGCTCCCGACACAGATCCCATGAAAAAATACCGCTTGCAGCCTTACCAAGGGGTTAATTTCTGCCCGAGAAGCGCGAATTCCTCCCTTAGTGGAATAGGCTCAATACCATGATTTCGTCCGCGCGCGCGAGTTCGATAGCTTCCACCAATGAACAGGGATGAAGGCCTCATGGTTGAACCAGCGCGCCGCTCAGACGCCCGGTAGCGTTGGGAGCGGTCTGACAGCTAAGGCTCGCAATGAACCCGGAATGCTGCACGATCACGCCTCTCTCTGCCTGCCTCGGCCCATTCAGATACGCTTAGCCCTTAAGCAATCCGCTCAGGGCCGTCGCACTGTGGCCGAGCTCGTCAGGGCAAGCAAAGTCTCCTTTGTACGCGGCTCCCTCGCCCCCGACCTTTCCCGACCCTGGAATATGTCCCGTCGAAGCATGACGCGGCGGAGGAGAACTGGGGTGAAACAGGCAAACGCCTAGCGAAAGGCGTTCACCGCCACGCGGAGCGCGACAACAAAAAAGGGGGCCGAAGCCCCCTTTTCCGTGTCTTGTACGGCCGGCACCACCTGCGTGAGCCCAGCGTCGCAAATCAGAAGTTGCCGTAACGCTCGTTGCCGACAAAGCCCATTTTGGTGACCTTGGAGCGCTTGATGATGGCAAGCACATCGTCGACGACCACATAACGCGATTGCGGATCGGGTTCGAACTGCAGCTCTGGCTCCGGGCTCATGCGCACGGTGGACTCCAGATACTGACGCAGCGTGAGCTTGTCGATCTGCGCGCCGTTCCAGTAGATCAGGCCGCGCGCATCAATGCCCAGCTTGTTCTTCACGGGATCGATCGGATTATCCTGCGGCGGCGAATTCTGCGGCAGGTCGATCTTCACCGCGTGGGTCTGCGGCGGGATGGTTATGATGAACATGATAAGGAGAACGAGCATGACGTCGATCAACGGCGTCGTGTTCATTTCCATCATGGGCTCGCCGTCATCGCGGCCACCGCTCATTGCCATGAGACTAGTCTCCTAAAATTCGTTTAGAGCCGGCGGGCGACGAAATCGCCAGCCTCAGGCTGGGAAATGAACCCGACCTTGGGGAAGCCGGCGCGCTGCATCGTGAAGATCGTGCCGCCGATGCACCGGTAAGGTGTATCGATATCGGCGCGAATGTGAACTTCGGGAAGATCGTCGGGCGAGATGTTCTGAACGCCGCCGGCCTTCTCGATATCCTTCTTGAGCTTGTCGACTGCGCGCGTGAGCAGATCGTTCGCACTCACCTTGCTGAGCAGCCAATAAACTTCGCACGAGCCGTCTGCGCCAGCGCGGACAGTGAGCGATACATTTTCCGGCTTGGTTGTTGTCGGCTCGAAGGGAATCTTCGGAAGATTAACCTTCACGTTCTGCACCACGACCGGAACGGCGATGAGAAAGATGATCAGGAGCACCAGCATGACGTCCACGAGAGGCGTCGTGTTGATGTCCGACATCGGCATGTCTTCGCCGCCCGATCCTGCACTAATAGCCATCGATCAGTTTCCTAGCATAATTGAAACAGGCTCTGTCCGGCGTGCCGGCGGCCATGTGAGGTGGACCGAAGCCCACCCGCACATGATCCGCCTGCGACGGATCAGGCCTTGGCCGGGGCCGGCTTGGCAGCAGCGACAGGCGCAGCGACGACGGCCGGACGGACAGCGCCGTTCGAGACGAGATAGCCCAGCAGGTCGTTGTTGAAGCCGCTGAGATCTTCAGCGATCGCCTTGTTGCGACGCTGCAGCCAGTTGTAGGCAAGCACAGCAGGCACAGCCACGGCGAGACCGAGAGCCGTCATGATCAGCGATTCACCGACCGGACCAGCAACCGTGTCGATCGATGCAGAACCCGAGGCGCCGATCTTGATGAGCGCGCGATAGATGCCGATAACCGTACCCATCAGACCGATGAACGGCGCGGTGGCGCCCACGGTCGCGAGGAAGGCGAGGCCGCCGGCGAGCGAGGAATTGATCGTCTGCTCCGAACGAGCGAGCGAGGCGTGCAGCCAGTCATGCGCTTCGACCGGATTGGTCAGCTTGGCATGCTGCTCCTGAGCCAGGATGCCGTCGTCGACCAGCTGCTTGTAAGCGCTGTTCTTCTCGAGCTTGGCCGAACCTTCCTTAAGCGCTGCGGAGCGCCAGAAGCCGGTCGAGCGAATCTTCTTGCCCTGGCCGATGACCTTCTGCTGCTCGATCAGCTTCGAGAACAGAATGAAGAACGAGAAAACGGACATACCCACGAGGATGATGAAGATCGCCCAGGAGATGACACCACCCTGTTCGAGAGCTTCAAGAAGGCCGTATGGATTGTGGCCGGCGGCGGGAGCTGCAGCAGCGGCGATTTGGTTGAACATCATGCTTAGTCCTCTCAAAACCAGTCAGTAAAGAAGCCGGTCCGTGCCCCTAAGCTCGGACCGGCCATTAGCTTCAATTTTCGGGTAGACGCCATGCCCATGACTGCCGGGCAGTCGTCCGCATCGGCTTGCCGGCCTGATCAAGCGCGGGCTGATAACGTGCGCGCCTCAAGACCAGGTTGCAGGTGGCTTCATCAAGATCGGCATTGCCGCTCGTAGAAACGATCTTGCAGTTCTCGGCACGACCTTGTTCGTTGACATCCCACGATGCTGTCACGCGACCCTGGACTTCGTCACGCAGCGCGCGTGCCGGATAGTCGTCAGGCGTGATCCAACCTGCTGGGTTGCCGCGTGCTGTTGCAGCCTTGCTGACCTGTGGAACAGGCGGCGGAGGCGGCGCAGGCGGCGCGGTGGGTGCTGGCGGCAGAGGCGGCGGCAAGGTCGGCACCGACTGAATCGCAGGTGCAGGCGCAGGCAGCGCAACTTCCGCTGGCGGGATATAAACCGGCGGCGGCGGGATCGGCTGATCCGGCGGCGGCGGTGGCGGTGGCTCTTCCGGTGGTGGCGGTTCCTCGGCTACGTCAATAACGTTCAGCTGCTCTGCAGCCTTCTTGACATATTGAATGCCAAGACCCGTTACGAACGCATAACCGAGCACCGCGTGAACCAGAGCCACAATGACGATCGAAACCGTCCTACTCGACGATTGCGAATGATCAGCATAAGCCATTCAGCTACGACGCTCCCTCAAACTCACTATTGGGCTACGACCCCGTTCACGCGAATAACGTAATGTTAACAACACTGCGCCAGCCGCGCGAAACTGGCCGCTCGGATTGGTTATCGAGGCAAGTCCTATCGCGGCAAATCGCATCAGGCAAACGCTTTGTTTGCGTTTAGCATTAGGCCCGTTATCCAGCGATATAGCAGGGTGGATCGAACCGCGATGAGCAAAAGATGTCGGAAAAAATCAACATGATCACTCGTAGTATTAGTTTGCTAACAGCGCTCGTTGTTGCCGCGGCGGCATATTCAGGATTTGATGCTGCAGTAGCCGCGAAGCAGAATGAGCTGCCTCCGGCCCCCCGGCCCGCCTACGCGCGGATAGCGGACTTGGTCACCAGCAGTCCGGCTATCGCGGTAATTAGCGTCAGGAAGATGACTATGGTTCCCGCCGAGCGGGCGCCGGGGCTTGCGCCCGGTCATCAGCGGTTCCTGGTGAGCGCAGATACTCTTGCGCTGATTCGCAGCAATGACGTGCTGGCGCGCCAGGCAAGCTTCCTGCTCGACCTCCCTCTTCCGCCCAAAGCCAAGCCCCCTAAATGGGCCAAACGCAGCTTCCTGATCTTCGGAAAGGTCGAGAACCGGGTGGATTATTTCCAGCTTCTCTCCAGCACCGCGGCTATTGCATGGTCGCCGGAGAACGAAGCTTTGGTACGCAAGGTCGCCGCCGAACTGACCGCCGCCAATGCCCCGCCGATCATCAAGGGCGTCGATTCGGTCTTCCACGTCAGCGGCGCAGTCGCCGGCGAAGGCGAATCGCAGATTTTCCTCAGCACCGCCGATGGCAGCCCAATCTCCCTGTCGATCATTCGCAGACCGGACGAGCAGCCGCATTTCGGCGCCTCCCTCGGCGAAGTCGTGGACGAAACAGCCGCCATGCCCAGCCCGGACACGCCGCTCTGGTATCGCATGGCCTGCTTCCTCCCCGCGACCCTGCCCGCCAAGGCGCTGGCGGGGCAGTCCACAGCGGAGGCGGCGGCCGCTTCAAGAGATTATGCCGCTTTCCTCAAAGCGCTGGCGCCCTGCGATCGGGAACCACAAGCGCTCGAATGACGAATCGGCACTGCCGGAGCATCTTTCCCGGCGCTGATTCTCCGCCTATGGCACTCGCGCCGCGGGCCTACCCGCATCCGATTCCCCCGCCAGATTATCCGGCCAGTTTTTCAGGGACCACATCGCATGAATGATATCGCTCCGCTTCGCCTCGCCATTGTCGGCTTGGGCACTGTCGGCGCCGGCGTCATTCGCCTGCTGCAGGTCAATGGCGAGCTGGTTGCGCGGCGTTCGGGCCGACCGATCCAGGTCGTGGCAATATCGGCGCGCGATCAGGGCAAGGATCGCGGCATCGATCTTTCGGGCTATGAGTGGGTCGACGACATGGCCAGCCTCGCCCTGCGCGACGATATCGACGTTGTGGTCGAGCTGATCGGCGGCGCGGACGGCCCTGCCCTCACCCTCGCTCGCCAGTGCCTCAAGGCCGGCAAGCCCTTCGTGACCGCAAACAAAGCAATGATCGCCTATCACGGCCTCGATCTCGCCCACGAGGCCGAGCGCAGCGGCGTCGCACTCAAATATGAAGCTGCGGTGGCCGGCGGCGTGCCCGTCATTAAGGGACTGCGCGAAGGCGCCGCGGCGAATCGCATCATGCGGGTCTATGGCATCCTCAACGGCACCTGCAATTATATCCTCTCGACCATGGAGCGCGAGGGCAAGGCTTTTGGCGACGTGCTCGGCGACGCGCAAAAGCTTGGTTACGCCGAGGCGGACCCGACCTTCGACATCGATGGCATCGACGCGGCCCACAAGCTCTCTATCCTCTCCAGCTTGGCCTTCGGCACCGAGATCGACTTCCCGTCCGTCGACATCACGGGCATCCGCCATGTCCTCGCTGCCGATATCCGTGAAGCGGCGACGCTCGGCTTCAAGGTGCGCCTCGTGGCGCTGGCCGAGTGCGAAGCGGAAGGCGGCGAGCAAGTCGGCCTGTTCCAGCGCGTCCACCCAATGCTCGTTCCGGTCGATCACCCTCTCGCCCATGTCGATGGTGCGCTCAATGCTGTGGTCGCCGAGGGCAATTTCGTCGGCCGGCTGTTCTTTCAGGGCGCAGGCGCGGGCGAAGGCCCAACGGCGTCCGCCGTGGTCGCCGACATCATCGACATTGCGCGCGACGAATATGGCCCGCCTTTCGCAATGCCCGCCGAAATGCTCGACCGTCAGGTCAAGGCGGATGCCGGCGCACGCACCGGCCGCGCCTATATGCGCTTCCGCGTCAAGGACCGGCCCGGTGTACTCGCCGAGATCACGGCTGCGATGCGCGACGCCAGCGTCTCGATCGAAAGCGTCATCCAGCGCGCAGCAACCGAGGATGACGGCGTACTCGTCGCCATCGTGACGCATCAGGGCGCGCTTTCCTGCATCGACGATGTGTTGCGCCGCCTTGGTGGTTCAGACAGCCTCATCGATGCGCCAATGGTCATGCACATCCTCGACTGACGCGCGCTCTACGCAAACTCATCCTACGATCGTGTGTCGCATCGCATGCGGCGCAGATGATGCCGCGCAATTATCGACATTGAAACACTCCTACATTATCGCGGCGACCAGTCTTTGGAGAAGGATGCGCCTCGTCATGCCCAAGCCGATTGCGAACAGCCCCGACGCCGCTGGCACGGTTCCGGCCAGTTCCGTTCTGGATCGCGTGCTCGTGCTCGAGATGGTGCGCGTGACCGAAGCGGCCGCCGTCGCCGCCTCACGCCTCATCGGCCGGGGCGATGAGAAGGCGGCGGACGCAGCAGCGGTTCAGGCGATGCGCGCGGCTTTCAACGATCTCGATATCGACGGCACCGTGGTCATCGGCGAAGGCGAGCGCGACGAAGCGCCTATGCTCTATATCGGCGAGAAGGTCGGCGGCGCGATTGGTAGAGGCCCTAAGATCGACATTGCGCTCGATCCGCTGGAAGGCACCACCATCACCGCCAAGGCCGGCCCCAATGCCCTCGCCGTCCTCGCGGCGGCGGAAGAGGGTGGCCTGCTCAATGCGCCCGACGTCTATATGGAGAAGCTGGCGGTCGGCCCCGGCTATCCCGAAGGCGTCATCGACATGCGCAGGAGCGCGACCGAGAATATCGAATCCGTCGCTCGCGCCAAGGGCGTGAAGCCCAGCGAGATCATCGCCTGCGTGCTCGACCGGCCTCGCCACGAAAAGCTCATCGCCGAGTTGCGCGCTATTGGTTGCGGTATCGTGCTGATCCCCGATGGAGACGTGGCCGGCGTGATCGCGACGACCAATCCCGACACGACCATCGACATCTATATGGGCTCGGGCGGTGCGCCAGAGGGCGTTCTGGCCTGCGCAGCCCTGCGCTGCGTCGGCGGCCAGTTCCAGGGACGCCTCATCTTCCGCAATGAGGATGAGCGGGGCCGCGCCCGCAAATGGGGCATCGAGGATCTAGACCGGATCTATGACCTCAAGGATCTCGCCAAGGGCGACTGCATCTTTGCGGCAACCGGCGTCACTGACGGATCGCTGCTCCACGGCGTCAAGCGCCGCCGCGACGGCAAGATGACCACCGAGAGCGTGGTGATGCGTGCTTCCTCCGGCACGGTGCGCTGGATCAAGGGTGAGCATCGCATCGACGCGTGAGGCGGCGCGCAGTCGTCACCGACGCTTATTTCTTCAGGCGGTAGCCCGTCCGGAACATCCACGCGATGATCGCGATGCAGACCAGCAGCATTCCCGTCACGAACGCCATGGATATGGCCATGGACACATCGCCCTTTCCGAAGAAGGTCCAGCGGAAGCCGCTGATCAGATAGACCACCGGGTTGAACATGGTGATCGTCTTCCACGGTTCGGGCAGCATGTGCACCGAGTAGAAGGCGCCGCCCAGGAAGGTCATCGGCATGATCACCAGCATCGGGATGATCTGCATCTGCTCCCAGCTTTGCGCCCACAGCCCCATGATGAAGCCGAACAGGCAGAAGCTCACCGCAATGAGCACCATGAAGCCAAACATCGCGATGGGATGCGCAATGGGCAGCGAGACGAAGAGATGCGCCGTCGCGAAGATGACCAGCCCGACCGCAAGGGACTTGCTCGCCGCCGCGCCGACATAGCCCAAGATGGTCTCAAGCGGCGAAACCGGGGCCGAATGTAGCTCGTAGATCGTGCCGCTGAACTTGGGCATGAAGATGCCGAAGCTGGCATTGGCGATGCTCTCGGTGAACATGGAGAGCATGATGAGCCCCGGCACGATGAACGCGCCATAGGCTATGCCGTCCACTTCGGTCATGCGCGAGCCGATGGCACTGCCGAAAACCACGAAATAGAGCGACGTGGTGATCGCAGGCACGAACAGTCCGGTCATCAGCGTTCGCGCAAAGCGGTGCATCTCGAAAAAGTAGATCGCCTTGATGGCATGCATGTTGAAGGTCATGCTGCGGCCTCCCCACGCTGCGTCGAATCCGGCGCGTGGACAAGGCTCACGAAAATGTCCTCCAGCGAGCTTTCCTGCGTATTGAGGTCTTTATAGGCGATACCCAACTCGCCCAGTCGCCCGAGCAGACGGGAAATGCCGCTATGCTCGGCCTGGCTGTCGAACACATATTCCAGCTCATGCCCATCCGCGATCACGCTGAGCGGCCACTCTTCGAGGCCGGCAGGCAGAGCGTCGAGTGGATCCGACAGAGAAATCCGCAGCGTCTTGCGCCCGAGCTTCTTCATCAGGACGGCGGTTTCCTCGACAAGGATCAGCTCGCCTTTGTTGATGACGCCCACCCGATCCGCCATTTCCTGCGCTTCTTCGATATAATGCGTGGTGAGGATGATGGTTGCGCCCTTGTCGCGCAGCTCACGCACCAGCTTCCACATGTCGCGACGCAGCTCGACATCGACGCCCGCGGTCGGTTCATCGAGGAACAGCAGCCGCGGTTCGTGGCTGAGCGCCTTAGCGATCATCACCCGCCGCTTCATGCCGCCGGAAAGCTCGGTAATCTTGGAATTGCGCTTGTCCCACAGCGAGAGGTCGCGCAGCACTTTCTCGACATGTGCATCGTCGCGCGGCTTGCCGAACAGCCCGCGGCTGAACCGCACAGTGTCGATCACCCGCTCGAACATGTCGGTCGCCAGCTCCTGCGGCACCAGTCCGATCGTGGAGCGTGTCTGCCGATAGCCCGAGACGATATCGTGCCCGGCCACGGTGACCGTGCCGCCGCTTGCCGTCACGATGCCGCAGATGATCGAGATGAGCGTCGTCTTGCCCGCGCCATTCGGGCCGAGCAGCGCGAAAATCTCGCCTTCCTCAACATCGAGGTCGACCGCCCCGAGCGCCTGATGGCCGCTCGAATAACGTTTGGAAACAGCACGGACGGAGAGGATTGCAGCCATGCTTGCGAGCTATCCGATTGAGCGGCGATTGCAAGCCCGGCCGCCGAACCGGACGGGTTATGTCCGACAAAGCTTTGCTCTAAGGACAGACCCATGACCTTTGCACTCGACATCGAACAATCTCTGACCGGCCGCGCGTGGCGCTGGCGTGGCCCTGAACCGGCGGGCGCGGGCGGCAATCTGATCGACGACCTGCTCCGCGCACGCGGCTGCCGACCCGAGCATATGGAGCGCGAGCGCGATCCCACGATCCGCGCTTTCATGCCCGATCCGTCACTGTTCAAGGATATGGACCGCGCCGCCGAACGCCTCGCCGCTGCCGTCATCGACCGCGAATCGGTGACGATCTTTGGCGATTACGATGTCGACGGCGCAACCAGCGCGGCCCTGCTCTTGCGGCTCCTGCGCGATCTGGGGCTCGAAGCGGGCGTCTATATCCCGGACAGGCTCATGGAAGGCTATGGCCCCTCCGGCGAAGCGCTCGTTGCGCTTGCCGAGGCAGGCTCCAGCCTCGTCGTCACGGTGGATTGCGGCGCACAGGCGTTTGCCGCGCTGGAAGCGGCGCGCGATGCCGGGCTCGACGTGATCGTGGTCGATCATCACAAATGCGCGACCATCCTCCCCGTCGCCCATGCGCTGGTCAATCCGAACCGGCTCGACGAGTGCGACGAAGGCGCTGCGCATGGCCATCTCGCGGCGGTTGGCGTTGCATTCCTGCTCGGCGCAGCGCTGATCCGCGTCCTGCGCGCGCGCGGCTGGTTCGCCAACCGGCCAGAACCGCGCCTCATGGACCTGCTCGATCTTGTCGCGCTCGGCACAGTGGCGGACGTGGCCCTGATCCGCGGGCTCAACCGCGCCTTCGTGGCGCAGGGCCTCAAAGCGATGGCCCGGCGCGGCAATATCGGCATGACGGCGCTGCTCGCAGCAAGCCGACTGGAGCGCGCGCCCCTCGCCTCCGATCTCGGCTTCGCGCTCGGTCCGCGCATCAATGCTGGCGGGCGCGTCGGCAAATCCGACCTCGGCGTGCGGCTTCTCACCACGCAGGATCCCGACGAAGCCGCGATAATCGCCGCCGAACTCGATCGGCTGAACGGCGAGCGCCGCACCATCGAGGGGGATGTACAGGCGCAGGCTCAGGCCATGATGGAAGCGCAGGGCACCCGCTCGGTCGTGCTCATTGCGGGCAAGGGCTGGCATCCCGGCGTGATCGGCATTGTCGCCGGACGCCTCAAGGAGAAGAGCGGCAGGCCGGCCATCGTGATCGCGCTCGACGAGGACGGCATCGGCAAGGGCTCGGGTCGCTCGATCACCGGCGTGGATCTGGGCGCGGCGATCCTCGCGGCAAAGGACGAAGGCCTGCTCATCGCCGGCGGTGGCCATGCCATGGCGGCTGGCCTCACCATCGCGGAGGCCGAACTGCCGCGCCTCGCGGAATTTCTCGAGGAGCGCCTTGCCGCAGATGTCGCTCGCGCGTCCGGCACGAAGGCTTTGCTCATCGATCTCATCGTGGCGCCCGGCGGTCTCACGCCCGATCTGGTGTCGCAAATGGATGGCGCCGGCCCCTTCGGCAATGGCTGGCCCGCCCCGCGCGTCGCGCTCGGTCCGGTGCGAATCGTCAAGGCGGACATTGTCGGCACGGATCATGTCCGCGCTTTCGTCAGCGGCGAGGATGGCCGTTCCTTGAAAGCCATGGCCTTCCGTCAGGCGGAGAGCGAACTGGGCCAGATGCTGCTCCATGCAGACCGCTCTCGCCGCTGGTGGCTCGCCGGACGCGCCAAGATCGACGACTGGGGCTCACGCCCGGCAGCGGAACTGCATATCGAAGATATGGCGGGGATTTGAGATTGTCGCCTAAATGGTGACCCCTACGGGAATCGAACCCGTGTTTCAGCCGTGAAAGGGCCGCGTCCTAACCGCTAGACGAAGGGGCCATCTGGGTGGCTTTTGGCCACCGCGAAGGCGAGGCGACCCTTTAGGTGCGTGTTTCGGCCCGGTCAAGTGTCCCGGCGCCCTGAAAATGCGCCTAATCGTCATCGACAGGCTCGCCAGCCCATTTCTCCCCGCGCTGCCTGATCGAGGTGGAGATGATCGTGATGCTCGGCATTATAATCCGGCGACAGCACCGTGGAGAAAAGTCCGCAGGCACCGTCACGCACGGCCCGCAGAAACTGCGCCTTCTTGCCTTGCCCGGCCCCGTCCGAGGCGACCCGAATCCGCTGCCCGTCCGCCAGCGTGAAGCCGCTCACGTCAATGGCGTTGGCGCTGGCATGTTCGCTCCATCCTCCGGTTTCGCGCCCATAAAGCCGGCGGCATGAGAAGCTGCCGTAATGATCGATCTGCCGGACCGATGTGCCGAAGATGCGCTGGGCAGCAGGTCCAACCACCTGCCATTGCCACATGGCCAGCCCGGCAACGACGGGGCATGACGGTGCGACATTATTGGGGGCCAGCGCCAGCATGGCCTGACCGCTCTTGAGGCGGACGGCATCGTCCACCGTGCATTGCCCACCTTTGCGCGGCGGAGTTTCGCTGAATTGAAGCCCGGCGCCGCGCAGGAGCCCAACACATGTCGCGCGATTCCCGGTAAGGCCCGCGAGCTTGCGTCCCGTGAACAGCCCGACCGGCTCGTCAAGTTGCAGCGCCGTCCATGGCAGATCCTGTGGCCTGCCTTTCATGTAGACTAAGGCGCCCCAAGCCGCGCAGGCCACTAATGCAAGTATGACGAAACGGCGCGTCCAGCGATGAAGCGCATGGCGGGTCCTGGTGCGCACTCAGGTCCATCTCGCAATGGCTATGGCCACCAGCACGGACAGGATGAGCGCGCCCAGCGTCTCGATCAGCGAATGGCTGTTCCAATCCCAGATCTTCAGCCCTTCCAGCGCCGGCATATTGGCCCGCCTGCCCTCGCCCGTCGTTTCGATCCAGCGATACTCATGCTGGGTGACCTCCCGAATGACGCACGCACAGGCGCCCGCAACCCAGCCCAGCCAGATCGCCGGGGCGCTTGCCACACGGAGCGCCCGGCCCAGCAGCCAGATTGCGAGCATCACACCGAGTGCAATGGGGAGATGGACGACCATAGTCTGTGCAACGTGTATCATCCCCGCAGGTTGCAGCGATGGACGGCGCCAGACAAGCTGCTAGACACTCACACATGTCATCCCCCAGCCGCCCCGCCATTCTCTTCGTGTGCCTCGGCAATATCTGTCGTTCCCCGCTGGCCGAAGCTGCTTTCCGGCAGGCGGCGCTGAAGGCCGGGCTCGATGTCGAGGTCGAATCGGCGGGGACAGGTGCCTGGCATGTGGGGAAACCACCGGATCGCCGCGCTCAGGCAACCGCTATGCGCAAAGGCGTCGATATTTCGCAATATTCCGGACGTCAGGTGGAGCCGGGCGATTTCCGTCACTTCACGCATATTTTCGCGCTGGATGAGGCTAATTTCGCCGATCTTAAAGCAATCGCGCCCGCAAATGCTCGGGCAGAGTTAAGCCTGCTGCTCGATCTGATCGAGGGTCGCGCAGGCGAATCCGTCAGCGATCCTTATTATGGCGGCGACGAGGGCTTCGAGCAGACCTGGGCGGATGTCAGCGCAGCCGCGCAGGCGCTGGTGAGGCGACTCAGCTAAGTCCGGCAACCAGTGCCAGAACCTGCGCGGCATGTTCTTTCCGGCAGATCAGCAGGTCCGGCATGTAGCTATCGGCGCGATTATAGATGAGCGGCGATCCGTCGATGCGCGAGGCATGCAGGCCATGGGCCAGCGCCACGGCGACCGGCGCGCAGCTATCCCATTCATATTGGCCGCCCGAGTGCAGATAAATGTCCGCCTCGCCGCGAATGATCGACATGGCCTTGGCGCCTGCCGACCCCATGGGCACCAGCTCCGCGCCCAGAGCCTCCGCAACGGCCACAGCTTCGGGCGCGGGCCGCGTTCGCGAAACCACCATGCGCAGCTGCTCGGGGGCTGGCGGCACCGTCACCGGCAGATCTGTCCGCAGCACCTGCCCCAGTCCGGGCAGCGCGACAGCACCAGTTACAGGCTGGCCGTCGATGGTCAGCGCGACATGCACCGCCCAGTCGGTCCGCCCCTCGCCATATTCGCGCGTGCCATCGACCGGATCGACGATCCACACACGGGACTTGCCGATACGCTTGCCGTCGCAATCGCGCTCCTCGGAGAGCAAACCATCGTCGGGCCGCAGCGTCGCGATCGCGTCGACCAGAAAGGCATTGGCGGCATGATCGCCTGCCTTGCCCAGCGCCTTGCCCTCATATTGGCCCGAGGCGCGCACCTCGAGCAGCAAATCCCCTGCCCGCTCCGCAAGATCGGCAGCGAGGCTCGCATCGCTCACAGATCCGGGCTCCACACGCCGACGACGCGCTCGACGATCAGGTCCGCTGCCGCTTCCGGTGTCATCGCCAGCGTATCGATGCGAATCTCGGGCGATTCCGGCGCTTCATAGGGGCTGTCGATGCCGGTGAAATTCTTGAGCTGGCCTTCGCGCGCCTTCTTGTAGAGGCCCTTGACGTCGCGCGCCTCGGCATCGGCGAGCGGCGTATCGATGAAGATCTCGATGAACTCACCCGCCGGCAGCATCGCGCGCACCATCTCCCGCTCCGCGCGGAAGGGCGAGATGAACGCCGTGATGACGATCAGCCCAGCATCCGTCATGAGCTTGGCAACTTCGCCCACGCGGCGAATATTCTCGATCCGGTCGGCCTCGGTGAAGCCAAGATCCTTGTTCAACCCGTGGCGCACATTGTCGCCGTCCAGCAGGAAGCTGTGGCGGCCGAGCGCATAGAGCTTCTTCTCGACGATATTGGCGATGGTCGACTTGCCCGAGCCGGAAAGCCCCGTGAACCAGAGCAGGGCCGGCCGCTGGCTCTTCTGCGCGGCATGCGCATCGCGGCTGATATCCTGCGCCTGCCAATGGACATTCTGGGCGCGGCGTAGCGAGAAATGCAGCATCCCCGCCGCTACGGTGGCGTTGGTGATCTTGTCGATCAGGATGAAGCCGCCGAGCGGCTTGTCTGCGCCGCCCTGAGCGTCATCATAAGGCTCGAAGACAATGGGCCGGTCCGTGGTCAGCTCCGCGACGCCAATGCCGTTCAGCTCCAGCGTCCGCGCCGCGAGATGCTCCATCGTGTTGACGTTGATCTCATATTTGGGCTGCTGGATGCTCGCCGAAACGGTCTGCGTTGCCAGCTTGAGCCAATAAGCCCGGCCCGGCTTGAGCGCCTCGTCGGACATCCAGACAATCGTCGCTTCGAACTGATCGGCGGTCTGCGGCGGACTATCGGCAGCGGCAATGACATCGCCGCGCGAGCAATCGATCTCGTCGGCAAGCGTCAGCGTCACGGACTGGCCAGCGACCGCTTCATCCAGATCACCATCCAGCGTCACGATGCGCGCGACTGTGCTGGTCTTGCCTGAGGGCAGTACGCGCACGGCGTCGCCCGGCTTGACCGAACCACTGGCGATCAGTCCCGAAAAGCCGCGGAAATCGAGATTGGGCCGATTGACCCACTGCACCGGCATACGCAACGACCGCGCCTGATCCGTGCTGTTATTCACCTCGACCTCTTCGAGATGATCGATCAGCACGGGCCCATTGTACCAGGGCGTATTGGCCGAGAGTGACGTGATATTGTCGCCCTTGAAGCCTGAAATGGGGATCGGCACGAAATGCTCGATGCCGATGCTCTGGGCGAAGGCGCGATAGTCCGCGACGATCTCGTCGAACACGCTCTGTTCGTAGCCCACCAGGTCCATCTTGTTCACGGCCAGCACGATGTGGCGGATCCCGACCAGCTTGGCGAGATAGCTGTGCCGCCGCGTCTGGGTCAGCACGCCCTTGCGCGCGTCGATGAGGATCACGGCAAGGTCGGCGGTCGAGGCGCCTGTCACCATGTTGCGCGTATATTGCTCGTGGCCGGGCGTATCCGCGACGATGAACTTGCGCTTCTCGGTCGTGAAAAAGCGATAGGCGACATCGATGGTGATGCCCTGCTCGCGCTCGGCGGCGAGGCCGTCGACCAGCAGTGCGAAATCGATCTCCTGCCCCTGCGTGCCGACACGCTTGCTGTCGGCCTCCAGCGTGGCGAGCTGATCCTCGAAGATCATCTTGGAATCGTAGAGCAACCGCCCGATCAGCGTCGACTTGCCGTCGTCCACGGATCCGCAGGTGATGAAGCGCAGCATCGACTTGTGTTGATGCTGGTCCAGATAAGCGTCGATGTCCTGCGCGATGAGGGCGTCGGTCTGGTAGATGGGGTCAGCGATGTCAGACATCAGAAATACCCCTCCTGCTTCTTCTTTTCCATTCCGGCACCGCCCGCATCCTTGTCGATAGCGCGGCCCTGGCGCTCGCTGGTGGTTGTCAGCAGCATTTCCTGGATGACCTCAGGCAGCGTCGCCGCCTCGCTCTCGACTGCGCCGGTCAGCGGATAACAGCCCAAAGTGCGGAAGCGGATCGAGCGCTCCACGGGCACTTCGCCGGGGTTTAGTGGAAAGCGCTCATCATCGACCATCAGCAGCATCCCGTCACGCTCCACAGTCGGGCGCGGAGCAGCGAAATAGAGCGGCACGATGGGCACGTCGTTGAGCTGGATATATTGCCAGATGTCGAGCTCGGTCCAGTTGCTGATCGGGAAGACGCGGATGCTCTCGCCCTTGGACTTCTTGGCATTGTAGAGATTCCACAGCTCCGGCCGCTGGTTCTTCGGGTCCCAGCCGTGGCTAGCTGTGCGGAACGAGAAGATGCGCTCCTTGGCGCGGCTCTTCTCCTCATCGCGCCGGGCGCCACCGAAGGCCACGTCGAAGCCATAGAGATTGAGCGCCTGCTTCAGCCCCTCGGTCTTCCACATGTCGGTATGCAGCGCGCCATGGTCGAACGGATTGATGCCGCGCTCTTCCGCCTCGGGATTGCGATAGACCAGCAACTCCATGCCGCTCTCGCGCGCCATCCGGTCGCGCAGCTCATACATCGCCTTGAACTTCCAGGTCGTGTCGACATGGAGCAGGGGAAATGGCGGCGGCGAGGGATAGAAGGCCTTGCGCGCCAGATGCAGCATCACGGCGGAATCCTTGCCCACCGAATAGAGCATGACCGGCTTGTCCGCCTCTGCGACCACCTCGCGCATGATGTGGATGCTCTCGGCTTCGAGCCGTTCGAGATGCGTGAGTGTGCGAGTCATTCTTGTCCTGGCGCTCTATTGGCGCACGATCTCATATGGATCGCACGCAGCGTCCGGCTAGTCTTTCGCACGCCCTTTGGCACGCGGCTTTTGCTTGGACCCGCCCCTACCCGCGCTTTAGGCAGGCACTCGCGCCAGATGGCGGAGTGCCTGCGAAGGCGAACTATTCCTTGGCCGCCTTGGCCTTTGCCGGAGCTTTCTTCGCCCCAGCCTTTTTCGGGGCAGCCTTTTTCGCGGGAGCCTTCTTGGCCGCAGCATCCTTCTTGGGCGCGGCCTTCTTCTTGCCCTTGGATGGCCCCGCAGCCGCGCGCGTATCGATCAGCAGGACGGCTTCCTCCAGCGTCAGCGCATCGGGCTCCGTGCTCTTGGGAAGCGTCGCATTGGTCGTGCCATCGGTCACATAGGGGCCGAAGCGCCCTGCCATCAGCTTGATCTCGGCCTGGCTCACCGGATGCGGACCCATGACCTTGAGCGGCTCGGTGCCGCGCCGCGCGCCGCCCCTGTTTGCCGCGTCCGCAAGCTTCGAAACGGCCGCGTTCATGCCGGTCTCGAAGACTTCTGCCGTTGAGTTCAATTTCGCATATTTGCCGTCATGCGCGAGATAAGGCCCGTAGCGGCCGATGCTTGCGGTGATCGGTTTGCCGCTCTCGGGATGATCGCCAACCGTGCGCGGCAGCGAGAGAAGCTTGACCGCCCAGTCGAACGTGAGCTCGCCGTCCGGCAAATCCTTGGGGATAGAGGCGCGCGCCACCTCCTTGCCGCTGCCCATCTCGATATAGGGGCCGAAGCGACCGGATTTGCGAACAATCGGCTCGCCTGTCTCGGGATGCTTGCCCACTTCCTCGGGACCATCGCTCGCGCCATCGGCCGCTCCGCCAGGCTGGCCGAATTTCCGCGTGAACTTGCACTCGGGATAGTTGGAGCAGGCAATGAAGGCGCCATAGCGGCCGCCGCGAAGCGAGAGCTTTCCCTCTTTGCAGAGCGGGCACAGGCGCGGATCGGAGCCGTCGCCCTTGTCCGGGAAGAGCATGGGCGCGAGGAACGTGTCCAGCTCCGCCGTCACTTCCGAGGGCTTGAGATCCATGATCTCGACGGTCTTGGGCTTGAAATCGCGCCAGAAGGCTTCGAGCACTTTCTGCCATTCAGCCCGGCCGCCCGAAATCTCGTCCAACTCATCCTCGAGACCTGCCGTGAAATCATAGGAGACATAGCGCTCGAAGAAGCGCTCCAGGAAGGCCGTCACCAGCTTGCCGCTCTCCTCTGCGAAGAAGCGGTTCTTCTCGACCCGGACATAGTCGCGGTCCTTGAGCGTCTGCAGCGTCGAGGCATAAGTCGAGGGGCGGCCGATGCCGAGCTCCTCCAGCCGCTTGACGAGGCTCGCCTCGCTGTAGCGCGGCGGAGGCTGAGTGAAATGCTGATCGGCGCGCACCGCCTTCTTGGCGGGCTGATCGCCTGCCTTGAGCATGGGCAGCAGCTTGCCGTCCTCATCCTCGACATCGTCGCGACCCTCTTCGTACAGGGCGAGGAAGCCTGGGAAGAGCACGACCTGGCCGGTCGCCCGCAGCGCATGCTGGCCGGTGCCGTCGGTCAGCTCGATGCTGGTGCGCTCCATCCGTGCCGAAGCCATCTGGCTCGCCAGCGCGCGCTTGAAGATCAGCTCATACAGCTTGGCATGGACGCCCGAGCCAACCGTCTGGCGGGTGAATTCGGTCGGCCGGATCGCCTCATGCGCTTCCTGCGCATTCTTGGCCTTGGTCTGATAAATGCGTGGCTTGTCAGGCAGATAACCGCCGTCATAGCGGTCGGCGATCGCCTTGCGCGCGGCGGAGATGGCGCTGCTGTCCATCTGCACGCCGTCCGTGCGCATATAGGTGATCGCGCCATCTTCGTAGAGCTGCTGGGCAACGCGCATCGTGTCATTGGCCGAGAGGCCAAGTTTGCGCGCCGCTTCCTGCTGCAGCGTCGATGTCGTGAACGGCGGCGGCGGATTGCGCGTGGCTGGCTTTGTCTCGACTGAGGCGACGGTGAATCGTCCGGCCTCGACATCGGCCTTGGCGGCGAGCGCGTCGCCTTCCTTGCCGATGGTCAGCCGATCGATCTTCTCGCCACGCCAGCGCACCAGCCGCGCCTCGAAGGCCTGTCCGCCCTGCTCCAGATCGGCCGCAACCGACCAATATTCCTGCGGCACGAACGCATCGATCTCGCGGTCGCGCTCGACGACAAGGCGCAGCGCAACCGACTGGACGCGGCCGGCCGACTTGGCGCCTGGCAGCTTGCGCCACAGCACCGGCGAGAGCGTGAAGCCGACCAGATAGTCCAGCGCCCGGCGCGCGCGATAGGCATCGATCAAGTCGGTATCGAGCTCGCGCGGATGCTTCATCGCTTCGGTGATCGTCGCCTTGGTGATCGCGTTGAACGTGACGCGCTCGACCTCCTTGGGCAGTGCTTTGCGTGCGCGCAGCACTTCCTGGACATGCCAGCTGATCGCCTCGCCTTCGCGATCAGGGTCGGTCGCGAGGATCAGACGGTCGGCGGTCTTGGCGAGGTCGGTGATCGCCTTGAGCTGCTTGGCCTTGTCGCCATAATTCTCCCAGGCCATCGAGAAGCCATCATCGGGATCGACCGAGCCGTCCTTGGCCGGCAAGTCGCGGACATGGCCGTAGGACGCCAGGACGCGATAGTCCCCGCCCAGATATTTTTCGATGGTCTTTGCCTTGGCCGGCGATTCAACGATGACAAGCTGCATAGCGTTTCCGAACTGCCCCACTCTCGCATGACCTGATGCCGACACGGCTAAAGGCCTTACACGTACGCGCGAGGGTGGGGCTCCTAGTTACGAAGCGTCAAGCGGGCAATGTCGATTCGCTCAGATCGCCGCGAGGCGCAGCGCAGGCCGGCGGCGCATCGCAGCCCCGACAATGCCGAGACCGCCCGCCAGCAGCAGCCAGCTCGCCGGCTCTGGCACGGCGTTCGCCAGCGTCGCCGAGGCGATGTAGGACTTCTCGCCGGGCATATCATAATCGTCGAACGTGGTCGGCGCGAAGGCGAACAGCGTGGGCGACTCGACTGAGCCAGCGAAGAGCTGGATGCCCACAAGGTTGATGACGTCGTAGAGGTTCGTATCGGGATTAAGGAACGTGATGGTCAGGCCGCCGCCTTCATCTGCGTCATAGAAGGTCAGGCCGCCGAGGCCGCTATGCCCGCCGAACGTCCCGAAAATATCGAACACGAAGAAGACGTGCGAATCGGATGCGTCAGGGAAAGCTTCAGGATGATCGTCGAGCGTGAAACTGGCCGAATAATCTCCCGAGACATTATAAGTGAGGAGAGCCGCCTTGGCCGGCATCGCCGTGAGGGCGAGCGGAAGAAGCAAGGCTGAAAGCCAGTTTTTCATCGTTAACTCCAACAAAGCATGGTGAATGAACGATTGGCCTTAGACACGCCGTTTGACGGTTTGGCGACAGCCTTTTGTCTAGACGAATGTCCCTAGGCGAGACTCACGCGTCCACCGGCATGACGCTCAAGCCGTCCGGCAATTTCCAGCTCCAGCAGCGCAGTCTGCACGAGCGCGGGCGCCAGCCCGGACTGGCGGATAAGCTCATCGATGCTGACCGCGCTCATGCTCATCAGCCCCACCACGCGATGACGCGCCGGTTCGTCGAGATCGGTCACAGCCGCCGCCTGATAGCTGTCGCGGGGTTCGCGCAGCGCCCGTGGATCGATCGAACTGATTGCCTCGATCACATCGTCGGCTGACTGCACCAGCGTCGCGCCCTCGCGGATCAGGCTGTTGCAGCCCTGTGCTCGCGGATCGGCGGGGAAGCCCGGCACGGCCATGACATCGCGCCCTTCCTTGGCGGCGAGGCGCGCGGTCAGCAGCGAACCGGAGCGCGGCGCCGCCTCGACCACCACCGTGCCCAGGCTCATCCAGGCGATGATGCGATTGCGGGCCGGGAAATGACGCGCCAGCGGTTCGGCGCCCGGCGGCAATTCTGTGAGGAGCAGGCCTTCGCGGGCGATATTCTCCTGAAGCTGCGCGTTTTCCGGTGGGAACACCACATCGATCCCGCAGCCAATGACCGCGACGGTGCGCGATACGCCCGCCCCCATATGCGCACCCGTGTCGATCCCGCGCGCCAGACCCGAGACCACGACGATGCCCTGCGCGGCCAGCCCATGGGCCAGTTCGCGGGCGAAACGGCAGGCGGCGGCAGACGCATTGCGTGCGCCAACAATCGCCACCGAGCGTCGCACGCCCAATGCCGCATCACCCCGTGCAATCAGGGCGACAGGTCCCCCGTCCGCCTCAGCCAGCAGCGGCGGATAATCCGCTTCGCCCAGAAAGATATAGCGCGCACCGAGCCGCTCGACCTGCTCTGCCTCGGCGGTAATTTTCCTTGGATCGGCCGCTGTGAACGCCCGCGCCCCGCCCCGCGCCGCCAGTTCCGGCAATGCGTCGAGCGCCGCACCCGCACTGCCGAAGCGCGCGATCAGCTGGCGATAGGCCATGGGGCCAATATTGTTGGTGCGGATAAGGCGCAGCTTGTTCAGCTGCTCGGCGTTCATGCCTCGCCGGAAGAGGACGAGTCGGCCTGGGATTTCTTGCCCACGCGCGGCTCCTGCCCATTGACGAGCCGCTTGATATTGGGCCGATGTTTCCAGATCAGCACAGCCGCCATGGCCGCGAGCGGCTGCACCAGCTCACCTCGCTCCAGCACCAGCGCGGCAATCGGCGCGCTCAGTGCGGCACTCATCCCGCCGACCGAGGAAATACGCGATACGGCCAATGCGCCCAGCCAGATCGCCGCGAAAACAAGCCCGATCGGCCAATAGAGCGCCAGCGACACGCCGAGCATCGTGGCGACGCCCTTGCCGCCGCGGAAGCGCAGCCAGATCGGATAGCAATGGCCCAGAAACGCCATCACGCCAGCGATGATGCCGCCCTGCCCCGGTAGGATCTGCTCGCCAACGAACACAGCGAGCGCACCCTTGGCGCCGTCGAGAATAACCGTCGCGGCCGCCAGACCCTTGCGGCCGGTGCGCAAGACATTGGTCGCGCCGATATTGCCCGAGCCGATCTTGCGCAGGTCGCCCCCGCCCGTCAGCGCGGTCAGGACAAGTCCGAACGGGATTGATCCCAAGAGATAGCCGACCGCCATCACCAGCGCCGACATCTGCCAATCCGTCACAATCATGCCTCCTGTGCACTGGCCCAGCGCCATACCGCCCGCAACTTGCCCGACATGACACCTGCGTCAAGGGCGAGCCCGGAGGAAATGCGGCCGGGTTCAGCTATTTCGGCGTCGCCAGCTCCTTCGGCAGCGCGAAATTGCCTTCATAAGGCGGCCAGTTCGGCACCGGCTGGTTGGGCTTCGCGAAGAAATAAGCCGCGTAAATCTCCCGGATCTTCTCATGGTCGATATAGAAAAACTCGGTGAACTGGTTGCGCCATTTCGGGTTCTCCGGCTTGCGAATGAACGTCCCGATCGCCAGCACCACCTGCGCCTCTTCATCGACCAGCGGATAGCGGCGCCCGGCGACGAATGCGACGCCGAAGCTGCCTTGCCCTGAGAGGCAATCGGCCGGGCCGGTGCCCGCGTCATTCTTGACGCCCGGAGGCGCGCCCATGCCGTTTTCAAGCCGCTTGCAGCCCGGATGGGCGCGGATCACCTTGGCGTCAGCCGCAGTGATGCCGTCGAAATAGCTGTTGGTGATGGCAAGCAGCGCCTCACGCGAAATCCGCTCCGTCGCGGGCACGATGCGTTGCTCGGGGGGGGGGCTCGCGATCAGGTTGTCGAGATTGAACATCGCCTTGGAGCCGGGCTGGATACCCGGATCACTGGCGCGTGCTACATGCCATTCTGCCTCGTCCGCCTTGCCGGCCGCGACATGAAGCCTGAGCGAAACGATGGCTGTATCGCCGCTCGCCAGATCGAGCGTGCCGAAAAAGGCGGCTGTCCCCGTGACCGGATCGAAATAGCGGCGCTGTAGCGAACCCAGCGCCTTGGCCGACTGCCACAGTCCGCCGCCGAGCGGCACCGCCACGGCATTTTCCGTCTGGCGGAAGGCGAGAGTCACGGGCGCCCGGCCCGGCGCATTGGCGACCACAGCATCGAGATAGCTTGTAAGCAGTGTGGAGAGGCACTGCCGGTTGCATGCAGCAGCTCCGCCCCGCGACTGAGCCTGCGCAATGGCAGGCGCGGCGAGCGCGAGAACCAGACCGGGCAGAAGCGCCAAGCTTCTCAATCTCATGGACATTCGTGATCCTCCCCTTGTCGCCGGCCTGCCTCACGGACACGCCTTGCTATCATCTTAGGTAGAGCGCGCGCTGGACGGCTTGTCCAGACAGGCGCGACAATTTCACCGCGCCCATCCGATTGACTCCGGCCCGCGCTGCGTTTCAAGAGAGCATATGGCCGATTACGCCCCTGCGCCGGATGCGCCCGTCCTGTTTTTCGATTCCGGCGTCGGCGGGCTCTCCATCCTGCGCCCGGCGCTCGATCTCATGCCCGCCATGCCGGTCGTCTATGCCGCCGACAATGCGGGCTTCCCTTATGGCACCAAGAGCGACGCGGAGATTGCCGCCCGAGTCCCTGCGCTGCTGGGCAGGCTGGTGGAGCGTTATCGCCCGCGCATGGCCGTCATCGCCTGCAATACCGCTGCGACCGTCGCGCTCGCCGTGGTCCGCGCTGCGCTCGACATTCCCGTGGTCGGCACGGTCCCGGCGATCAAGCCCGCTGCACTGGCCTCGAAAACCCGCGTCATCGGCGTGCTCGGCACGGAAGCGACTGTGCGCCAGCCCTATGTCGATCGCCTCGCCGCCGAACATGGCGCGGATTGCATCGTCCTGCGTCATGGCAGCGCGGCGCTTGTAGCCTATGCCGAAGCGCGGCTGCGCGGCGCACCCGCCGATCCCAGCATTCCTGCCGATGCGCTGGCCGGACTCACCGATCAGCCCGGCGGCGATCGGATGGACATGGTCGTCCTGGCCTGCACGCATTTCCCGCTGGTCGAGGCCGAGCTTGCCGCCGCCAGCCAGCAGCCGCTGCGCTTCCTTGATGGCGGTGCCGGCATTGCCCGCCGGATCGCATTTTTGAACGGTGCAGCGCCCTGGCCCGAGCAGACGCCGCCCGGAAAGGCTGTGTTCACGCGGCTCGATGCAGACGTGCAGTCACTGGCTCCCGCGCTGGCCGGCTATGGCCTTCACGACATCCAGGGTCTCTGAGTATATTGAGCCGGATTGCGGCGGCGATCCGGACTGACATAGATCAATGTCAAGCGACGCCAATGGTTTAAGAAGTCGGCTAACTTATGGGTGGCGTAACTCAACTTCATCCGCTAGAGGCGCTGAAAAGGACGGTTTTGCGACGATGATGAACTATCAGCACATGTTCAATCAGGCGATCGAGCGGCTCCACGACGAAGGCCGCTATCGTGTGTTCATCGATATTTTGCGCAACAAGGGCAGCTATCCCAATGCGCGCTGCTTCGCCGGCCATAACGGCCCGAAGCCCATCACCGTCTGGTGCTCCAACGATTATCTCGCCATGGGTCAGCATCCCAAGGTCATCGGCGCGATGGAAGAAGCGCTGCACGATGTCGGCGCCGGTTCGGGCGGCACACGAAATATCGGCGGCAACACGCATTATCACGTCGATCTTGAAAGCGAGCTGGCCGACCTGCACGGCAAGGAAGCCGCTTTGCTCTTCACCTCGGGCTATGTCTCGAACGAAGCGGCGCTCTCGACACTGGGCAAGATCCTGCCCGGCTGCCTCATCTTTTCCGACGAGCTCAATCACGCCTCGATGATTGCGGGCATCCGCAATTCGGGCTGCGAGAAGTTCGTCTTCCGTCACAATGATCTGGCTCATCTGCGCGAATTGCTCGACGCGGCCGATCCTGCGGCGCCCAAGCTCATCGCCTTCGAGAGCGTCTATTCGATGGACGGAGACATCGCGCCTATCGCAGCGATCTGCGACCTGGCCGACGAGTATAACGCGCTGACCTATTGCGACGAAGTCCACGCGGTCGGCATGTATGGCCCGCGCGGCGGCGGCATCAGCGAGCGTGACGAAGTCGCGCATCGCATCACGATTCTCGAAGGCACGCTCGGCAAGGCATTCGGCGTCATGGGCGGCTATATCGCGGCCGACAAAGTGATCGTCGACGTAATCCGCAGCTATGCGCCGGGCTTCATCTTCTCGACCTCGCTGTCGCCGGTTCTGGTTGCAGGCGTGCTCGCCAGCGTGCGGCATCTCAAGGCCTCGCAGGAAGAGCGCGATGCCCAGCATGCGGCGGCCGCGTTCCTCAAGAGCAGCATGGCCGATGCCGGTCTGCCGGTCCTACCCTCCGTCACGCATATCGTGCCGCTGATGGTTGGCGATCCGATCAAAGCCAAGCGGATCAGCGACATCCTGCTCGCCGAATATGGCGTCTATGTGCAGCCGATCAATTACCCGACCGTGCCGCGCGGCACCGAGCGCCTGCGCTTCACGCCCGGCCCGGCGCACACCGAAGCGATGATGAGCGAGCTTGTTTCGGCGCTTGTCGAAATCTGGAGCCGTCTCGATCTGGAGCTGCAAAAAGCAGCTTAAACCGGTCGAGCAACGTCGTCAGGCGTTGAAAAGTGCCGCCAGCAGCTCGCTTGTCACCGGCGGAGAGCGCAGAAACCCCTGATAGCAGGTAGCCCCTGCCCGCGCGAGCGCAGCAAGCTGGATCTCTGTCTCCACGCCCTCGGCAATCACGCCCATATCGAGTGAACGCGCCATATCGATAATGGCGCGCACGATCACGCGGTCGCGCTCGCTCGCCGTGATGTCGCGCACGATGCCGCTGTCGATCTTGAGATAGTCGAGCGGCAGGGATTTGAGATAGGCGAGACTCGAATAGCCCGTGCCGAAATCGTCAATTGCGACTTTCAGCCCTTCCTCGCGCAATTGCCCGAGCAAGGTCGACGCCGCATCGAGATTCTCGACAAGGCCGCTTTCGGTCAGCTCCACCGTGATGCGCTCGCGCGAGAGGCCGGTCTCGTCGATCATCCGCAACAGGCCGGGCACGAAATCAGGTTCGGCAATGTCGGCAGCCGTGATGTTGATCGCCACGCTCAGGTGCGAGAGTTCGGGCGGCCAATGCGCTGCCTCGGCAAGAGCACGGGCATGGATATGATCTGAGAGTGGCAGGATGAAATCGGCACGCTCGGCCAGCGCGAAGAGGACCCCGGCGCCAATTTCGCCATATTGGGGATGCTGCCAGCGCGCGAGCGCCTCGGCGCCGATCATGCTGTCATCCGCCATGGCATATTGCGGCTGGAAGACGATCTGGATCTGACCGTTGTCGAGCGCATGGCGCAGGTCGTTGAGCAATTGTTCGTCGTCGATAATGCCGCTGGAATCGTCGGCGACCTTGATGCGGATGCCGCCTTGCGGCCCGCCGCGCCGCGCCTCGGCCAATGCGGTGCTTGCACGGCGGATGACCCGCTCGGCGCTATCCTCATCGCCCGCCGTAGCAATGCCGCACCGGGCCGACAGGCGGATGAGGAAATCGCCTGCGTTGAAGGGCCGGGCAATCTCCGCGATCAGTTCGCTGGCGAGCAGGCCCGCCCGCTCGACCGGCGCGTCGCCACCGGGTTCGCCGGTCATCGCCACAAGAAATTCGGTGCCGGTAAGCCGCCCCACCAGCGTATTGCGGCCACCCATGGCATCGACGAGGCGCGTGAGGCGTACTGCGACGCGCGCCAGCATCGCATCGCCCACCAGACGGCCATAAGCGGCGTTCACCCGATCAAACTCGCCCAGACCGACCAGCACGACGACAGCTTTGCGATTGTCGCTCTGTGCCGCTTCGAGCCAGCGAATAGCCCCTTGCCGGCTCGCCAGTCCCGTGAGCGGGTCGCGATCGCGCAGACCCACGCGACGGTTCGAATCCAGTTCCTCGACTTCACCGCTGAAACCGCGCGGATCGGGATAGAGATGCTGGATCAGCCGCCGCTCGGGATGGCCCGGCATGGAATAAGCGAAGGCGGACGGCATGAGATCGTCCATGGCGTGACGGATGGCGGCGACGGCGCCTGCCCGGTCGCTGCGATCGAGCGAGCGCACCAGATCGCTCACGGTCCAGCGGCTATAATCGACGCCCGGCGCCGCCGCGCCCAGCAGTTCGACGAGCGCAGGACTAAAGGAAAGTGTCCGTTCTGCGCCATTCCAGCGCCAGAACATCGCATCGCTGCGCTGTACGGCATGGCGATTGCGCGCAGCGGCAAGGCTGCCGATGAGCCGCTCCGCCAGCTTGTCCGCGGAGAGCAAGGCCGCCTTGAGCCTGGTCTCGTTGATGACCCCGTCCAGAATATGCGTGACGCCGCCCTCTATCAGGGCCGTAAGAACCGACGATCCGGCATCTTCAACCAGCGCCAGCATCGCGCCCCCGGATGCCTCGACGGCATTGCCAAGGCTCGCGACAGTGGCCAGCGCCTCGTCGGCATCCACCCCGCGCAAATCGATCAGCGCCGTACGAGCCAAGCTCCCAAGATAGCGGCTTTCCGCCCGTTCGCGGCGGCGGGCAGCGACGGCCTGCCAGCCTATGCGGTTCGCCAGGCGCGATAGATCGTCACGATGATGAGGCGAAAGAATGAACAGCGGCATGCCATCGGACTCAGCCGACGGTTCATCCTCTCGTATATCTTGCGTCCCCGAAGCCAGGGACTCAGCCGTGTTCTCTATGGCCAGCCCCTCCTTTTGAACTGCCGGAATGGCCCGAACTGTTGCGCGATCCCCTTGCGTCGCCTACCTAATGGCCATGACATTGGCAACCGCAACCAAAGGCGCAACCGGCAGCGCAACAGACGCGTCCGGGACGCCCGCCATGCTGGACGGGCACGGCCGGTTGATCGACTATCTGCGGATCTCGGTCACGGACCGTTGCGACCTGCGTTGCCGCTACTGCATGAGCGAGAAAATGCAGTTCCTTCCCCGGCGAGAAGTGCTCACGCTGGAAGAAATTGCCGTGATCGCAGAGCGCTTCATTGCGCGCGGTGTTCGCAAGATTCGCCTCTCCGGCGGCGAGCCATTGGTAAGGCGCGATTTCGGCCTGCTGGCGCGCACGCTCGGTGCGCATGTGGCCGACGGCAGCCTCGACGAACTTACGCTCACGACGAACGGCACGCAGTTGGCCGAACATGCCGGCATGCTGGTCGAAGCCGGCATGCGCCGCATCAATGTGAGCCTCGACAGCCTCGACCCCGATATATTCGCTTATGTGACGCGCGGCGGCGATGTCCAGAAAGTGCTGGGCGGCATTGCGGCAGCCAGCAAGGCCGGGCTCAAGATCAAGATCAACATGGTGGCACTGCGCGGGATCAATGACGATCACGTCCTGCCCATGCTCCACTGGTGCGACGCAAATGGCCATGACCTGACGCTGATCGAAACCATGCCGCTGGGTGACATTACCGACGATCGCGCGGATCGCTATCTTCCGCTGCATGAAGCCATTGCGCCGGTTCGCGAAGTCCATGACCTCAGCCCCATCGCGGCGCGCACCGGCGGCCCGGCGCGCTACTTCGCGCTATCCGGCCTGAATGCAAAGCTTGGCCTCATCACGCCGCTCTCCGATAATTTCTGCGCGGGCTGCAATCGGATGCGCCTCACCTGTCAGGGCCGCATTTACATGTGCCTGGGCCATGAAGATCACATCGATCTCAAGGCGGCTTTCCGCGAGCAAGGCGCCGATGGCATCGATGCACTGCTCGATCGTGCGCTGGCCACCAAGCCAAAGGCGCATGATTTCAGCGTCCAGAGCGGCGCGGCGCCCGCCACACAGCGCCATATGAGCGTCACCGGGGGCTGAATCATCATGACCCGCAAGCTCGCGCTCGCCGCTTCGCCCACCGACGCGGCCCAGGACGCTGCCCAGCGACTGCGCGCGGTCTGTCCATTCGTTGAGATTGAGGAGGCCGATGTCGTCATTGCATTGGGCGGCGACGGCTTCATGCTCCAGACACTGCATCATATGCTGGAGACCGACCGCATCCTGCCGGTCTTCGGGATGAACCTGGGCACGGTCGGCTTCCTGATGAATGACTGGCGGCTCGAGAAGCTGAACAAGCGCCTCGACAATGCCCGCGCGATCAAGGTGAACCCGCTGCGCATGCGCACGACTTCGGTGAGCGGTCAGGTCACGACGCTGCCTGCGATCAACGAAGTCTCACTCCTCCGCGAAACGCGCCAGACCGCGTGGCTCGAAGTGTCGGTGGATGACCGAATCGTCATTCCCGAGCTGGTCTGCGACGGCGCGCTGGTCGCGACTCCCGCCGGGTCCACGGCATATAATCTCTCCGCACAGGGCCCCATCCTGCCGCTTGCCTGCGGATTGGTGGCTTTGACGCCGATCAGCCCCTTCCGGCCCCGGCGCTGGCGCGGCGCGATCCTGCCGGAGCGCACGCGAATCAAGATGCGCGTGCTCGATCCGGTCAAGCGCCCCGTCTCGGCCGTTGCCGACCAGCGCGAAGTCCGCGACGTCGAGAGCGTGGAAATCTCCGTCGATTCGGCCATGGCGCTCACGTTGATGTTCGATCCCGAACATGCGCTCGACGACCGCATCGCCGCTGAGCAATTTATCACCTGAACACTCTTGCATTATAAAGAAATGCGCTGCTATAGGCGCGTTCTCGCCGGGTGATAGCCCGGTTGCTCCCCGATAGCTCAGCGGTAGAGTAGGTGACTGTTAATCACTTGGTCGTTGGTTCGAATCCAACTCGGGGAGCCATTTTTCCTTCATCGACAATCCAGTGCCGGAACCGGGGCGCCCGCCCATAGGAAATCCGTGCATGCTTGCCGCGAACCAATGATGTAACTGGCTGGCCGATGGCACCTGCGCGGAACATGCGGAACATAAGGCAGAGCCCGGTCGGCGCAGCGCTTCGCCGCGCTGGCCCGGTCTATGGGTCGATTGTCCTTTTCCTTTTGTCGACAGCGGGATCGGCGGCATTTCGCCATTTCGATCGCCCGGTTTCCTCCGCACTTATCTATGTCCTGGGCGTGACCGTTATCGGCGCTATTGCGGGCCTGCGCTGGGGTCTGGCGGCCGCGCTTGCCGCCTCGCTCATCTTCAATTTCTTCCTTGTCGATCCGGTCCTGCAGTTCACCGCCAATTCGGCGGACGAGTTCGTGCCGCTGATCGCTTTCAATCTCTGCGCGATCGTCTCGGGCCTGCTTGCGGGCCGTCTCAATGACCGCGCGCGAATCGCCGAGCGCGCGCAAGCCCGGCTCAACATCCTCCTCGTGGTCAGCGACCGGCTGCAAAAGGTCGTCCTGCTGCCCGATCTCGTCATGGCGATGAACGGCGACGACATCCGTCCATGGCTCGGCCACTTCGAGCTTTACGACAAGGATAGCCAGCCCAGCGGAATGCCATCCGACGGCGCCAGATTTGCCAGTCTTGCCGGGACCCACTTTGACGGACCCACTGCCCGCTCGGAGCCGCATCGAGCGAATCTCTATCGTCTGCAGCAGTCGAGCGGCACGATCGGCACGGCGATATTCGGCGAGCCGGAAGACCGCGCAGGCAGCCATCTGGTCGATATGGACGCGATGATCGCCTTGCTCTCGATGACCGTGGAGCGCTGCCTCCTGCTCCAGCAGCTCAGCCAGACCGAGGCCGTGCGCCGCTCGGAGGAGCTCAAGACCGCCCTGCTCTCTTCGCTCTCGCACGATATGCGGACGCCGCTCTCGGCCATTGCCGCCTCTGCCTCCAGCCTGCTCTCGCTGTCGGGCGATCTTGATCCCGCCGTGCGCACCAAGCTGCTCCAGACGATCCAGGAACAATGCGAACGGCTCGACCGCTACACCGCGAACCTGCTCGATCTCGGCCGCCTCCAGGCCGGTATCGACGCCAACCAGCTGATCGATGTCGATGTCGTCGAGACGCTGGGCGCCGTGTTGCGCTCCACAAGAGCGCTCAGCAGTTCCCATGCCATTTCCAAGCAGATCGAAAGCCCGTCAGCCGTCATTCGCGCCAATCCGGTCATGGTGGAGCAAATCTTCCGCAACCTCCTCGACAATGCCATCCGATACAGCCCCGAAGGCAGCACCATCGCCCTCAAGCTGTCCGAGACGGAAGATCAGGTCCGCGTGGAGGTCATCGATCAGGGCTGCGGCGTGCCCAAGGACGATCTGCCCCGCCTGTTCGACCGCTTCTACCGCTCAAGCCGCACATCCCAGCAGGAAGGCCATGGCCTCGGCCTCTCGATCTCCAAGGGCTTCGTCGAAGCCTTTGGCGGCGCGATCGAGATCAACAGCCCGCATGCCGGTGGCCTGGGCACGCAGGTGATCGTCCAGCTCCCGCTCAGCCCGCGGAACGAGGCGGTGATCCATGGTTGAGCGCATCCTCATCATCGACGACGAGCCAGCCATTTCCGGCACGCTCGACCCGGTTCTGTCCTCACAGGGCTATGAAGTGCGCACCGAGAAAAATGGCGCCGATGGTCTCGCCGCTGCGCAGGAGCAGGCCTTCGATGTCGTCCTGCTCGATCTCGGCCTGCCCGATGTCGACGGCAAGGAGTTGATCGGCCAGTTGCGGGCGCTCAACGACATGGCGATCCTGATCCTGTCGGCGCGTCATCAGGAGACCGAAAAGGTCGCCGCGCTGGACGAAGGCGCGGACGATTTCATCAACAAGCCCTTTGGCATTGATGAGCTGCTCGCGCGTATCCGTGTCGCTCTGCGCCGCCTCGCCGGAGAGCAGAAGCGCACCAATGAGTTCCGCTCGCGCGATCTGGTCATCGCTTATGACCGGCGCGAAGTCCGGCTGATGGGAGACGAGATCAAATTGTCGCCCAAGGAATTCGACCTGCTCGAATGTCTCGCGCGCAAGGCGGGGCAAGTGGTCACCCATCGCCGCCTGTTGCTGGCGGGCTGGAAAGACCCCGCCGTCGATGGGCAATATCTGCGCAGCTATATCGGCCTGTTGCGCCAGAAGCTGGAAGAAGACCCCGCTGAGCCACGCCTGATCCTCACCGAATCCGGCGTCGGATATCGCCTCACGACGACACCGGCGGAGAAATAGCCGTATAGCGGCCGATCCTGTCCTCAAGCATAGACCGCAGCATAGGAAAGCCGTGGTAACGCCGCCGACTGACCGCGCGCTATCCCAACGCATACCATCTGGGCGGATCGCGCGGAGCTCATAACGCCCCCCCGCACCGCTGTTCCGTCCAGATGGGCCCAATTCCAGCCTTGTGGGAGCTCTAAGAATGGCCGTGCGGACTTTTATCCTGGTAAGTGTTGCAGCGTTCGCGCTGGCTGGTTGTGCAAAGAAGTCGACGACGGCGGAAACGCTGCCGACGCCGCCTTCCGACTATGCAGATCCGACCCCTTCTGCACCTTCTTCCGTTTCGAACGCGCCGGTCCCCGGCAGCCATGCCGACTTCCTGGCGAGCGTGACCTCTGACAGCATCTACTTCGGTACGGACGGCTATGATGTCGACAGCGAAGATCAGGCCGTGCTGCGCAGCCAGGCGCAGTGGCTTTCGCGCTATCCCAGCAAGCAGATCACGATTGAAGGCCATGCCGACGAGCGTGGCTCGCGCGAATATAATATCGCTCTGGGTGAGCGCCGCGCCAATGCTGCCAAGAACTATCTCGGCACGCTCGGCATCGCCACTTCGCGCATTTCCGTGATTTCGTACGGCAAGGAGCGGCCCATCGCGGTCGGCTCCGACGAGGCTGCCTGGGCTCAGAACCGCCGGGCGGTCACCGTCACGGTCGACTAAGCTTCGGCCAGACTGAGCTTTCGGTAAGAGGTGAGCCGGGGTCGCGTCCCCCCGCCCTGGCTCACCTCACGCCCACATTTCAAATCAACTTATCAGACCGCAGACGCGACGATGCGTTGGGCGGACAGGATCGTGTTCTCGAGCAGCATGGCGATGGTCATCGGGCCAACGCCGCCGGGCACTGGCGTGATGTAGCTTGCCTTCTTGCGCACACCCTCAAAATCGACGTCGCCGACAATCGTGCCGTCCGGCAGGCGATTGATACCCACGTCGATCACCACAGCACCGGTCTTGACCATCTGCGGCACGATCAGGTTCGGCACACCGGCCGCGACCACGAGAATGTCCGCCAATATGGTCCATTGCCCCAGATCGCGCGTCTTGGCGTGGCAGATGGCGACGGTCGCATCGCGCGCCATGAGCATCAGCGCCATCGGTTTGCCCACGATATTGGAGGCGCCGATCACGACGACATTGCGCCCCTCGATCGGGATATTGCTATATTCGAGCAAGTGCATGACGCCGAAAGGCGTGCACGGCGGGAACACCTGCCGCCCGACGACCAGCGCGCCGACATTGTAGAGATGGAAGCCGTCGACATCCTTCTCCGGCGCAATCGTTTCCAACACCTTGGCCATGTCGATATGCTTGGGCAGCGGCAACTGCACGAGAATGCCGTGGACATTATGATCGGCGTTGAGCTTGCCGATGAGGATCAGAAGCTCCTCATTGGTGATCGTCGCGGGCATGCGATGGCTGGTCGACTTGATGCCGACAGCTTCGCAGGCCTTGACCTTGCGTGAGACATAGATGTTCGACGCCGGATCCTCACCGACGAGAATGACCGCCAGGCCGGGCGTCACGCCCTTTGCCTGCAGTGCCTCGACCCGTGCCTTCTGGTCAGCGCGCATCTTCTTCGCGACGTCCCGGCCATCGATGATCTTGGCGCCGGTCTGCTCTTCAACTTTTAATGCGGTCATGCTGGGACCAATGCCTTTCATGGGCGTTGCGGCGGCTCAGGATGCGCGCCGCTCGCGCTGTTGATCTTTGATACTGACTGAGAAACGCCGCGTCGATAGCCTACGACCCATTGATGATACCGGCGAAGCTCCGGGGAGATTACTCGGCAAATCTTTACGCGATGCCGCTAGGAAGCGCTGAACGCCGCCGCCGTTGACAGGCTGCGGCCTATCCCGCCAAGAGCGGAGACGGCAGGCAGCATGCGCAATCGCGCTGCATAAGGGGACGAAGGTAGCGACGCGATGAAACTTGCCTATCTGCTCGGCACTTATCCCCTCCCCAGCGAAACCTTCGTCCGCAAGGAAATCGAATCCCTTGAAGAGCTTGGCCAGCCCGTCGTGCGCACCGCCGCGCGCCGCTGGGACAATGATGTGGTCGATCCCCGGGACATCGCCGAGCAGGCAATCACCGACTATCTCATAACGGGCGGCAAGGGCCGGCTGCTGGGCGATGCGCTGGCAACGCTGGTGCGCCATCCGCTGCGCAGCCTCGCCATGCTTGCTCCGCTCTGGCGCCTGTATCGCAATGCGGGGAAGCAGTTTTTCGTCCACGGCGTCTATGCGCTCGAGGCATTGGCCTTTCGCACCCGAGCCGCGCGCGGCGGCATCACGCATGTCCATTGCCACTTCTCGAACAATGCCGCTGCGGTCGCCATGCTCGCCCGTACGCTCGGCGGTCCCAGCTATAGTTTCACGGTCCATGGCCCGGACGAACTGATCGATCCGCGCGCACGCTCGCTCGGCGCCAAGGCGCGCGGCGCAGCGTTCGTCGTGGCCATCACGGCTTATTGCCGCGGCCGCATCCTTCAGGAAGCGCAGGACGTGGCGGACAAGGTCCAGATCATCCATTGCGGCATCGATCCGGACGATTTCGCGTTCGACCCCGTCCCCCCCGACAATGCACGCATCGTCTGCGTGGGCCGGCTCTGCTTCAACAAAGGCCAGCGCCATATCCCGGCCGCACTTGCTCTTGTGAAAGACGAATTCCCGGACCTCGTGATCGACCTTCTGGGTGGCGGCGACGATGAAGCGCTGATCCGGGCGGAGATCGCCAAATATGGCGTCGAGGATCGCGTCGTGCTGCATGGTTGGGCGACCGGCACGCAGGTCCGCGAGGCCATTCGCAATGCCCGCGCCCTGCTGCTCCCCAGCTACGCTGAAGGGCTCCCCATCGTCATCATGGAAGCGCTGGCTGTCGGACGTCCGGTGCTGACGACGCGGATCACCGGCATTCCCGAACTGGTCGATGCGGAATGCGGCTGGCTGTTCGAGCCGGGCGATGTCGACGCAATCGCCGACGCACTGCGCGGCGTCATGCGCGCCACGACTGCAGAGCGCGCTGCCATGGGCCGTGAGGGCCGCCGCCGCGTCGAGGAGCGGCATGACCTGCGCAAGTCCGCTGCGACGCTGCTTGAGGCTTTTAAGGGCCACGCAGGCCAGGCCTAATGCCTGCCGCGCCCTGATGCCTGCCGCCTAAAACCATCACTAAAACGAAAAAGGCCGGCGCAGTGGCCGGCCCTTCCCTTATCTGTTGATCGTCAAACTCAGGCTGCGTCGCCGCCGGCCTTGCGCTTGGATTCCGCGAAGACGCGAACCGGGTCCTTGCGGCCCTCGACCACGTCCTTGTCCACGACCACTTCGCTAACGCCTTCCATGGTCGGCAGGTCGAACATGGTGTCGAGCAGGATTGCCTCGATGATCGAACGCAGGCCACGCGCGCCAGTCTTGCGCTCGATGGCGCGCTGGGCGATCGCGGTCAGGGCGTCCTCGGTGAATGTCAGCTCGACATTCTCCATCTCGAACAGCTTGCCATATTGCTTGACCAGCGCGTTGCGGGGTTCGGTCAGGATCTGGACCAGCGCCTTGATGTCGAGGTCTTCCAGCGTCGCGATGACCGGCAGACGGCCGACAAACTCGGGGATGAGCCCGAATTTGAGCAGATCTTCCGGCTCGGTCGACTTGAGCAGCTGACCCGTGCGACGCTCGTCCGGCGCAGCGACATGCGCACCGAAGCCGATGGACTTGCCTTCAAGCCGGTCGCCGATGATCTTCTCAAGGCCCGCAAACGCGCCGCCAGCGATGAACAGGATGTTCGTCGTGTCGACCTGCAGGAATTCCTGCTGCGGATGCTTGCGACCGCCCTGCGGCGGTACGGAGGCCGTGGTGCCCTCCATCAGCTTGAGCAGTGCCTGCTGCACGCCTTCGCCCGAAACGTCGCGCGTGATCGAAGGATTCTCGGCCTTGCGGCTGATCTTGTCGATCTCGTCGATATAGACAATGCCGCGCTGCGCCTTCTCGACATTATAGTCGGACGACTGCAGCAGCTTCAGGATGATGTTCTCGACATCCTCGCCGACATAACCTGCTTCGGTGAGCGTGGTCGCGTCGGCCATGGTGAAGGGCACGTCGAAGGTCTTGGCCAGCGTCTGCGCGAGCAGTGTCTTGCCGCAACCGGTCGGGCCGATCAGCAGGATGTTCGACTTGGCCAGCTCCACGTCGCCGGTCTTGGCGCCATGGTCGAGCCGCTTATAATGATTGTGGACAGCGACCGAGAGCACGCGCTTGGCGCGCTGCTGACCGATCACATAGTCGTTGAGCACGTCGCAGATCGCCTGCGGGGTCGGCACACCGCCCTCTTTCCGGCCGACGAGACCGCCCTTGGTCTCCTCGCGGATGATGTCGTTGCACAGCTCCACGCACTCGTCGCAGATGAACACGGTCGGACCCGCGATCAGCTTGCGCACCTCATGCTGCGACTTACCGCAGAAGGAGCAGTACAGCGTGCTTTTGGAGTCCGATCCGGTAAGCTTCGTCATTCATTGCCTTCCTTGGCCCGGTTCCGGACTTCGCTTCCAGAGCGGACAATGCGCGTCCACTCATCCTAAACCGCGTTTCTATCATATCACAAGTGCCCAATAGGTGCCGATCTAACGTAAAGAAACGTTAAAACGACATCCCACTCACACCCTATGACAGCGAATATGGCGTCGGAGAGTTGCTCCGACAAGTCCCGCATCCGGCGAAGCTGCCATAACCGGCAGCGAATATCCTGTCCCGCGCCGGACGTCAGCGTTAAGGTGCGACATTGTTCAGGCTGGACTTATTCGCAGCTAAGGGAAGCAGCGCACATATGGATGAACACCAAACTGCGGGCATTTCTTCGGCGGAGTCCGACGTCGAAAAGTTCTTCACGCCGCAGCAGCCTCCCACGGATCCCAACCCCGTGCGGAGTCTCGCCCGGCGCATAGCCCGTTACATCTACCGCACCCAGCCAGCGATGGTCGATTTCGTCCTCGACCGTTGGACTGCCATGCGCATCGCACAAATCAAGCGCAGCAAGGCCTATCGCGAGCGTCCCCGGCTGCGCATTCTGGCCGTTGGCGTCCAGTCACCCCGCCGTCCCGGCACCCTCGATGCGATCTTCGCGACAATGAAGAGCAGTCATCATGACATCGTGTTCGACCAGAAGGGCGTCGAGGACAAGGGCAAGCTCGGCAACACAAACGTTATCCTGGAGCGGCACGATCTATCGACGTTCGACTGGGTCTGGATGGTCGATGACGACGTTGCACTACCGCCGGACTTCACCGACATTTTCATGGCGCTCGCAGAAACTGCGCAACTCAAGATCGCAGCGCCGGCGCACCGTTTTGTATCCCATTCCACCTTTCATGTGACGGTGCGGCGTCCCAACAGCCTGATGCGTGAAACCAGCTTCGTGGAAGTGGGGCCTATCGTGGCCTTTCGGCGCGAAACCTTTGCCGAAGTCTTCCCCCTGCCCGATCTTCGTTATGGCTGGGGTCTCGATTTCACCTGGCCGATGATCGCGCGGCGCAGGGGGTGGCGGATTGGCATTGTGGACGCCGTGCCGCTCCAGCACCTCAATCCGATCGCCGCGACCTATGACACGAGCAAAGCCATGGACGAGTCCCGCGCCTATCTGAACGGGCGTGAAGTCATCCCGCACCACGAGTGCTGGCAGACGCTGCAGAAATGGAACGGCTATCCGATCGGCGCCTGAAGGCAACCGATCGGATGATCCATAGACTAGCTTATTCGGCGCCCTCAGCCGGCTGCGGACGGCGATCGAAGACCTGATCGACAAGGCCGAAAGCCTTGGCTTCATCAGCTTCGAGGAACGTGTCGCGATCCATGGCCGCTTCGATCTCCGGCAGCGTCTTGCCGGTATATTTGGCGTACAGATCGTTGAGGCGGCGGCGAATACGCAGGATTTCCTTGGCTTGGATCTCGATGTCGCTCGCCATGCCCTGCGCGCCGCCGGACGGCTGGTGGACCATGATGCGGGCGTTGGAGAGCGCGATGCGCATGCCCTTCTCGCCTGAAGCCAGCAGGAAGCTGCCCATCGAGGCGGCCTGACCGATGCAGACCGTGCCGACCTTGGGGCGGATATACTGCATGGTGTCGTGGATGGCCATGCCCGCGGTCACAACGCCGCCGGGCGAGTTGATGTACATCCAGATGTCCTTTTTCGGGTTCTCCGACTCAAGGAACAGCAACTGGGCAACGATCAGGGAGGCCATCTGGTCCTCGACCTGACCGGTCACGAAGATGATCCGCTCGCGCAGCAGTCGTGAAAAGATGTCGAAGCTGCGCTCACCCCGGTTCGATTGCTCGATGACGATGGGGACCAGCGCGGCAAGGGGATCGGTGAACGTCGAGGTCATGGACATCTTTCTTTTGTGTGGGTCCTGGTAACGGCTTACATCGGATGTCTTGCCGAAGCCTTCAAGGGCCTTAACCCCTTTCGTGCCTCGAGCACCGTCGCCGCTCCTTCTGAAACAGCAAAACGCCCGACCAGTCGTGCCGGCCGGGCGTTTTATCAATTCACAGTCTGCAGGCTTCAGGCCTTTGCAGGTGCCTTCTTGGCAGCAGGCTTCTTGGCGGGCTTTTCAGCGGCCGGAGCCTCTTCCACCTTGTCAGCAGCAGCCTTCTTGGCAGCAGGCTTCTTCGCGGGTGCCTCGGTCGCCGTTTCAGCAGCAGCTTCCGCAGCCGGCTTCTTGGCTGCAGCCTTCTTGGCCGGCTTGGCATCATGGCCATGATCGTGGCCGCAGCCCGGTCCATGGACATGCACTGCGCCTTCTTCGCTCTCAATTGCGCCTTCAAGGTCTTCGCGGGTCACGGAACGCTCGGACACGTCAGCCTTCTCGAAGAGATAGTCGACGACCTTGTCCTCATAGAGCGGTGCGCGCAGCTGTGCAGCGGCGAGCGGCTCGCTCTGGATATATTCCACGAAACGCTGGCGATCCTGCGGCGAATATTGCTGCGCGGCCTGTGCGACCAGACGGTTCATTTCCTGCTGGCTCACTTCGACGCCATTGGCCTGACCAATCTCCGACAGGAGAAGGCCAAGGCGCACGCGGCGCTCGGCAATCGCCAGATAATCGGCGCGGTCATTCTCCATGTCCGCACGCGCGGCTTCCGGATCGGCCTCGTGGCTCGCTTCATGCTCGAGCTGCGCCCAGATCTGCTCGAATTCGGCCTCGACCATGGTCGGGGGCACTTCGAAATCATGGCCGGCAGCAAGCTGATCGAGCAACTGGCGCTTCATGAACGTGCGCGTGAGGCCGCCATGCTCCTGCTCGATATTGCCCTTGAGCAGTTCGCGCAGCTTCTCGATGCTCTCGAGGCCAAGCTGCTTGGCAAATGCGTCGTCAGGCTCGCCGTCGCCGGCAACCTTCACGGCTGTGATCTTGAGATCGAAGGTCGCGTCCTTGCCGGCCAGGTTCTTGGCCTGATAATCCTTGGGGAACGTGACGTTGATCGTCTTTTCCTCGCCGACGGTCACGCCGACTAGCTGGTCCTCGAAGCCGGGGATCAGATTGCCCGAGCCGATGACCACAGCCATGTCGCTGCCGGTGCCGCCGTCGAAGGGGACGCCATCGACCTTGCCGGCATAGTCCATCACGACCTGGTGGCCGGTCTCGGCCTTCGTCTTGGCGGGCGCATCTTCATAGCGCTGGCTCTGGTCCGCGAGGCGCTTGACCGCTTCATCGACCTGCGCGTCGGTCACGTCGACCACGAGGCGCTCCAGCTTGATGCCTTCAATGCTCGGCGCGGGAACCACCGGCAGCACTTCGAGTGCCACGGTGACCTGCGTGTCCTTGCCTTCCTCGAAATCCGCAGAAAGCTCGACGGACGGCTGCATGGCCGGACGGAGCTTGTTCTCGGAGATGATCTTCTCAACGCCATCGCGTACCGACTTGTCCAGCGCCTCGCGCTGGAGCGACGCACCGTGCATCTTGCGAACAAGATTATGGGGCACCTTGCCGGGACGGAAACCGGGCATGCGGACCTGCGGCGCGATCGTCTTGATCTCGGCATCCACCCGCGCATCGATGTCCTTGGCGGTGACAGTCAATGTGTAGGACCGCTTCAGGCCCTCGTTCAACGTCTCGACAATCTGCATATCTAACTCAACGCCTTCTACATCTGGCCAAAGCTGGCTTGAATCTCATGGATCCGGTTGGGGCGAGGCGCGCCCAACTGGTGCGGGCGAAGGGACTCGAACCCCCACATCTTGCGATACCAGAACCTAAATCTGGCGCGTCTACCAGTTTCGCCACGCCCGCATCGGTCGCCGGTCGGCGGGCCATAATGCATGAGGCGGAAAAGGGCAATCCCGCTCGATTGCCACGACAGGCAGTTCGAACTTCTCATGATTATCGCAGGCTAGGGCCGTGTTCCTCCGCCCCAATATGGGACGGGGCGCCGGATTCATGAATTGGTAACCAAAGCATTATCCGCCCGTCACAAATTACCGCCAGGGCAAAGGCAGGACGAGGGCCATTGGGAGTGCCCTCGCCGCCTGCAGCGACGCTTGCAGCACAATGACATGAATATTGCCGATCCGAACATGTCGGGCCGGCAGTGGGTGGATTCATTCTACGGAGAAAAATAGTGGGTAAGAAACTTCTTCTCGCGGCCACTGCGGCTGCTCTCGCATTCGGCGCCGGTTCGGCAAATGCCGACACGATCAGCAATCCGAACGGCGGCTCGAACGTTGGACCTCTCTGCGGCTGGCCTTATCAGGGCGGCGGTTGCCAGACGGTATTCATCGGCGAGAGCTTCACCGCTTCGACCACCGGCAATCTGACCAACCTCCAGTTCACCCTGCTTGGCGGGTCGAACCTGACGTCGGTTCAGGCCATTGTCTACGCATTGAACGGACCGCTGACCACGACGTTCACCCCGGGTGCGGAACTCTGGCGCAGCGCCGCCGTCGCTGGCACATCGGGCCTCCTCGACTTCAACCTTTCCGGCATCGCGGTGACGGAAGGCCAGAACTATGTCGCTTTCCTGAGCACCTATTATACCGGCGGAACAGGTCAGGCGAACGTCTCGTCCTGCAATCCGTTCGGCGGCGGTGCTTGCGCTGTCTCGAATGCGAACCCGAACCTGGGTCGGGCGATCACGGGGCGGGCTCTGGGCGCCAATCTGGATGAGCTGACGTTCGCTCAGGTCGTCAACGGGTCGCAGGACCTGACCTTCTCGGCAACCATCACGCCTCCCGCAGTCCCCGAAGCCAGCACCTGGGCGATGATGCTCGGTGGCTTCGGCCTGCTTGGTAGCGCCATGCGCCGTCGTCGCACGGTCGTCAGCTTCGCCTGATCGAACGCGTCGAATTTGAAATGGCCCGGCCGGTCTCGCACCGGCCGGGTTTTTCGCGCGCCATGTGCTTCACCTTAAGCGACCCTGCCCTTCAGGCCGTGCGCGTGCGGGCAATGATATGCCGGTTGACGATGAGGCCGCCGGTGAATGTCGCAAAAGTCAGCGCGATAAGCGTGCCCATCAGCACATAGCTCTGATCGCCAGCCACGCTGAGCAGCCATCCGCCGATCAAGCCGGTCAGCACGCCGCCCGAGCGCCCGATCATCAGGGCAACGCCAATCCCGGTCGAGCGAATGTGCTCCGGATAGCCCAGCGTCATCACGGCATAGCCGGTCGCAATGCACATGCTGTCGAAGATGCCGACGCCGGCAATGGCCAGCACGATGATCCAGTAGCTTCCCGGCGCAGGCTCGCTGCCGATGCTCGACAATGTCGTGAGCAGCACGATGAGGCTGACGAGCGTCAATGTGCTCGCTGTCATCACCACGCGCTTGGAGCCGTAGAGAAAGATCAGCGGCCCCGCGAGCAAAGTGGACGCAACGGCGCAGATGTTGAAGGCGAACGCGCCCTGTAGCGCCTGCTCCATCGGGAAATGCGCCATGGTGAGGAAGGTCGTCGCCCAGCTGATGATACTGTAGGCGATGAACTGCGCGGAGAAGAACAGCATCCAGCCACCGGTATTGAGGCGCAGGAAGCGCTTGCTGAATACCGTTTCGCGCGCCGCCCCCGGCGTCTCATCACCCTTCAGCCTATCATCCGGCATGATGTCCGCTTCGGTCAGCGTCGGGTCGATATGTCGCCGCAGCAGCTTGAGCGCCTCGGCTATCCGGCCCTTTGCCGCCAGATAAGCCGGCGAATCCGGCAATCCCACATAGACCAGCAGCGTCAGCGCCATGGTGAGCAGCCCGCATGCAATGAAGCAGCCGCGCCAGCCCAGTATCGGGATCACAAAAATGAGCAACGCTGAGCCGACCATGCCGCCCAATGGCGTGCCGACGGACATGAGCGCGATGGCCGCCGGCTGCACCCGGCGCGGGAGCCATTCAGCCACGAGCGAGATGGAAACCGGCGTCGCAGCGCCAAAGCCGAAACCGCTGATGAGGCGCACGATCGTCATCTGCGTGATGTCATTGGTGAGCGCCGCCGCGATCGTGCCGAAGCCGAAAATGACCGCCGAGACCATGAGCACCCGCTTGCGGCCAAAACGGTCACCGAGCGGCCCGCCAATGCCTGCGCCAAGCGACAGGCCGACCAGCGCCGCTGCCATGGCCGGGCCAAAAGCGGCGCGTTCGACATTCCAGTCCTGGAGGATGACGGGGGTGAGCAGGCCGAGCAGCTGGAGATCGAGGCCTTCGATCATCAGGAGGAGCTGCATGAGGACGAGAACGCGGATTTGCATCCGGTTGATCGGACGCTCGTCGAGCCGGTCCACAAGTGCCATCCGGCTCTATCCCCCCAAGATCATTTTATTTTGGCGTCGTTATATTTCGACCTGACTACCTAACTCCACGACACGGTTGGTCGGCAAGCGGAAAAATTCCATCGCGCTTTCCGCGTTGCGCAACATCCAGGCAAACAGCTTCTCGCGCCAGATGGGCATGCCCGGCCGCGCCGATGGCAAAAGCGTCTGGCGGGCGAGGAAGAAGCTGGTCTCCATCATCTTGAACCGCTGGCCGCATTCATCGACCTGCGCGAGCGCGGCAGGCACGTCAGCCTCCTCCATGAAGCCGTAATTCAGCACCAGACGGAAGAAACCACGACCCAGATCGTCGATCTGCACCCGATTCGTGGAGCGCACGACCGGCACGTCGGCGATCTTCACCGTGAGCAGGACGACCCGCTCATGCAGCACCTTGTTGTGCTTGAGATTGTGGAGCAGAGCATGGGGCACGCCATCGGGCGTCGAGGTCATGAACACCGCCGTACCCGGCACGCGCACGGCGCTGTTCGCGGCCGATGCCACGAAGACCGGGATCGGCATGGCCGATTCGCGCAGCCGCGCCAGCATGAGCGCGCGCCCCTTGGACCATGTGGTCAGCAGCGTGAAGATCACCAGACCGATGGCCAGCGGCACCCAGCCACCATAAGGAATCTTGGTGAGATTGGCGGCAAGATAGGCGCCATCGACAATGTAGAAGACGGCCAGCACAGGCAGCGAGAGCCAGGGCCGCCACTTCCAGAGCTTGAACAGCACCACGGTCAGCAGGACGTTGTCGATGAACATCGCGCCGGTGACCGCAATGCCGTAGGCGGCGGTCAGGTTGGACGACGTCTTGAAGGTCAGCACCAGGATGACGACCGCGATCATCAGGCCCCAGTTGATCAGCGGAATATAGATCTGCCCGGCCGTCGAGGCACTGGTATGTGCGATGCGCAGGCGCGGCATGAAGCCGAGCTGGATGGCCTGCTGCGTGACCGAAAATGCGCCGGAAATCACTGCCTGCGAGGCAATGATCGCCGCCATCGTGGCAAGACCGACTAGCGGTAGGCGGAACCAGTCCGGCGCCAGATTGTAGAACGGGCTTTCGAGCGCGGGCAGCCCATCGCGGATCAACAGTGCGCCCTGCCCCATATAGTTGATGGTGAGCGCGGGCAGCACGAACCAGAGCCAGGATATGGCAATCGGCTTGCGCCCGAAATGCCCCATATCGGCATAGAGCGCTTCCGCGCCCGTCACGGCCAGCACGACCGCGCCAAGGGCGAGGAACGCCTTGACCGGCGAGAGCAGGAAGAAGTTGACGGCATGGGCGGGATTGATCGCGCCCAGGATTTCCGGCGTCTGCATCAGGCTGATCAGGCCTAGCACGGAAATGCAGGCGAAGTAGATCATCATGATGGGGCCGAAGAAAGCCGCCACACGGCTGGTGCCGCCACGCTGGATCGAGAACAGGAAGATGAGGATGGCCAGCGCCAGCGGCACAACCAGCTTGCCAAATGCAGGATTGACCACGCCAAGGCCTTCGACTGCGGACAGCACCGAAACGGCAGGCGTAATCATGCTGTCGCCATAGAAGAGCGAGGTCGCGAAGACGCCGAGCAACACGATACCGGCGGACCATCGCTGCGAAGGCACCGAACGGCTGATCAGCGCCAACAGCGCCAGCGAACCGCCCTCGCCCTTATTGTCCGCCTTCATGATGATCGTGACATATTTGAGCGTCACCACCAGCATCATCGACCAGAACATGAGGCTGATCGCGCCCATGATATGCGCAGTGTCCAGCTCCAGCGGATGATGACCGGCGAAGGTCTCGCGGAAGGCGTAGAGCGGGCTGGTGCCAATATCGCCAAAGACGATGCCAATCGCGCCGACGGACAGCTTGAGCATGCCCTCACGCGCGTGGACCGTCCCGCCCACAGCAGGCTCTTCCGGCGAAGTTGTCGATGATAGTTCGGGAGACGTCACCTGGATGCCCACACCTTCGTCATCGTTCGGGCTCTTACTGTCAGAGCGGGACCACGAGACGCGGCGGCCCCTATCATTTCACCTTCGCAGGCGCAACATGCGTTCATGGCTGGCCTTGCGGCGCAGCCCCTTCCCCAGCAGAATCGCGCGCGGCGATCAGCTGATCGAGCATGCCCAGATTGCGAATGAGTTCGGCACGCAGGTCGGCCTTCTCAGGCAGGCCCGCGGCAAGCGGCGTCCAGACCGACTTTGCCGCCTCGAACTGGCCCGATTGCGCGAGCGCCAAGCCATAGAAATAGTTCGGGGAAATCCCATCCGGCTTGAGCCTCAACGCCTGCCGATAGGCATTGTCCGCAGCGGGAGACAGTCGGCCGTTGCCATGAGCGAGCAGCGCATTGCCCAGCCCAACCCAGAGATCGGCGTCATTAGGCGATGTCTCTAGCCCCTTGGCCAAAATATTTGCCGCGTCCTGCGTATTGCCCTGCAATGCCAGAGCGTCCGACATGATGAACCATTTCGAAGCCGGCCCCATGCGCTCACCGATGGATCGACGCTTCTCGGCGAGGCGCTCGTCGAACTTGGCGGCCGTGCCTGCTTTCACTTCATGGCCAGCCAGCGCGGGATGCCCATGCCAAGCATAGCCTGCAAGGCCGAGCAGCAGCGCCGCACCGGGCGCCGCCATATCCTTGAGCCGCAGGCGCGCACCCAGCTGCAGCCCAAGGGCGACAAGCAGGGCAATGCCCGTTGCGATCAGCAAACCCGTCATGATTGGCCCTTCCGGCGCTTTTTGAGTCGCCCGGTGGCGAGATAAGCGCCTGCGCCGAGCAGGAGCAGTGGCGCGGCCCAGAGCGGCCACAGGATCGGTGCAGCGGTCGGCTTGTAGCTGATCCAGTCACCATAGCGCTCGATCAGCCATGCACGGATATGCTCGGGATCTTCCCCACGCAGGATCCGCTCGCGAATTTCCGATCGCATGTCGGAGGCCATGCTCGCATTGCTGTCGGCGATCGACTGGCCCTGACAGGTCAGGCAGCGCACCGTCTCCATCAGCGCCGCTGCCTTTGCCTCCATCGCCGGGTCGGCAAGCTGGGTATTGGCATAAGGCGCAGGCGGCAGTGCAGACTGCGCCACCGCAATGCCCGAGAGCATCAGCAGGCCCCCCAGAACCGGAACGAGAACTGAAATGCGTAGCGCGCTCATGTCGCGGCCTCACGCAGCTTTTCGAGGATCATGTCCATGTCCTGCGGCATGATCGGCCCCCAATGCTGGTAGCGGATGATCCCCTTGCCATCGATCACATAGGTTTCCGGCACGCCGGACGAGCCGAGATAGAATTGCATGGTGGAGCGCGCGTCGAGGCCGATGCGGTCATAGGGATTGCCGTGGCGCAACAGGAACTTGTCGACATCCACCCGCGCATCGCGAATCGCTACGCCTTCGATGGCGACACCGCGCTGCTGGAGCGCGACCAGTTGTGGCGCTTCGGCAATGCAGGGCACGCACCAGCTTGCGAAAATGTTGATCAGCCGCGGTTTGCCGTCAGCCAGCCCGGCCGTCGAGAGCGGCGGATTGGTCGAGGAACCGGCGGGAAGATCCATGGACGGGATCGCCTTGCCGATCATCTTGGAGGTGATGACCTGTTCCGGCGCGCGATTGAGCCCGAGCGAGGCAATGCCCAGGAAGATCACATAGGCGCCCAGCGGCAGCCAGAGGAGCCATTTGCGCTTCATGTCGGCGCCACCCATTCACCAACACGCTCGCGCGCCCGTCCGCGCAGCCAACCACGGCCGACGCGCCCGATCAGTGCGAGCAGACCGCCCAGCGCAATCAGTCCGCCACCAAACCAGATGAACGTCACGAACGGCTTCCACCAGAGCCGGAGCTGCCAACGCCCGTCGCCCAGCTCTTCGCCGAGCACCAGATATAGCTGGCCGTTCCATGCGGTGAGCTGCGCGGATTCGGTTGTCGGCGTCGGCGGGTCGGAGAAGAAGCGCGCCTGCGGATGCATGAGCACGGGCTTGCCGTTGCCCCGACTCACAGCAAGCGTCGCGTCCATTGCCGTCCAGTTCGGCCCTGCAACCGGCACGACGCGGCGGAACTCGACCTGCCAGCCTGAAATTTCGATGGTCGTGCCCGGACGGACTGCGACCAGCTTTTCGACCGCAAAGGCACTGTCGCTCGCCATGCCGGCCATGCTGACTGCGCAGCCAAAATGCGCGATGACCATGCCCCAGGTGAACATGGGCGTGCGGCGCAGGTTGCGCCCGATGAGCGGCATGATGCTGGCAAGGGCAACGCCACCCGCTGCCGTGAGGCCGAGTAGCGGCAGGATGCCGATTCGCGACCCGGCAATCAGCTTCACCGAGATCAGCACCGCAGCGGCCAGAACCAGCGCGGGGATGATCTTGCGCAGGAGCGACTTGAGATCGTCATGCCGCCAGCGCGCCAACGGGCCAATGATGAGCAGCGCCATCAGCGCAAGCACGACCGGCCCGATGATCATGTTGAAATAAGGCGGTCCGACCGAAACGCTCACGCCCATCATCTCGGTGAGCAGCGGATAGAGCGTGCCGATCAGCACGAGGCCCAGGATCACGCACAGCAATAGGTTGTTCGCCACCAGCATCGCCTCACGGCTCACCGGATTGAAGCGCGTCCCTTCATTCACCGTGCCGATGCGCAGACCAAACAGGATCAGCGCGCCGCCAATGTAGAAAGCCAGCAGCGCGAGCAGGAAGCCGCCGCGCGTCGGATCGACGGCAAAGGCATGGACACTGGTCAGGATGCCCGAGCGCACCAGGAACGTGCCGACCATCGACATGGCGAAGGCGACGACGGAAAGCATGATCGTCCAGGCGCGCAGCGCATCGCGCGCCGCCAATACAGAGACACTGTGGAACAGCGCGGTCGCGGCCAGCCATGGCATGAGCGAAGCATTCTCGACCGGATCCCAAAACCACCAGCCTCCCCAGCCAAGCTCATAATAAGCCCAATAGCTACCGGCGGTGATACCGATGGTGAGCAAGATCCACGCGATCAGCACCCAAGGCCGGATGGCCCGCGCAAAACGTGCATTGACCTGCCGTGTGACAAGCGCACCCACCGCAAAGGAGAAGGCAACCGAAAGCCCGACATAGCCCAGATAAAGCGTGGGCGGATGGAAGGCGAGGCCGGGATCCTGCAACAGGGGATTGAGGCCCTGCCCGTCCGGCGCCGGCGGATCGATCCGCGCAAAGGGATTCGAAGCGAGCAGCAGGAAGGCATAAAAGCCCAGCGAAATGGCGGCCTGCGCGCCCAGCGTCGCATAATGCGTCGCCCGGTCCAGCCCGCGTTCAAACATCGCAACCGCCATGCCCGCGACGCTCATCACCATCACCCAGAGCAGCATGGAGCCTTCGTGATTGCCCCATGTGCCGGCGAATTTGTAGATGAACGGCTTCATCGAATGGCTGTTCGTGGCCACCAGCAGCACCGACATGTCGGAGCGCAGGAACAGCGTCACGAGCAGCGCGAAAGAGAGCGCCGTCAGCGCACCTTGCGCCATTGCAACCGGGCGCATGAGCCCCGCCGCGCGCACATCGCCCCTGGCGACCGCGATCCACGCGAGAATGAGCTGGAGAGCCGCAAGCGTTGCAGCCAGCCAGAGCGCGGCAAGTCCGGTTTCAGCGATCATTGGTTGGTTGTTTCGACCTTATGGGTGGTGGCATCATATTGGATGCCTTCCATCTCGCGCGGCATGTAGCGCTCGTCATGCTTGGCGAGGATATTGGTGGCGCGGAAGATTCCAGCCTCGTCAAAGCTACCCTCGGCGATCGCGCCGGAATTTTCCTTGAAGAGATCAGGCGTGATGCCGGAGAAGCTGGCGGGAACGCTCGCTTTGCCGTCGGTCAGGTCGAACCGGATGGTGACGCCGTCCGCCTGGCGCTTCAGGCTGCCGGGCACGACCATGCCGCCCAGACGGATGGCCCGGCCGGGCTCGACATTGGCGGCGCGCGCTTCAGCGGGCGTGAAGAAATAAGCGGCCTGATCCTTCAGGGCCGACATGGCGAGCAGCGCCGCGCCGATCACCGCGACAAGGCCCAGCACGATGAGGATGAGGCGCTGATGCTTGCCCTTGAGGGCGGTCTTCTGAATGGCAGCGGCAGTCATGGTCAGTCCCGATCCCGTAACAATGCATCGGCCCGTGCTTCGGCGCTTCTGGCCGAGTGCCAGGCCCACAGGCTGGTCAATGCCGCACCGCCAAGCGTGATCGCATAAGCGGCGATGATGAAATGCCAGTGGTTCATGCGCTCAGGCCCGCGCCATGCGGCGCTGACGCGCCTCGATGCGGTTCTCTGCCAATATGGCGCGCATCCGCAGCAGGACAATGGCGCCGAACCAGAGCGAGAAACCCAGCACGGTGAGACCCAGCGGCCAGAGCATCGATCCGGCAATCTTGCTTCCGCCCATCAGGCTGATGCTCTGCCCCTGATGCAGGCTGTTCCACCAGATCACCGAATAATGGATGATCGGCAGGTTGATCGCACCGACGAGCGCGAACAGCGCCGTCACCTTGCTGGCGCCGCCGCTTTCCTCATTGTCCGCGCTGGCGCGTGCGAGCGCCATATAGCCCAGATACAGGAAGAGCAGGATCAGCTCGGAGGTCATGCGTCCGTCCCACTCCCACCACGTGCCCCAGGTCGGGCGACCCCAGATCGAGCCGGTGGCGAGGCAGATGGCGGTAAATAATGCGCCCGGCGCGGCCGTCGCGCGGCCCGCAATGCTGGCGAGCGGGTGCCGCCAGACCAGTTGCATGATCGCCGCGATCGTCATGCCGCTCCAACCCGCCATGCTCAGCCATGCGGCCGGCACATGGATATAGATGATGCGGAAGCTGTCGCCCTGCAGATAGTCAGCCGGAGTCAGGAAAAGGCCGCCGAGAATCCCCAGCGTGATCAGGGCGATGCCCGACCAGAATAGCCAGGGCGTCAGGGGCCGGGCGATCCCAAGGAATCGGCGCGGATTGGCAAGCGCGTGCATGGCGCCCCTTTAGAACGGTCGGAACGGACTGGCCAGTGTGTTGACAATGTCTTTTCCGGGTCATTTCCGGAAGCTGCGGATTGCGGCGCTATGGACGGCAAATCGCGGGACAACGGCCCCACATTGCAGCGCAGCGATTTTTTATGACAATGGGGCGACAAATCAGATCGGTGCTCCTATATGCCCGCCATCAAGGGCGGCTTTTTTTAGTCGCTGAAACCGCTGACCCTAGAGTGCGGACGCATGCTGACCACAAATCCTTTCGACGACGACAAGTTACGGGAGGAATGCGGAATTTTCGGGGTTTATGGCACGGAGCGCGCCTCCGCCATGGTTGCCCTGGGACTTCACGCTCTCCAGCATCGCGGGCAGGAAGCCGCTGGAATCACCAGTTGGGACGGCCGGAGTTTCCACACCCACCGTGCCATGGGGCATGTCGCCGGTAATTTTGACCGCGAAGATGTGATCCGCCAGCTCACCGGGCAGGTCGCCTGCGGGCATGTGCGCTATTCCACGACCGGCGAAACAGCGCTGCGCAATGTGCAGCCGCTTTACGCCGATCTTGCCTCAGGCGGCTTCGCAGTTGCGCATAATGGCAACATCTCCAACGCGATGAACCTGCGCAAGCGGTTGGTACGCGAAGGATCCATCTTCCAGTCGACCAGCGACACCGAGGTCATCATCCACCTCGTCGCACGGTCACGCTATCGCACCTTGCTCGATCGCTTCATCGACGCGCTCAAGCAGGTCGAAGGCGCCTATTCGCTGATCTGCCTGACCCCGGACGGCCTCATTGCCTGCCGCGATCCGCTCGGCATTCGTCCGCTGGTCATGGGTCGCCTCGGCGAATCGATCATCTTCGCATCGGAGACCGTGGCGTTCGACGTCGTCGGTGCCGAATATATCCGCTCGGTCGAACCGGGCGAGTTGATCGTGGTCACGGAAGGCGGCGAAATGCGTTCGCACCATCCCTTCGGCCAGAGCCTGAAGGCGCGTCCCTGCATCTTCGAGCATGTCTATTTCTCGCGGCCCGATTCGATTGTGGACGGCAACAGCGTCTATTCCGTTCGCAAGGCCATCGGCGCGCAGCTCGCCATCGAGAGCCCGGCAGACGTCGACTATGTCATTCCTGTGCCGGATAGCGGCGTGCCCGGTGCCATCGGTTTCGCCCAGCAGTCGGGCATTCCCTTCGAACTCGGCATCATCCGCTCGCATTATGTCGGCCGCACCTTCATCCAGCCCGGTGACAAGGTCCGCCATCTCGGCGTGAAGCTGAAGCATAATGCCAATCGCAAGCTGATCGAAGGCAAGCGCATCGTCCTCATCGACGATTCGATCGTGCGCGGCACCACGTCGCTCAAGATCGTGCAGATGATGCGCGATGCAGGCGCGACCGAAGTGCATATGCGCATCGCCAGCCCGCCCACGCGGCATAGCTGCTTTTACGGCGTCGACACGCCCGAGCGCGGCAAGCTGCTCGCGCACAAGATGGATGTCGCGCAAATGTGCGCGTTCATCCATGCCGACAGCCTCGCTTTCATCTCGATCGACGGTCTCTACAAGGCGACCGGCGAGGCCAAGCGCAACGCGCTGAGCCCCCAATATTGCGACGCCTGCTTCACGGGCGATTATCCCACAACTCTCACCGATTTCGACGATACGACCCAGGTCAACCAGCTCGAATTGCTGAGCGAGCGCGTGCTCGAAGCCGCGACGGACGGAGCGAATGACGATTCCGCCGAATGATGATCTGCTAATGTCGGGCCAAACACTTGCAGGACGGCTGGCGCTCGTCACGGGCGCGAGCCGCGGCATTGGCGCGGAGACGGCCAAGTCGCTCGCTGCGCGCGGCGCGCATGTGCTGCTTGTCGCGCGCTCGACGACCGATCTCGAAGCCGTCGAGGAAGCCATTCACGCAAGCGGCGGCAGCGCTACGATTGCCCCGATGGACCTGACCGACGGCGAAAGCATCGGCCGGCTGGCCAAGGCTGTCACGGAACGCTGGGGCGTGCTCGACATGCTTGTGCTGAATGCTGCGACTTTGGGCACATTGGCGGCGGTCCCTGCGATCGACGTCAAGGAATTCGCCCGGCAGCTCACGCTTAACCTGTCCGTTCCGCAGGCGATGATCGCCGCTTTCGATCCGCTGCTGCGCGCCAGCAAGGACGCCCGCGTCGTGGCCGTGTCCACTGGCGTCGCCGTCAAGCCGCGCGCTTACTGGGCTGCCTATGGCGCCAGCAAGGCCGCACTCGAAGTGCTGGTGAGCGCTTATGGCGAGGAAGTGCGCAACGTCACCAAGATCCGCACGCACATCATCGACCCCGGCGCGACCCGCACCACGATGCGCGCCCGCGCCTATCCGGGCGAAGATCCCGCGACACTCAAGACGCCGGACGTGGTTGGCGAAGCAATTGCGGAACTGATCGTCGCAGACACGCCGGACGGCGCACGGATCGCACTTCCGAAGAACTGAGCAGCCGGGCATTTGCCCTGAAGTGCTTCCGCTTCTTGTCGATTCGGGAAAGTGGCCCCGCAATCAGGCGAAATCACCCGAATTGAACCGCGCGGTGCAGTCGCTCCGGCCGACGCGCAGCCAATGGCGGCGATCGGACGGAGGCTATTCGCGCCGCGCTGAACGCAGGCGACCGCGTTTCATTCAGTCAAATCGCCCCACATGCCCTTAAGCTTGCCGAAAAATCCCTGTGAGGCGGGGCATTCGTCACCCGTCTCTGTCGCGCGGAATTCCTCAAGCAATTCCTTCTGGCGGGCGCTCAGCTTCGTGGGCGTCTCGACATCGATCTGGATGACCAGATCGCCATGGCCGCGTGCATTGAGAACGGGCATGCCTGCACCGCGCTGGCGGACCTGCTTGCCAGACTGAATACCGACCGGGATGCGGATCTCGTGCTTCTGACCATCGAGGCCGGGCACTTCGATCGTGCCGCCCAGCGCCGCGAGCGTGAAGCTGATCGGCGCCTTGCAGAACAGATTGACGCCGTCGCGCTCGAAAATGCTGTGACGCTTCACATGCAGGAAAATGTAGAGATCGCCGGGAGGCGCGCCGCGTGGCCCCGCCTCGCCCTGCCCTGCCAGCCTGATGCGCGTGCCGTCATCGACGCCGGGCGGGATCTTGACGTCGAGCGTGCGGGCCTTGTCGACCCGGCCTTCGCCGCGACAGGCGGGGCACGGTGTCTTGATGCGCTGTCCAGCGCCATGGCAGCCGGGGCATGTGCGCTCGACCACGAAAAAGCCCTGCTGCGCGCGCACTTTGCCGTGGCCGCCGCAGGTCGAGCAGGTCTCGACGCTGGTGCCCGGCGCTGCGCCTTGCCCATCGCAGGAATCGCATTTGGTGGAGACTTCGATGGAGATCGACGTCTCCTTGCCATGGAAGGCGTCTTCCAGGCCGATTTCCATATCGTAGCGCAAGTCCGCGCCGCGCCGCTGCTGCTGGCCGCCGCGTCCGCCGCCCATGCCGCCGAAAATCGTATCGAAAATGTCGCCGAAATCGCCGAAGTCCGCACCGCCAAAGCCAGCGCCGCCGCCACCTCCGCCTTGCTGGAATGCAGCATGGCCGAAGCGGTCATAGGCCGCGCGCTTCTGCGGGTCCTTCAGGCAGTCATAGGCCTCGTTGACGGCCTTGAACTTCGCCTCGCTGTCCTCGCATCCCTGATTCTTGTCGGGATGAAAGCGAATTGCGAGCCGCCGATAAGCGCTCTTCAGTTCGTCAGCACTGGCTGTCCGCTCGACTTCGAGCAGCTCATAAAAATCGGTTTGCGTACTCATGCCCCGTCAGTGCCCCAAGGTCCGGGACCCGCTCGCCTGTGGGAGGCGGCGAGCGGATCCACGGTGTCGGGCATCAGCCCTTGTTATTGTCTTCGTCGACTTCGGAAAATTCGGCGTCGACCACATCTTCCTGTGCAGTCTCGGCCGGACCTTCACCTGCGGGCGAAGCAGCCGCCTGCTGCTCCTTCTCGTAGATCGCCTGACCGAGCTTCATGGAGACCTGCGCCAGTTCCTGCGTCTTGGCCTTCATGTCCTCGACATCGCCGCCTTCGACGGAAGTCTTGGCGGCAGCCAGTGCAGCCTCGATCTCGGCCTTCACGCTCGCGTCGACCTTGTCGCCGTGCTCGGAAAGCTGGCGCTCTGTGGTGTGGATGAGGCTCTCGGCGCTGTTCTTCGCCTCGGCCCCTTCGCGGCGCTTTTTGTCCTCTTCAGCGAACTTCTCAGCGTCGCGCACCATCTGCTCGATGTCCGCGTCGTTGAGACCGCCGGAAGCCTGGATCTTGATCTGCTGCTCCTTGCCGGTACCCTTGTCCTTGGCACTGACATTGACGATGCCGTTCGCGTCGATATCGAACGTGACTTCGATCTGCGGCACGCCGCGCGGTGCAGACGGGATACCCACCAGATCGAACTGGCCGAGCATCTTGTTGTCCGCCGCCATTTCGCGCTCACCCTGGAAGACGCGGATCGTCACGGCCTGCTGATTGTCGTCAGCGGTCGAATAGGTCTGCGACTTCTTGGTCGGGATCGTCGTGTTGCGATCGATCATGCGCGTGAACACGCCGCCCAGCGTCTCGATGCCGAGCGAAAGCGGCGTCACGTCGAGCAGCAGTACGTCCTTGACGTCGCCCTGCAACACGCCTGCCTGGATGGCAGCACCCATTGCCACCACTTCATCCGGGTTCACGCCGGTATGCGGCTCCTTGCCAAAGAACTCCTTCACGACTTCACGCACGCGGGGCATGCGGGTCATGCCGCCGACGAGAACGACTTCGCTGATGTCCGAAGCCGAGACGCCAGCGTCCGCCAGTGCCTTCTTGCAGGGCTCAAGCGTACGCTTGATCAGGTCAGCGACGAGGCGCTCGAGATCCGAACGGCTGATCGTCTTGACGAGATGCTTGGGCCCGTTGGCGTCGGCCGTGATGAAGGGGAGATTGATCTCGGTCGTCGCTGCGGACGAGAGCTCGATCTTCGCCTTCTCGGCGGCTTCCTTCAGGCGCTGGAGCGCAAGCTTGTCTTTGGTGAGGTCAATGCCCTCAACCTTCTTGAAGTCTTCAGCGAGGAACTCGACCACCTTCGAGTCGAAATCTTCGCCGCCCAGGAAGGTGTCGCCATTGGTCGACTTCACTTCGAACACGCCGTCGCCGATCTCGAGGACCGAAATGTCGAACGTGCCGCCGCCAAGGTCATAGACGGCGATGGTCTTGCCGTCCTGCTTGTCCATACCATAGGCGAGCGCGGCCGCAGTCGGCTCGTTGATGATGCGCAGCACTTCAAGGCCCGCAATCTGGCCGGCGTCCTTGGTCGCCTGGCGCTGCGCGTCGTTGAAATAAGCCGGAACAGTGATGACCGCCTGCGTGACCGTCTCGCCAAGATAGCTCTCGGCGGTTTCCTTCATCTTCTGGAGGATGAAGGCGCTGATCTGCGAGGGGCTATAGTCCTTGTCTCCGGCCTTTACCCAGGCGTCGCCATTGCTGCCCTTGGCAATCTCGTACGAGACGAGTTCCATGTCCTTCTTGGTCATGGGATCGTCGAAACGACGGCCGATCAAGCGCTTGACCGCAGAGATCGTATTGTCCGGATTGGTCACTGCCTGGCGCTTGGCCGGCTGACCGATGAGGCGCTCGCCGTCCTTGGCGAAAGCGACGATGGAGGGCGTGGTACGCGCGCCTTCCGCATTTTCGATCACCTTGGGCTTGCCGCCATCCATCACTGCGACGCAGCTGTTGGTCGTCCCCAGATCGATCCCGATAACCTTACCCATATTCTTCCTCTTCGAACCCCAAAAGTTTCAGCGGTTTAAGACATCCCGTCGCAGCATGGTGCCGACGGAAACCCACACTTCGCTGGCCGATATAGGGCGGCTTTTGCTTGGCACAAGGCGTGCTCGTGCCTAGAAGTCCGGCTTGTCGCAAGAAGGAAGTTCACAAATGCAAAGCCTCGTTCGCCGCCTCGCGCTCGCTGCGCCTGTAGCGCTGATGTTCGCGCTGGCCGGATGTGAGCAGGCCAAGCCGGTCTATGTCGACGGCGCCTATGTGCGCCTCAGTCCCAATTCGGACAATCCATCGGCGGGCTATTTCACCATTCATGGCGGCGCTGAGCCCGTCACGCTCCGCTCGATCGAAACGGACGCAGCCGTCCGCCTCGAGATGCATGAAAGCATGATGCATGAGGGCATGTCCTCCATGAAGCCGATCACCACCGTCGAGGTGCCCGCAGGCGCGAAGGTCGCTTTTGCGCCGGGCGGCAAGCACGTCATGATCTGGCAGATCAACCAGCAGGCCATTGCCGCGGGCAAGATGGAGCTGCGGTTGATCTTCTCGAACGGCGATCGCCTGCTCGTCGATGCTGTCATCCAGGGGCCAGACGGCCAGCCAACCGGCAACAGCCGCGAAGCCCCGACGACCGGCGCGGAAAACAGCCATACCGAGATTCACTGAATAGACGCAGCGACTGTACGGGATTTGTACGGGCGAAGGGCGTGAACAGTCGTTCGTTCACGTCGCATTCTGCATTTTTGGGATTGGCCTGCCGATGCAGGATGCCACTAAACCCCTTTGCAATGAGGGGATTTAATGGTGGGCGCGGCAAGGATTGAACTTGCGACCCCACCCGTGTGAAGGGTGTGCTCTACCACTGAGCTACGCGCCCGGCGCCATGTCGCTTCGATATGCCGCGGGAGCGAGCGCTTTGACGAGAGAGCGCCCGCCTGTCAAGCGCAGGCGCACCCCCTCACCATCCTATTTCGGATACCAATATTTGACGTGGCAGGCTTCGCAAACCTCGTCGAGCCGTGCG
>Ga0247738_10000079_pt1 | contig 59175 bp, 60 predicted proteins | sample UWRJL013104B2_FD_180936 | JGI IMG/M metagenome (GOLD analysis project Ga0247738, IMG submission 180936) | Plant litter microbial communities from Arlington Agricultural Research Station in Wisconsin, United States - UWRJ-L013-104B-2 | ecosystem: Environmental > Terrestrial > Plant litter >...
CCTCCAGCAAGGCTCGGGCACGGTGCGCCTCACCGGCAAGGCCCGCAAAAGCATCATGCAACTTTCCGGCAGCGGCGTCGTCGCTGCCCCGGCGCTCACCGTGTCCGATCTTGAAGTCACGGCCGAAGGCGCCGGCGTGGTCAACACGCTCGCGACACGCTCGGCCAAGGTCGTCGCGCTGGGCGCAGCCTCAGTCACGGTGGATCGCCATCCCGCCTGCACGGTCCGGCATACCGGCAGCGGCACGGTCACTTGCTCCGGCGAGGATTTCTGACCGGCAGCGCCGCCTTCGCGTCTAAAAGCTAGACCCGCTCCGCCTGCACCACCGGCTCGATCGCCCGCAGCGCCGAGATGATCCGCGCGACATGGCTCGCGTCTTCCACTTCCAGGTCGATAATGTCGGTGTGGAAGGGGCCTTCGCGATTGGCGAGCTGAAGGTTCAGGATGTTCGCCTTGTTGACGCCGAACACATTGGCGACGGTTGCAAGCGCGCCGGGCTGGTTCTTGACGATGACCTGAAGTCGCGCCGTGCCGCCCTTCGCCTTGCTGTCCCATGAGAGATCCACCCAGTCGGCATCCTGTCCCGTTTCCAGCGCCAGGCAATCGATGGTGTGGACTTCGATCGGTTCGCCGGGCCGGCGCAGGCCGACAATGCGGTCGCCAGGCACTGGATGGCAGCATTCCGAGAGCGTGAAGGCAATGCCCGGCGTCAGCCCCGTGATCGGCACGGCGCGCGCCTGCTTGCGGCCCTTGCGGTCACCGGCCGAGCTTTCCTCGACACTGCCCGGGACGAGCGCGTTCATGACATCGTCATCGTGAATGCGATTGGTCGCGATGGCCACCATGAGCGCGCCGCGATCCTCGAGGTTGAGGCGCTTGAGCGCCGCCTTGATGGCCTTGTCGCCAATGGTGATGGGCAGGCGCGAGACGATTTCCTCGAACAGCTTCTCGCCCAGCGCGATCATCTCGGCGCGTTGCTTCTGCCGGATGAAGCGGCGCACGGCTGCGCGCGCCTTGCCCGTCACGGCAAAGCCCAGCCAGCCGGGTTGCGGCTCCTGCGCGTCGGATTTCAGGATCTCCACCTGATCGCCATTTTCGAGCGGGGTGCGCAGCGGCATCACCCGGCCGTTGATCTTGGCGCCGACCGTCTGGTTGCCGAGCTTGGTATGCACGGCATAAGCGAAGTCGACCGCCGTCGATCCCTTGGGGAGCTGCTGGAGCGTGCCCTTGGGCGTGAAGGCGAAGATGCGATCCTGATACATTGCCATCTTGGTATGCTCGAGCAACTCGTCGGCATCATGGCTCTGTTCGAGAATCTCGATGAGGTCGCGCAGCCAGCCGGCTTGCCCATCAGGAGTCTGGCCTTCCTTGTAGGCCCAATGGGCGGCGAGGCCATATTCGCCGTCGCGATGCATGCGCTCGGATCGGATCTGGATCTCGATGCGCGCATTTTCCTCGTGGATCACGGTCGTGTGCAGCGAGCGATAGCCGTTGCGCTTGGGCGTCGAGATGTAATCCTTGAAGCGGCCGGGGACCATTTTGTAGCGCTGGTGGATGAGGCCGAGCGCCCGGTAGCAGTCGTCGGTCGAATCCGCGATGACGCGAAAGGCCATGATATCGCTGAGCTGCTCGAAGCTGACATGGCGCTCCTGCATCTTGCGCCAGATCGAATAGGGATGCTTCTCCCGGCCCGAGACACTGACATGCATGCCCGCTTGCCCCAGCAGCAGTTGCAGCCCGGATGCGATCCGCGCGACCTTGTCGCCGCCGCCTTCCTTGAGCTGGCTGAGTCGCTTGGTGATGCCCTCATAGCCCTCCGGCTCAAGCTGGGCGAAGGCGAGCATCTGCATCTCGCGCATGAACTCATACATGCCGATGCGCTCGGCGAGCGGCGCGTAGATGTCCATCGTCTCGCGGGCGATGCGGCGGCGCTTCTCCGGGTTCGGGATGTGGTGGAGCGTGCGCATATTGTGCAGCCGGTCGGCGAGCTTGACGAGCAGCACGCGAATATCGTCCGACATGGCGAGCAGGAATTTGCGCAGATTCTCCGCCGCGCGCTCATTCTCGGTCTGCGCTTCGATCTTGCTGAGCTTGGTGACGCCATCGACCAGCCGCGCGACATCGTCGCCGAACAGGCGGGCAATCTCCTCGGTGGTGGTCAGCGTATCCTCGATTGTATCGTGCAGCAGCGCCGTCACGATCGTCTTGTCGTCGAGGAAAAGTTCCGTTAGAATTCCTGCAACTTCAATGGGATGGCTGAAATATGGATCGCCGCTCGCGCGCTTCTGGCTGCCATGTTTGGCCACCGAAAATACATAGGCGCGGTTGATTAGCGCTTCATCGGCATCCGGATCATAGGCCCGGACCCGCTCTACAAGTTCATATTGACGCAGCATCCAGTGCAGGATGTGGGTTCTCGGTGCTGCTTCGCAACAGGAAAGTGGCAAATCTGCGTGCGCCGGCAATATGGATGCTCGGCACTGTCGTCGCAATGTCACGCCTCGAACAGCGCAGCGACGGCCGGGCAGGGGCCGGAGCATAGTGACACAGGCACGCATATCGGCGTTTGGCGCGGGGCGAAGAATGCGCTAGCGGTGCTCGTCATGGGTTCTGGAAAGGGTCATGAGGCCTTTGAAGGCTGTGCATTGCCGGCTGCGCTGGAGGCGATGGGCGAACGCTGGTCGTTCCTCATCCTGCGCGCCTCGTTCAGCGGCATCGTCTATTTTGAGGATTTCCAGTCCACGCTCGGCATTGCCCGCAACATTCTCTCTAACCGGCTCGCCCGGCTGGTCACCAATGGCATCATGAGCCGCGAGCCGGTCCCGTCAGACAAGCGCCGCGTCGCCTATCGGCTCACGGCAAAGGGCGTCGGCCTCGTGCCGGTGATGATTGCGCTGCGCCAGTGGGGCGAGCGCTGGAGCGGCAGTCCGCCGGCAGGTCCAATTCTCTCCGACAACCGCGATCACCAGCCGATCCGCCCTGTCACCATTCAGGCCTGGGACGGCCGCCAGCTCGATCATCAGGAGCTGTGCTGGGTTGATCGCGATTGTATGCACCGGGGCGAGGCGGCCGCCATGGCCAGCGCGCCGGTCCGCTGCACCGGACCCCGCCCGGCAAACATGCCAGCAGAACATGACGGGACAGCTGAAGGTTGAGTAGCCTCGCGATGACAGTCATCCCCTATCCGGTCGCCAAGCCTTTTTTCGAGGACAAGAATCGCGCCTTCTGGATCCTGCAGGCGGTCGGCTGGTCCGGCGCGTTCCTGCTGCGCGGCGTGACTGGTATCGCCAATAGCCAGGGGCTCGATTTCCTGCTGCCTGTGCTGATCTCCTGCGTGAACGGTTATTCGCTGACTTTGCTCCTGGCGGTCGGCTTTCGGCTGCTCCTCAAGCAGAAGCCCGTTGTCACCTGGACCGTCTCGATCCTGCTCGCTCTCCTCGCGGGCGCTGTCGCGGCCTCGATCGACAGCTGGGTCTTCGCGATGCGCAATCCGCTCACCGAAGGCGGCAGCATCAAGCTGTTCCTGGGCACGTTCTATCTCAACATCACGCTGCTCGGCGCATGGTCGGCGCTCTATTATGCGATCAATTTCTTCCTCACCATCGAGGAACAGGCCGATCAGCTGGTAAAGCTCGAAGGGCAGGCCAGCAGCGCGCAGCTCGCGATGCTGCGCTATCAGCTCAATCCGCATTTCCTGTTCAACACGCTCAACAGCATCTCGACTCTGGTCCTGCTCAAGCAGACCGAGCGCGCCAATGCGATGCTGTCGCGGCTCTCGGCTTTCCTGCGCTACACGCTCATCAACGAGCCGACCGCGCAGGTGACGCTTGCGCAGGAGGTTGAAACGCTCAAGCTCTATCTCGAAATCGAGAAGATGCGCTTCGAGGATCGCCTGCGCCCCAGTTTCAGCATCGATCCGGCGGTGGCGAGCGCGCGCCTGCCCTCGCTGCTGCTGCAGCCGCTGGTCGAAAATGCCATTAAATATGCCGTGACGCCGCAGGAAGAGGGCGCCGATATCACTGTGACGGCGCAGCCTGTCGGCGAAAACGTTCGGATCGTCGTGTCGGACACCGGTCCCGGCTTGCAGGCAGAGCGGCCGCGCATGATCTTGGGCACGGGCGTGGGTCTCGCGAATATCAGGGAAAGGCTCGTTCAGGCCTTTGGGGATCGGCAGACCATGGAGACGCGTTCAACGGCCGAGGGGGGCTTTTCCGTCATCATAGACATTCCTCTCATCGTCGAGGATCAGCCAAAGGTAGCTGCATGACCATCCGTACCATTCTCGTCGATGACGAGAGCCTTGCCATTCAGGGGCTCAAGCTGCGCCTGGAGAGCCATGACGATGTGGAGATCGTCGAGACCTGCACCAATGGCCGCGAGGCGATCCGCGCGATCAAGACCCACAAGCCCGATCTCGTTTTCCTCGATATCCAGATGCCCGGCTTTGACGGCTTTTCGGTCGTGCAGGGCGTCATGGAAGTCGAGCCGCCTCTGTTCATCTTCGTGACTGCTTATTCGGACCATGCCCTGCGCGCGTTCGAAGCGCAGGCCATCGATTATCTGATGAAGCCGGTCGAGGAGCAGCGCCTTGCCGATGCGCTCGATCGCACGCGCCAGCGCCTCATGGAGAAGCGCAACGTCGTCGAGGTCGAGCGGCTGCGCGAAGTGCTCGCCGAAGTCGCGCCCGACACCGATCTGGGCGGCGAGAGCGAGGCGCCTGCCTCCAGCCGCTTCGAGAAGCTCATCAACATCAAGGATCGCGGCCAGATCTTCCGCATCGACGTCGACACGATCGAGCGCATCGAAGCCGCCGGCGATTATATGTGCATCTATACCGGCGATAATAGCTTCATCCTGCGCGAGACGATGAAGGATCTCGAGCGCCGGCTCGATCCGCGCGTGTTCCAGCGCGTGCATCGCTCGTGGATCGTGAATCTCAACCTCGTCCGGCAGGTCCGCCCACACACCAATGGCGAATGTTTCCTGATGCTCGAATCGGGCGCGGACGTGAAAGTCAGCCGCTCGTTCCGGGATGTCGTCGCGCGCTTCGTGCATTAAGGCACAGGCCCCGCCCTTAAATCCACCGTCATTGCCGCCCAAAAAAATGGGCCGGCGCCGGGGGGGGAATGGCGCCGGCCCGCTAGGGGAGCCTCGGGAGATGAAGGCGTCTTAGCGGCAGTTACTGCCACCCTTGTCGATGGCGCGTCCCGCCACGGCGCCGACGGCACCGCCGATGATCACACCGGTTGTCTTGTCGCCATGGCGTCCGGCGGCCGAACTACCGAGCAGGCCGCCCGCAATGGCGCCCAGGATCGTGCCGGTCGCGCCATCATTGCGGCAACGATCGGAATAGTAGCGGTCGCCGCGATAGCCGCGGTCCTCATATTGATAGCGCACGTCCGGCCCGCGATTATAGCGGTCGTAACGATCATAGCGGTCGCCGCGCTCGTAGCGATCATAGCGCTGTTCGTAGCGGCCATCATTGCGGCCATGGTCACGTGCCTGCGCCGGAGCCACGGCACCAATGGTCGTGGCGGTGAGGGCCAGTGCGATGCTCAGCTTCTTGAATGTACGGGCAGTCATGTCGGTATCCTTTCTGGCTTGGACTTTCTGGGTCCGCCCCATTTCGAAAACGGTTCTAGCGCGAGTCCACTGAGCCGAGCCTGAATGTGGTCGGCAGGCTTTGTTCATGTTCGGGCGCGCGATTCGTAGCCCAATTGGGCGCGTGTTTTTCGGCAGGCTTTCGGGCTGCCGCGCGTAGCCAGCCCGCCGGCGAGCCGCTATGGCTGGGCGCATGAAGCGGATCGCGCTCATTCTCATCCTCTTCGTCCTGCTCACCAATGCGCCGCATTTCGGCCAGCAGCCGCCCCTGCAGCCCCTGACGCTGCGTGTGGTGGCTGAGCCGCTGCCGCTGCCCTCGCGGGCCAGCTATGGCCCGCTGCGGCTGGAAGGCCTGTGGCGTCTCAAGGGTTCGCACCCGGCCTTTGGCGGCATCTCGGCATTGCTGGTCGATGGAGAGCGCGGCGGCGCGCTCCATTTCACCGGCCTTGATGATTCGGGTGAGCATGTCGCGTTCACGCTGCGCGGCAATGGCGAGGCACATATGGCCGCGCTGCCGCGCCTGCCTGAACAGGCCGACGAAAAAGGCTGGATGCAGGATACCGAAAGCATGACGCGCGATTCGGCGAGCGGGCGCATCTGGGCCGGTTTCGAATCGACGCAGCGCATCTGCCGCTATGCGCCGGGCTTCGCGCGTATCGAGGGCTGCGCGAGTGCCGAGGCGCTCAAGGCCTGGCCGATTCAGGGCAGCATCGAATCGCTGGTGCGCTTTGGGGACGGGCGCTTCATGGCCATCGCGGAGCGCGCCATCTCGCCATCGGGCGGCTTCGATGTGCTGCTCTGGGCGAGCGATCCGGTCGATCCCGCGACGCCGCCGCCTGTGCATCTCTCCTATCGCGCACCGACCGGCTATCGACCCACCGACGCGCTGTGGCTGGGCGGTGACAGCCTGCTGGTGCTCAATCGGCGCTTCACGGTCTTCGGCTGGTTCACGGCCAAGCTGGTGCTGGTCCGCCTGCCCCGGTTGGAGGAAGGCGCCCTGCTGCGCGGCGAAACCATCGCCACGTTCGACCGCCCCGGCCCCATCGATAATTTCGAAGCACTGGCCCTGAGCCGCGAAGGTAACCGCGCGATCCTGTGGGTGGCGTCGGACGACAATCACCTGTCCGTGCAGAAAACGCTGCTGTTCAGGTTCGCCCTGCCCCGCAATTGGGTCAGCAACGCACCAGCGCCTTAGCCCGTAGTCGGCCAATCCCGTTCAGACACGAAAAAAGGCGGCCCCGCAGGACCGCCCTTTTCGGCTTGGCGCTATCAGCCTTTTCAGGCTGCGGCAGCCACCGTGGTCGACGCCTTCTTGGCGATCTCGCGCTTCAGGCGACGTGCCTTGAGCGAGAGCTTCACGTCGGCGGTCTTGAGCAGCCAGTTGTCCAGGCCCCCGTTATGCTCGACGGAGCGCAGGCCATGCGTCGAGACGCGCAGCTTCACACCCTTGCCGAGCGAATCGGAGATCAACGTCACATTCTGCAAGTTCGGCAGAAAGACGCGCTTGGTCTTGTTGTTCGCATGGGACACATTGTGGCCCACTTGGCGGCCCCGCCCGGTCAGTTCGCAGATACGCGACATGTCACTTAATCCTGAATAGGGTTCGTCGGAAAGCGGCGCCGATAACTGGTGCAGGCCGAATCGTCAAGGCGCTTCCATGGGAAAGAGCGAGCCGCTACGTGCGAAAAGCATGACAACGCCCTTTCCATTGCCCGATCCGATGCGCCTCGCGCTCGATGAAGCACGTGCGTCCGGTGCGGCGGATGAAGTGCCCATCGGCGCCGTCGTCGTCAAGGATGGCGCTGTCATCGCCACCGGGCAGAACCGCAACCGCCGCGATAATGACCCCACCGCCCATGCCGAGATCGTGGCGATGCGTGCCGCCTGTGCGGTGCTGGGCACGGATCGGCTGACCGGCTGCGACCTGTGGGTGACGCTGGAGCCCTGCGCCATGTGCGCGGGCGCTATCGCCCATGCCCGCATCGCCCGGCTCTATTATGGCGCGCCGGATCCCAAGGGCGGCGGCGTGGAACATGGCGCCCGCGTGTTCGCGCAGACCCAGTGCCATCACCGTCCGGAATTATTTGCCGGAATGGGCGAGGATGCCGCCGCAGGGCTGCTCAGGGATTTCTTTTCCGTCCGCCGCGGCTGAGCGCTCTCCGGCACGATCCGATAGACTTGATAGGGCAGAGTCCCGGGGAACTTGAGCGTCACCGGCTCCAGAAACGCGAACTTTTCGCCGCGCAGCAGCCGGGCATAGAAGCCGTTGCGGCTGCGGGACTGATAGATCGTGCCTTCCGCAAAGCCGGGGCAGGCGAGCAGATAGGTCGCGTCATGGTCTGCCGCGATCCTGCGGAAGGTTTCCGGGCTGCCGTCAAAGGCATGGTGGATGTCGAGGATCGCGCTGCCGTTGCGGTGATACGGCCCGGCAATGGCGCTGTGATGCGTCACGGCGATGAGGCGGGGGCCGAGATCCACCAGCGTGAAGATCACCGCAGGCGGCAACTGGTCGAGCGGCAGGAGCGCAGGCTGCGTGCGGCAGCGATTGCTCGTATTGGGCTTCTTGGACGCCACAGGAGCAGGAACCGCGCTCACACCGCCTGCGGGCGCCTTCACGGCCTTGTTGCCGCTCCCAGCCGCGACAGGGGCCTTTGGCGCCGCATTGCCTGTGGTGGCGCTCGCAGCGTTGCCGGTAGCGTTGTTCGCGCCGGTCAGGCTGGTGATCGCGCGATTGGCGAGCGGATAGAGCTGATAGGCGCAGGCGGTGCTGCCAAGCCCGGCAAGACCCAGCAGCGCCACGACGCGGCCAAGCCAGCGCCCGGTGAAGAGGATTACGGCCAGTTCCCACATCGCCCAGGCAATGGGCGGGATGGCAATGAGCTGTGCGGCGGCGGCGGCGCGGATCTGCCAGAACATCAGCGCGAGCGCGAAGGCGATCATCAGCGCGACCGTGCCCCACGCCCAGAGCCGATCATTGTCGCGCCGCGCGGTCCAGCAGCCGATGAGGGCGCAGAGCAGGCCGACGACCGGGACGGCACTCATCGGCACGGCGCTGGCCCGCGATTGCGACATCAGCGGTTTGGCCTCGCGAATATAGGCAAGCCAGCTGCGCTTCAGCTCGGGCGAGATCTGATAGACGCCGGTCAGGCAGTCCGGCCACACGAGATAGAAGAAGCCCGCCACGACCGCCCCGGCAATGCCCGCTGCGATGAAGCGCTGCAGCCATCCGCGCAGAGGCAGGATAGAGATGAACAGCAGCAGGCCCGCCGCCAGCACCAGCACGCTCGTCCACACCGGCGAGAGCGCATCGCAGACCGGCAGGCGATTGGCATTGCTGGCGAAGAAGGCATAGCCAATGGCCGTGGTGCCGCCCAGACTCAGCGCATAGGGCTGCATCCGCCTTGCCGCGCCGTCCTTGAACACCCAGCGCAGCGCGATGAGCGCGCCTGCGCCTGCCAGATAGACCAGCATCTCCATGCCGATGGCTACGGACGCCGCGCTGGAGACGCCTGCGAGTATGCCGCCGCGCACCCATTTGCGATCGACCAGCCCGGCCAGCGCCATCGCGGTCAGCGCAAGCTGCCAGCCATGATGGTCGATGCGCAGGGGCATATACATGCCCAGCCCCATCTGCGTGCCGAGCGGCAGCAGCATCGCGGCGAACCACGCATAGCCCGCCCCATCGCTGCCCGCCGGATCGCCCGCACGCGGTTTCGAAAGCCGCCGCGCAAGGAAAGCCAGCGACAACATCAGCGGCAATAGCGGAATAAGCGGCGCCACGCCCACGGCGAGCCTGTCCGCCGCCATCTGCTCCATGAACAGGCCGAAGAACAGCATGAGCGCCGCGATTGGCAGGTCGACCAGCCGGCTCCAGTGAATATTCGCGCCGTCCGGGGGGTTCATGCGATGCTGCGAGAGATCCCACCAGCTCTGGCCGTTTAGCCAGTCGCGCACCTGCAGGTAACGCATATTGTCGTCGGTATCGCCGAGCGAGAAATATTGGATCGAGCCGGAATAGAGCCGCAGGTAGCAGCCGCAGATGATGAGCCAGGCAATGACCACCAGCCAGCGCCATTCGCGCGTGGCAAAGCCGTCAAGCGCCGAGCCTGCCCGGCGCCAGTTCCAGTGGCGCAACCCTCTATTGGCGGCTGGGGATAGCATCGGCTAAGGGCCCTAGAGCATTTTCATGGCCGTTGGAATCACCTGACCACCGGGAAAATGCGCAAATCGATTTAATCCGGCTTCGGCCTCCCAAAAGCGCGACGAGGCACCGCAACGAGGCTTATGGCAATCAACATCAAACAAGTACTGACCGGCCTGCTCTCCGGCGACGGCGTGCGCGCGCAATTCCTGCGTTATGCGATCACCGGCGTCGCGCTGACCGTGTTGCAGGCGGGGGTCTATTGGGGCCTTGCCGGGCCAGTGGGGTTGGACCCCCAGATCGCCAATTTCGTCGGCTATCTCGCGGCTGTGGCGGGCGGCTATGTGCTCCATGGCCGCTTCTCCTTCGCGAGTGAGACTGCGCGCACCGGCGGCGCAGGCGGCCGCGCCTTCCGCTTCATCCTCGTTTCGCTGCTCAGCCTCGCGCTGAACGCCTTCTGGGTGTGGCTGTGCGTCACCCGGCTGGCACTCCCACTCTGGACGCCGATCCCGCTCATGTCGATCGTGACACCCGCTCTGGTCTTCGTGCTCAACCGGCAGTGGGTCTTCCGCTAAGCGCGACTGAATCGCGATTGGCGGCACCCGTCATGACCGCCGTTTCTTCCGCAGCGCACAAAAGAAAAGGGCCGCCGGTCGCCCGGCAGCCCTTTCCAAAAAGCGCTTTGCTGCGCCGCGATTACATCGCGTTGGAAGCAGCGTTCACAGCATTGTTGGCCGCGTTGCTCAGGTTGTTGCTGGCAGCGGACATGGTGTTCTCGGCAGCGTTCACTGCATTTTCCGAAACGTTGGCAGCGTTGTTAACAGCCGTCTCTTCCTTGGAGCATGCGGCGAGGCCGATCGTTGCGGCGACAACCAGCGAGAGAGCAAAAGTCTTAGTCATGGGCAAACCCCTTACTGAACAATACCGTGCAGACGGCGTGGAAGGGGTCCCCCCCCTTAGGCCTGCGAGCACGATTCGTATCGGTTTGTTGTCATCAACGCAATCCCTCGCGAAAGGCTGATTTTCATGGTTAAGCGGAACGCGCCCATTTGACCGACAGGAAGCACAGTGAATATGACGCTTTCATGACTGGCCAGCTCGATCTTTTCCGCGCCCTGGCGGACCCGACGCGGATGCGCATCGTGCATCTTTTGCGCACAATGGAGCTTGCCGTGGGCGAGATCGCGCTTGTCGTCGGGCAGAGCCAGCCGCGCGTTTCGCGTCACGTCCGCATCCTTGTCGATTCCGGCCTCATTGAGCGGCGCAAGGAAGGCAGCTGGGTTTTTCTGAGCATCTGCAGCGAAGGCCCGGCCGTCGCGCTGGGTGCTTTTCTCGATGCTGCGCCGCCCGCACCGGAGGAAATGCTCTGGATCGAGGCGGACCTGGCGCGGCTTGCCGCGGTGCGGGCAGAGCGCGCGCGCCTCGCCGAACAGTTTTTCGCAACCCATGCGGATCAGTGGGATGCGCTGCGCTCGCTCCACGCGCCCGAGGCCGAAGTGGAAGCCGCAATGGCAGGGCTGCTCACCGATGCGCCGCTGGGGCGCCTCGTGGATATCGGCACCGGCACCGGACGCATCGCGACCTTGTTTGCGGCGCGCGCCGATCAGGTGCTCGGCATCGATCGCAGTGCGGAAATGCTGCGCCTCGCGCGCGGCAAGCTCGACGAGGCGGCCAATGGCAAAGTGCGCTTCGTCGCGGGCGATTTCTATGATCTGCCCGCCGCCGATCGCTCGGCGGACACGGCAATCCTCCATCAGGTGCTGCATTATGCGCAGGCCCCTGAGCGCGTGATCGCAGAGACCGCGCGTGTGCTGGACGATAAGGGGCGCCTGCTGGTGGTCGATTTCGCGCCGCATGAGCATGAAGAATTGCGCCTGCGAGACGCTCATGCCCGCCTCGGCTTCTCGGATCGCCAGATGGAAAGCTGGTTCGCCGCCGCCGGGCTCGATCTCGCGGGCGTCGAGGCGCTGGCCGGCGACACACTCACAGTCAAGCTGTGGCTGGGCCGCCGGCGCTAACCAATATCGTCATTGTAAAGGGGGCTCGGGACGAGGGACTTCGACCCGGCTATCGCGTCTAGCCTTGCCGTGCCGGCTCGCGGCCCATTGTCAACATCGCCAGCCGATCCTTGATCGCCAGCTTCAGCTTCTTGAGGCGCTGCAGCTTGGCGAAGTCCGAACCGCGCCGGGCCTGCTCCTGACGAAGCGCCTTATCGATCTGCTGGTGCCGGTTCATGAGGCGGAAGATATATTGAGACATATGCCACTCCTAAAGGATTGAGGGATCCTGGGTCGGGTGACAACGGGGCGGTTTCACGGCCTGAGGAAGGGGGTGGCCAGACTGCGCACCGGTGTCACCCGATGCGGTCCGACATCACGAACAGGATCACCGGGGGGAGATGTCCACGTTCGCCAGAGGGGCCCGGCCCGCAGTGGTCAGATTAGAAGATACGCCGCGCGGTGCAACCGCGATCAGGCCCCGTTGCGTCAGGACGTGCCCGGCGAACGACCGGCCGCATATCAGCCGCTTAGTGAATCCTGACTCGCAAAATTGCATGCCGGGAAGTCAGTTTTAAGCGACTTTGGCGGGTTGATGACGGACGGCATGGCCCTGAAAAACGCCCGCCGAGCGGGGGATCGACCGCCGATCTCAGCGCCCCTGCAGACCCGGCACAGCGCCGGATTGTTTCGCACATGCGATAATTTGAAAGCTATCGGCCTTGCCTGCATGGCATTTCTAGGTATGTTATATCATATGAACGACAAACGCATAAGCTCGACGACGCGCACGGCAACCCTCGCCCTGCTGTCCACCGCCCTCCTCTCAGCGCCCGCACTGGCCCAATCCGGGGGCGCAGCCGCAGGCGCTGCGTCACAGCACGATCATCCCGATGATATTATCGTCACAGCGCTCATTCCGCGCAACCATGTCGATCTACTGGCGGGCACGTCGATCCTGACGGGCGAGACCCTCGCGCGCGACCTACGCACCAGCCTGGGCGAGACGCTGGCGCATCAGCCCGGCGTCAGCGCGTCCTCCTTCGGCCCCAATGCCTCACGACCCATCCTGCGCGGCTTCTCGGGCGACCGCATCCGGCTGTTGACCGACGGCATTGGCAGTTTCGACGTATCCGCCACCTCGGCCGATCATGCCGTGGCGATCAATCCGCTGCTCGCCGACCGCATCGAAGTGCTCCATGGCCCCGCCGCCCTGCTCTATGGCTCGTCGGCGGTGGGCGGCGTCGTCAATGTGCTCGACAATCGCATCCCGACCCGCAAGCCTTCGGGCGGCGTCTCGGCCGATCTCGACGCGACCTATGGCAGCGCGGCCGAAGAGCGCACCGTGGTCGGCAAGGCCGATGTGGCGCTGGGCGACAGCGGCTTCGTCGCTCATGTCGACGGCAGCTACAGCAAGACCGCCGACCTGCGCACCGGCGGCGCGATCCTGACGCCTGCTTTGCGGGCACAGGCCGCGCAGAGCGACGATCCGGCGATTGCCGATCTCGCCAACCTCACCGGACGCCTGCCCAATTCCGCTGCCGAAAGCTGGGCCTATGCGGGCGCGCTCGCGTGGTTCGACGGCAATGGCGCAACGGTCGGCGCATCGGTGGCCAAGCTGCATAATTTCTATGGCGTGCCCGTGCGCTACAGCCTCGATCCCGATGTGGAAGCCGAAGCGCCGCGCATCCGCATGAACCAGACGCGCGTCGATGTCCGCGCCGCTCTCCCGATCGAAAGCAGCTTTCTCGACGAGATCAAGCTGCGCGGAGGATGGGCGGATTATCGCCATGACGAGCTGGAAGAAGACGGCGCCATCGGCACGACTTTCCTGGCCAAGGGCCTCGAAGCGCGGCTCGAGCTGGTCCAGACCCGTCGCGGCGGGTGGGACGGCGCAGTCGGCGCGCAGCTCGTTCGCCGCAAGACCGAGATTCTCGGCGACGAGAAATTCCAGCCCGACGCGAAGGCAAACAGCTTCGGCGTCTTCACGCTGCAATCGGTCGATCTGGGCGACACGCGGATCGAGACGGGCGCGCGCTTCGAACATGCCGATATTTTCGCTGCTGCCGATGCGCTGCTCGGCAATGCCGACATCACACGCCAGTTCGATACGTTTTCAGCATCGCTTGGAGTCAATCACCAGATAGCCCCGGACTGGCGCATCGGCCTCAATCTCTCACGCTCAGCGCGCGCGCCCACAGTCGACGAAATGTTCTCGCGCGGCAATCATGCCGGGACGCAAGCCTTCGAGCTGGGTAATCCCGACTTCGGCACCGAGCGCGGGTGGGGCGTGGAAGCGCTGATGCACGGCAAAGGCCGCGACTATCATGTGAGCATTTCTGCCTTCTACAATCGCTTCTCCAGCTTCATCTACGATCATGTCGTGGACGATGCTGCGTGCATGGCCGTAAATGGCGGCGCGGCGCTGGAATTTCCCTGCTTCAAGTTCGATCAGGCCCCGGCGCGCTATTATGGTGCCGAAATCGAAGGCGACGTGACGCTGGCGCGCATCGGCGGCACGGAGATCAAGGCCGATGCGCTGGCCGACTATACCAATGCCCGAATTCTGGGTGGCGCTGGCGGACCCGTGCCGCGCATACCGCCGCTGCGCATATTGGGCGGCCTCTCGGCAGAGACGGCGCGGCTCAATGGCCGCATCGAGGTCGAGCATGATTTCGCGCAGACCCGCGTCAGTGCGCTCGAAACACGGACAGACGCCTTCACGCTGGTCAATGCCTCGCTGAGCTGGAAGCCGCTCACGGGCAAGCCGGACGTGCGGCTGCTCTTCTCGGCGAACAACATCTTCGACGTCGTTGCGCGGCGCCATGCCAGTATCCTGAAGGATTACGCGCCGCTCGCCGGGCGGGACCTGCGCATCACGCTGAGCATGGGGATCTGATCGAGCGTCGCATCGCGCCCTCACGGAAACCCCATCGTCTTCAGAGAACAGAAAAGACCCCCAGCCCATTTGGACCGGGGGTCTTTTCTGAATGAAAGCCGTTCAATGCGCATGGCTGCTGGGCACATGGCGGCTGGGCAGATGGCGGCTGGCCGGAGCCAGCGCCCTTACTTTCCGATCGACGCCTGGAAGAGCGTCAGAGCATTGCCCTTCGGCGTCGCGTTTGTGGGCTGGCCGACATAGTCGAACATACCCCAGGCGCCGAACCGGGACACTTGACCGTAATCGTTGAACAGCACCAAATCGTCGCCGATCTCGTTGTTCCAGCGCGTCAGATAATAAGTGTACATGTCGCCCATGCGCGGATCATATTGGATCTTGGTCTGCAGATCGAGATCGTCGCCCAGGACGTGCTGGCCGCCTTCATAGGCCACGAAACGCAAGCCCTTCTGGTCGGCGAGCTTCTTAAATTTCAGCGCGTCTCTGATGGTGCCGTCGACCACGGTCTTCAGATTGGTGAAATAGGCGGTCATGTCGGTCCTCGAACCGGTATAATCGTTGAGGTTCGTGCCGAAATAGGGCGCCGAAGAAATGGCGTCGATCTTCGAGGCGGTGTCGCGGAAGTTCACGATCGTCTCGATGGTCCAGGAATTGGCGTTCTGGCTCGCGGCGACACGCACGAGACGCGACGCCTGTCCTGTGAAGACATCCTTCCAGATGTCCATCTGCTGACCGGTTCTTTCAGCGTAGCGACGCAGCATCGCTTCACCCATGTTCGTCGAGAGACCCTCGGCAAGCCCTTCGTTCGCCGCCTGCGTCGTCACCGGATAGACCCAGTTCCACACTTCGTTCGACGTTTCGACATAAGCCTTGAGGTTCGGATCAAGCTTGTCGCGCACCATCTCGGCGAACTTGCGGACATAATCGTCGTCCGCATTCCAGGAGAGGGTGAACCACGGATTGACCTTCGCCTGATTGGCCAGTTCGATCATATATTCAATGGCATAGCCGTCACCACCGCCCCTGATCGGGCCCATGGCCGGCGTCGTGCGGTTCGCCCAGGTCAGGTTCGCGTTGGCCTCGGTATTCTGCCACTTCATGAAGCGAACAGTCGTGTATTTCTTGAGGCTGGCGAGATAGGTGGGATCGAACAGCGCATTGCGATCGGCGTTCGTCTCACGGCAATCGATGTTCCGGATCGGATTATTCGCGTCCACAGTCTTGAGATAGACGAACATCCAGCCCACCCCATCGCCTTCGTAGAGCTGGGTGTAGCGGGCCGTATTAGGCCCCTGAATGAAATTTTTGACCCCGCTGGGCTTGTCAAAATAGAGCGTCCCCACGCCGTCCCAGCGGCAGACGATATCGACACTCTTGCGCTGGAAGACACCAGTCGGGCGCAGGATCGGACGGAAAATCCGATCGTTCCCCACGACTTTGATGACGTCGCGATTGCTATTATAATAGCTGTCGGCCGGGCCATTGTCCGCAGGACGAACTTCCCAGCCGGAACCCGACGCGAGATTGGAGAATATCCGGTTCGACGAGTAATAATCGGCCGGTTCCAGATTCATGCTGATCTTCGTCGGGCGAATCTGCGCGGTCGGGGGTGTCGTCGTCGAGGTCGTCGAGCCAACCGAGGTCGGCAAACCGCCACCGGACGCGCCAACGCCGCCAGCGCCAATGACTGCGAGGGGGCGAATAAGCCACTTGGCGACGAGCGAGTCGGGCATTTCAAGTGAGGCATAGACCAACGAGAGAGCGCCCGCCATCGCCGCAGCCGGAAGCAGGGCAGCCGATGCGGTGGCGCCGAATATTCCGATTAAACGTTTGGCAGGTGAGGTTTTTTTGACCCGACTCTTCTTCACTTGTGGTGGCTCCCGATTGTCTGGGTGAGGGAAATCCCAGTCCGATGCAGGAGCAAAGATAGGTAGAAAGGGTCGCGCAATACCTATCAGCTATGGTTAACCAAGGGTTTACCGAGCGTCCAAAAGGACCAATATGGAGAAACGTCGGAGGGCAAAAAGCGCTCCCGAGGACGCGCTCAGGCCGCCGTCACAGCCTTCGAGCTACGTATGTCCGCAGGCGCTGCCAGCGGCCCGGCACGCACTGTCTTCCGCGTACTGGCGAGACCGGCCAAAGCGCCCGCCACCAGCCATGTCACCGGCCGCAACGACGAATTGGGAATGAGGTCGAGCAGATTGACCACCAGCATCGCCGCCAGCGCGGCAGTGGCCGGAGATATCTGCTGCCGCCGCATCCGGAAGACATGGAAGAACGGATAGCAAAGCAGCCCGAACAACGACAGATAGCCAAGCCAGCCGCTCGTGCCCATGGTGATGACCCAAGTGCCGTCGGTGGTCGAGACGTCCCTCGTCTCGCCATAGTCGGTCACGACCCAGACGCGATTGCGGGCAAAGCCGCCCCAGCCGAAGGCCGAGCGCTCCTGCGCCCGGTTCAGCAACATGTCCTCGTTGGTGATCCGCATCCGGAGCGAACTGGCGCGGTCCTCCGAATAGCTCGACGCCACCGACAGGATGGTATCCACCGGCACCAGATGGCTGGCGCGCAGCACCGGATAGGTCACGACCACCAACGCAAAGGCCAGCGCGACGAGCAGGAACCGCCGCGAAGACAGGACGGTCAGCAAAGGCACGAAAATAATCGCGAGCAGCAATGCACCAGCCGACTTGTTGAGGAACAGCACGCCGAACAGATAGAGGGCGCAAAGCAGGCCCGACGCGAACCAGACCGCCTGCTTCGAGCGCCAAAGGCCAATTGCAGCCAGTATCGCCATGCACAGGAACGTCGAGACAAGCAGGCCATGGCCAAGGAAGACGATGGCGCGGAAGCCATCCGACCGCAACTGCTGGATATAGTAGAAGCCAGGATCGACGCCGTAGATCAGCGACTGCAGGAACGGACCCTTCACCACCTCCAGTATGATGGGCATCGAATAAGCCAGCGCGCCCAGCACGAAAAAGAGCAGCAGATCGCGATGCGCCTTTTCATTGCGCATCAGGCCCGCGCCGAGAATGAAGGGCATCAGCTCGATAGCCCGGCTCGCGACCATCGAAAAGTCGGTATATAAAGTGACCTCCGGAAACCGGACGGTGCCGATGACGATCGCGTCACGATTGGTGAAGCCGGTCAGGAATGGCCCCAGCACATAGGCGAGCATGAGAATATTGACCGGCATGCTTCGCGGCCACTGGAACGCGCCCTTGCGCGCAACGCCCAGCGCCATGACGAACGCGGCAACACTGGGGATGCTTTCCTTGTCGAGGCTCGGCACGCCGGGAAAATCATAGCCGATGCCGACAGGCAGCAGCAGATAGGCCGCCAGCAGCGAACAGGCGATCGCGCGCGAGGTCGTGAGCGTCACGAACAGTCCGAGCGTGACCAGAGGCCAGGCCAGCAGCAAGGAGAAAGCGAGGAGATTACCCATGGGCGCTGTCATCCGGAGCGGGCGCCATCGCGCGCCTCACGGTGGCAGCGGCGCGGGCGCGCTCAGTAAGCATGCCGATCCCAGACCAGTCGGAAGAGCGTCTCGAAAATGATGCGCAGGTCGAGCAGCGGCGACCAGTTCTCGATATAATAAGTATCATATTCGACGCGCTTCTTGGCGCGTTCGATCGTGTCGATCTCGCCGCGCAGGCCACGGACCTGCGCCAGCCCGGTAATGCCCGGCTTCACGCGATGGCGCGCCGCATAGCCACGCACGGCATCATGATAATAAGCCTCTCCCACGCGCATGACCGTCGCATGAGGACGCGGGCCCACGATCGACATCTCGCCGCGCAGCACATTGAGAAGCTGCGGCAGCTCATCGATGCTGGTCCGCCGGATGAACCGCCCGACCTTCGTGACGCGCGTGTCGCCTTTGGTGGTGCGTTCCGCGCCGGTCGTGTCCTGCCGGTCGGTATACATGGAGCGGAACTTGAGCACTTCGATCTCGAGATTGTTGAAGCCGAAGCGCTTCTGCTTGAAGAAGACCGGCCCCCTGCTTTCCAGCTTGATGGCAATGGCCGTGAGCACCAGCAGCGGCGACAGGAAGACGAGGCCAAGCGCGGCCAGCAGCCAGTCCTGCACACCCTTCAGGATACCGTCGAGGTCGCGCACCGGCTGTTGCCAGACATTGAGCACCGGCAGCGAGCCGATATAGTTGACCCGGTAGCGATCGCGCAGGACGAGAAATTCGCGCGGCATGATGCACACGTCGATCGAGCCGGCCGAGAGCTGCTCGATGATCATGTTGAGACGCTCCTGCCGCACCATGGGCAGCGCGACGATGAGCTGATCCAACATGCCTTCGCGCGCCAGGCCGAGCAGTTCGTCAAAGCCGCCCAGGAACGGGAAACGCCCGATCATGCCCGTCTCGACGCGCCCGTCGCGCCGGTCGTCCGCAAAGCCGATGATGTTGATATGCGGTAGCCGCTCGATATCGAGCAGTTCCAGCAGGCGCGTCGTGATCTCGCGGTCGGCGCCGTAAATGGCGACGCGCTGGCCGATGATCCCATGGCGCATGATCGTCCACACGAATCGGCGGAACAGCAGCCGCGATAGGATGAGCAGGACGAAGCAAAAGCCCAGATAGGTAAGAATGAAAGTCGATGAGAGATCGTCAAACCGGCCGAACTGCAGGATCGTGAAGCCAGTGAGCGTCGTCGCGACCAGAAAGTCGATGATCGTGCCACTACCCAGATCGTCGCCCTGCCCGCGCAACGCCGAATAGGCATCACGGGAAATGCGGATCAGGAAGAAGTTGATCGAGAGAACGATCGCTGCCGTCGCATGGAGGCGAAAATCGAAATAATATTTGAGATAGCCATCGATGAACAGCGTGCTCAGCACGAACGCCGACAGGAAGCACGCAATATCGTTGATGATGCCGCCGGACCGCAGCACGTTGGACGTGAAGCGTACATATTTATTCCGGGTGGGGCGTTTTCCACGCATGACTTAGTTCAGCTTCCGCAACGAAGATTTTGACACTCAAAACTTCCCAAGCAGACCGCGGTCAGGAGGCGTCCCCGGCTGTTCATCGATACGGAAGCGCGACGCCGCCGCTGTCCTACCCGCCGCTGCCTCCGCAGCGCAAGCCGCGTTTCCGGCCCAGGCGCATTGCTGCGCCATGATCGTCCAGGCCCGGATAGAGGACGGCATGGCACGTGCGAAGGCTCGTGACACCGTTACCGCCCGGCTTTTATTGCCGGACTCGTGAAGAAATTGCGTATATTCCTCAATGAGCTGAAAACTTTGAGGCATTTGCTGCAGCCCGTCCTCGAAGATCTGGGTGCCGCGCCAGACCGCACCTGACTTGGCCTGCAACCGGCCAAGCGCGACATAAACGTCCGGATCGCTGGGATCGGCATTCATGGCGCGCTGCACAGCTTCGATTGCCAGCGGGAGATTTCCGGCCTTTTCGAGAGTCTCGCCGCGCAACAGCAGGCCGTCGACATTGTCCCCGTCGCGCTCAAGAAGCCGCTCGTTGAACGAAATCGCCTCCGCAGGATCGCCCAACCGCGCGGATGCGCGCAGATGAATGCCCACAGCGGTGGTGCGGGCCGCTTCGGGGAAGCTGAAATAGAGATCGTCGGCGAGTTGGGGCTGTTTCTGCCAGAGCAGGTAGCGGCCGATGACGAGCAAAGCGAGGGGATCGCTCCATTCGCTGGCGACCTTGATCGTCTCGCGCGTGAAGGGCACGCGGTCATATTCCGACCAGAGGCGCAGCACGATGGCCAGATCCGCGACGCCCGCCGACCGCTTGGAGAGCAGAGCCATCGTTGCGGCGCGGGCCTGATCCTTCCTGCCGAGTCGGTAGAGCAGGTTGATCTCATCGAGCTGCATGCCGACGGCGCGCTCGGGCACAAGTCGGGCAAGCTGCTCGAAGGCCCGGGCCATCTCCTCTGGCCGGGCGAGGACACGATAAAGATTGATCTGCGTGATCAGCAGCGGCGCCGAAACCGACGAGTCCGACATGCTCTTGTCGACCAGCGCCAGCGCTTCGGCATATTTGCCGGCCTTTGCCAGCACGCGCGCGCGGATAATAACGCCGGCGACATCGCTCGGACTGATCGCCAGCAATTTCTGGGCTGTCGCTTCGGCCTCGGGGCCCCGGTTCTTGTAAAGGTCGTACAGGCCCTTGACCTGGAGGCCGATGAGCGAGTTGGGATCGAGCGCCAGCAGGCGGTTGGCTGCATCGAAAGCATCGTCGAGCTGACCGACCTGCATGCCGACATTGGCGACGAGCGTCAGCGCATCGACATTGGCCGCGTCAAGCTCAAGCGCGCGCTCGCCCGCCAAAAACGCATCGACCGGCTGGCCGGCGCGAAGCTGGATCGAAGCCAGCAACAGGAAATAGCTGGCATTGTCATCGCGCAGCGCAATCGCCTTCTGGATCGCTACAAGCGCGCCCAGCCTGTCTCCGGCATCAGCGAGCTGGCTGGCCTGCTGCGCCAGCGCGTCGGCCTGCTGCGCGGGCTGCTGGCAGGCCGCCGGCAGTATCAGCAGCGATGCCGTCAATCCGGTCGTGAGCAGCCGCAGCACCAGCGATCTCGCCATTCTGGACGAGACTGGTTCATGCGGAGTGGCCGAATGTGTCCCCTTTTCAGAAAGGAGCGGGCCTTTTTTGGAGAAGGGCAGGCCTTTTTTGGAGATGGAAGGACGTGCGATGTTCTCAGGACGGCGGCGGCAACTGGCGCTCGCGCCCGCAAAAAATGTCATGCGCCAATTCTCTTCACGACCACCCGGATCGCAATGTCTAGCGGTTCGTTGTGGCTGAGGCAACGCATCGCCGGGAACATAAGTGCACAATCGGACACGTCGTTAACCTGCCTTTTACGTGGTCACGACAGAGTAAACTGCTATATGAAATTCGGCATCAAGGCCAGCGAAAGGATCGTTTCTCGTGGCGCCACCCCTAAAGTTATGGCCTGTTTTCCTCTCGATTCTGGCAGTTTCGACCGCTCCGAGCGCACTGCAGGCGGCCGATCAGGTCATCGGCGGAGACTATCGGCTCAGCCCAGGCGACCAGATCGAAGTCTATGTCTGGGGCGATGAGCGACTGCAGCGCAGCATCCGCGTCCTGCCCGATGGCAGCTTCACCTTCCCGCTCGTCGGCCGTGTCGTGGTCGCCGGATCGACGACCACAAACGTCGAAGGCGTGATCTCGAAGGCGCTCGCCGGACAGTATAATGGCCAGCCGCCGCAGGTGACCGTCTCTGTGCAGCAGCCAAGCGGCTACAGCTATTCTATCATCGGCCGCGTCAAGGCGCCGGGCAACTTCACGCCGGGTCGCTATGTCAATGTGGTCGAGGCACTGGCCGCAGCGGGCGGCCCGGACGAGTTCGCCAATCTCGACAATGTCACCATTGTCCGCAAGACCGACAAGGGCCTCACGTCCATGCGCGTGCGCCTGGGCGGCGTGATGAAAGGCAATATCTCAGCGGCGGTCGCGAACGATATTCCACAGATTCAGGTCGGGGACACGGTGATCGTCCCATGAGCTTCACGTCCCGGTTAATACCCGCCCTGCCTATCGCAGCGATGCTTCTTGCCGGTGTCGCGCGCGCCGAAACCCGCACCTCCGTGGTTCTCGGCGCGGAAGGCGGCTATGGCACCAATCCGTTCCTTGGCAGCGGCGATGATGAGCAGTCTGCTTCCATCATCCTGAGCGCGGCGCCGACCGTGTCGCTCATCGGCCCGACCAGCAAGATCGACCTGTATGGACAGGCTGAGCAGGCGTTTTTCACCTCGCGCTTTGGCGATTACACCAACTGGGCTCTCGGCGCGAATGCCGGCGTCCAGCTCAGCCCACTCTCTGACCTGTCCCTCGGGGCGGCCTATTCCAGCCATATCACCAGCGGTCTGAACAGCGTGATCGCGCCGCCGACCAGCGATGGCTCGATCCCGCCGCCCGATCCCTCGGCAACCGAGATTGCCGGACAGCGCAGCAAGACCCTGAGCGGCAGCGGCAGCTTCAGCACCCGCGTCTCGTTGCGCGACACGGTCAGCGTGAGCGCGAACGCCTCCAAGGTCGACTATGCGGCCAATCTCAATTCGGACTACACCAATTACGGCAGCTCGCTCGGCGTGATGCACATCTTCAGCGACAAGCTCTCGGCCGGCTTCAGCATCGGTTATTCGAAAACCGATTACCAGTCGGCGACACTGGGCACATTCCAGAGCTATTCGCCATCTGCCAATGCGACGCTGAAACTCGCGGCGCGCACCAGCCTCGCCGTCAGCCTGGGCGCTTCTTTCAGCAAGATTTCCGGTCCGGGCGCGTCTCCGACAAAGCCTTATTTCTCCGGCAGCGCCAATCTCTGCCGCAAGGGCGACCGCAGCAACCTGTGCCTGATCGCCGCCCGTTCGGTCGGTGCGACCGCGCAGGCCGGAAGCTCCACCATCACCCAGCTTGGGGCGAATTACAGCTACGTCCTGACGCCGCGCAGCTCCTTCGCGCTGGGCGGCAACTACTCGGCAACTCAATCCATCGGCCTGGGCACGAATAACGACACCAGTTATGCGAACGCCTATGCCAGCTATAGTCACCAGTTGACGCAACGCCTCTCCTTCGTGGTCAATACCCGCTATACCGATCCTCTCACGTCGATCGGCGCACGCGGGCAGAGCTTCTACGGCGGCGCAGGCGTCACTTACCGGCTCGGACGATGACGATGAACACACAATCCGCCAGTTTCGATGCTGAAGAGGACTCGGCGCTCGGCGCCATCATTCCTCATCTTCCAACGATCGTCATGCAGCGCAAATGGCTGCTGATCATCCCCGTCATGGTCGGCCTGATCATTGGCGTGGCGGCGGCTTTCCTGTTGCCCGTCACCTATCAGTCCAAGGCCGTGCTGCTCGTCGAGGCGCCGCTGCTGCCCGAAGAGATTGCCAGCGCGGCCAGCGGCGCGGAAATCATCGACCAGCGCATGGCGCGCATCCGCCAGCAGGTGCTCAGCCGTTCGCAGTTGATCGACCTTATCAACCGCAATTCGCTCTACCAGACCGAGCTGCGCATCAAGACCTTCTCCGAGGTCATCGACACGATGCGCAATGCCATCAACATCCAGCCTGTGACTGGCAATATCCAGACCAGCGGCAATGGCCGGCAGAGCACGATCGCGTTCAGCATCAGCTTCGATTATGGCGAGCCGGTCAAGGCGCAGGCCGTGTTGCAGGCGCTGACCCAGCAGATCCAGCAGATCAATTCCAGCACCCAGTCCGAGCAGGCCACCAACATGGTGCAGTTCCTGACGGACCAGACCGACGAACTGCAAACGCAGATCTCGGCGATGGAATCCCAGATCCTGGCGATCAAGTCGCGCAACGGCACTGTGCTGGCGGGCGCGGGCGGATCATTCTTCACATCGCCCGAAGCGCTGCAGGCCCAGATCATCCAGATCGAGCAGACCAACAGCACCCTGCGCGCCCAGCGTCAGATGCTGTCCAACTCGTCTGATCGCGATCCGGGCGTCCAGCAGGCCGAATCGACGCTGGCCGCGCTGCGCGCAACCTATACCGAATCGCATCCCGACGTGGTGCTGGCCAAGCAGCGGCTCGAGGAAGCCAAGCGGCTGGCCAAGACCCGCGACTCCGAGCTGCCCGTCGACCGGGCGAGCACGATCGACGAACAGATCGCGTTCAACAATCGCCAGATCGCCCAGCTTCGCAGCGCCATGGGCTCGGCCGCGTCCGGCCTCGCCGCTGCGCGTCAGGCGCCTGTGGTGCAGGGCCAGGTCGGCCAGCTTCAGGAGAAGCTCGACGGGCTGAACGCGCAATATCAGCGCGCGTCGGACCGCCTGCGTGCCGCCAGTGCCGGCAAGCGCGCCGACGACGAGCAGCAGGGCGAGCGCCTGCGTCTGCTCGAAGCGCCGACGATCCCCGAAAAGCCGATCAGCCCGAACCGGCCCATGCTCATCGCCGCAGGCTTTGGCGGCGGCGCGGCCCTCGGCCTCGCGATCATCCTGCTGCTCGAGATGGTCAATCGGCCCATCCGCCACATCACGGGCGTCACGCAGGCGACAGGCGAACCGCCGCTGGTCGTGATCCCCACCATCTACGCGCCCGGCGAACGCCGCCTGGGCTTCCTCGCCAATCTGTGGCCGAGCGGAAAGAATGGCAAAGACGATGACGACGATTGAACACAAGGCGCCTGAGACCATGTCGCCAGCCAAGGGCTTCGCCATTCCGCAGCAGGACCAGCTCCCGGTCTTCACGCCCAATGCCGCGACGCTCGAGCGCAACCATATTGTCGGCTTCAACAGCCGCAATTTCACCTCGCGCCCGTTCAGCCTGCTGCGCTCGCAGCTCATCAAGCGGATGCGCGCGAACGGCTACAAAATCCTCGGCATCACCTCGCCTGCACCGGGCGCTGGCAAGTCGTTCCTGTCCGCCAATATCGCGGCGTCGATGAGCCGTCTGCCGAGCATCAAGACGCTCGCCTTCGATCTCGACGTGCGGCGCGCCTCGCTTGCCGCGAACTTCGGTCTCAGCGCCAAATTTGGCCTGGAGCAGTTTCTGGCGGGTGCGACGGACGACCTCACCAAGGTCGGCTGCTCGGTCGCGGGCACCAATCTGAGCCTGTTCCCCTGCTTCAACAATGATCTCGATTCGATGGACCTGCTGGCAGGCGACCGCTTCGGTGCTTTTGTCGACGCGCTCAAGAAGCTGCCGGACGACATGATCGTGATCTTCGACATGCCGCCGGTCTTCGCCAATGATGATGCGATGGTCGTCGCCTCGATGATCGACGCCTATGTGATGGTCGTCGAGCAGGGCCGCACCAGCGCGCGGCAGGTGAAGGATTCGATGCGCTTGCTGGAGCCCGCCAAGTGCATCGGCTCCGTGCTCAATCGCTATGAAGGCGGCGTGGGCGAAGGCATCGGCCTTGGCGCGTACGAGAAATATAACGACTATTATCAGAACGGCTAAGTGAGCGGCGGGTTCGCCCCGCCTCCCTCAAAGCCTTGTGTTCGGAAATCGCCACCCCAGCATCGGCCGGGGTGGCGATTTCATATCCGATGAGGATCAGCGCGCGGGCTACAGATCAGCGCGCAGGTTGGGCCTTGTCGAGCAGCGGGCGCCACCAGCCTTCATTGGCCAGATACCAGGCCAGCGTTTGCGCAAAGCCCTCCGCAAAGGTGCGGCGCGGCGCATAGCCCAGTTCGCCACGCGCCTTGGTTTCGTCAATCGCATAGCGGCGATCATGACCCGCGCGGTCGGTCACATAGGTTTTGAGGCTATCCGAGCGCAGGCCCTTGGCAGCCGGCGCATCCGGGAAGCGCGCGGCAAGGCCGGGATCTTCGGCAAAGGCGCGATCGACCGTTGCGCAAATTTCTTCGATCACATGCAGGTTGGGCAGCTCCTGCCCGCCGCCGATATTGTAGGTCTCGCCGGGGCGGCCGGCCTGCAGCACCTTCTCGATGCCGTAGCAATGATCCTCGACATGCAGCCAGTCGCGCACATTCATGCCGTCGCCATAGATGGGCAGGTTGCGGCCGTGCAGGCAGTTCAGCAGGAAGAGCGGGATCAGCTTCTCGGGAAACTGGAAGGGACCGTAATTGTTCGAGCAATTGCTCGTCGTCACGTCCAGCCCGTAGGTGTGGTGATAAGCGCGCACGAGATGGTCCGACGCGGCCTTGCTCGCCGAATAAGGCGAATTGGGCTCATATTGCTTGGTCTCGGCAAAAGCCGGATCCGCCGGGCCGAGCGAGCCATAGACCTCGTCGGTCGAGACATGGTGGAAGCGGTGCGGCTTGCCCGTGCCGGTGTCCAGCCAGAGCTTGCGCGCGGCCTTCAACAGGCTGTGCGTGCCGATGATGTTGGTGGTGACGAACGCGTCCGGCCCGGTGATCGAGCGATCGACGTGGCTCTCGGCCGCGAAATGGACGATGCGGTCGATATTGCGCTCGGCGAGCAGCTTTTCGACGAGATCGGTATCGCAAATGTCGCCGACGATCAGCTCGACGCTGTTCAGCCCGTCCAGATTCGCTGGATTGCCCGCATAGGTCAGCACGTCGAGCACGGTCATCGTGTCGCCGGGATGATGCTCCGCCCAATAATGCACGAAATTAGCACCGATGAAGCCGGCGCCGCCGGTCACGAGCAGATTAGCCATTCGCCTTGATCTCTTTCAGCATGGAACGAAGATTGACGCGCCAATGCGCCGCCACTCCGACAATTGCAGTCGCAGCGCTCTTGTCGAGCACCGAATAATGGGGTCGGCGCGCCGGGGTCGGATAAGCCGAGGTCGGGATCGGATGCACGGGCACCGCGCGGTCGAGCAGGCCGATGGCGAGCGCTTCTTCCTGGATGGCGAGCGCAAAATCATACCAGCTGGCCGCGCCGCTATCCGTCCAGTGATGGATGCCGCTTGCACCTGCTGCGCTCAGCGCCCAGATGGCGTCCGCAAGGCCCCCGGCATAGGTGGGCGTGCCGATCTGGTCGGCGACCACGCGCACTTCGTCGCGCTCGGCCATGAGGCGCAACATGGTGCGCACGAAATTGCCGCCGGTCGCGCCATACACCCATGCTGTGCGCACGATGAGTGCCTGTGGGTCGGCCGCGAGCACGGCTTCTTCCCCGGCGCGCTTGCTGGTGCCGTAGACACCGAGCGGCGCGGTGGCATCACCGGGCGCATAAGGAATGCCGCGCGTGCCATCGAACACGAAATCGGTCGAGACATGGACGAAGCGCGCGCCATTTGCCCGCGCCGCGCTCGCCAGATAGCCGGGCGCCAGCGCATTGATGCGATAGGCGGCCTCTTCGTCGCTCTCGGCCTTGTCGACGGCGGTATAGGCTGCGGCATTGACGACCAGATCGGGCGAGAGTTCCGCGACCTTGCTTGCCACGGCATCCGCCTCGCCAATGTCCAGCCCGGCATGACCGAGCGCCGTCAGTTCGGCCCCCTGCGGCACCGTCTGTTGCAAGGCTTGGCCAAGCTGGCCGCTTGCACCTGTGACAAGTATTTTCACGGGAAGGTCACTGCCTGTGCAAATGGCTTACCGACCATATCCTTGGCCGAAAGCTGCGGTACGATGTCGCCCAGCGGCCATTCGATCCCCACGGCAGCATCGTTCCAGAGCAGGCTGTGCTCCTTGGCAGGTTCATAGAGGCTGGTGCACTTGTAGAGAAAGTCTGTGCCGTCCTCGAGGCAGAGGAAGCCGTGGGCAATGCCTTCTGGCACCCAGAACATGCGCTTGTTGGCCGCGCTCAGCTCGACACCCACCCATTTGCCGAAAGCCGGCGATGAGCGGCGCATATCCACCACGACGTCATAGACGGCGCCGGCAGTGACGCGCACCAGCTTGCCCTGCGGATTGGGCGACTGATAATGCATGCCGCGCAGCACGCCTTTGGACGAGCGGCTGTGATTATCCTGCACGAAATCGAGATCCAGCCCGGCTTCCGCAAAGGTCTTCGCGTTCCAGCTTTCCATGAAGAAACCGCGCTCATCGCCGAACACCTTGGGTTCGATGATCAGCACGCCGGGAATCGCCGTCTCGATGAGGTTCATACGATGCCCCGCTCGAGCAGCTTCACGAGATATTCGCCATAGCCCGATTTGCGCAGCGGCGCGGCAATGCGCAGCAGCTGCTCATCGTCGATAAAGCCCATGCGCCAGCAAAGCTCCTCCGGGCAGCAGATCTTGAGCCCCTGCCGCTCCTCGGTGATGCGCACATAATTGGCGGCATCGAGCAGGGAACCATGGGTGCCGGTGTCGAGCCAGGCATAGCCGCGACCCATCAGCTCGACATTGAGCTCGCCCGCTTCGAGATAGACGCGATTGAGGTCGGTAATCTCCAGCTCGCCGCGCGGCGAAGGTTTGATCTGGTGCGCGCGCTCGACGGCCTGACCGTCATAGAAATAGAGGCCGGTCACCGCATAGTTGGACTTGGGCTGGTCCGGCTTTTCCTCGATCGTCTCGGCGCGGCCATCCTTGTCGAACGAGACCACGCCATAGGCGCGCGGATCGCTCACATAATAGCCGAATACCGTGGCACCCGCATCGCGCTCGCCCGCCGATTGCAGGAGCTGCGAGAGGCCGTGGCCATAATAGATATTGTCGCCAAGGATCAGCGTGGAGGGCTTGGTCCCCACGAAATCGGCGCCGATATGATAGGCCTGAGCAAGGCCGCCCGGCTCGGGCTGCACTGCATAGTGAAGCGAAAGACCCATGTCCGATCCGTCGCCGAGCACGGCCTGGAAAGCGGCCTGATCCTGCGGCGTGGTAATGATCAAAATCTCGCGGATGCCCGACAGGATGAGGACGGACAGCGGATAATAGATCATCGGCTTGTCGTAGACCGGCATGAGCTGCTTCGACACGCCCTTGGTCAGCGGATACAGGCGCGTACCCGAACCGCCCGCCAATATGATCCCCACTCGCTTCGTCAAAAAACGTCTCCCGACCATTTGAGGGCGCCCACCACGGCGGCGCCATGCCTAGCTTCTGTCCGGCGCAATTCAAGCGCGCCCACGGGCGCTCGCGCGATTCTCGCCAGCAAGTGGCGATCTCTGAAGGAAAAACACCAAAACTTCGTCAATCTGGGGTGCTTCCGAGGCCAAATTGCGCCGGGACCCCTCATCGCACATCCTGTGCCTCGCTCTGGCCGCGCATGACGATGCGGGCAGGCACGCCCACTGCGAGCGCGCCGGCCGGCACATCCTGAAGCACCACGGCATTGGCGCCGATCTGCGCGCCCGCGCCGACGCTGATCGCACCGAGCAGCACGGCGCCCGCACCCACATTGACGCCCTGCGCCAGCGTCGGCGCGTCGGTCAGGCGATCGAGCGAGCGGATGCCCAACGTGCAGTTCTGCCGGATGATGCAATCGTCGCCGATGCGGCTGGCGCCATGGATGACGATGCCGCTCTGATGCTCGATCACCACGCGGCGGCCGAGCGCGACGCTATATGGCAGCTCGACACCATAGACATTGCGGCAGCGGCGATAGGCGATGCGGTAGATCATGCTGAGCGGCGCGCGCAGCAGCTTGGGGCGGACGCTCATGCGCCAGTTGCCGAAGCGATGGACCGCCACGGCGCGAAAGCCCGGACGGGTCCAGTCGCGCCCATGCGCGCCATAATCTTCGCAGATCAGCGCAAGCATTTCGCGGAAGGTCATTGCGACCGCCTCGATCCGACTATGATGCGCATCCGCATGAACCCGTCTTCCCCACTTTGAAGCCGCCACTTGGGCCCGCCAAATGCGCCATGATCGTCGCCTACCCGGCGCAAGTCATGTCACGTGGCCCGACAAATTGGCAACCGCCTCCGAGCAGTTAACGCATTCCGCGCGAAAACATCATGAATCGCTTTGCCTTTTACAGACAAAAAATTTAGCCACTCGTCCGGATCGGCGTAGCGGATCAATAGCTACCCGGTGGAGGATGACGATGGAAACGGCTTATGACTGGCTCACACTGGCCTTGTTTGCCGGGATCATCGTGCTCTTTTTGCAGCGCTCCTCGATGGAGAATCCGCCAGATCGGATGATCGACTATCTACCGCCGACGCTGGGCTGCGCCATTGCCAACCAGGCCGGCAATTACGGCATCAAGAATGACAGCCTGCTGCTGCACGCCATTGCCGGTGCGCTGATCGTGGGCGTCGTGGTCTATGTCTGGCTAGTCTTGAAGCCTAAATTGAAATAGGGGCCTCTCGCGCGCGTATGCTGGTTTCAGCCGCGCGCGTGGAAGGACGATGAACAATGAAGATTACGATGATCGGCTCTGGCTATGTCGGGCTTGTCTCGGGCGCCTGCTTCGCCGATTTCGGTCATGACGTCATCTGCGTCGACAAGGACGCCGCCAAGATCGACGCGCTGTGCGCTGGCCGCATCCCGATCTTCGAGCCGGGCCTCGACCAGCTTGTCGCCAAGAATGTCGCGGCCGGACGCCTCTCCTTCACCACGGATCTCGCGCCTGCCGTAGCGAATGCCGAAGCGGTGTTCATTGCCGTGGGCACGCCCTCGCGGCGCGGCGACGGCCATGCCGACCTTGCTTATGTCTATGCCGCCGCCGAGGAAATCGCTGCGGCCATCGACGGCTTCACCGTCGTCATCGACAAGTCCACCGTGCCCGTCGGCACCGGCGATGAAGTCGAGCGAATCATCCGCGAGACCAATCCGGACGCTGATTTCGCCGTCATCTCCAACCCTGAGTTCCTGCGCGAAGGCGCGGCCATCGACGATTTCAAGCGGCCCGACCGCGTCGTCATTGGCGGCGACGATCCGCGCGCGCTCGAAGTCATGCGTCAGATCTATCGTCCGCTGGCCATTGGCCGCTCGGCCGTGATCGAGATGAGCCGGCGCGGCGCCGAGCTGACCAAATATGCGGGCAACGCGTTTCTCGCGACCAAGATCACCTTCATTAACGAGATTGCCGACCTGTGCGAACAGGTGGGCGCGGACGTTTATGAAGTGGCGCGCGGCATCGGCCTCGACAATCGCATCGGCTCGAAATTCCTGCACCCCGGCCCCGGCTATGGCGGCAGTTGCTTCCCCAAGGACACACTGGCGCTGCTCAAGACCGCCAGCGACTTCGGGGCGCCGCAGCGCATCGTGGAGACGGTCGTCGCCGTGAACGACGCGCGCAAGCACGCCATGGGCCAGAAGGTCATCGCCGCCATGGACGGCAGCGTGGCGGGCAAGGCGATCGCGGTGCTGGGCCTGACCTTCAAGCAGAATACCGACGACATGCGCGAATCGCCTTCCATTGCCATCATCGAGACGCTGCAAAAGGCGGGTGCAACCATTCGCGCTTATGATCCCGAGGGCATGGAACAGGCCAAGCTGGTGCTCAAGGACATCACCTATTGCGCCAATGCCTATGAGACGGCGGACGGCGCCGACGCGCTGGTCATCATCACCGAATGGGATGCCTTCCGCGCGCTCGATCTCCAGCGCATCCGGGGCCTGCTGAAGTCGCCGGTGCTGGTCGATCTGCGCAACATCTATCCGCGCAAGTTCGTCGAGGATGCCGGTTTCCGCTATATCGCGGTCGGCCGCTGACCGGGGCTGCGGACCAACTGCCCGAAAGCCGGGGTCCGCCGAAACATTGCTGTATTGCTAGGGCGATATTTACCACTATCGGCGATAGGCACCCGTAAGAGATTTCCTTCGTGGGGGAGCAAATCAGTTGGTCATTCGTAAAGTCGTTTTTCCCGTCGCAGGCCTTGGCACGCGATTCCTGCCCGCCACCAAGGCGGTGCCCAAGGAGATGCTGCCCGTCGTCGACAGGCCGCTGATCCAATATGCCGTGGACGAAGCGCTGGAAGCGGGCATCGAGACGATGATCTTCGTCACCGGCCGCAACAAGGCTTCGATCGAAGATCATTTCGACATTGCCTATGAGCTGGAGCGCACGCAGGCCGACCGTGGCAAGAGCGTCGAGGCGCTCAATGGCACGCGGCTGGCACCGGGCAACGCGATCTTCGTGCGGCAGCAGGAGCCACGCGGGCTGGGCCATGCGATCTGGTGCGCGCGCGACATCATTGGCGACGAGCCGTTTGCGATCATCTTGCCCGACGAACTGCTGATCGGCCGCACCAAGGGCTGTCTCGCGCAGATGGTCGAACAATATGACAAGGTAGGCGGCAATCTGGTCTGCGCGCTCGAAGTGCCGATGGCGGAGACGCCGAGCTATGGCGTGATCGACCCCGGCAAGCGCGACGGCGCACTCACCGAAGTGAAGGGGCTGGTCGAGAAGCCGGCGCCGGGCACGGCACCCTCCAATCTCATGCTCCCTGGCCGCTACATCCTCCAGCCCGAGGTCATGAAGCTGCTCGCCACGCAGGAAGCTGGTGCGGGGGGCGAGGTGCAATTGACCGATTCGATGGCGAAGCTGATCGGCACGCAGCCTTTTCACGGCGTCACATTCGACGGCGAGCGATTCGACTGCGGATCGAAGCTTGGCTTTGCGCAGGCGAACTTCGCGCTGGCGGCGCGGGATGCCTCGATGGGCGATGAGCTCAAGGCCTGGGCGCGGGGCCTGCTCTCGGGCTGACGAGTCTGTGCTCCTGCGAAAGCAGGAGCCTAGGGCGGGATAGCGCTGCAACGGCTCTGGACTCCAGCTTTCGCGGGAGAACAGCCGGGCTACCCCGCCGCCTTATACTCGATGAGGCTGTTCCGGCGCTTGGCAGCGCGGTTGCGCCAGTAGCGCAGCAGGCCGCCCGCCTGGGCGAAGCGGCCGATCACCAGCCATAGTCCATGCCCAACGGCAAAATGCGTCGTACGGCCCTGCTTGAGGTCGCGCAGGATGAGGCGTGCTGCCTGCAGGGGATAGAGCGCGGCGACAGCGGCGGCGATCAGCCCAGCGATCAGCGAACAGCTCGCCAGAGCGACAATGGCCAGAGCGATGGCAATCAGCGGCAAGCTGATGCCCCAGAGCAGGATCCGATTGCGCGCGGCGCGCCAGCTAGGAAAGGCGCGTTCGCCGTGGCGGGCACAATGTTCCGCAAAGGCGTGGCCCGCGCGACGGGTGCGCAGCCACCATTGGCGGGCGGTCGTGATCGCGGCATCGTGCAGCGTCATCTCGGCGTCGATGCGGCGCACCTGCCAGCCGGACTGGCCGAGGCGCAGGCACAGATCCGGTTCCTCACCAGCGATGAGATCGTCGCTATAGCCGCCAACCTCGCGCAGCGCTGAGAGGCGGAACAGCACATCGCCGCCGCAGGCTTCCACCAGCCCGACCGGGACGTTCCACTCATCGTCGCACAGGGCATTATAGATGCTGGCTTGCGGGAAGCGCTCGCGCCGTCGGCCGAAGACCGCGCATAGCCCCGGCTCGGCATCGAGTACGGCAATCGCCGTCGCGATCCAGCCTGGCGCGAATTCGCAGTCTCCGTCGACGAACTGGATATAATCGAGCGCGGGATGCGTCTCGCTAATGGCGCGCCAGCCCGCATTGCGCGCGCGGGCGGCCGTGAAGCCCTGATCGGTCGCGAGATTGACGACCGCGATGCCGCGCTGCCGCGCTTCCGCCACGCTGCGGTCGCTCGAACCTGAATCGACATAAATGGCGGGGGTGTCCGGCCCGATGCTCTCGAAGCAGCGCACGAGGCGCTCACCCTCATTGCGGCCGATCACCACGACGGCGCAGCGCGGCGCAGAAGTCATCCGGCAACTCCGTCAAAAAACGAAGCGGCCCCCGGAACGGTCATCATCCGCGAGGATGGACTGCCGTGCCGGAGGCCGCATAGTCGTTCTGTGAGCGGCCGGCAGGGCGTCCGCGATTCAGCATCGCGTGACCCGGTCCGGCGCAAACTCAATGCTCCTTGTCGGCCCAGATGCTCCGATAGGACAGATAGGCCAGCACGCCTGCGAAGAGCAGGAAGATCACCACGGGGAAGCCCGTCGCCTTGCGCACGCCCATCTTGGGCTCAGCCGTCCAGGTCAGGAACGCCGCAACGTCCTTCGACATCTGGTCAACCGTCGGCTTGGGCTGGCCCTCGCCATAGGTCACCTGACCCTCGCCTGCGAGCGGCGGCGCCATCGCGAGGTTGAGGTTGGCGAAATACGGGTTGTAATGCAGGCCCTCGGGCGTCTTGGAGTCCGGGAACTTCTTGAGCAGCTCAGCAGGTTGCTCGCGGAAGCCGGTCAGCAGGGCGTGGATATAATCCGCGCCGCCGTGACGCGCCTTGGCCATCAGCGAGAGATCTGGCGGAATGGCGTTATTATTGGCCGCACGCGCTGCAACGTCATTGGGATAGACGTGCGGGAACTTGTCCGCAGGAATACCATCGCGGGTTGCCGCTTCGCCGGTCTTGGGATCGACGCTGGGAATCTGACGCTTCTTGGCGATCGCCTTGATCTCGGCGTCGTTATATCCAAGATCCTTAAGGTCGCGGAAAGCGACGAGGTGGATCGAGTGGCAGGCTGCACAGACTTCCGAATAGACCTGGAAGCCACGCTGAAGCTGCGCATTGTCATATTTGCCGAACGGGCCGTTGAAGCTCCAGGAGACGTGCTCCATCGGGAAGTTCTTCTGCACCCACTGCTCAGCCGTCTTCTGCGGCGGATCGGTGACGAAATTATAGGCGCCGACCCCGAATGCCCAGATGAGCATGATGGAAAAGAAGAGGCCGACAAGGGCGCCAAGAATACGAACCATGGTGTTCTAGCCCCCTTATTCAGCAGCGACAGCGGCCGCAGCCGGGTCGTTCTTATGCGCCTTGGCGAGCACAGCTTCGGTAATCGAGCCGGGCAGCGGATCGGTCTTTTCGATCGTCGCGATGATCGGCAGGATGATGAGGAAGTGTGCGAAATAATAAGCCGCGGCGATCTGGCTGATCATCACATAGGGCTCTTCCGCCGGTGCCCCGCCGCAATAGCCCAGCACGAGCACGTCAACGATCAGAAGCGCAAAGAACTTCTTGAACAGCGGACGATAGGTGCCCGAGCGGACCGGCGAGGTGTCGAGCCACGAGAGGAAGAACAGCAGCAGGATCGACGCGAACATCGCGAGCACGCCGAGCAGCTTGGCCGGGATGAGGACGATGCTGGTGAACGGGATCGAGAGATCCACCGTGAAAGCGCGCAGAATGGCGTAGAACGGCCAGAAATACCACTCCGGCACGATATGCGCGGGCGTCGCCATCGGGTTGGCAGGAATATAATTGTCCGGATGGCCCATCAAATTGGGCGCGAAGAACACAGCGATCGCGAAGATCAGCAGGAAGACCGCGACGCCGAAACCGTCCTTGGCCGTGTAATAAGGATGGAACGGCACGGTATCCTGCGGGCCCTTCACTTCAACGCCGGTCGGGTTCGACGAACCCGGAATGTGCAGCGCCCAGATGTGCAGGATGATGACACCCGCGATCACGAACGGCAGCAGATAATGCAGCGAGAAGAAGCGATTGAGCGCCGCGTCACCGGGGGCGAAACCACCGAGCAGCCAAGTGTGCAGCGTCTCGCCGATCAACGGAATGGCGGAAAACAGCCCCGTGATCACCTGCGCGCCCCAGAAGCTCATCTGGCCCCAAGGCAGGACATAGCCCATGAACGCCGTCGCCATCATCAGCAGGAAGATGACGATACCGAGCAACCACACCATTTCGCGCGGCGCCTTGTAGGAGCCGAAATAGAGCCCGCGGAACATGTGGATATAGACGACGATGAAGAAGAAGCTCGCGCCGTTGGCATGCGCATAACGCAGCAGCCAGCCCGAATTCACGTCGCGCATGATATGCTCGACCGATTCGAAAGCGATGCCGGCGTTTGCAGCATAATGCATGGCCAGCACGATACCGGTCACCAGCTGAATGGTGAGCGCGATGCCGGCCAGAACGCCGAAGTTCCAGAAATAGTTGAGATTGCGCGGCACGGGATAACCGGCGCCAACAGCATTATAAATGAAGCGCGGAAGCGGCAGACGCTCGTCCACCCACTTCATCACGGGATTTTTGGGAGTGTAATGCTCAGCCCAGGGAAAGCTCATTATCTTTATCCTCAGCCTACAAGAATGGCGGTGTCGGAGGTGTACTTATACGCCGGCACGTCGAGGTTCCTGGGCGCAGGGCCCTTACGGATGCGGGCAGCCGTATCATAAGACGAACCGTGGCACGGGCAGAAATATCCGCCAAATGGCCCCTTGTTCTCGCCCTCGGCCGCACCGAGCGGCACGCAGCCCAGATGGGTGCAAACGCCCATCGTGACGAGCCACTGGGTCTTGCCGTCGACAGTGCGCTGCTCGAGCGTCTGCGGATCGCGCAGTTCCGACATCGGCACCTTGTCCGCCTCGGCAATTTCCGCCGGCGTCAGATGACGCACGAACAGCGGCTGCGAGCGGAACACGGCCTTGATCGACTGGCCCGGCAGAATCGCCGAGAGATCGACCTCGGTCGTCGCCTGTGCAAGCACGTCGGCGCTTGGGTTCATCTGGGTAACGAGCGGCACCACTGCGGCGAGACCGCCGACACCGGCGAAGCTGACCGCGGCGATGTTGATGAAGTCACGACGGCGTACGCCCTCGCCTTCGCTCACAACCGCTTCTGCCCCTTGCACTTCTGTCGCCATGCGCTTTGCCTAGCCTCCATTCGCCCGGCAGTGCCCATGGGCACCGGCCAAGCCTGATCCGCGGACGGTGGCCGCAGGATCATTCTCGCTGGCTCGCAGCGCGGACTTCCGGAAAGGAAGGAAACCGCCGGCCCCTGAGACGATACGACACACCGCGCGCCGGGACCTCCCGGCGCGTTCGGGGGCCTGATAGCGCCGTTGGCCGCGATTTGCCAACTGCCAATTTTCGCAGGTGCAGCGCTTTTTTGCCCCGGGTGTGACGGGGCTGGGACGGCGCGCGCTTTCCGGCTAGCAGAGCGCGCATGCGGATTGCCCTCTACCAACCCGATATTGCCGGCAATGTCGGCACCATCCTGCGCCTTGCCGCGTGCTGGCAAGTGGCCGTCGATATCGTGCTGCCCTGCGGATTTCCGGCCTCCGACGTGCAGTTGAAGCGCGCGGCCATGGACTATGGCGAGGAAGTGGACGTGACGCGCCACGCCGATTTCGAGGCTTTTGCACAGGCGCGGCTGAGCGGCGGCGCGCGGCTGGTGGCGATGACCAGCGCCGGCGACAGTTCGCTCTATGATGCGCGCTTCCGCCCGGACGATATATTGCTGATGGGCCGGGAAAGCGCTGGCTTGCCCCCGGAACTGCGCGAACGGGCGGCGCTCAAGCTGCGGATTCCCATGGCGGCGGGCTTCCGGTCCTTGAACCTTGCCGTCGCATCGGGCATCGCGCTCGGCGAAGCCTTGAGACAGACTGGATCGTTTCCCAAATGACTGCCCCCCTGCCCGCTGCCGCTCTGGACACCGAACAACAAGCCGCGCGCGGCTGGTTCGAGAGCCTGCGCAATCGCATCTGCGCCGAGTTCGAGGCAATCGAGCGCGAGGCCGGGAGCGACGCGACGTTCGATTATACGAGCTGGTGGCGCGAGAGTGACGGCGCGCCCGAGGGTCCACTGGATGAAGGCGGCGGCGGTGGCGGCACGCGCGGCGTGATGAAGGGCAAGGTCTTCGAGAAGGTCGGCGTCAATATCTCCACGGTCGGCGGGGCTTTTGCGCCCGAATTTGCAAAGACGATCAATGGCGCCAGCAGCGAAGACCCCGGCTTTTTCGCCACGGGCATCAGCCTCGTCGCGCATATGACCAATCCGCATGTGCCAGCCGTGCACATGAACACGCGCTTCCTCGTCACCACCAAGCGCTGGTTCGGCGGCGGTGCGGATCTTAATCCGCCGCTGCCCTATGAAGAGGATAGGGACGATTTCCACGCTGCCTTCCGCGCAGCCTGCGATTCGCATGATCCGGCCTATTACGAGCGCTTCAAGGCGTGGGCGGACGACTATTTCTATATCCCGCACCGGCAGGTTCATCGCGGCGTGGGGGGGATTTTCTACGATCATCTGGAAGGCGATTTCGACGCCAATTTCGCGCTCACGAAGAGCGTGGGCGAAGCATTTCTCGAATCATTCCCGCGCATCGTGCGGCGGCGCATGGGCCTGCCGTGGACAGAGCAGCAGGAAGCCGACCTGCTCGAATGGCGCGGGCGCTATGTGGAGTTCAATCTCGTCTATGATCGCGGCACGCTCTTCGGCCTCAAGACCGGCGGCAATATCGACGCGATCCTGATGAGCCTGCCGCCCCGCGTGACGTGGGGTTGAGGGGCTAGAGGATCAGCCGCCGCTGCCCGGTAGCCACGGGGTTGGCGCCGGGGCAGTGGTGGCGCGATAGATGGCCGCCGTCAGCAGCGCGAGAAACGCGGCCAGTCCAGCGGCAACCAGCCCGGCCACGATGCTGTTGAGCAGGTTGGCAATATCCTTCGGCAGCAGCAGTTCACCCGCGAGGCCGGTCAGCGTCGTCGCGACGATCTGGATGATCTCGGCCGTCACATAGAGAATCACCAGCATCATGAAGACGCGCCAGCCATTGCCGCGGGTCAGCACGAAGCTGCGCCGGAGCTGTTCGAACGGATTGGCGCATTGCTCAGCCGCCGCGACGGGCGCGATCAGCGAGAGGCGCGCGAAAATATAAAGGCCGGGCAGGATGAACAGCAGGATGCCGAGGCCGAGACCAAGGCCCTGCAACATGCTCGCGACGAAATAGCCGGGCAGCAGCACGATGGCAGCCTTGAGCGATTCGCCGACCGTCAGCCGCTCCGGGCGCAGCAGCAGCACGAGCATCGTCAGCACGGCGAACGAGACAGCAAGGCCAAGGACGACGAAGACCGCCCAATTGTCCGAATAGAACTGGACGAGCCGCTGATAGGCCTCTGCCTGCGGCATGTCCTTCGTGGCTGCCGTCGGCGCCTTGATCAGCATATTGCCAACCACACTGGGCAACAGCACGAACATGCCCGCAATCGCGGCCAGCAGGTCCTTGTTCGCCGCGCCCATGGCCCGGGCGTCGTCCCACACGCGATTAAGGTCGATCTTGTTCACGCACTGCTCCTTCGTCGGAAACCGACAGGCAAAAATTGCCGGACAACCGATAGGCAAAAACTCGTCGGCCGACCGATAGGGAAAATCGCGACTCATGGCCAGCGTCACCGCACGGCCTCGCTATTTGATACGGTGCCGATCCCACCAGCCGCCTTGCCAAGCGGCGCGCCAGACGCCATTTCGCAGCCATGGCCCATGCCCAGCCCCCTTCCCCGCCCGACATGCCCGAATGGCGCGTCGAGCCGGGCCTGCTCGACTATGCGCAGGCGCTGACGGACATGGACGCGCGCGCCGCCGCCATAGCGGAGGGACAAGCCGGCGAGCGCATCTGGCTGGTCGAGCATCCGCCGCTCTACACCGGCGGCACCAGCGCCAAGGCCAGCGACCTTATCGACCCGCGCTTTCCGGTCCACGAGACGGGCCGGGGCGGGCAATATACCTATCACGGGCCGGGGCAGCGGGTGATCTACCCCAGCATCAACCTTGCCGCGCGGGCGCGCGACGTGCGCCGCTATGTGCAGGCGCTGGAACAATGGGCGATCGATGCGCTTGCCGATCTGGGCGTGGAAAGCTGGACGGCGGAAGGCCGGATCGGCATCTGGACGCGCGGCCCGGACGGCGGCGAAGCCAAGATCGGCGCCATTGGCGTGCGCGTCCGCAAATGGGTGACGCTGCACGGGCTGGCCATCAATGTAGGGCCCGACCTGTCCCATTATGGTGGCATCGTGCCCTGCGGGATCAGCGACCACGGCGTCACCAGTCTCGCCGCGCTCGGAAAAGGCGCGGAAATGGCCGCGCTCGACGAAGCGTTGCAACGCCGGGCTCCGGCGATGCTGGCGGCCATAGGCGCCATGACGTCAGGGGCTTGAGGAGTCGGCCCCAGCCTCCTAGGTTAAACGATCAGCGGTCGGGACACGGGGGTGGCCCTATTTCGGAGCGGCCGACCGCGCCAAGGAGAATAGAATGACGGGACGCGCGTTTCGGAGAGGCCCAGGCGCAGGCATTGGCCTCGGCCTGATCACGCTGGCAGGTGCATCAATGCTGCTGGCCGGCTGCGGCGAGAAGAAGACGGCGGCAAGCAATGTCGTGGAGATGCGCGACATGGAAGTGGTCGATGGCACAGCCAATGACGGCATGACCGATCTCGACGCCGTACGCGCCAACGGCATTGGCGCGAACGAATCCGCTGCCCCGGCCGCGAATAGCAAAGCCAAGCCACCGGCAGCCGAGCCCGGCGCAGCAGACGCTGAGGCGGTTGCGAGCGAGTAAGCTTTAAAGCAAGCGCTGCTTATGGCCCCCGCTCAGCGGAGGGCGCGCAGGGTCACTTCAGGCCCAGCAGCTTGTGTGTCTGGAGTGAGAGCCGCCAGCGCGGATCGGCCATGACCAGTGCGATCGCGGCCTCGCGCGCGGCTTCATTGTCGGCCGCATTGCCGCAGTCCATGGGCTGCACGAGCAATGCGCCGAAATCCCATGTCGCCAGTTCGGCAGGATTGATGCCGGTCTGCGGCCAGACCAGCTTCAGCTCGTCACCCGTTTGCTGGACCACGACGCTGCCCGCCTTGGGGCTGATGCAGAGCCAGTCGATCCCGGCCGTAGCGATGAGCGTGCCATTGCTTTCCACGGCAATCTCGAACGCCGCTTCATGCAGCGCATCGACCAGCGCCGCGTCGAGTTGCAGCATTGGCTCGCCGCCCGTGACGACCACGAAGCGCCGTTGCGCGTCTTCGCCCCAAAGCGCGGTGACAGCAGCAGCAAGCGCGGCGGCACTGGCGAACTTGCCGCCATTTTCGCCATCGGTGCCGACGAAATCGGTGTCGCAGAACTGGCAGACGGCAGTGGCACGATCCGCCTCGCGCCCCGACCAGAGATTACAGCCGGCAAAGCGCAGGAAGACCGCGCGGCGCCCGGCCTGCATGCCTTCCCCTTGCAGGGTCAGGAACATCTCTTTGACGGCATAGCTCATCGCAAGACTCTCAGGGCTGCGTGGCGTAGCGCGTCGGATCGGGCAGGCCCGCTTCCTCGAAGCCCTTGGAGCGCAGGCGGCAGCTGTCGCAATAGCCGCAATGCTTTCCGTCCGGCGTCGGATCGTAGCAGGACCAGCTCATGCCCGCGTCCAGCCCCAGCCGCGCCGCTTCCTTCGCGATGTCGGCCTTGGTCATATATTGCAGCGGCGCGACGATGCGGATGGCATTGCCCTCCACGCCCGCCTTCGTGCCGAGTGCGGCCATTTGCTGGAAGGCGGCGATGAAATCCGGCCGGCAATCGGGATAGCCCGAATAATCGAGCGAATTGACGCCGATATAGATGCGGTCCGCGCCAGACGCCTCGGCCAGCGAGAGCGTGAGCGCAAGGAAGACGATGTTGCGGCCCGGCACATAGGTCGTGGGAATGCCTTCGCCCACGCCGTCCTTGGGCACGTCCATGTCAGCGGTGAGCGAAGAGCCACCGAAGGCGGAAAGGTCGATCGGCAGGACGATGTGGCGCTCGACGCCCAGAGCCGCTGCGATTCGCTGCGCGGATTCGAGTTCGATGCTGTGGCGCTGGCCATAGTTGATGGTGAGCGCGATCACGCGGCAACCCGCCTCGCGCGCAAGGCCTCCCGCGACCATCGAATCGAGGCCACCGGACAGCAGGACGATGGCGAGACCATTGTCGTCGCCATTGACGACGGCGGGGCCATCGTCGCGTTTATTATGTGGAGTCGGCATGGCGCCCGCTAACCTAAATCGGCCTGTTGCGCCATAGGATAGGGGTGGCGTGCAGGAAGTCCGGCCCCGGCGGAAGCGCTTTCGTCAGCCGCCGGGCGTGCAGGCGCCTATGCGGCGCGCTTCGATCTGGGCGCCAAAGGGCGTGCCCCCGGCAACGCCCTGCGAATCGATCTGGACGAGGCGCGGCGTTTCGACCCGCACAGTCGTTCGGCCCTGCCCCTGGCTGGCGCAATCATAGGTGGCGACGGCGCGCTCCCTGCCATTTTCGGACAGAAACTGGCGGCAGAGCGGCGCGGGATGCAGCGGCTGAAACAGCTGGCGCAGATCGGTGAGGCACAGGCGCGACGGCGGGGCCGACGCACCGGCGCGCTTCAACTCCCACAGGCCGGGTTCGAGCGGCGCAAGCGCAGTGGGCATCTGGCCCGCAGACGCCTGAACGCCGGGCGCAGGGCTATGGGCCGGCGCTTGAGCAGACGGAGGCGCGGAAGATTGGGCAGGCGCAGGCCCCTGCACACCGGCGCCAAGCAGCACCAGCGCAGCAAGACCAGCTGCTCCCGACAGACGTAACATCTTCACTTGGTTTACCCCGTTCGTAACCGCCGCCGGACAGCAGGCGCAATGCGGTCCTCCACGACCGACTGCACTGCCTCCCTTTGGCGAAATGTATCCCTAGACCAGAAATGCGGCAAAAAAGGGATTGCCCGCGCCGCGCCTGTTCTCATTGCGGCAGCGTCGGATCTCATTCCGCATGAGAAAGCTCATCGAGCGTCACCGGGAACAGGCGCGAGCAGAATGAACAATCGACGGAAATGATCCCGCTGTCGTCTGCCATGCCGGCGCGCTCATCAGGCCCGAAGCGTGCGAGGACCGAGCGGATACGCTCCGGATCGCAGCGGCAACCCTTGGTGATGGACTGACCTTCTAGGACGCGAATCTCGCCTTCCTCGTTGAACAGGCGCCATGCAATCTCGGTCATCGGCAGGCTGGTGTCGGTCAGCTCCTCGTCGGTCAGCGTGTCCGCGAGGATCGTGACATGCTCCCAGTCGGGATGATCGTGGCGCACGTGCAGCCGCTCGCGGCCAACTTCGCCCTCCGGCAAATGCTGAAGCAACAGGCCAGCAGCGATGCAGCCGCCCCCGCTGCCATTCGCGCCGGGACCGTGATGCACGGCAATCTGGCAGAGGCTGGGGATTTGCTCGGACTGCGCGAAATAGAGCTCAGCGGCCGCGCCAAGCCCCGTGCCTTCGAGCGGCACGATGCCTTGAAAGCGCTCGCCGGTCGTCGCCATATCGAATGTGATGGCGAGGAAGCCCTTACCGAACAGGCCGAACAACGTCGGCGCATCGCCCAGCTCCGCAAGACGATCGGCGTCGAACTGCGCATAGCCGCGCACCTCGCCAGCCTTGTAGTCCGCGACAAGCAGCGAGACGACGCCCTGCTCGGTGCGCGCCTGCATGGTGAGCTGGCCGTCCGCGTCCTTCAACGTCGAACCGAGCAGGCTGGCCAGCACGAGCGCTTCGGCCACGAGGCGCTCGATGGGGGGCGGATAATTATGGGCGGACAGCACATCGTCGAGCACCGGGCCGAGCCGCACCATGCGCCCGCGCACGTGCCGCGCGGGAATGGTAAAGCCAAGAGTTGTGTCGAGAGCGGCGGCGGAGGGAATAGGATCAGTCACCGCGCCTAGATAGGCAGCCGGACGCCAAAGTCCAAGGATACGAAGCACATGACAGGCTGATAGGACATTATGTCAGGTATTATTGACATTTCGGCATGACTTGCTATGTAATGTGTCCCTGACATATCGTCAGGCTATACTGATACGGACAAAGCCCGATGAAGAACCGGCCGACATGAAAAACCGACTGCGCGTGCTGCGCGCTGAGCGCGAATGGAGCCAGCTCGAGCTGGGCGGACGCCTCGGCGTCTCACGACAAGCCGTCAATGCGATCGAGACGGGGAAACATGATCCGTCGCTCCCCCTCGCCTTCCGGATTGCCAGACTGTTCCAACTGCCGATCGAGGAGATTTTCGATGATGCGTGCAAAGATGCTTGAGGACAGCGAAGGCGTGCGCGCCGCGCGAGCGCAGAAGCGGCGCTATTGGTGGACGGCTGCACTGTCGATGCTGGGCGCCGTCGGCGTGGGAGCGATCCTCACGATGGGGACCATCTCGCCGGGCCGTATGTCGCCGGGCTGGGCCATTGCGTCGGTGGTCGCCATGGCGGTGGTCGTGGTGCTGGCGGTTCACTTCACCAATCGCGTGACCGACGAGGTCGAGCATCAGCACATGCTCAAGGCGAACAGCTTCGGCCTCTATTTCTACTTTCTGGGCCAGTTTAGCTGGATGATCCTCTCGACCGCCGGACTCGTCCCACCGCCGGATGCCTGGCTCATGTATGTGGCGACCGGGATAGCGACGCTGGCGCGCTATGGAATGCTCAAGATCGCGCGATGACTGGATGGCGCGGCGGCCCGCTCCCCGAGCCGTCGCGCCTTTTTCCTTAACCAAGCAGCCCGAAACACCAGAGCAGCACGGACTTCTGTGCGTGCAGTCGGTTCTCCGCTTCGTCCCAGATGAGCGACTGCGGGCCGTCGATCACGTCGCCGGTGACTTCCTCGTCGCGATGCGCAGGGAGGCAGTGCAGGAACTTCGCTTCTGGATTGGCCCAGTTCATCAGTGCAGCCGTCACCTGATAGGGCATCATGGCCTTGAGCTTCGCCTCGCCGCCCGCCTGACCCATGGAAATCCAGGTATCGGTGACGATGACATCGGCATTCTCGGCCGCTTCGCGCGGATCGGCAACGACGCGGGCGCGGCCATTGGCGAGCGCGACCGCCGCATCCTCCGGCTGAAAACCCTGCGGGCAGGCAGCGACCACATCGAAATGCAGCAGCCCCGCTGCCTCCATGATCGACGTCAGCACATTATTGCCGTCGCCAAACCACGCCCATTTGCTGCCCGGCAGTGCCACCCCATGTTCGATGACGGTCTGCAGATCGGCAACGATCTGGCAGGGGTGCGAATAATCGGTGAGGCCATTGATGACCGGGACCGTGGCATGTTTCGCCATTTCCTCGATCTTGGCGTGATCGTCGGTGCGGATCATGATCGCGTCGACCATGCGGCTGAGCACGCGCGCGGTATCCGCGACGGTCTCGCCACGACCAAGCTGGGTCGTGCCAGCGTCGAGGATCAGCGACGTGCCACCGAGCTGGCGGATCGCCATGTCAAAGCTGACGCGGGTGCGCGTTGAGTTTTTCTCGAAGATCATCGCGAGCGTGCGCCCGGCGAGCGGCGCATCCTTGTCCGGCGCGCCCTTGGGCAGCGCCGCGCGCGCCGCCTTGCGGTCGATCGCGTCGTTGATCATCGCGGCGACGCCATCGGCGCCGGCATCGGACAGATTGAGGAAATGTCTCATCGCGTCAGTGTCCCCGAAAGTCCTTCGGTGCGCCCGTTTTCGCAGGCGCACCGGTTGCATTCATGCCGTGGCAGCCTCTGGCTTCCAGAAGCTCGCCGCACCTGCGGACAGCTTCTCGATCGCTTCGGCTATGTGGCTGTCCTCGATCACCAGCGGCGGGAGGATACGCACGACATTCTCACCGGCCGACACTGTCAGCAGGCCGTGATTGTCGCGCAGATGCGCCACGAAATTGCGTGCATCCACCTCTGGCTTGAGCTTGATGCCGAGCATGAGGCCAATGCCGCGCACTTCCTCGAACACATGATCATGATTGGGGATGAGCTGCTCAAGCGCACCGCGCAGGCGTTCACCCTTGGCAGCGACGCCTTCGAAGAAGCCCGGCTCCAGCATCACATCGAGCACAGCGCTGCCTGCCGCCATGGCGAGCGGATTGCCGCCATAGGTGGAGCCATGCGTGCCGAAGACCATGCCCTTGGCGGCTTCTTCCGTGGCGAGGCAGGCGCCGAGCGGGAAGCCCGCGCCAATGCCCTTGGCGACGGCCATGATGTCCGGCTTCACGCCATAATGTTCATGCGCGAAGAACTTGCCGGTCCGGCCATAGCCGCACTGAACCTCGTCCAGCACCAGCAGCAGGCCCTGTTCGTCGCAGGCCTTGCGCAGGCCCTTGATGAATTCCTGCGTGCCGGCCTGAAGCCCGCCTTCGCCCTGCACGGTCTCGACGAGGAAGCCGGCGGTCTCATCGTCGATCAGCGCGAGCGCTGCCTCGAGGTCGTTGAACTTCACATAATCGAAGCCGGGCAGCAGCGGCTCGAAGCCGTCGCGCATCTTTGGCTGGTCGGTCGCGCTGATCGCGCCAAGGGTCCGCCCGTGAAAGGCGTTCTTGAAGGTGATGAGCTTGTGCCGCTGCGGATTGCCGGTGACATAGTGATAACGCCGCGCCGTCTTGATCGCGCACTCCACCGCCTCGGCACCGGAGTTGGTGAAGAACACCGTGTCGGCAAAACTATGATCGACGATGCGCTGCGCCAGCGCCTCACCCTGCGGCGAACCGTAGAGATTGGAGACGTGCATCAGCGTCGCGGCCTGATCGGCAATGGCCTTGACCAGATGCGGATGGCCATGGCCCAGCGCGTTGACGGCAATGCCCGCCGCGAAATCGAGATAGCGCTCGCCGCGCTCACCGATGAGATAGCAGCCTTCTCCGCGCACCGGTCGCACGTCGCACCGGGGATAAACGGGCATGAGCGGGGTGATCGACTTTTTGTCGGCCATGGGGAGAAGCTCCTTTCTCGCACGGGGTTCAGAAACGGAAAAAGGCGGCCCGTGCGAGGCCGCCATCGACAGGGCGCCGCTATAGCGGCGGTCATGGGACGAATCAATGACGCCGGGGCGCCAGTGCAGTTACGGTTTCAGCGCGTCTGGGCTTTCGTCCAGGCCGGGGGACGGCCGGGCGGCTCGTCCCAGCGCGGAATGGAGGCGTGGCGATCGCGGTTCGTGGGCCAGAAGCAATGGCGGATCGTCATCGGCAGTTCGCGCGGCGGCCCCGCATCGCCCTTGCCGCGCAACAGCCGCAGCGGCAGGCCGAGCATCTTGCCCGCCAGCCATGCGAGATTGGCGGCGGCGAGTCCGGTCACGCCATTGGCGCGCACGAAATAGCGGCGGCGCGCTTCATAGCGATAGGCGGGGAGTGCCCGCACCGCCGTCTGCGCGCCGCTCAGGACGCCGGTTGCCGCGCCGCCAATATGCATGACGCGGCTCGCGGGCGCCGACCACATTGCCCAACCGGCGCGGGTCATGCGGTGCATCAGGTCGACCTCCTCGAAATAGAGGAAGAAGCCATCATCGAAGAGGCCGGTCTGGCGCAGCGCTTCGCTGCGGAACATCATGCTGGCGCCAGTGATCCATTCCGCAGGGCCGGGCACGTCATGCTCGATCAGCGTGGGCGCGATGCCGATCTTCGACCCCAGCCCGCCAAGGCCCACGCCGCGCAGGAACTCGCGCCCGGCCGAAGGAAAGCGAAAGGCCGATCCGGCGCGCGACCCGTCCGGCTCGATAAGCTGGCTCCCGACGGCGCCGATGGCCGGATTGATGTCGATCACGGCCAGCAGCGCCGCAATCGCGCCGGGCTCCGCGACCGTATCCGGATTCAGCAGGTGAATATAAGTCGGCGGCACGTCGCGCTGGAGCAGGCGCAGCATGGCCTGATTATTGGCCCAGCCAAAGCCGCCATTGAAATCGAGCGGCAGGACGCTCACCCAATCCGACCACGGCGGCGCACTGAAATGCGCGCTCAGCTTCTCGGCCGAGCCATCGCCCGATCCGCCATCCACGACAATGACGTCGAACGGCCCCACCTCGCCGCGCTGCACCGTCAGCGATTCGACGCAGGCCATGGTCAGATCCGGCGTGCGGTAATTGACGATCACGATTGAGAGCGACGGGGGTGCCAGCGACGGGGGCGTGGCCGACGCAATCGCCTGTGAAGATGCGTGCTGATCTGGCTGGGTCATCGGGGCCACGGACTACGTGACGGCCCGAAGAGGGTCAACGCCGGGACGTCAACGATTATAGGAAGAAGCCACGACGCCCGTGCTAGCTGGCTGATGCAACGCGGCGACGGCGCGGGAGACGGACTGCATCAGTTCCCAGCGCTTTGGAATGGGCAGCCGGGTATCGCCGATCATCACGGCAATGGCATAGCTGGAGCCATCCGGCGCGGTCATGATGCCCACGTCATTATAGCCTGCCTGCCGCGCGCCCAGCTCCTGCCCCGTGCCGGTCTTGTGCGCATATCGCCAGCCGGCGGGCACGCCCGCCTTGATGCGATTGGGGCCGGTATGCGCGTCCTGCATCGTGCCGATCAGCATCGCGGTCGAACCCGGCGAGAGCATCTGCCCACGCTTCAGCTTGGCCAGCGCGCCTACGATGGCGAGCGGCGCGGCGCCGTCGATCGGGTTGGCGACATAATTATCGAGTGCCTTCTGGCGCGAGGCGAGCGGAAGCTGGCTGCGCACGGCATAGAAGCGGCGGCCCATGGCCATGTCCTGCGTCCATTCGATGCCCGCAGTCTGGCTTTGCAGCAATCGCTCGCCGGGGCCGAAGCGAACATTGGAGACGAAGCGACGCGCAAGGAAGGCGCGCACGGCTTCCGGTCCGCCGACCGTCCGCAGCACCGAATCATTCGCGGTATTGTCGCTCTGGGTCATCGCGCGCGTGAACAGGTCCGCGAGCGTCGTCTGATAGCCACTGCCCTTCACCATCGCGGCGACGGGCTGGTGGAACAGGGTGAGATCCTCGGTGCGGATCGTGACCGGCGTCGCAAGGCTGACCTTGCCGCGGTCGATCGCGTCGAACATCGTCATCGCCACCCAAAGCTTCGAGACGCTCTGCTGAGGGAAGAGATCGCCGCCATTATAATCGACGGTCCAGCCGCGATCGACCGACTGAACGGCAATGCCGACCCGTCCGGCAAATTGCTGGCCCAGCGACTGAATGATTGCGGCGAGCGCGGGGCTGCCCTGCGGCGCGGGCGCAGGCGCCAGCGTGGGCATGGAAACGGTCTGGGTTGCGGGCTGCGCGGTGCTGCGGCGCGCATTGGCGGAGGAGGCTGCGTCGATGCCGCGCGCCTCGAGGCCCGCCGGCTTGAGCAGGGGAATGGTGAGCACCGAGGCCGCGCACAGAAACGCCAGCCCGCCCGCAGTGATGCGGCGGACCCTTCCGGTTCTGGGCGCCTGCCGGCGCAAAGTGAATGCGACCCTGTCCATGCGTCTCTTTTCTCGCTCAGGAGAGTTAACAGGCGGAAAATGCGCGCAAGCATCGTGCGACGCATGGATTCCATAGCGCGACGAACCGAGCGATTATTGCGGGAAGGCGCGGGAACCGGGGCATTTTCGGTCTGGTCGATCCGAATCAACGGTCATTCAACCTGACCGTCACTTCATTACGGCACCAGCACCGTATCCCGCGCCTCGGGCAGCATCTCGGGATAGTCGATGGTGTAGTGGAGGCCCCGGCTTTCTTTGCGGCGGAGCGCGGAGCGGATGATGAGGCGGGCGACTTCGAGCAGGTTGCGCAGCTCGATAAGGTCGCTCGTCACGCGGAAGTTGCCGTAATAATCGTCGACTTCCCGCGCCAGCAGGTCGGCGCGGTGCTGGGCGCGTTCCAGCCGCTTGGTCGAGCGGACGATGCCGACATAGTCCCACATGAACCGGCGGATCTCTTTCCAGTTATGCGTGACGACCACTTCCTCGTCGCTGTCCGTGACGCGGCTTTCATCCCACGGACGAATCGGCGGGGGCGCGGGCAGTTCTGCCCAATGCGCGCGGATATGATTGGCCGCTGCCTCGCCGAAGACGAAACATTCCAGCAGCGAATTGCTCGCGAGGCGATTGGCGCCGTGAAGCCCCGACTGGGTAACTTCGCCCGCCGCATACAGCCCCGGCAGGTCCGTACGCCCGTCCAGATCAATGACCACGCCGCCGCAGGTATAATGCTGCGCCGGGACCACCGGGATCGGCTCTTTGGTAATGTCGATGCCGAGATCGAGCAGGCGTGCATAGATGGTCGGGAAATGTTCCTTGATGAACTCCGGCGGCTTGTCGCTGATGTCGAGATGCACATAGTCGAGGCCGAGCCGCTTGATCTCATGATCGATGGCGCGAGCGACGACATCGCGCGGGGCCAGCTCACCGCGCTTGTCGAACCGGTCCATGAAGCGCTTGCCGCCGCCGGGCACGCCGGGGGGCAGCTTGAGCTTGCCGCCCTCGCCGCGCATCGCCTCGGTGATCAGGAAGTTTTTGACCTCCAGATTATAGAGGCAGGTCGGGTGGAACTGGTTCATCTCCATGTTGGAGACCCGGCAGCCCGCGCGCCACGCCATGGCAATGCCGTCTCCGGTCGCGCCGCGCGGCGCGGTCGAGAAGAGGTATGTGCGGCCTGCGCCGCCGGTGGCGAGGATCGTCGCGCGCGCGACGAACGCATCGACATGATTGGTCCGCTGGTTGAGCGCATAGACGCCCCAGACATGCCCATCGCCCGAATAATGCTCGCCATGGCGGGACGTGATCAGGTCGATCGCGACCATCTCTTCCATCAGGGTGATGTTCGGATTGGCCCGCGCCGCGGCGAGCAAGGCGACCTGCACGGCATGACCGGTGGCGTCATCGACATGGACGATGCGGCGGTGCGAATGGCCGCCCTCGCGCGTCAGGTGCCAGCGTTCGCCAAAGCCACTTCCTTCGCCGCCATCCCCGCCACCATTGCCCGCGCCCTCATTGAACGGGACGCCCAGCGCGGCCAGCCGCTCGATGGCATTGGGTGCTTCCGAGACGACGAACTCGACCGTGGCGCGGTTGTTCAGCCCCGCGCCCGCGACCATCGTATCTTCGACATGCGCCTCGAAGCTGTCGCCCGCGTCGAGCACGGCAGCAATCCCGCCCTGCGCCCAGTTGGTGGAGCCTGAGTCCAGTGCGCCCTTGGCCAGCACAAGCACCTTGTGGGTCTGCGCCAGGTTGATCGCTGCGGTGAGACCGGCGGCGCCGGAACCGATGATGATGACGTCGTGAGAGGTTATGCTCATATACAGGGGGCCGATCGTTCGAGCGCGCCGCCCCTCATGCAAATGCATGACTCCCCGGACGACTCGGGGCCTTTCAGCACGTTCCGCAGCCGAATGAAAGCCGCGAACGGGGCAATATGACGCTTATGTGAAACAACGAATCCGGGGCGCGGAAGCCCGGCCGGCCCACAATCATGCTTAACGCAGACACATTCGTCGTTAACGACCCCACATTCGTCCTTAACGCGTGTGAACCTTTTTCAAACCGCTGTTACGCACCTTTTCAGGACGGGCGATGAGCTCGGTCATGGGGGCATGACGGGTCGTGGGGCCCATAGATTTTGGAAGTGGGAAACATCAAATGAAGGCACTTTTTGCAGCTGGCGCACTCGCCGCAATCGCTCTTTCCAGCCCTGCTCTTTCGGCTGACCTCATCACCAATGGCAGCTTCGAGACCGGCAACTTCTCGGGCTGGACCCTCGGCAATGTCGGTGGCGGCACGGCTCCGGTCGTGATCCACTATAACCAGTCCGGCAATTATCCGGTCGGCGCATTCGGCGAGGCCATCCCGGCACCGGCTGCCGGCGGCAACTTCGCGGCCTATTTCTCGTCCGACACGGCGAACCCCGACACGCTCAAGCAGAGCGTCAATGTCGTCGCCGGCCAGACCTATTCGCTGAGCTTCGATTATTATGTGCCGCAGAACGGCTATAATAACCCCTTCGACGCGACGCTCTCCTTCCTCGTCGGCGGCAGCCAGGCTGGCGACATCCTCCAGGCCGGCAGCCCCAGCGGCACGCCTGTCCAGAGCTGGAAGAGCTTCTCGACGCTCTACACCGCCAACACGACCGGCGCGGTCGACCTGGCATTCCAGTTCCGCGGCCTCGGCGTCACCGCCGCTGACTTCGCTGTCGACAAGATCTCGATGAACGCCGTTCCCGAGCCGACCACCTGGGCAATGATGATCCTGGGCATGGGCGTGGTGGGCAGCAGCATGCGCCGCCGCAAGGTGAACGTCGCTTTCGCCTGATCGAGGGACGAACTACAAATTGTGGGAGGGGCCGCCGGTTGAAAGACCGGCGGCCTTTTTACGTCGCGGCGAAGCGGAGAGCTGCGTTCAGGCTGCCCGGGTCAGCTTGAGGAACACGTCCTCCAGATCGGGATCGCGCGTCGACACGTCGACAATCCCGAAGCCCTGCCCCTGAATGAGCGTGATGACATCGCCCGCCGTGGCGCGGTCTTTCATGTAGGTGACGGCGAGCGTGCGGTCGCCGATCCGCTCGGCCTTCTCGAAGCGATCATGATGGGGAAGGTCGGTGAGATCGCGGTCGACGGTCACTTCGACCACTTTCTCCTGCGCCATGTTGACCAGCTCGCGCGTCGGCTTGTCGGTGATGACCTTGCCGTGGTTGATGATGGCGATGCGGTCGCACAGCTCCTCGGCTTCCTCGAGATAATGGGTGGTCAGCACGATGGTGACACCGCCCTCGTTGAGCTGGCGAACATAGGCCCAGAGCTGCTGGCGGAGCTCGACATCGACGCCAGCGGTCGGCTCGTCCAGCACGAGGATGGGCGGCGAGTGGACCATGGCCTTCGCGACCATGAGTCGCCGCTTCATGCCACCGGAGAGCGAGCGCGAATAGGCATTGGCCTTGTCATCGAGATGGACGGCGCGGAGCAGCTCCATCGAGCGGCGCTTCTCCTTGGGCACGCCATAATAGCCGGCCTGAATTTCAAGCGTCTCGAAGGGCGTGAAATAAGGATCGAACAGGATTTCCTGATTGACGATGCCGATCGAATTCTTGGCGTTGCGCGTGTGCGCGTCGATATCGAAGCCCCAGACGCGCGCGGTGCCGCTGGTCTTGTTCACGAGGCCCGCGAGGATATTGATGATCGTCGATTTGCCCGCGCCATTGGGGCCGAGAAGCCCGTAAACCTGCCCACGCGGCACGCTCAGGCTGACATTGTCGAGAGCCTGTTTGCCGCCTTTATAGGTCTTGCACAGGTCGATGAGTTCGATGGCTGCTTCGGTCATGACCCGCCTTTAAAGCATCGCCCCGGCAAAGAGAACCGGAACGCAGGTTATCGAATCCCGGTCAGTGCGCAGTAGCGCGCGGCGCTCAGGAAATCGGTGCGCCGGGCGGCGAGATGCTTCGCGGCTTCCGCGTCCTCGCCCCAGCGCTCGGCCTGCCAGCGCTCATCGAGCGTGACGAGATCGAACAAGGCGACGGCGGTGATCTCGCCTTCGAGATGTGCGAGCGTGCCCACCAACGTGCCGCCGATCTGGGTCATCACGGCCGCACCGGCAAGCATCCAGGGATCGAGCGCGTTCACTGCGGCGGCAAGGCGCATGCGCGTCTCGTCCGGCTGGTCGACCGGCATGATACCGCTGGTGACGACGAAGGCCACATCGTGTTGCGTGCGCGCCCAGCCCAGCAGCGGATCCCAACCTGCGGCCTGTCGCGCGATCAACTCGGGCGGATCGTCAGCGCGGTAACAGAGGAGGTCCGACGCTGTATAAACGGCGATCTGCTCGCGGAAATCCGCCAGCGCGGGCAATACGCGGTCGATTGTCGCGTTGGCAAAGCCGGTCATCGGCATGGTCGCGGCGTCGATCCGGTCGCCCTGTGCCTGCCACTCGGCAACAATTTCCAGCGCTAGCGCCTCACCGGGCACATGCAGGGGCGCACGCGCGGGGGTCTTGACCGGTCGGCCGTCGAGCCGGATCGCCCAGCCGTCCGTTTCGGCCAGCGCCTCTACCGTCTCGTAAAACCGCTTCATTTCGGGTCGCGCGGGCTCGCCCAGCGCCGGGCCATCAGGCGCGGCACCACTGCAAAATCGAGCAGGCCGATAATGGAGATGCCGAAGCCGACATAGCGGCCGACATCGCCCTCGAGGCCGGGCAAGCGCCCGACCATCGCCGCGATGCCGAGCATGACTAGCCCCACGCCCGTGAAGCGGATGATCGCCATAGCGAAATGCCGCTGCCTGGCGAGCGACTCCAGTTGCTCAGGCGAAGGATTGCTGTCTGTCATGGCAGGCCGATATGGCGGGCGAGCTCGGCGCTGTCCATCGCCACGCTGCGCGCGCCTGCGGCAATGAGTTCGCCGGGCGCATGATAGCCCCAGCCGACGCCCAGCGCCGCGACATCCGCCGCGCGCGCCATGAGCATGTCAAAGCTGGTATCGCCGATCATCACGGCATGTTCGCGCCGCGCTCCAGCCTCGGCCAGCGCAGTCTCGATCATCAAGGGATGCGGCTTCGAGGGATGGCGATCGGCCGTCTGCAACGAGACGAAGCGATCCGACAGGCCATGATGCGCGAGCACGGCGGCGAGCCCGCGATCCGACTTGCCGGTGGCCACCGCGAGCAGCCAGCCCTGCGCATCCAGCGCATCCAGCAGATCAGTCACGCCGTCATAAAGCGGCTCACGCAGCGCGCCGGACGCGCGCATCTCGAAGAAGCAGCTCTTGTAATGGCCCACCATCGCCTCGTGCAGATCGGCATCCGCATCGGGCAGCAGCCGCGCCATGGCATTGGGCAGCGAAAGGCCGACGATGGAGAGTATCTGCGCGCGGTCGGGGTATGGCAAAGCGGCGGCATCAAAAGCGCCGCGCATGGCCGCAACGATGCTGTGCTGGCTATCGACCAGCGTACCGTCGCAATCGAAGATAGCGAGGCGAACGGTCACGATCCGACCTCGTCCATCGCGTCGCGCATCAGCATGGCGAGATCAGCCTGCCCGGCAGCCGCAAGACCGGCAGCCGCGCCAGCCCTCGCGTCTCGGGTCCTGTTCTGCCCCAGCTTGCGGGTGCCACGCCACTGGGCGATGTCGAGCGTGAAGCCGATGATCGCGGTCGCCATCTTGTCGGCAAGGCCTGCGGTCATCTTGTCTCGTGTCCACGCCGGCTTGGGCGCGAGGCGCGCTTCATGTTCGGCCGAAAGCGCATCGATCTGGGCCATCAGCGCCGCGCGCTCCATGCGCTGGACCGTGCCCTCCAGTTCGACCGCGACATAATTCCATGTCGGCACCTGATCGTCCTGCCCGTAATAATCCGGACTGACATAGCCATGCACCCCCTGCACGACGAACAGGGCGCGAGCGCCATCAAGATGCGGCACCAGCGCATTGCCGCGCGAGAAATGAAAGCCGAGAGTCTCGGGGCCGAGGAAGATCGCCGGCATATGGGCGACGCGCGGGCCTTCCGGCGCTTCCAGAAACAGCGCACCGAAGCTCTGGTCTCGCACGAACGCGCGCATTGCCGCCCGGTCGGTCCAGGCAAACCGGGGATTCGCATGCATCAGCCGCGCCTTGGCTTTCCGCCTCCCGTGGGAGGCTTGCCGCCTGCGGGCTTGCCGAAGCCAGGCCGCGTACGGGCAGCAGGCCGACCGCGTGCGGCCTCACCCGGCTTGCCGCGCGGTGGCACGCCTCTGGCCGGCTTGTCCGCCGCAGCCTTGCCACGCGCAGGCGGCTTGCCGCCGCGCGGTTTATCGCCGTCCGGCTTGTTGCGGCCGCGCTCGGACTTGCCGGCTGGTTTGCGCTCGGGCGCCTCGGCGCCGCGTCCACGGCGCTCGCCCTTGCGGGCTTTGCGCATGTCCTTGGCATGATGAGCCGTGGCGCGCTTCTCGGCGGCCCGATCCGCGCCCTTGGGACGTGCCTCCTCGTCAAGCTTCAGCTCGCCCAGCTCCATATCGAAGCCGAGATCGTCGAGGCTCTCCTGAAAATGCCGGGGCAGTTCGGCGCGCACATCCAGCGGCGTGCCGTCGGGATGGTCGATGCGGATGCGACGGGCATGGAGATGCATCTTGCGGCTGATCGTGCCGGAGAGAAACGCGTCCTTGCCGCCATATTTGCCGTCACCCACAATGGGATGGCCGATGGCGGCCATGTGCACGCGCAGCTGGTGCGTGCGGCCGGTATGGGGCTGCAACTCGACCCATGCGGCGCGATTGCCGGCCTGCTCGATGACCCGATAGCGGGTGCGGGCGGGCATGCCTTCCTTCTCGTCGACATGCATTTTCTCGCCGCCGCTGCCCGGCTGCTTGGCGATGGGCAGATCGATGAAACCGTCCTCGATCGAGGGGACGCCCATGATCAGTGCCCAATAGACCTTGCGGGCCGTGCGCGAAGAGAAGGACTTGGCGAAATGCGCGGCGGCACGCGATGTGCGCGCCAGCAGCAGCGCGCCGCTGGTATCCTTGTCGAGCCGGTGGACCAGCTTGGGCCGATCGTCGCGCTCGAACATCAGCGCATCGAGCAGGCCATCGACATGCTCGTGCGTCTTCGTGCCGCCCTGCGTGGCGAGGCCCGGCGGCTTGTTGATGACCAGCGCCATCGGATCACGGTGAATGACGAGCGATTCGGCAAAGGCCATCTGCTCGTCGGTCAGAATGACGCGGGGCCGCGCCTTCTTGCCTGTGCTCACGGCTTCAGGCTCAAGCGGGGGCACGCGGATGGTCTGGCCTTCGACGAGCCGGGCGCCGGGATCGACCCGCGCGCCATCGATGCGCAACTGCCCCGTCCGCGCCCAGCGCGAGACGATGGCGAAGCTGACTTCGGCCATGTGGCGCTTGAACCAGCGGTCGAGGCGAATGCCGTCATCGTCCGCCGAGACGCGGAACTGGCGCACGGCCGTCGGATCGGTGCTCTTGTTGATACTGCTGGTCATGCGCTTACCGTCCGCATGAAGCCAAGGCCCAGCGCGAGCGCGCCAACCGAGGCAATGACCGAGACGATGACATAAAGGCTAGCGGACACACCTTCGCCGCGCTGGATCATGGCGATGGTTTCCAGACTGAAGGCCGAGAAGGTGGTGAAGCCGCCGAGTATACCGACAGCGACGAACAGGCGGAGCGACTCACCGCCGAGATAGGTGCTCGCCTGCGAGCGCGCGGCGAGCCAGCCCACGAACAGGCCCATGGCGAGGCCGCCGATGATGTTGACGCCGAGCGTGCCCCAGGGCCAGCCGGCACCGAAGACACGTTCGCTCATGCGCCCATATTGATAGCGCAGCGCCGCGCCAATCGCGCCGCCGGCCATCACGAGAAGGGTGTTGATCATCGGAAAAGCCCTAGTCGCTTTTGGGCGCGGCGCAACCAGCGACGCGCATAGCGACCGTTTCAGGCGATCCGACGACCCGGCTGGCAGGCCGGTTTAGCCGACCGGGACGAGCCGCTTGTCGCCTGCAAGGCGCATCATCGCACGTTGCAGCTTCTCGAAGGCGCGCACCTCGATCTGGCGGACCCGCTCGCGCGAGACACCATAGACCTGGCTCAGTTCCTCGAGCGTCTTGGGCTCCTCGGCGAGGCGGCGCTCCTGAAGAATGTGCCGTTCGCGCTCGTTGAGGTCGTCCATGGCGTCGAGCAGCATGTCGTGGCGCACGTCGCGCTCCTGCGCGTCGGCAATGCGCTCGTCCTGCAGCGGGCCTTCGTCAGCCAGCCAATCCTGCCACTGGCCTTCGCCATCCTCGTTCATCGAGACGTTGAGCGAGGTGTCGCCGCCCATCGCCATACGGCGATTCATCGAGACGACTTCGCTCTCGGTGACGCCCAGATCGGTGGCGATCTTGGCGACATCGTCAGGATGCAGATCGCCATCCTCGAAGGCTTCGAGATTGTTCTTCATGCGGCGCAGATTGAAGAAAAGCTTCTTCTGCGCGGCTGTCGTGCCGATCTTGACGAGGCTCCACGAGCGCAGGATGAACTCCTGGATCGAGGCGCGGATCCACCACATCGCGTAGGTCGCAAGGCGGAAGCCGCGCTCGGGCTCGAATTTCTTCACGCCCTGCATGAGGCCGATATTGCCTTCGCTGATCAGTTCGGCGACCGGCAGGCCGTAGCCGCGATAACCCATGGCGATCTTCGCCACGAGGCGCAGATGCGACGTCACCAGCTGCGCGGCGGCCTCAGGATCCTGATGCTCCTGATAGCGCTTGGCGAGCATATATTCCTGCTCGGGCGTCAGCAGCGGAAACTTGCGGATCTCCGACAGATAGCGATTGAGACTGGCATCGCCGCCAAGGGCGGGAATGGTCGCCGGGACGTTGCTTGAACGTGTCACTAAATCACTTCCTTCCGTAGGCGCGGCGGGATGAGGGGGCACCCGCGCCGACTCTGTACTTATAGCGCAAGGTGACTGAACAGGGCCTGCATGTCATCCGTAATCGGACTTTCAAGCTGTACAGCCTGCCTTGTCACCGGGTGAATAAAACCTAGATATGCCGCGTGCAGCGCCTGGCGCCGGAAGCCCATTTCCGCCAGCAGCGCCTTGTGCGGGCCGGGGCGTCCATAAGCCGGATCGCCGAGCAGCGGATGGCCGATATGCGCCATGTGGACACGCACCTGATGGGTGCGCCCCGTCTCCAGCCTGCATTCGATCAACGCGGCACGATCGAGGCGCTGGACGGTGCGGAAATGGGTGACCGCATGCTTCCCCCGCCCCTCTCGCTGCACCGCCATTTTCTGGCGATTGGCGTCGGAACGGCCGATCCATGTATCGACCGTGCCTGCCGGTGGGGCAGGAAGGCCGTTCACGAGAGCAAGATAGCGCCGGTCGATGCTGTGATCCTTGAACTGCCGCGCAAGCCCTTCATGCGCCTGGTCAGTCTTTGCAACGACCAGAAGCCCGGATGTATCCTTGTCGATGCGATGAACGATGCCGGGACGCGCCACGCCGCCGATGCCGGAGAGCTGCCCTGCGCAATGATGGAGCAGCGCATTGACCAGCGTTCCATCGAGATTTCCGGCAGCCGGATGCACGACCATGCCCGCCGGTTTATCGACCACGACGAGATAATCGTCCTCATAGGCAATGTTGAGATCAATCTGCTGCGGCGCCGCTTCGGCGGGGATTGCTGCGGGAATATCGATCTTGAAGGCCGTTTCGGCGCGCACCTTGTGCCTGGGGTCGCTGACCGGCTTGCCGCCGGGTCCGCTGACATGGCCCGCGAGAATGAGCGCCTTCACGCGCTCGCGCGATAGCTGCGGGACCAGCTCGGCAAGCGCACGGTCCAGCCGCACGCCATGAAGCGTGGGCGTGATAAGTGCGGATATGCTGGCAGTCCCCCCGGTCATTTCCTACAGATTGGGAATGGACCTGCGCATATCAAGAGCGCTCATCGAAGCGATCCGGAACGAGGCAGTCGCCGCCGCGCCGCAGGAATGCTGCGGATTGCTGCTGGGCGACCGGGCGGCGCTGCGCGTCGACGCGATTCTACCTGCCGCCAATGTCGCGGCCGAACCTGTGCATTGCTTCGAGATCGATCCCGCCGCGTTGCTGGCCGCGCACAGAGAGGCGCGCGCCGGCGGACCGGAGATTGTCGGCCATTATCATTCGCACCCGCACGGGGCGCCCATACCATCCACCACCGACGCCGCTCATGCGCAGGGCACGGGCGAAA
>Ga0247738_10000080_pt1 | contig 57830 bp, 44 predicted proteins | sample UWRJL013104B2_FD_180936 | JGI IMG/M metagenome (GOLD analysis project Ga0247738, IMG submission 180936) | Plant litter microbial communities from Arlington Agricultural Research Station in Wisconsin, United States - UWRJ-L013-104B-2 | ecosystem: Environmental > Terrestrial > Plant litter >...
CACTGCTTGCGGTGGCGGTGGTGGCAATAATTCCAAACCGACAGTGAGTTCTGCACCGGCATTATCATCATCGTCCAGTGTGGTTTCGAGTGTTGTATCCACCAGTTCCGCAGTCAGCAGTGTTTCATCTGCGGCGACTAGTTCCTCATCCGTAGAAAGTAGTACCTCATCTGCAATAAGCAGCTCCTCGTCATCAGGTGTTTCTACCATAGTGCCTATTACCGTTGAGGGAAAAAACCTTAAGTTTGGCGGCGAAATAACCAGCATTGCAGGGCCAAGCTTGTTCTGGAGTAACACCGGTTGGGGTGGAGAAAAATATTACAACGCCAATGTTGTCTCCTGGGTTAAGCAGGATTGGAATGCGAAGTTGATCCGGGCATCTATGGGAGTGGAAGATAATGGTGGTTATATCCAGTATCCAGCTGCCAACAAAGCGAAGGTGATCAGTGTTGTAGATGCGGCCATCGCCAATAATATGTATGTGATTATCGATTGGCACAGTCATAACGCGCATGATTACAAAGCCGAAGCCATCGCGTTTTTTGAAGAAATGGCGACTAAATATGGCGCTAATCACAACGTCATCTATGAAATTTATAACGAGCCGTTAAACCAATATACCGGTAAAACGACCAGCGCTTTGGTGTGGAGTGACATCATTAAACCCTATGCACTGGACGTGATTGCTGCAATTCGCGCGATTGATCCGGATAACCTGATTATTGTAGGAACACCTACCTGGTCCCAGGACGTAGACGTTGCGGCGAATAGCCCAATTACCGGCTACGATAACATCGCCTACACCCTGCACTTCTATGCCGCGACACATAAACTATACCTGCGTAACAAGGCCACCGCCGCCATGAATAAAGGCATAGCATTGTTTGTTACCGAGTGGGGAAGTGTGGAGGCGAGCGGTGACGGTGATGTTGATGCTGTTGAAACCGCGACATGGTTGGACTTCTTAAAAACCAACAATATCAGCCATGCCAACTGGGCGTTGAATGATAAAGATGAAGGTGCTTCTGCCCTACTTCCAAATAGCAGTGCGACCGGTAATTGGAACGACGCAGACCTTACAACTTCAGGCATTCTAGTGAAGGACGCAATTAAAAACTGGTAAAGGAAAACCGGTAAAAGTTAAATCGATAAGCGTTAAATAGTAAAAAAGCCTCGGTCTGTGCCGAGGCTTTTTTTATCGGAAAAGAACAGGATAAGCACTTAAGTTAGACGCTTGCTCTCCTCAATAATGAATAAAATGAAATCTTAACGTTATTTGTTTCTAACGAGCTGTCATATCTCGCATTTTTTGTTTGCTTTTAGATAAATGAATTTGAACGGCGCATAAATCTCATGAAGTTTTCATTTTAATTTTATTCTCACCCCGTTTTGTTAAAAACGAGGCCTTGGCTGCACCGGACTTGCATCGTAGCGGCGGTACGCGTTTAATTGCGCACTTCTACTTTTACGAATTAAAGGGCGACTATGAAATACTCTCTGCGTTATTTATTGATCCTTGGTCTTGCTGGCTTGATGACAACCACACCAGCCTTTGCGACTAATCCTTTGATCATGGATCAATTCACTGCTGACCCGACTGCGCGAGTATTTGATGGCAAAATATATGTCTACCCTTCGCATGACATTAAAGCGCCACCGGAATACAAAGGAAAACCGGACTGGTTTGTGATGGAGGATTATCACGTCTTTTCATCGAGCAATCTTACTGATTGGAAAGATCACGGCATGATCGTTTCGCAACCCGATGTGCCGTGGGCCGACCCTACTGCCTATGCGATGTGGGCGCCGGATTGTGTATTCAAAGATGGAAAATATTATTTCTATTTTCCGGCCATCGCTAAGAAAAACGAAAAAGCTGAGGGCGCCGATGCCAAACGTCCGGAATTCAGGATTGGTGTGGCGGTTTCAGACACACCTTATGGCCCTTTCAAGCCCCTGCCCACTTACATCGAGGGCGTGAGAGGCATCGACCCTAGTGTGTTGATCGATAAAGATGGCACCGCTTATCTGTATTACTCCGAAGGCAAGATTTTCGTCGCCAAGCTGAAACCAAATATGACAGAGATTGATGGCGAGCCGAAAATTATCGACAATCTGCCGACCGAGGGATTATTAGAAGGGCCTTTTGTTTTCGAGCGGAAAGGCACTTACTACTTAACCTATCCGCATGTGGAGAATAAAATCGAACGGCTGGAATACGCAACGAGCACTTCACCTATGGGGCCGTTCAAACAAGCCGGCGTGATTCTCGATGAATCCGAGAGCGGTTGCTGGACAGTGCATCACTCCATTCTTGATTGGCAAGGTCAGTCGTATTTGTTTTATCACGATAGAGATCTGTCGCCCGGGTTCGATAAGAATCGTTCGATTCGCGCCGACAAGCTGTTCTTCAATGGCGATGGTTCCATCCAAAAAGTAAAACCCACGCTACGCGGTGTTGGGCTGGTAAACGCAAAGAGCGAGATTCAAATTGATCGCTACAGCGAGAAAAGTGCCGAAGGGATTGCAGTTTCATTTATCGACGACGCCAATCCACATGCAGGCTGGAAAACAACATTTAGCGCTGCAAAATCATGGGTACGATTTAATGACGTGGACTTTGGTCGAGGCAAGCAAAAATCAATCACGGTACGTGCGAAGACTGGCACTAGCAGCACACTCGAAATTCATTTGGACAGTGTAGATGGACCATTGCTGGGTCGTGTGAAAATTGATGATGCAACTGATTGGAAAATATCGAGCGCTACTGCCAAAAAAATTCCGAAAGGTGTGCACGACATTATTGTTACTCACCCCGGCGGCGATGCCGTCGAAGTAGATTGGGTAAGCTTTAAATAAATTCATCTCTAAGACACACTCACGAAACTACGCCGTGAAATGCTCAATGACCTCGCCCCGCGCAAACAAAGATTGAGGCGTTGGGTCGGGCATTGGGTTTAGAGTAGCGTTATTTAATGTTCTATGGCCGGTAGCGATGAATTAATTGCTCAAGGTGGCCGTGTGATGGGTGCCGTGTTTGCGTATTGAGGAGGGCGTTGAGGTTAAGTGACTTTAGTCTAACGATATTATCCAATTTTTAAATACGCGGTTCAGCTAAGCAGCGTTTCGCACACTCGTTATATGTTCAATTCTGGTTCGGGATTTTATGCAGCTCATTGATATTGATAAAACGCGTTATCGCAAGCATTTAAAAATAGTATTTATCGGCTGTGCCGTTGGTTTAGCGGTGGGTAGTTTGGCTTTATCACAAACGCTGATTACTATTTTCCCCGATGCAAGTGGCAGCCATTTTCATTGGAATTTATTGGGCGTGATAGTTAGCGCAGTTACTATTGGTTGGCTGCTCAATAAGTATCGTCAGCACGATTTTATGCGCGAGGTTACTTACATTTGGGATTTAAAGCAGGTGCTGAATAAAATAAACCGGAAAATGCGAAAGCTGGAAGCGGCTGCGCTTGATGGTAATAGAAATGCGTTGTTGGCGATGCAATACAGTTATGCCGGTTCGCGTTTATTGTGGCAGCTAGACGATAATACGCTCACGCTGGATGAGTTGGAGATTAAGCAAAATGAGCTTGATCGCATAGCAGAAAAGTTCCACCTAACCTTACTGGTGGCAGATTACGACGAGACAATATTAACAGCGTTCTAGCGCCTGTTAACGCCTTCTGCCACTGCCGAAACTGGCCGTTTTTCTGTCTCTTTTTTCTTGCAGCCGCGCCGCATCGGCCAAATCTAATTCGGCCGGTTCGCCCGGCTTTTCATCATCAGGAATCACCCGATCTCTCGGAGCATGTTCAAATTCTTGCGCAGATGCTTTTGGTAAATTTTTATATTGATACAAATAAAAACCTTCTACTTTTTCTCGCGCCCAGTCAGTTTTCTTTAAAAATTTCACGCTGGATTCAATGCTAGGGTTGGTTTTAAAGCAATTAATGTTGAGGTAGGCATAGAGAATTTCAAAGCCATAATGATCGACTATTTCGTTTAATAGCTTTACCAAGCTCAACCCGTGCAAAGGGTTGTTTTTAAAATTAATGTCGTCGCCCATGTGATCGCCTGCCGCTAAGGTGGAATTATTTTCATTATACGTATCGTCTATTGAATTAGACAGTTGAACTCGATTACTCGAACAGAATAGGATTATCTGCTTTCTGAATATGTGCGCTCTTGGCCGCAAGCGTACATATACACATTATTAATATTGACGTCAGTCGGATTAGAAACCTTGGAATTACTAGCAATGCACCTATGGTTTATGATGGCGTAGGAGAAACTATTTAAACTGAACAGTTACTACAATACAGTTTCTCTCTGTGTTGTAGGCATAACTTTAAAAACTAGAAGCGATGGCAGGTAGAAATGACTCCTTTTGATTTACAGCGGATATTGATTGATGAACTTCCATTTTCGTTCCTTTATGAAGTGGCTTTTCGTGCAAGTTTAGCGTTTATTGCCGTGTTTTTGTTTTTGAAATGCAGCGGTCGACGCGGAATAAGACAGCTTTCGTTATTTGAACTGGTGGTAATTCTAACCTTGGGTTCTGCTGCGGGTGACGTATCTTTTTATGATGACGTGGCTTTATTGCCAGTAGCCGTCGTATTTCTAACGCTTCTAATTCTTTATCGTTCAACCATTTTTGTCATGAGGCGGAATAAACGTTTTGATGCGTGGATTGACGGTGTTCCCGTCACCGTTATTAAAGACGGTCTTTACGAATATAAATGTTTAAGAAAGCTCAATATTTCGTCGCGTGAATTGTTGATGGAGTTTCGTCAGCGGGGCGTAGAGCACTTGGGACAAGTGCGATTAGCGATAATGGAAACAGATGGTGACGTTAGTCTCTACTTCTTTGCAGAAGAAAATGTCCGGCCAGGACTTTCTGTATTGCCTCCCGAACACCGGGAAGAATATAAAATTGCCACGCACTCTGGACTTCATTGCTGTGTTAATTGTGGCTCCACTCATTCAATTGAAAACGGAAGCACAGCTCAATGTGTGCGGTGCGATAGTGAAATTTGGTCCCCAGCACTCACCAATCATCGTTCAAGTTAAATAGTAGAAATAATTGGGACAGAGCAACATTAATCTAATGTCCGCTTTTGGCTCTTATTTACGGTGCCGATATCCATCAGTGAGCATGAACCTAGAAAGTCAGCATGTTTACTTGTTTCGAAGGAGACGACACATGAAATCAAATGATTTGAGCTTAACTAATTCAACTTTCCATACATTACGCAAACCAAAAAATCACGACTATCGTTGTTAACATCAATTATTCGTTAACATCGATTCCCAAATAAATTCTCTGACATCGTTGGAAAAATTTTTTAAATAAATCAGCAATCTAATTCTTCGGGAGAATCACATGAGCGCATACGACTACGATCTGTTTGTCATCGGCGGAGGATCAGGTGGAGTAAGAGCTGCTCGCGTTGCTGCGTCGATGGGCAAGCGAGTCGCGATTGCTGAAGAATATCGATTCGGAGGCACATGCGTCATTCGCGGTTGCGTGCCGAAGAAGCTCTTCGTTTACGCATCTCAATTTCATGAGCATTTTGAAGATGCAGTCGGCTACGGTTGGGACGTCGGCAAAAAACACTTTTGACTGGAAGAAGTTGATTGCTGCCAAGGATAAAGAGATTGCTCGACTTGAAGGGCTCTATCGCAGTGGTCTTGCGAACAATGGAGCTGAGATCATCGAAAGCCGCGCTGAGTTGGTCAATGCGCACACCATCCGCTTAGATAAAACCGGCAAAACTGTCACGGCGGAAAAGATTGTTATCGCCACTGGCGGTACATCGAATCCACATATGGCCCTGCCGGGTCATGAGCTTTGCATCTCGTCCAACGACGCTTTCGACCTACCCGACTTGCCGCGTTCAATCCTGATTGAAGGTGGCGGTTATATTGCCGTTGAATTCGCTAATATCTTTCACCATGTATAAGCCAAGCTACCGGATCAAGAACACTCAACGCGTTTGATTTAATGCATCCTACTAGGGCGAAGAGTCAGAAATATTGGGGAGTAAAATTAATTATCCATAGCAAGTTATTTTCCAGCTTTACCCGCGAATGGAATTGGAGCGAGCAAGAGGAGTGTTTACTGTCGTAGGTGATTGATATGGAAATTATATTTACTGTGTGAATAAATTAAAAAAAGAGCGCATAAAAATGCGCTCTTTTTTATTTAGCTATTGAAATTGAAGTAACGCTTACGGGCTTACTTTACGCTCAACAACAACCTGGTCGATTTCAACACGACGGTTGGGCTTTAAGCATTCAATCAACGCTGCTTTGTTTTTCTCAGTACATTGTACAACTGGCTCATCTTCGCCTTTACCAACCACTTGCAAACGCGTTGGGTCAATACCTTTGCTTGCAATGTAGTTTTTCACAGAGTTTGCGCGGCGCTCAGATAATTTTTGGTTGTACTCAGGTGCGCCGAGGCGATCTGTGTGACCAACGATGACGATTTGCGTAGGCGCGCCATCAGTTTTAAGTGCAGCAGCAATTTCATCCAACTTTGGTTGTGGCATTTGCAAGGTTTCACTGTCAAAACCAAATAGCTCTGTTGAAGACAATGTATATTTTTCAAAGCGTGGTGCAGGCGGTGGTGGCGCTACTACAACAGGTGCTGGCGGCGGCGGAGCTATTACAACTGGCGCCGGAACAGGAGCTGGTTTAGCACCAAAGCGATATACGACGCCTACAGAAAATAAATCAATATTGTTGTGGTCGTAAAGTGCATCGCTGATGACGTAACGCTCTGCTTCAAGGCGCATTGCAAATGAATCTGTAAAGTCATATTGCAAACCTACACCCGCTTTTCCAAAATTATCTCGGTCACTGATCTTGCCAGCGAGTGCAGCGGCTGCACCAGTTCCAGTGAAAGTATCTTGCGTTAATGCGCGAGTTACACCGAGGCGACCAAACGCAGAAAATTTATCGGTGAAAGGTACATAACCTACCACGTCAATATTAAAGCCTCTAACTTGCATGTCGGTATGGAGCAGTCCGTTGGGTGACGTAATTGCATTGTATTGAGATTCACCCAAGTCAAAGTAACCAGCTTCTACTGAAAAATTGCGGTTAAATTGGTAGCCTAAAAAAACTTTACCTTCACCATCAATGGTATTTTCATCGAGTAATGTCGCAGAGTAACCTGGCGCCAATACGTTATTAACAACAGTAGCTTCGTTAACATGTGCTCTTGATTGGCCGACGTTACCGCCTATGTACCAACCGGCTTCATTATCGGCGAGTGTTACTGAACTTGCGAAGGTAGATGCAATCGCAAAAGCTAATAGTGATGATTTTTTTAAAAATTTCATGTGTATCCTCAATAATTTGTAGCTAACGTTTTATACTTGCGTCGGCGTCCAAGTCGATTTCTTAACTTTTGAAATTTGGTATCCGACTATCATTTCCATCATCGTGTAATGATGAGAATCGATTGATAGAACACGGAAACATACGTCCATAATTCTTAAAAGTTAAGCTGCTTGGCCGCATAATAGGGGAAACATCGATGGCCACTCGGTTCGCCGCCCAACATAAGGACGAAACAGGACGCATTTAACTGAATTAAGTTCCGTTAGACGCCGAAAAATTTTCGAGGAGGGAAAGCCTACTAACGCAGAGTGGCGTTGAAACATGTTTCGGCCAACTTTTATTTCCAAATAAATCACTGAAATGAGCAGTTAGAATGGAGCCCATGAGCCCTCCCCGATTCCCATCATCCGATTAGTCTATTAGAGACGAGGCAATGTTCATTCCGACATCACGAAGTAGTCCCTGCGCTTCAGGAAAACTACTATTTGAAACAACAGATATGGCCAAGTTATGAGTTGGAAAAATTATCATCCAATTTTGAGTACCTTGCATACCGCCATGATGAATGATGTAAGTGCCGAGTTTCTCATCCTTCGCAACTATCCAGAAAAAAGCTAAATACTCTGTGTCATTTACATCAAATAGCCTTTTGTGGGACAACGCAATCACGGGCGACTTTTCCTGTAATTGCAATTTCATATAGTTAATCAAATCAGGCATTGTTGATTTTATAAAGCCCCTGCCGCCCCAGAGTTTATTGGGAGCCACATGGGATTTTGCGACTTCATTCTTATCATCATATCCATAAGCTAAAAAAGGTATTTGTGTTTTCGACAAATTAACCTGTGTATTCAACATGCCCGCTCTTTCACTTAATGTTTTTTTAAGGAGCGCATCGAATGGCTTGTTATAGACCTGTGTCAAAATATAACTTAGGAGTTCTGCACCAACACCTGAGTAATGGAACTGCCCCTTTAATGTAGAAGCATCAAACTTGTTTATTGCTGTGATGAAGGACTTTTTACTCGCGGCTTCCTCGGTAAGACCTAATTGTTCGAGATCTCTTGGCAATCCTGAAGTGTGAGTTAAAAGTTGTTGGATGGTAATTGGTTGGGAAATGGTGCTGACTTTATCTAACTTATTATCAATATAACGGTTGACGTTTTCATTCAGTGATAACTTACCATCTGCAATGGCATAAGCCGTTAACAGACCTACCACCGTCTTGCTTACAGAGCCAATTTCATAAATGGTTTGATCGGTTGGTTTATTACCTCGTTTTTTTGTTAGCTCTCCATAATGCCCGGTGATGCTTTCCCCATCACTAACAACACCAATGGAAACTGAAGTAAATCGATTATCTTGCAGTAAGTGTTCAGCTTGTTTTTTAATCGCTGATTCAATGTCCTTTTGAGTGCTTGACGCATAAGCATTGCAAGACAAGCCGATTAAAAAGCACATGATACTGAATAATTTACTCATTATATAATCACCTTTATTTTGGCCCTTGCGGCCTTAAATTTGTTTTCCAGGTGATGATATTAGAGGGTTTCAACGATACTGCAATTCTAATATCTTGAGCCTCAACTTTTAGCTTATAAAACTACACGCGTACACAGGAGTTCATCGTGAATTCAAAAAGGCAATCTGCATCTGCTCGGCATATTTTAGTTAAGACGCAAAGTGAGGCGGAGAAGATAAAGCAACTTATCGCCAAAGGCGCTGATTTTGGTGTTATGGCAAGAAAGTACTCTACGTGTAGCTCAGCAAAAAAAGGCGGGAACCTTGGCGAATTTAGCCCTGGTCAAATGGTTAAAGCATTCGATAATGTGGTCTTTAAGTTGCCGATACATGTAGTACATGGCCCCGTTAAAACTCAATTTGGTTTTCACCTTATTGAAACCATCTACCGTGACTAATGTATTTTGCTTTTCTACTTGTTCACGCGTAAATTGCGATTTCAGTAATAATTTTTAAATGCGATGTTAGCGATGCTATTAGTGTCGAGCTTGGATGATTGTTAATAGCATTACTTCATGAGCAACTCATGAATTCGAGTCGTTTTTATGTATAAAACCTTTTCCATTTTTTCGCTACGATAAAATTTACCCCAAATGTAATTTTTGGCGAAACTTTTGTCACATTAAACGACTTTATTTTTAGCCAACGAGATTAACGTGATAGTTGTCACTAATTAGTCATGCTTCCTATGTTGGAATCTGTTCGAACTGATTTGAGATGTGAATGAAATCTTGATGCTAGAGAGCAGAACGCTCGACGAACAACGTGTTTTTGGATCGCTTCAACTCTAAGGTAATGTGGGAAACCAAATGTTAAACCTAAAGATCATTTTGCTGAGCTACACGCACACAGCAGTGAGTTTTGCTGAAGAATATTTTTATCCATTCGCCACTGGCTGGCTTCTTATCACGTCGATTCAACTAAGTGGGCAAATGTAGACCCACAATGTGGAAGAGTCATTCCATTGGTCGCATCGGTTTGCTCAAACCGATGCGACCATGAGAAAGCTTATGTAAAAATTGGAATTTCGTAAAAACAGTTGGTTAGAAATTTTTGGTGCGATAGCGTCCAAACCCTAAACCGATGAGCCCCAAGCTCAACAACAAAATGGACGCGGGTTCGGGCACGGAAATGCGGGTAATCTCTGCATCCAAGCGCACTTCGCCAAGCCATAAATTATCAGTATAAGATGCAAGCCAACTGCCCATCTCACCAGTGAGATCGAGGTTGTCTCTGCAAATCTCGTCACCATCAACGTAGTCGGCATATTGGCATTCATAGGTCTTGTTCCTGGAGTGGGATTCAAACGTAACTGTGCCAGTGTCTATGTCAGCATAAACAGATCGACCATCAAATATCCACGAATAGAAAATAGCAAACTCCCAGTTATCCATGTCGCTCACGTCTTCCAGGTCTTCTTTGGTCTCTACAATTTCACGGAAATTAAAACTAAGTTTGAGATCGGTAATGGTATCGGTGAGATGGTTGTAGCCATGGTCGGCAAGATTAAAACGAAAGCCATAGGTTTCGCCTGCAACCAATGCAGAGTTATATTCCTGCACATCGCTCACGAGCAAAGCATTAGCCGAGATTGAAACACCGAAAAAAGCTGTAAAAACAAAAAATTTAAAAAATTTCATAATGCATTTTCCTGTTTTAAAAAATGTGATGGGCCGCCGAACGAATACTATGACAACAAATCAAGATATGCGATGTTTAGGACCTTCCCTGAATGACCCTATTAATTTTAAACTGTTTCAGACATTAGGCTCGCAAACGCGCAGGTAATAAACCCGCGCGCCAGAATAAAAAGGCTAACGGCCCTAACAGTAAAAGTAGTGATGATGGTTCGGGTACTGATACAGAATCCCTGGCATGGATTTCAAATTTGTTAAGCTGAACCCTAAAATCGCCTCGATAGTTAATACCATCCAACAATCCTCGTGTTTCAAAATAAATGGACCCAATAGGTTCATTATTATTAAGCTCAGATGAAAGTTCAAAACTTTGAATAAGCCCCCGCCCCTCCAATATCGGAGTATCTGATGCTGCTCTGAGACCTCCTGAACGAAAAGGGCCACTCACTCTCGGTTGCGGAGACGGGCCAAAGTCACTGTATGACAAAGATAGCGAGTCATAAAAAGTGCTTCCATCATCGTACCGCTGAATGTGAATGGAATCTTTTGGATTTTTGGAGTTATTGGGTAATTCACCGCCAGATGTTATCTCCAAACTCTCACCTCTCGAATCTACCAGGGTGACATGTACCCAATCACGCTCTTGAGAGTAAACAGCGAGATCAAGCGAAGGAACGTCGTTATATGCAGGACCAGAAAGGTCTGTGTCGTACCAGAAGTTTCCCGTAACCGGTTGGTATTCATTTTGGTTTTCGTGAAAAAATTCTGCGTCAGGTGTGACATGCATATTTTCATTTATGAACTGCCCTGCTGTTCCGGAAAATGTTCCCTCCATGATTAAGGCAAATGCAGAACACGAAAAGAAAGGCACAATAGCCAAGATATACTTCATAGCAATCTTTAATTTTTTCATGATTACTCCTGCCAAAATATTTCATAATATTCAGGTAGCAAATTGAGCTGTCATTTAGCATGTCGATTTTCAGTTAGAAAACGATTATATGCGTGGAATATATTAATAACTGGAAGGTTTTCTGTTAAACCGTATAATAATTTTTCATGAAAAAGGGTTGTCTTAATCGCCGATTTACATTTAACAATGTAGAGTTTGCTAGCGAGGCCATACCCAAAGCTAAAAATTTTAACAATGGGTGTCGATTTAACCCACTCCTGTTCGACTACCTATCAGCAAGAGAATTAACTCAGGCAATTCATATTGGAGAAATGACCATGTCAAATGAAGCAAATACTGTGCGATTACACCGGGTTCTACGCGCTCCTACCGAGCGTGTTTATAAAGCGTTTACTGACAAAAGTGCGTTGGAGCGCTGGCTTCCACCTTACGGGTTTACTGGAACGATTCATTCAATAGATGTGCGCGTTGGCGCTGGTTACAAAATGTCTTTCACCAACTTCGGTACAGGAAGCAGTCATTCATTTACCGTAAAATATACGGAGCTGGTGGAAAATCAATTCATTCAACACAAAGATCGCTTTGACGATGAAAACCTTCCCGGCGAAATGACGGTTTCCATAAGCCTCACAACGGTTTTATGTGGCACTGATATCAGTATTGTTCAAGAGGGTATCCCGGAAGTCATTCCAGCCGAAATGTGCTACCTGGGATGGCAAGAATCACTCGAGCAACTCGCCAAGCTTGTTGAACCGGTTATTCCTGATAATTGATAAGTGGAATTTCTACGCAAAGTTTGCACAGCATGGGATTCAATAATACATACATTGGAACAATGGACATTTCACCTAGTTGATTGACGATATTAAAAGCTCGATCTTAACTACTAGATATACGTAACCGATCCAAAACAAATTTATCGACAATTAATCAGGAAGATCAACTGTATAACAACTAAATTAAAACGCTTGGTTTAATAACTCGATGATTTGTAAGCGCCTTTGACTTTTGAGAAAACCTACAAATTCGGAGTTATACAGCAACTCGCGCGAGCAAGGGCATGAAGAGTGACCTGCAAATTAAGGTCTATAGCACGTACATGAATTTATAGATGGTGTTGAATACAAACCATGGATTAAAACATTGCAATGCGCGATTTTTAATGTGCATATGTGCTTTACATGACAGCCTATTAGTTACTTACGAGAATTAACCATGACTAAATTTGCCTTATTTGGTGCTTCAGGCGCTATAGGTCGAAGTGTCGCCGCAGCTTTACGTGCGCAGAACACGCCTTATCGCGTGGTGGGCCGTTCGCGCGCTTCGCTAGAACAAGCTTTTGGCTCAGATCCGCTTGCGGAAATTGTCACCTGGAATCCTGATGATCCCGAATCGGTACGTATTGCTGCACGCGGTGTGGATACGATTATTTATGTGGTGGGCGTAAATTATTGGGAGTTTTCGCTGCATCCGCAACTGATGCAAAAAACGCTTGATGGCGCGATTGCGGAAAACGTGAAGCACATTGTGCTGTGCGGAACGGTTTACTCCTATGGCCGCCCACAAACGGAATTTGTTAGCGAAGATCACCCTCGCTCACCGCATACTTTCAAAGGGAAAATGCGTAAAGCTCAGGAAGATATTTTATTGGCGGCACACGCCAACGGAAAAATTAAAGCAACTGTTTTACGCCTACCTGATTTTTATGGCCCCGGAGCAGACAAAAGTTTATTAGACGGTGTTTTTAAAGCCGCACAGAACGACAAAACTGCGCAAATGATTGGCCCCATAGATACACCACACGAATTTATTTTTGTGCCTGATGCAGGCCCCGCATTGGTAGCCTTAGCAAAAGAAGAAAATGCTTATGGAAAGGTGTGGCATTTTGCGGGGGCAGGAATAACTACACAACGTAAAATGGCTGAGAAAATTTTCGAAACGCTTAATAAAAAACCACGTTTGATGATTGCACCTCCCTGGATGGTGCGAGTAATTGGCTGGTTCGATAAATTTATTCGCGAATTGGTGGAGATGAGTTATCTGCAAACTACGCCGGTATTAATGGACGACAGCGCTTTGCGTAATTTATTGCCAAACCTGCATAAAACATCTTATGAAGAAGGCATTAAAAAAACCTTGGCTGCTGGCGGATGATCTGAAAGTTTTCAAATACTTCTTTATGCGCAACTTCTTTGTAATCAACCTTTTAACGAGTTGCCCATTTTAAATGTACGAACACTATTTGCTCAGTGGTTTAAGTCCCAATCGCTTTATGCGAGAGGCCAGTGTCGTGGGTTTTAACCCTAATAACATTGCAGCACCGTCCTCGCCGAACAATTTCCAATCACATTTTTGCAGTGCGGTGAGCATATTTTGTTTAACGCGCTCTTGCATTTCATCGTCTGGAATAATGGAAACTTCTTTTACTTCTGGTGTAGCGGCCATCATTTTCTTTGCGTTTGCGTCAGTGGGTAAATCAATAGGCACTCGCCCATTTTCTGAGGTGATAACTGCGCGCTCCATTACATTTTGTAATTCGCGGATATTGCCTGGCCATTCATAGGTTAACAATTGTTTAAGATCACCTTGACGTAATTTGCATTCTTTTTTACCAAATTTTTGATTCGCCTGCTCAAGGAAGTGTGTAGCCAGCAAAGCAATATCATTGCCGCGTTCGCGTAGTGGCGGTGAATGAATGGGGAAAACATTCAGGCGGAAATATAAATCTTCGCGAAAGTGATGGGCTTCGGCTTCTTTTTTTAAATCTTTATTGGTCGCAGCAATTACGCGTACATCGACATCGCGGGTTTTTTCCTCGCCGACGCGTTCGAGTTGACCTTCTTGCAATACGCGCAATAATTTACTTTGCAGTTCGAGTGGAATTTCGCCAACTTCATCTAAAAATAACGTACCGCCATTGGCCAATTCAAAGCGGCCAATACGGTCTCTCACGGCGCCGGTAAACGCGCCGCGAATATGGCCAAAAAATTCACTTTCAAATAATTCATGCGGAATTGCGGCACAGTTGACTCGAATCATAGGTTTGTCTTTGCGACCGCTGGCTTCGTGAATAGCGCGTGCAATTAATTCTTTACCGGTACCGGATTCGCCGGTAATTAATACGTTGGCTTCAGTTTGTGCGACCAACTGGATTTGTTGGTGAATGCGTTTAATCGCCGCGCTTTCGCCGATAATGCCGTGGTAGCGCTGTTCAATTAAAATTTCTTGTTGCAAGTATGCATTTTCATCTTCGAGGCGAATTTTTAATTCGCTTAATTCTTTTAAGGCTTCACGTAATTGTTTTTCGGTTTCCATGCGCTGGCTGATATCGCGGAACACAACCACCGCACCAATAATGCTGCCTTCAGAAATAATCGGCGTACTAGTAAATTCAACCGGAAAAGGCGTGCCGTCGTGTTTCCAAAAAACTTCTTGCATGCCTTCGTGAACAATACCGTCGCGAATCGCTGCGTAAATCGGGCATTCTTCAACTGGGTAGTGAGTGCCGTCTTCGTGCGTATGGTGATGAACGTAATGAATGTTCTGGCCGAGCACATCGCCATCGGTGCGGCCCAATAAACGTTTCGCAGCGGGATTAATAAACGTACACATTCCGTTGGTATCCACGCAATAAATTCCATCGCCTACAGACGTGAGCATCAATAAATTTTCGCGTTCACCCTGTTGGAAAATGGATTGCAAATGTTTCCATTCCAGAATGCCGTTACGCGCAATGCGGTCAGCGTCGGCCTTCTCGCGGCTGCGCTCTTCGGAGTCGATATCTTTGATCGACACCACCAGATATTCCTTACCTTTAATCACCGTGCGTGACGCCGATAATTCCACCGGAATATGTACATCACTTTTGAGCCTACAGGAGATGCGCTTGCTCTTGGCATGCCCCTTCGCCATAGCCTCTTGTGTAAACACGATAAGCTGGCCCAATTCGCGCCCGTGGATAAACGAAATGGGCATTTTCAAAATTTCTTGCCGACTAAAGCCCAGCAGATCGGTGGCCGCGATATTGCAATCAATATATTGGTTATGGAGTGGATCGAGCAACATTAAGGGCTCGGGGCATTGCTCAAATGCCGCATGGCGCATCCAGTAAGCCAGCTTGCTCCATTCGTCGGACGAATCTGTATCAATCACTTCTATGCCCCTAATATTTCTACGCACTTGCGTAACCCAATGCTACGCAAGTGCGTATTGCAATGCAATTGCGTTGTGGCATTTGAGCGGAAAACCTTCAGACGAACCGATTGTTACAAATATAAAATTTTTAACTCACTGTTTTTATTGAAGTTATAAAGATTTTGAAATTGATCTGCTCTTTTAGCTGAAGCTGGTACGGATGTCGCAATAGTCCTCTCGTAACACAAACAACCATACTTACAGAGGAAATGAATATGCCAACCGTGGACATCCCCCATTACCAAGACGGTGACTTTCTGGTCGATTACGAAGAAAAAGTGTTTGAAGATGTACAAGCCGAACCGGGTGCAAAAGCGCTTTTGACCTTCCATACCGTGGCCTTTGAAGGCTCCATTGGTTTAGTAAATCTGCTGCAGGCCAAACGTATTTTGCGCAAAGGTTTTGAAACCTCAATCCTCTTATACGGACCAGGTGTGTTGCTGGGTGTGCAACGTGGTTTTCCCAAATTGGGTTCCGAAGCGTTCCCCGGCCACTTGGCTTATAACGCGCAGCTCAAAGCGTTTATGGCGGAAGGCGGTAAAGTTTATGCCTGCCGATTTGCCCTTCAGGCGCTCTACGGGCAAACCGAAAAAGCATTGATTGAAGGCATTCGCCCCATCAACCCGCTGGATGTGATGGATCTGCAATTGCTGATGCGTCGCGAGAATGCGTTTGTCGTCCATACCTGGACAACGTAGCTATTCCTCTTTTTTTCCTAAACATCAACCAAAAACATTCAGGGTTTTCTATGAACAAAGTCGTGGCTGCTGCCGTTCAGTGCAGCCCGGTGCTTTACTCCTGCGCCGGAACCGTTAACAAAATCTGCGACCTGATTGCAGACCTGGGCAAGCAAGGCGTTGAGCTGGCGGTGTTTGCAGAAACCCTGGTGCCCTATTACCCCTATTTTTCGTTTATCCAGGCGCCCTGCGCCATGGGTGCGCAGCATTTATTGTTGATGCAAGAGTCCGTAGAAGTGCCGTCAATCTACACCTCACAAATTGCCGCCGCCGCGAAAGCCGCGAAGATGGTGGTTTCTGTGGGCGTGAATGAGCGCGACGGCGGTTCGATTTATAACGCGCAGTTACTCTTCGATTCGAATGGCGAGCTGGTGCAGCATCGCCGAAAAATTACGCCGACTTTCCATGAGCGGATGGTATGGGGTCAGGGTGATGGTTCCGGTTTATGCGCGGTTGATACGGCGGTTGGTCGCATTGGTTCGCTTGCTTGCTGGGAACATTACAACCCACTCGCCCGCTACGCCTTAATGGCGGATCACGAACAGATTCACGTCAGCATGTTCCCCGGTTCTCTAGTCGGTGAGATTTTCGCCGAGCAAATCGAGGCTACGATTCGCCATCACGCATTGGAATCCGGTTGTTTTGTGGTGAATGCGACGGGCTGGTTAACGCCGGAACAGCAGGCGCAAATCGTAAAAGATACTGGTGGGCCTATTAGCGCTATTACTGGCGGATGCTTTACCGCCATTGTTTCTCCCGAAGGAAAATTGCTGGGTACTCCGTTACGTAGCGATTCCGGCGAAGGTGCGTGTATTGCAGAACTTGATTTCAACCTGATCAACAAACGCAAACGCATGATGGATTCCGTTGGCCATTACAGTCGCCCGGAATTGCTGAGTTTGCTCATCGACAAAACTCCGACGCGGCACACGCATCCACTCAATAAACCTTTACCGGTAGTGACTGATCCTGAATCCAATCTTGTGGCTGGCGGTTTATCGCTGGTTACTCCGCTCGCCGTTGCCAGCAACTAGAGGATGTCGTTATGGGCTTAAGTAATCAGCAATTAACGCAAATTCAAACCCAGGGAATTCGCTGGATTGAGCCGGGCAGCCTTGGCTTAACCCGCACCGGCGGCGCCGGACCAACGGATCACAAGGCTCTGAGTTTCGACAGCCAAACCAGCATGATTCCAGTGTTTAACGAGCAAATCCAACGCTCTCCATTTAGTGCCAAACCAGATGCAAGTAATGAACAAGTCCTGATTTTTGAACATGAAAAACTGATAGCTAAAGCCGCCATGCCGGGCAAGCCAAAATTTTACGAATTGACCACGAGCGATGGCATTCCTTATTGGAAAATCGCCACGCTACACAGCAAAGATGTACTCGCGACTACGGTCCTGCAAACCTGCGTGCGCTATCGCAACCGAGATACCTCTTGTCAATTTTGCGCTATCGAGGAATCGCTCAAAGCCGGTAAGACCATCCCCCATAAAACGCCGGAGTTGCTTGCAGAAGTGGCGCGCGCAGCAGTGGAGTTAGATGGCGTTAAGCAAATGATTATGACTACCGGAACGCCCAAAACCCTGGATCGCGGCGCGGCGGTGCTGGTGGAATCTGCACGTGCGGTAAGGGCAGTTGTTGATATTCCTATTCAAGCGCAATGCGAGCCGCCAGATGACGATATCTGGTTCCAGCGTTTGAAAGATGCGGGCGTGGATGCGCTGGGCATGCACCTTGAAGCCGTGAGCGACCGCGTGCGTAAAGAGATTATGCCAGGTAAGGCCACCGTTCCGATTAGCCGTTATATGTCTGCGTTTAAAGCCGCCGTTGAAGTCTTCGGCAAAGGCAATGTCAGCACTTATATTCTCGCGGGTTTGGGCGATACCGAAGACGAAATTATCGCCATGAGTTTAGAGCTGGTTGAGCTGGGCGTTTATCCCTTTGTTGTTCCATTTGTGCCGGTCGCGGGCACACCACTTGAACATCACCCCATGCCTAAAGCCGATATGTTGGACCGTATTTTTAGCCAGCTCGGCCCAGCGCTTTATCACGCTGGCATCACGTCAGAATCCCTCAAGGCAGGTTGCGCCAAATGTGGCGCCTGCTCATCGCTCAAAAGCTACGAACAGGAGGTGCCCCATGGCCCGATTGCATTACGCGTTTGATGATCAAACTTTTAGCGATTTCCGCTCGCAACATATTCAGGTGAAAGTGGCGAGCACCTCCTGGGAGAAGCAGCGCTACTTTGCCCTACGCAAATCTGTATTCGCCCAGGAGCAAAAAATTCTGCCGGACAACGAGCAGGATGGTCAGGATTTTCGCGCTATCGCCATAGTCGCCATGGCGTCTAGCTGTGGCGTTGTTGTTGACGATGTAGTCGGCGCCGTGCGGATTTACCAGGTGGAAGATGCCGACGAAAACCTGTGGTTCGGCGGACGCTTATGCGTGTCGCGTGCTTATCGCGGCCACCAATCCATCGGCAAAGCGCTCATTAACGAAGCCGTTTCCCGCGCGATAGATTTGGGTTGCACACGTTTTCTCGCCAATGTGCAGCCGCAAAACGAAACCTATTTTCAATCCGTGCATTGGCAAACGGTGGAGCCCATTGAAGTAGCGGGACGGCCACATGTGCGCATGCAGGCTGAGTTGGAATCTTATCCATTTATGCCGAGACACTTATCATGAATGCGCCAGCCATCAAATCTGCCTGCAGCAGTTGGGGGCATCACCAACAAAGTGAGTTAGATAGCCTCTGTGCCGAGTTGCGAGCACTGCCGGAAATTGCCGCCAAAACGGCAATCAAACTCGCCGCCAGTTTTTGCGATGATCACAATCAATTAAGCCTCGAACAACGCTACGCAATGCCGGGCGACGATTGCGCTGCCTTCAAAACTGCAGACGGTTATCAACTATTAGCGATGGAAGGCATGTTGCCGGATTTTGTATTGCGCGACCCTAAAGCTGCCGGCTGGTCTTCGGTGATGGTGAACATTAGCGATATAGCCGCCATGGGCGGGCGCCCCACCGCAATCGTCAATGCCTACTGGCATAACGACGACGAAGCCAGTGCGATATTGCTCAAACATATGAAACGCGCGTGCGATGTATTTGGAATCGCTTTTGCGGGCGGCCACAGCAGCATCCAACCCGGTTTCACGCCCAATCTTGCGGTAGCGATTATGGGGCAGGCGAAAAATTTACTGTCCTGTCATCACATAAAACCTGGTCAGCGTCTATTTATGCTTACGGATTTAACGGGCAGCTGGCACGGCAACATGCCCTATTGGGGATGCGTGCAAGGAAAAACGCCGGAGCAAATTCGCCAGCAATGGAATGTGCCTGCGGAGTTGGCGGAAGCCGGTTTAGCAGTAGCCGCTAAAGATATTAGCAACGGCGGCTTGCTGGGTACCTTGATCATGATGTTGGAGCTTACTGGTTGCGGCGCGAGCTTAGATCTTAGTGCGATTCCAAAACCAGCTGGCGATTTGCTCAGATGGCTTCGCGCTTTCCAAAGTTTTGGTTTTTTACTCGCTGTTGAGCCAGAGAAAGTTTCTGCGTTGCTTAAGTATTTTCAGCATTCTCACCTCACGTGCAGCCCTATAGGTAGCTTCACCGGCGACGGAAAAATCCAATTGGATTACGCCGGAGCGACTGCAGAATTTTGGGATATTAAACAGCAGCCACTCACTGCAATGGGAGCGAATCATGCCCTCAGTTAATTTCAACGTGCGCTGGCCGGACGGTGAACAAACTACTTATTACTCGCCTTCAACAATTGTTTACGAACATTTCGAGGCGGGCAGTGAATACACCCAAACAGAATTTGATGAACGTGTTCATGCAGCACTCAATGCCGCCTCCGAACGCGTTTATAAACGCTTCGGATATTACTGCACGGCTGCGAGTGGTGAGCTGGAAAAAATTAATCACAAATTACAATTTTTGCGCGAACAAAATATCAGCGGCCTTGTGCGACTGACTCAATTTGATTGACGCAATTTAGCTCTAATCTATTTCTGAAATTTAATAACTGGAATACATCATGAACAGTGCAGCATGTGCAGTACCCAACATCAGTATTAAAAAAATTGTCGATAAAAAACATTACAGCGCAATTGTTATAGGTGCAGGTCAGGCAGGGCTCTCTATGAGTTATTGTCTGGCGCAGCAAGGTATAGATAATATTATTTTAGAAAAATCCGGTCACATTGCCGACAACTGGCGCACCCAGCGCTGGGATACGTTTTGTTTGGTTACGCCCAATTGGCAATGCCAGCTGCCTGGGTTTCCTTATCAAGGAAATGACCCTGATGGCTTTATGGTAAAAGATGAAATAGTTGAATATCTTGAAAGTTATCGCGCGTTTTTTAATCCCGCTATTATTTTTAACAGCCCGGTAATTTCACTCACTAAAAATGGCGATTTATTTACAGTCATTACGGCGCAAACTATTTTTACGGCCGAGCAAGTCATTATTGCCTGTGGCAGTTACCACGAACCACGCATTCCCGCCATGGCAAAAAAAATGCCTGAGCATATTGCCCATGTGCATTCAAATTTTTATAAAAATCCCGAGCAGCTTCCTGAAGGCGAAGTCATGGTTGTGGGAACGGGTCAATCAGGTTGCCAAATTGCAGAGGATTTGCATTTAGCTGGGCGCAAAGTGCATTTATGTGTTGGGCCAGCGCCACGCGTTAATCGCCGTTATCGCGGTCGCGATGTTGTGAATTGGCTGGACGAAATGGGCTATTACAATACGACATTGGAAACCCATCCCGATGGAAAAAATGCGGTTCACTCAACCAATCATTACGTAACTGGCCGCGATGGTGGACGCGATTTAAATCTGCGAATTTTCGCTGAACAAGGAATGAAACTTTACGGAGTGTTAAAAGATGCAGACTCGAAAAGTTTGCAATTTAAAGATGACCTCAAACAAAATCTCGACTATGCCGATCAAGTTGCGCAACGCATTGTGGATGGTATTGAAGCCTATATCCAAAAAAATGGGATAGTCGCTCCACCGGACGATAATATTTACAGCGATTATCTACCGGAAATCATTACCGAGTTATCACTTGAGTCTACCCAAATTAATTCTGTCGTTTGGTCAACGGGTTTCAATATGCGCTTTGAATGGATTAACTTACCCGTGTTTGAAGAAACCGGCCACCCGAAACAAAAGCGTGGTGTCACTGATATTGAAGGGCTTTATTTTTTAGGATTGAACTGGATGCACACTTGGGGTTCCGGTCGCTTTTACCAAGTGGGGCGCGACGCAGAATATCTCAGTGAAATTAGTCTCAAAGTTAAGCAGGAATTAAAAGTATTTGCTTGAACTGATATTAACAACATCAGCGCAAGGAATGGCATGGCGCCCAGCGCCTACCGTAAGCTTACACGCCATGATACCAAGCTGATTAATGAGCTTGCTAACTTCCCGACCTCAGTAATGCGCACCACTGTATGCTTCCATTCCAATAAGACACGGTGGACACTGCGCGATAAAGGTAAGTAGCTGCGCACGTTTTAGGGTTTTACGCAGTATAACTTCGGCGTGTCGATCCATACCCACTAGACTGAAAGATGTCTTCGCTAAATCAATACTGAGTGCTGTAAGATTCATGAAATCGCTCCGCATTGGCTTGCCAAGAAAACGCTCTCGGTAAAATGGTCCGGTGAGCTTGGCTTTATGAAAACTTGCGCATATGCCACTCGCCACACAATGACGAATGAATAACGGCTTTATAAATGCAGATTGAAGTTTAATACGGTTTTCATCTCCCATCTTTAACATTAGTCATCGACTTGCTCCAGTTTTGCGGCTTTAAATCGAATTCAAAATCTATTTTAATATCTCGATACATAGCTTCCAGCAAACTATAAATACCGAAGGCAAATAGTCCTGCGGCCACAGTACCGAACAACCAATTACCGTAATCGCTGCTGCGCAATAATTCGAGCGCATCTACAATTCCTTTTACCTCACCTGTGTTTGCAGACAATGCAGACGTTATAAAAAACCAGCCAACAATACACCACACAATCCCGCGACAAATAAGACCGAAGCGGCAAAGTGGCCGGGCCCACTTATCTTTGTCAGCAGGGATGCTCATATAGCGTTCGAAACGAGCAGTCCAACCTTTGTAAATATGAGCAAGCCCAGCTCCTACAAAAGCTATGCCGAACAAGCCTGTGACAATCTGGCCTATTTCAGTTGTTAAATACTGTTCGCCTGTATGTGATTCACGTGATTCCCCAAGCAGAAGCTTAAGCGCCCATACCGCCAACAATGCGTGACTGATAGCGCTGGCAATTAACCCACCGCGCACCGCTAAACCCTTAGCAGATGAACCATGGTTGTCAGTATCTTTGATCGCTTGAACGAGTCGCCAAATAACATAACCGAACAAACCAATCACCAATAATGTTAGCAAAATGCTTCCAAAGAAATGCTGGGTAATTTCGACGATAGCGCCTTTACTGTCAGTCGTTCGTCCGCCCTCCCCTAGTGCTCCCAACACCGCCAATCCACCGATAACAAGATAAACAACGCCGCGTGCGGCATAGCCCATTTTTGCCAGAGCTTTAAACTTTGCTGAGTCTATAGTTGCGTTCATTGGGTAATCCCGGTAAGTGCATGCGAAGCTAACTATTCGTTAATTCACACGTCGGGTCTGTATCCAAACGTACATTTAAAACTTGATTTTACTTCTGCAATATCCGGGCATTATTTTTCACAATTTTGTGGCTGTGTATAAAAAGCGGCATATAGGAAGTTTTTCAAATTGGCAGTCACGACTGGGCAGCGAATATCTTTAAATTGCCACACGGAAGGAGCTTCGGTTCTTTATGTGCGGTCATTAATGTGCACAATAGATCGCGGGAGTAGATGATATTTTTTGCGAGAAAAAAAACTATTCTTGAAACATTAGAAGATAGACGTAATTTATCAAGAAGAGGAGAGAAACCGGGGGACTAAACTAATCCCCCGGTTTTTATTTCTGCTAATTAATTGCAACCACTTGTTGTAATTTCAGCGCTGGCGGTAAATGGACCACCATTCGTTATTGCTCCTTGAAGCTCAATCTCTGTATCTCCACAGGCAATACCGATCTCATTGATTTTAAATCTCATCACTAAATCGGGGATGCTGTCGCCGTTGATATCCTGACTGATGAACTTGTAGGGCGCCACACCGGTTGAGCCAAACTGAAGAGCGCTGCGGTTCACCTCTGCAACGGGGCGGAATGGGGTAGTTGTATCGCTCCGCGACAGTATGCCCACATCGATGCTGCTGGTTGAACCTGGTTGAATAACATTTACTCCTTTCACTTGAATTTTCACTGGAGGAGCTTCTGAGCTAGCGTCGACCGAGCCTTTATCGCAACCGGTTCTTTCATTACCGCGCTGATCGATCACTATCGGCATGCCGTCAAAATCTGTACAGAGTTTGTCTTCGCTATCTATAGCGGGGCTACCACGCAGTAACGCGTAACTCGGGCTTAAGCTGCCATGGTCCGATAAGGCGCCGATCACGTTAGTGAAGGTGTCCGTTTCATTTACGATAATGTCAGTTTCGGAAGGAAGGTAGCAGTTTGATTGCGCGGTAACCAGATTATTTTCAACCAGGAATAGCTTGCGCGAGTCGTTAGTGCCGAAATCGTAACAGGCTGGAAATTGCTTTGTGTTTGCATGCCCCACGATTAAGGAACCTTTGACGAAGACTTGTGCGGAGCTGTCAGTATCGGCTGTTACGGCGATGGCTGCGCCAAAGCCTTGCGATGTATTTGAGGCAATCGTTGAACTCGCCAGGAACACAACACCGCCATTGTTATAGATTCCACCACCAACACCGTTACCGGTTGCCTTACCTCTCGCATAATTCTGGCTAATTGTAGAATTTACAAAGGTTGTCCTTGAGCCTTTCGCGCTATAGATCCCACCACCTTTAATAGCTGTGTTGCGGACAACAGTACTTTCGCGCACGGTCAATTCGCCGCCGTTATAGATTCCACCGCCTTCAACCGAATCACCATCACGTATGGTTGTACGTTCAATTAAAAGCTGCGCGAATCCCATCAGCCCGTTTCTAATTCCGGTACTACCGTAATTGTTTACGATAACGGAATCAGAAAGGTTTAACGTGGCCATGGTAGAAGCGCCCGGAACACCGTTGGCAATAATGCCACCAAGACCGCTGTTGTAGAAAAAGCGACTGCGGGTAACCGTCATGTCGCCCTCATTGAGAATAGCGGCACCGCCGTAGTTTGCCTGCTCAACGCTATTGTCAAAAAACTCTACATCGCTTGCATAAGCCTTAGCACCAGGCGCGTTGTAGATGGCACCACCGCCAGACAATTTAGCAGAGTTATCATTGATACCATTGCCTCTGAAAATTGTTCGTTCAATGCGAAGATTGCCTTCGTTATAGACAGCTGCACCACGCAGTACTTCACCTGAGCCGGCTTTGAGCCCATCAAGATTTCCCTCTGCAATGACTATATCCTGCAAGGTTAGCGAGCCTTCAGGTGCAACATGGAAATAAGCGCAAGATCCTTGTGCAAAAAGATGTGTGTCAACTCTACCGGCTCCGATGATAGTGATATCTCCTTCAATGGAGGGCGCGCAACGCGCAGGATAATCCGCAGAGGAGAAATGGGCTCCTTCCGTGAACCGAATGGTGTCGGCTCCGCTAGTTTGGTTAGCAGCCGCGACCGCGTCATAAAGACAATTGGGCTGATCAGCATCACAGGTAAATTCATCTGCTACAGCTTCCAGGGAAGTTGTAACAACCGCAAGACAAGCCAGACCGAATAAACATGGCTTCATTATTTTCATATATTGTCCTCGCATGTTTTCATTAACGAAGAGCACTGCAAGCCAATAACATCTATATATCGGCCTCGCCCTTCACGATGAGGCACGAATATTTTTTCGTGCCATAGAATTTCAGTTTCGCGCATTAGCATTTAGTGAAAATGGCGATTCTCCGATTTCACTAACCGAAACTGCGGCGCAATACTAGCCGATAGATTTTGCTAAACATATTCTTACAATATTATTTTTATAAATTGATTTATTGCTCATGAAATTTCGTTCAGATTTGTCGTCTCTTTTTTCTAACGATCATTTTTCTGCCAGAAAGTGTGTAATTTTTTCACATAGGGTTCACAATCTTCTATTAAGAAATGCTATTAGAAAAAAATTATCTATTTCGTAAAATTTAAATTAGCGATAAAAATTTTATTTTCAAAAATTTGTAATACCAATAATCCAGTTAAAAACAAATTATCTTTTACTGATAAAAAATTTATCAGTAAATTCAAAAAACCCTGTCGCCAAAACTCATATACTGGAGTAGCAACCAAGCGTATATTCAAACAATCAACACGATTACAACCACCGAAATTCACTTAACGTTGAATTAATGTGTACGGTTACATCACAACTTATTTAAATGGAATACATAGGAGATGCACATGAAAGCTGTAAGATTTTTCAGCGCAATATTTATTTTTATCGCGTCAACTTTTGCGAATGCAGTCATGGTCGAAGGTGACTTCACCGCCAGGGTTGCTTACGAAGATTCGGATAAAGGAATGTGGAGCAAGGATTTGCGCGACAGCCAAGTGACCGGAAAGTTTTGGTTTGACACAGACTACGGCCCAACACCACAAACTGGTTTCCCCAACAATCCCAGCGCTATTCTTTACGAAAGCGAAACAAATTCCTGGATAAATCTTATTTTGTTTATTGATGGAAAAACGATAGACCTATCTCCAACCGCAGGACCGACGCACGGCCTTAGTCCGCAATATGAATCTCTCAATATTGGTCCCACCATTGATGGCTTTCGTATTTATAAAACTGTTACCACTCGTGATACTTCGGGCGAGATCCAAACAGCAGGTGTTGGTCTGTGGTTTGGTATTACGGATGATTACAACGAATTATTTTTTTCGTTTGATAAAATTATTAATGAAGAAGAGCGGTATAGATCTTACATGGAGCTGGAAATTCCAGGTGACTCCATTTCCGTGCGGAATGTATCTGTGCCTGAACCTTCATCGCTTTCCATGATGTTAATTGGTCTGTGTTTGTTGATGTTTCGTCATCATCAAAAAAAGATGCAGAACAATTAAGCAGGTATCGCCAATTTATCTCTGCTTTGCTGTAGAAAACCAAAGTCTACGGAGTGCAAGCAACTATTCCACCACTGTCGAATGTTGTTATTGGTTGACTTCCACTCCATCAACTATCCTCTATAGTTAATAACTCAACCACCCATTTGTAGAATGACAGCTATGACTGAAAGCGAGAATGTAGAGACTCAGGGGAAAGCAAAGATTCTTTTAGCCGATGACTCCAAGGTAGTTAGATTAGCCGCGGCTAAAGTCTTATCAGAGCAATTTGACCTGGTGATGGCCGAAAATGGCGAAGAGGCGTGGGAGAAAATCTGCGCGGATGATGGTATTCAAGTCATTTTCACTGATCTAGGCATGCCGAAGCTTGATGGATACGGTCTTATTCAACGCATAAGACAATCCGAAAATGAAGGTATTCGCAATCAACCTATCATTGTTATTACCGGAGCGGCTGAAGAAGAGGATGTCAAAAGAAAAGTATTTGAATTAGGCGCCACTGATTTTATCAGCAAGCCGTTTAAATCCGCTGAGCTTTTAGCGAGAGCTGAAGCTCATGCCAGCTACCGAAGAGATAAAGTGAACTTACAAAAAAGCGCTGATATTGATTTGTTGACCGGCACATTAAATCGTAATGGGATTAATCAGCAACTGAAAAAAGATTTGTCGTTTGCCAATCGCCACGGGGAAAATATGGCGTTGATCATTTTTGAATTAGACAATTTCAAAACAATTTATCAACGTATTGGCGAAGCTGCAGCAAATCGTATTATCAAGCAAACGGCAACTAGGTTGCTGGGTGTTATTCGCAGCGAAGATAGTGTTGGGCGTTATGGCTTTGAAAAATTTGTTGCTATTTTACCCATGGCCAAAACGGAAGGCGTGGTCATTTTAGCGAAGCGTTTATGTGACCAGATAAAATCGTTCAAAATAACAATAGGTGGCGAAGCAATCACGATCAGTATGTCTGCCGGAATCTCCACTGTCAGAAAAGGCAGCCCTGCCACTATTAAGGACTTAGTACACTCCGCAGAACAAGCACTTGTTAATGCCAAAAAACTCGGTAGTGGTGAAGTTCAAATATTAAAACTTGAAGCCACTCAAACCAACGAGACCTCAGCTGCAATTTCAATAGACCGTTTATTAGAAGCAATTGCCGCAGGCAAAACGGAGATGGCGAAAAACCAAATGGATTCCGTACTCAAACAATTAGCTCCATTGGTTGCCCTCATGGATGCAAGACAAAAGCAACAGCTTTTGAATGGCAAAGACGTTTAACGCAAATCTTTTAAACAGTCTCTCGAACTGGAAAAATACCTTCATGAATATTCGCGTGACTATGTTTGTTTTACTGAAACGCTAGGTTAACAATAATTCCGGCTCCTAACTAAGTCGCTCCGTCTAACTTGTGAAAACACTAGTCTTATCCAATAATTTTTATACTAATACTCAGGTAAAAACCATGAAAATCAGTCCAACAATACTATCTATTAATAAAAAGTACCGCTACAGCTTAGTACTGACCTTGATTGCCTTATTGATTGCGTCATTTCAAGCAACGGCGGCAGATGCAAGTAATAAGTGCTCAATAAAATTGCCTGAAATTCACTTTACAAAATGTTTGAACGATGCAGAAAAAAATGCCTCAGCTACAGGTGAATCTATCACCTTAAAAAGTGATGCAAAAAAAGATTTTTTTAATGATCCTGACGGAAAGCTTTCCAATAACAACGCACCTGTTTTATTGGCTAAAGTAGACAACACCAAACCTTTTACGTTGACAACTAAAGTCAGCCCGGAATTTAAAGAAACTTACGATGCAGGTGCACTTTATATTTTTCTTACAGAAAAACTTTGGCAGAAATTTGCATTTGAAAGAGATGAAAGAGGCACGACAAGAATTGTTAGCGTCAGAACCATTGAAACGTCTGATGACAATAACCACCAACCCATCGGTGGAAAATCTGTCTACTTAAAAATATCTTCAGATACACAAACGGTTGCATTCTATTTTTCAGAAGACAAAATCAAGTGGAATCTTGCAAGGCTTTATAAAAACGCATACCCCTCCACTATTTGGGTGGGCGTGAGCTCTCAATCTCCGATTGGTGCTGGTAATTCCACCCTTTTCGACAGTCCTTCATTAACCACTGAAAGCGTTAAAGATTTTAGATTAGGTATTTGATTCCAATCAAATTAAAATTACAGAGTAAAAAATTGAAATACTTAGAGCTAAATTCTGCCATCAAGAATTTAGCCTAAGTATTTATAAGTGCCAAAACTAAACCATTAATTTAAAAATGACGCTTAACTGAAAGCGTAGGTTACGAACTGCTCAATGTGCTAACAAGGGATTTAGGGATTTAAATCGAAAACCTATATAAGTCTCAGAATCTACTCAAAGCTCTGTTAAACACTTTCACGGCCAATCTTTTTACCGATATAATTGGTCACCCAAATATGGAAGTTGCTTTAGGTGACAAGCATCACCAGGCTTCATTAGTAAATTTTATTTCTATTTTTTCTTTAAATTTTTTAATCTCTTCCTTATGTATATAAAACTCACCAGACTTTCGTTGGTGATGATTAAACATGACTTGCGCTCACATGGCTGCTTTAGGTGCGCAGGCTTTCATTGACTCAACGCTTCCGTCCACCGAACTTGGATAAGGAATAAATAAAGGGTGCTTGACCATGCCAAAAGCAACAGATAATCGTTATTTCTCATATCCGGTACACGGGAAAAAATCCACGAAAACATCGGGTACATCAATGGAAGTTATTTTAGGCCCGGAAGCGGGGGCGTCTACAAATTATGGATCGAAAACTAATTCAGACAGCATAAGCAGCCACATGCGCCCACTAAACGACAAGGATTATTTAGTTGCGCCCTCGGGAAAAACATCAGGCTTGTGGGTAGCTGGGCATTTGCTCAACGATAACCTTGGCGGTAGCGGCACCAGCGATGAAAACTTAACACCACTTACACAAACCGCGAATAAACAACACGCCGGTTATGAAGGGAGAATTAAACGTGCTTTGGAGTGCTCGTCGCTAATGTTCAGGAATCATCCGAAGATTCCTTTTGTTGTGGGTGTTCGTTATAAAGTTGAAGTTTCCGACGAAGTGTTCGGCGATTTCGCGCCTTATGACAAAGCGCCTTCATACATAACCGTTACCTCTGAGCTGGTGAAGGCTTGCAAAACGACCAATGATATAACGCCCTTGGGGATCGTCGATTGGAAAGACATACCATCTCAACTAACTGTTTTTCTAAAACCGGCAGTGTTTAGTAAAACTATTGATAATGACGATACACATTTGTCGGAATGTAAAAATGGTAGTTGTATGCACGACTAGGAATAATTAATTAAGCGAGTTTCCCATGCTTAAAGCGGTTGAAACTTGCTTAATTATTTCAAGATGAAGGTACTAAAAGGTACTAAAAAGGTACTAAAAGGTACTAAATGATAATCCATGCAAAACTTACGAAAAAAGCCGATAAAAATAAAAGCTTTAAAGATTATATGTACACCCTAAATCACTACTCTTAGGTTAACTTTCAATATCACCTCCCCCGTTTTATAACCATACGAAATTTGCACTTTTCCCATGGATCTCCTGGCATTTAAACAATACTAAATATCTTTTTCCTTGTGATTTATTACCTGGCAATTATTTCATTTATTGCTAAAAATATTAACTTAACGCTGATCAATATTATTTTGGCGTCTCTTTCTTTTTATAGATTACCGATTTCTATCTATAACTTATCGAGACGAGACTACATATGGATTAGGCAAATACGCGCAACATTAGAGGATGATTGCGCCAGGAACCCTATTACAAATATAAATCATTCATGGAATTAGTAAGGAGATAACCAAAAATGAAATCGTCCCGTTCATGGTCGCTATTTGTTCTCAGTGCCGCATTATTTCTCTCCGGCTGTGGCAATAAGCATCTCTGCGGAAAAGGCTCCGGTAATATTCTCGATGAAGCGAAATGTGTGGGTCGCGAACCGGAAACATTGAAAGCGGCCGATGAAGATTATTTTGCAGATATGGATTATGGAATTACCAAAAATCCCGATGAATTGGTCCACAGGCTTTCGCCCTATATTCCAGGAATCACCAAAGAGTACGCACTCAAGGCCGCAGCCGAAGGTCGCAACAATTGGATTGTGTGGACTGCCGGTAACGACACATTATGGGACGAAATCACCCGCGCAAGTGTTGGCAATTCAGATTTGTTAAAAATTGTTTCAAATCATCCTGCATTAAAATTTTCTCGCGACAATCGCTGGAGCCATTTAGGTGTGGTCAATGAACCTTGTTACATCAAAGGTGATAAACCTAACCCTGATCGTTTTGGTTTATATCTCGATACTCGCGACCCGAGTTGCAGCGCGGATCCTTTTGAAAATGAAACTAAATATCCTGGAATAAAAATTGGTGCACGTGGTGACACTGTACCGGTTGGATCTTATTACGGTTACGGTACCGGTATTGTGGGCTTGCGACTGTTCCCCAACCCAAATTTTGATAAAGCAGCAAAAGCAAAATGGGACCCTGAGCGTTATTACTCAGACCCATCCTATTATCAGGATAAAGATTTGGTACGACCTTATCGCGTGGGCATGTCTTGTGGCTTTTGCCATGTAGGACCAAACCCAACCAATCCACCGATTGACCCTGAGCACCCAACGTGGGCGAATTTAAATTCTAATCCCGGTGCGCAATATTTCTGGATTGATCGCATCATGATGTTTGCCCCGGATAAAACCAGTTTCCCAACGCAACTATTCCATACATCGCGTCCCGGCGCTTTGGATACGTCGCTGATTTCGTCTGACTACATTAACAACCCGCGCACCATGAATGCTATCTACAATTTGGGTGCGCGCGTTGGAATGGCGACCAAACTTGGCCAGGAAACTTTGGCTCATGGAAGCTTGAACAACAAACAATTTAATCAATTGCCCAGTGTTCCCGCCGAGAGTGTTCTCAATAATTTTTACAATAAACCTGATACTGTTTTTACACCGCGTGTATTAAAAGATGGTGCTGACTCGGTGGGTGCATTAGGTGCGCTTAACCGTGTTTATATTAATATAGGTTTGTTTAGTGAAGAATGGCTGCAACATTTCAATCCACTGATTGGTGGAAAAAATATTACGCCGTTCAAGATTGATGTTGCACGTAAAAATTCCAGCTTCTGGGTTGCCAATGAACAACAAACGCCTAACCTGGCCCTGTTTTTTCTTGCTGCATCCACTCCGGATTATCTAAAAAATGCTGCTGAAGGTGAAAAATATTTAAGCAAGGACGAAACACAATTGAAAAAAGGCAAAGAAATATTTGCCACAACTTGTGCGCGCTGCCACTCCAGTAAATTGCCAGAAAAAGCTTTTACGTTTTTTCCTGTTAACGGTTGTGTGAATAGTATTGATGGGAAAAACTATCTAAATTGTTGGAGGGATTATTGGCGCTGGACCAAAACCGACGAGTTCAAAACAGCTATGACCGATATTGTGATGAAGGATGATTTTCTCCATGACAATTTTCTTTCAACAGATTTGCGCATTCCAGTCACCTTCCTCGAAACAAATGCCTGCAGCCCGCTGGCAAGTAACGCCATCAAAGGCAATATTTGGGATAACTTCTCGTCAGATTCCTACAAAAATTTGCCGTCCGTGGGCACGATCAATGTGCAGGAACCTTTTAATGGCGAAGTGCGAAACTTTGAAATGCCCGCAGGTGGGCGCGGCTTCACCCGGCCTGCATCGCTTGTCAGTATATGGTCGAGTGCTCCATTTCTGGTAAACAATTCTCTGGGCAAATTTGAGTGGACGGGAAGCGTTGAAGGTCGAATGAAATCATTTGATGATTCAATTGAAAAACTGCTGTGGCCAGAAAAGCGTGAAGGTGATTTTACCGTGATAACTAAAAATGGTTTGAGCCACCCGGGCACCATTGATCGCACCACCGAGCAAAGTTATCTGCGTTTGCCACTGGGTTATTTGCCAAGCGAATTTAAACCTCTTGCGGGCTGGCTGCAACGTATTGCTCCATGGGCGTTCGGCGAAGACGGTGTGCAAATTGGCCCTATTCCAAAAGGTACGCCTATTAATTTGCTATCCAATATTGATATGGAACAGCGCGGTAAAGTGCTCAAATTATTAATCGATCTTAAACGAGATCTGAAATCCATTCCCGAAAATGCGAGCAATGAAGAGTTAAATAAAATTTTCGCCAGGGATGTGCCCGGATTGCTTGCCGTTAGCAAATGCCCCGACTTTGTTGTAAACAAAGGCCATTACTTTGGTACACGCTTTTTACAAGGCGATGAAACCCCATTAACCGATGAAGAAAAGCGCGCGCTCATTGAATATATAAAATTTTTCTAGGAAGAAGGATTTAAAAAATGCAGTCCGAGTATGATTTTATTGTGGTGGGTTCCGGCGCGGGTGGCGGCACGGTTGCGGCACGCCTCGCTGAAAAAGGCAAAAAAGTATTGGTACTTGAAGCTGGTGGTGACCCGCTAAAAATGAAAGCCAATGACGCTCTGAAAGATGATCTTGATCGTCTTTCAGATGATTATCGCGTACCGGTATTTCACGCACTCTCCACAGAGAATAAAGCGGTGAAATGGGATTTTTTTGTTCGCCATTACAGCGATGAACAACAACAAAAGCGCGATCCCAAATATGTCGAAAATATCGACGGTGAACCTGTAAATGGGGTGCTCTACCCAAGAGCGGGATGCTTGGGTGGTTGCACCGCCCACAACGCCATGATTACCGCTTATCCGCACAACGAAGATTGGGATTACATTGCGAATTTAACCGGTGATGATTCGTGGAAGGCAGACACCATGCGCAACCATTTCCAGGCGCTGGAAAATTGCAAATATCGTCCTGTGTATCGCTTTTTAAGCCGCTTTGGTTTTAACCCCACACGTCATGGTTTCAAGGGTTGGTTGAGCACGCAATCTGCACTGCCAATTTGGGATGTTGCCGGCGACCACACGCTGGTAAAAACTATTCTTAATTCTACCGATGTAGTTGTTAAAACCTGGGGCGATCCAATTCAACGCGCACGCTGGCAAAAATGGGGGCTTGCAGACCCTAACGATTGGCGTTTGGTGCGTGAAAATTCGTGGGGGGTTCGCTACACCCCCCTGGCCACAAAAAATCATGAGCGCAATGGAACACGCGAGCGCTTATTAGATGTAGCAGAACGCTATCCAAAAAATCTCACCATCGAATTAAATGCAGTTGCTACGCGCGTGTTGTTTGATGAAAATAATCGTGCGATTGGTGTTGAATACCTGAAAGGTGAACGCTTGTACAAAGCGCACAGCTTGCCACGCAATACTCAGGGTGAATTGAAAAAAGTATTTGCCAACGAAGAAATTATTCTTGCTGGCGGTGCTTTTAATACGCCGCAATTGCTCATGCTTTCCGGCGTTGGGCCCGAAGAGGAATTAGAAAAACACGGGATTAAAGTGCGCGTAAATTTGCCGGGGGTGGGCAGGAATTTACAAGACCGTTACGAAGTTGGTGTGGTTAACCGCATGAACTTCGAGAGCTGGAAAGTATTGAAAGGTGCGAAATACGCAAAAGGCGATCCGCAATATAATGAATGGGAAAAACGTCGCAAAGGAGTTTACGCCACCAACGGCGCTGTACTCGCATTAATAAAACGTTCGTTAGCAGAGCGTGGATTACCGGACCTTTGTTGCTTTGCGTTATTAGGATTATTCAAAGGCTATTTTCCCGGCTATTCCAAAGTGATCACCGAAAATCTCAATTACCTAACCTGGGCAGTGCTCAAGGCACATACCAACAATACCGCCGGCTATATTTCATTGCGTTCCAAAAACCCGCTCGAAACACCTTACATTAATTTTCGATATTTTGAAGAAGGTAACGATGCGGCAGGAGACGACCTTAAATCAGTGATTGAAGGTGTGAAATTAGTCAGGGCGCTAAGCCAGGAATTAATTAAATGGGGCCTGATTGCGGAAGAGGAATTACCGGGCAAGCACGTGCAAACAGACGAAGAAATTGCACAGTTTATAAAAGATGGTGCCTGGGGTCATCACGCGTCCTGTACCTGCGCGATCGGTGGTGACGGCGACCCAATGGCAGTCCTGGATAGCAATTTTAAAGTTCGTGGCACAACAGGCCTGCGCGTCGTGGATGCATCAGTGTTTCCCAAAATTCCAGGTTTTTTTATTGTAGCTGCGGTTTATATGGTTGGAGAAAAAGCAGCGGATGTCATTCTCCGTGGAAAGTAATATTGGGATATTTCCAATTCAAATTCCATCTATTAACTCCGCCCTTTGACTCTACCTTCCATCATTATTAAAAGGAGTTGCTTATGTTCGCTCAAGGCTCGCTTATTGATCGGTTGAAAAAATGGTTTAACGCCAGCCAACCCATCAACAACAAGCAGATGATTCGCGAAGAATTCAGTGACGTTGAAAAAAAATTCGCTGAACATTTCGACGAAAAAAACCGCGAATATCTCAACAATAATTACAAACATTATGTTGAGGTGGAGTATCCAAAATATATCTCTGAAAAAAAATACACTTATATAGACCCTTTAAAATTTCCTGCCAGGGAGCGCCCTCAATACTCGCTCGCACTTTCTGGTGGAGGTATAAGATCAGCGGCTTTTTGTATAGGGGTGATACAGGCGCTGAATAATAAAGATCTTGCAGCTGGCAAACCGACCTTATTTTCCAAACTGAGTTATTTGTCGTCAGTATCAGGTGGTGGCTACACGGGTGCCGCGCTTTCGTGGTTTATGAAAAAGTGGGGTGAGTTTCCCTTCGGCGAATTAGCCACTTTTTGTGGTAGCAAGAAAAGCGAAAAAAAATCTAACATCATTCTTAGCTACATTCGTTTACACGGGAAGTATCTAACCCCCCCTAAACTGCCTTTTATTTCATTAATTGGTTCAGTTTTAGGTAGCGCTTTGCATTCTCTAATTGCTTACACCTTATTGTTAAGCCTGATTATGTTTGGGTTGATATCCGCCACTAACACAGATTTTCTGCAAGGTTTATTACAAACCCAACATGAGATCTCCCCCACCTATACTCTTATAGTAAACACGCTCGATAAAGTCTTGCCGATAGACCACACCTACGCCTATGAACGGCACAGGGTAACCTTCAGTTTATTTTTTCTGGATCTTTTATTCCTGAATATTTTTCTTTTCGTGCTAACACCCGTGGCTTATGGCTTCACCAGCATTTTTACGCAATTATTCACCCGTAATTATGCTTATCGAATTTCCATTCAACGAGCATTGGGATTTTTTATCACCGCCGGTTTTTGTAGCTTGGTATTAATGTTACTACCCCTTCAAGTTATTGTTTTGGCCGGAGCAAAAATAGAAATCACCGATGCTGCATTTTGGGGTTCTGGCGGTGCAGGATTAAGTGCGCTTGTAATGGCCGTTGTTGAGTTCCGCAGGCGACTCAAACCCATTCCAGAATCAACTTCGATTTCTGCAAGCACAACTCGATTGTTGGTGGTGACAGTCTTTATTTATTTTATTTTAGTAGCGACTTATTTGATTGGTGAGAAATTATATGACCTGAGTCTCCAAGCTTATATTCTCCAACCCATCAAAGATTATCCGGTACATTATTTGTTTGTTGCTCTCACGTTATTTTTTGGCATTTTAGTCAATATCAACCATATATCGCCGCATAAAATGTATCGTGACCGATTGATGGATACATTTTTGCGTGATCCTGATATTGACGCCACAGCATCCTTATCGCTCAAAGGTAAGCTTGCCAATAAAACTTTATTATCTGAACTCGATGAACAAACGCACTGGTCGCCCTATCACCTGATTAATACCAATGTGATTTTGAATAATTCGTTTAATCAACAATACAGTGGTCGCTTGGGCGACAGTTTTTTACTCTCATCAAAATATTGTGGTAGCGATGCTACGGGCTATGTGCCAACCACACAATTTGCATTAGGGTCGATGACGCTTGCAACTGCTATGTCAATTTCCGGTGCGGCGGCCAATCCTCACTCCGGTGTTGGCGGGCTTGGTAATTCGACATCACCTGTTACTTCTTTCCTGATGACTTTTTTCGGTTTCCGGTTGGGCTATTGGGTTAATAATCCGGCAAACATTCTTGGTCGCTGGAGGCCCTTGCAAAGGCCTAATTATATTAGCCCTGGCGCCGGCAGCCTATTTGGTTTCGGTCATAAAGAAAAATCCATGTACATTGAATTATCAGACGGTGGCCACTTTGATAACACGGGTATTTACGAATTAGTACGTCGCAGAAGCCCCTGGATAATTCTTGCCGATGGATCAACAGATCTCGAAACAACCTTTGAAGATTTCGGAAATGCTTTATCCAGAATTCGTATTGATTTTGGAGTGAATGTACGTTTCCTTGATCCATCCGTGGATTTAAGCGGATTAATTCCTGGCAGCCAGGCATTGCGCTCTGAAGACAAGGACGAACTATCGGGCAATAAAATTTTCGATGATAAATATGGTTTAGCAGAACGCGGTTACGCAATTGGCGACATTATTTATCCGGCTGTTCCAGCCGACCCCGATATTCCGGGGGACCTGGGTCACCCCGCATTTATTGGAACACTTGTTTACTTAAAAGCCACCATGACACGCGGATTGCCGGGCGACATTTATGCTTATAAATCTGATCACCCGCAATTTCCTAATGAGCCTACCTCAGATCAGTTTTTTGACGAGCGGCAGTTCGAATCCTATCGCGAATTGGGTTACCAGATTACGAAACAATTGGTGTTAAACCCTAATGCAATGCAGCGAATGCCTTGAAGTCCATCAAGTTATTTTATGGCGACGATTTCATTAATCAGATGAGTTGCCGCAAAAGTAATTCACACACTAAGCAAGTGAAGGAGTTAACAATGAAGCTTATAAACATTCATGGAAAAATCACTCAGCGAGGATTTATTAAAGCCGCGTTGAGTTTACTGTTGTTAGCCAGCGCGAATGGCTGGTGCGCCGACCACAACGATCCGAATGCGGTCAACTCAATTTATTCCGACGTTCCCTTAAGCCCTGCTGACCTCTACGATATTTTTGGATACCCGAGTGATGACACCTCAAACGGTGAAGCTATGGTTGCACAACTGACATTTGCACCTTTGCCATCCACTGGTGTGTTCGACCCGGACATGATGTACAAAATACATCTCGCCGGCGCAAAACGTGCATCAGATTACAAAGGTGAAGAAACTCTTGAGGGAATGATCACTTATATTGAAACCCTTAAAAAAAGTTTACTCGATTTTAACGCCGGTGAAATTAAAGTTACATTCAATGGCAAGAATAAAGCGCGTGTTGATTTTACTAATTTCCCAGAAGGAAACTTTTACGAAATTGTTGAAACCAATAAAGTTGTTACTATCAAAACTCCAAAAGGAAAACGCATCAAAACATTTATTGGTGGGCGCGATGATGCCTTCTTTAACAACCTGCCCGGCTTTTTTCGTTCCATTAACTACGCCCCTCAATTTTATAAAGTATCCGTAGGAAAATTTAAAACACTGGCAGAATTGCCAATTCCTAAAACGCTACTCGAATTAGAAGGTAATGACCTATTTAATTACAACCCTCAAAAACCAGAGCTGGGTTGGACAGTAAAAGATGAGCTGCCAGCAGGACCTTATGAATGGAAAGGCACGCAATATAAAAAGGATGCAAATGGTAATTACCGTTTTGTTTATGATGGCCGCGATGCCCAAGCCGGTCGCAATATCAATACTATCGGTTTTGAAATTCCCTTAGCTTTTATCACCACAGAACCAGCCACCGACAGGATTGTACGCATGTGGGGAGGTAGCTATGTGCGTAAGGCATCCAGCCTCGTAAAAGCTCACGCCCCCGGTATGCTCAAAAGCGCATGGATAGGCTTTAAAAATATGTTTACTCAAGAATTAGAATTTAACAATCGCGACAGTGATTACAATCAGGTAGATCACGATGGCGTACCATTTTCAGACGCCGCATTAAGCCTGCGCTATGACAGCCATGTTGGCGTCGTCAACTTGCAGTACTTGCGCGAATTCACCACTCGCTTTGCACATTTAGGTTGGGGGTTTGGTCCATCAATATCCACGCTGGGTTTACCAACTTGTTTCGATCACGATAACTCCCCTATTCCAGTACACAAAACTTACACTCTCGCGACGGCAGCATTTCCGCGTGTTAAAAATTGTTTTTTCCAAAAACTAGCCATGCCTGATAATAGTTGGAATAAATCGGGTAAAGATATTCCGCTGCGTCGCACCTTCGAAATTTTCCTTCCCAACCTTACTGCGGTAGATATGGATACCACTGGTACCTGGCCGTTTGGTCGCCGTCCCGAAGATCAGGTAGCAACACGTTTTCTCGCTACCTTTTTGGATATGAAAAAAAATTGTGGCACCAATCCTTGCCATATAGAAACCTTGAATGAACAAGCACTATGGGAAAGTGCCCCTATTGAGCCTAAAACAGTACCTAACCCGCGCTTTAATGACAAACCATTTCTGGCGGAATTCCCCTACCTTGCAGAGCCTTGGCCAGAGAAAAAATCTTATCCGAATTAATTTTGAAAACTGAGCCGTCCTTTTATGGGCGTGCTCAAAAATTCATTACTATCAAATTTATTAAGGAGAATAAACGGTGAGCGCTGCCAATAATCCAAGACCAATAAAAACACTAATTGCGTCTATCGCATGTCTCGCAATTGTTACAGCGACATTGGCGGTGGTAGGACATCAACAATCAGCAGACCCTGATATTTATAAAACCTATCAGGATGAACTTGCCCGCATTCAAAACAATATTCAGAAACTAGATGCTTCTGATCCAAAATATGCTTACCAGCATGTACAGCTTGCGCAATTGACGGGTGACTTTGCAAACTTTCATAAAGCGGATTCTCTGCTTGAAAAATTTCCACAAGATCGTGAGCTTGCCTTGATGCATGCCAAAATCGCCCTCAACATGCACGATGTAGAACGCGGTGAAACTTATCATGCTGGCCTGAGCAATGACTTTTCTGATTCGCGTACCCAAGAGTTAGCACTCGATATAGCTCTGCAAAAAGGCCAGTACGATGAAGCAATTAAATTACTTAAAGAACGGTTAAACCCTGAAGCAGAATGGTCAGACTTGGCGCGTTATGCATACCTCATGCATAAGTTTGGTGATTCAAAAGCTGCTGATCAACTATTTATATCTGCGCAGGAATTACTATCGGCTAAACAATTGAAAGATTACGCGTGGCTGGAATTGCAACGTGGAATTATTGATTTGGAAGATGGAAAATATACTGATGCACTCGCACATTTTCAATTAGCCGACAAGATTTTTCCCGGGCATTGGTTGATAGAAGAACATCTCGCAGAAACCTATGGTTTGTTAAATCAACAGCATAAAGCTATCAAGCTCTATGAAAGAGTTGTTAAAAAATCTGACAACCCAATGTATTTTCTTGCGCTGGCAAAATTATTGCAAACGCAGGAGCCAGAACTTTCATCGCAACTTAAGACACTGGCAGAAGAAAAATTCAATCAGCGCTACAAGTACTATCCGCTCGCCGCATCGGGTCATTTGATTGATGAATGGATTGAAGAACAAAAAAGCACCCCTAACGCACACATGCTCCATCGCTTACTCGAATTGTCAGCAATAAATTTAAAATATCGACCTAATGCTGATTCCCAGATCCAACGCATCAAAGTGTTGATACTGGCTGGGCAAACCAATGAGGCAAAACAGTTGACAGAGACATTACTGACGACACCCTGGCGAACCCCTGATGTCTTAGAGCTAGCAAAAACGTTTAACTTAAATGTACCTGCGCAGCAGCCGAAATTTCTGCCTGATACCGTGGTACATGCAGAGGTATTCGCAGTGCATTAATCATTTCAGAAAGCATCTACCAGCAGCATTTGAAGGAGCGCAAAAATGAATTTGTTTAAAGGACTTATTTTGGGAACAATCTGTATCGGTTGTGCAGCTTGTGCTCCCGATAAAATGTACAGAAACAATTTTACTGCCTGCAACGCACAGATTTCTCAGGAGTGCGAAACCAATTCTATCGTGCAATATTTTCCTGCGGCATCAAATGAGTTTCGTCTGAGCTACATTGAATTTGATGACCAGGGACAATTACGCGACCGCGATCAAATGCGTACCCTCATTGATAATTACACCACTATCGCAACACACGATGATGTTTTATTAACCGTATTTGTACATGGCTGGCATCACAGCGCGGCACCTGGTGATCGCAATATAGAATCATTTAAAACACTCTTGGCTAAAGTGTCTGAAAATGAAAAAGCCATGAGCAAGAAATTAAATCGCTCCGCCCGGAAAGTTTTGGGGGTTTATATCGGGTGGCGCGGTGATTCAATCAGTATTCCTTATATCAACACCACCACTTTTTGGGATCGAAAAAGCGTTGCGCAGGAGGTAGGGCTGCAAGGCGTCACTGAGGTATTAGTGCGTCTTGAACAAATTGTTAACGTTAAAATTGCGCAAGAAAGCATCCCTCGTCTGCAAAATAGCCGCATGGTAACTATCGGGCATAGTTTTGGCGGCGCGGTATTATTTACCGCACTACAACAAGTCCTCGCTGATCGCTTCTTCGATAGTAATAGAGATAAAAATTACGACAGCGATGCAAAGGGATTTGGCGATTTAGTGTTATTAATAAATCCCGCGTTTGAATCACTCCGTTATTCAACGCTTTACGATATAGCACAGGAGGGGTGCCGCAGGTACTTTGACAGTCAAATGCCAGTGCTCGCCATACTCACATCGCAAAAGGACAAAGCAACTCGTATCGCATTTCCTCTAGGCCGAATTTTTAGCACGACACTAGAAACGCACAGACCACTAACGCGACATGAATGTACTGCAAAAGGAAAAACACCAACCAGAATCAGCGAATATAAAGCCGACAAAACCGCTGTTGGGCATTTTGAACCCTACCAAACTCATTTGATGAAGCCACGTAAACAACCTTCAACATTGGATGCCGTCGAAAAATTTTCATTGCTACAAAAGCAATGGTCAGCACTAGATTATGGAGGTGCTCTGGACTTCGGTCAGGTTAGCCTGCAGCATTTAGGCAAAACAACACCGCACAACCCTTACATGAATATTTATGTGGATAAGAAAATAATGCCTGACCACAATAATATCTGGCGTAACGAGCTAATGAGTTTTATTGAAGAAATGGTGATGGTTACTACGACACAGGGACAATTTCCTGTTCATTAATTGCTTAAAAAATACGACCCCGCAGGTGGAATCATAAGCAGGCCATTGTCGATTGCGAGAATGGGATCGAAGTGTTTACTGGTTCGTATGTATTTGCCCGCGTATATTTAACACAAAATCGACATATAAATCACTCACCGTAGTAACCCAGATCTTCCCTGACATATCTAATCCTATGCTGCGGCCCATGACCTGCATACTCGGTGTAGGACAAAAAAATCGCCGCGCATTGGGGACACTTTCTAACGGTGCAGTCATTGTAGGGATAATATTGAATCGCCACAGGAGCGTCTTTACTCCAATAATTTGTTCCATGAGGATGATATTCGTTGTAACCATTTTTGCTTATGTATTTTTCAGCATCTTCGAAGCCACCTAATGTTTCCAAAATATTATCTAGTGCAGGAGTGATATTTTCCCAACTTAAAAAATTTTTCTTTTCACAAGTACCACATTCATTTCCTGAAGTATTTTTAAGTAATTCTGAAAATTCGGAGAATGAAAATTTCATAAAGGTATAATTTATATATATTTAATAAAATCTTCTATCATTACATTAAGACTATCGCAGCACTCTTCTATAACAAGTACAACAGCTCAAGTGTGGCTTGTATTTTTCAAATATAAGCCGCTCAGAATAAATCTCTCATTTTATATCAACCAGTAATGGAAGGAATAATACGCCTGCCATTGAATGAGGAAGGATTGGTTTTAAATTCTACTATCAATTTTTCCAATTCACTTTGGTTATCTGATACACGTGTGATTTCTTGCTGAGATAGTTTCACGCAGATATCAACCTCAAATGGTCCGCCCGTGAAAAATGTTAAATACCAGTTAGCACCTTCATTTAACAAGAGGTAAGCATAGGGTTTTTGAAATACTAACTTCATGTTATTTTTTTAGCCTCATTCGTTGCGTCAGGGATGCTCATTTCTTTAAAAGATCCTCCGGGAATAGCATCAACAACCGCCTCGTCATGGCCTGTTGGCAACTTACCACCAGCAAGCCATAGGGCATTAGCGCCATCTTCATTTCCAGTCGGCATACGTATGTTATGCGCGACCGGGTTTGGAATTTCAACAACCACCATCTCCGCTCCGGCCCTACTGCCTTTGGGTATACCTAGTCCTTCCGAAATAATTCATCGTTTTCCTTGCGTTGGTTTTAAAAAAAGGATGTTCATCGTGAAATTTTTTGCGAAATTCTTTGACCACAAATAATAATTAGCCCTAACGCAACGGGCCATCACTGCTAAATTCTTCTAGCTATTTATAAATAATCGACACTCCTTAAGCACTGCTTCCGTTTCACTTTTGTCTGAAAAACAAATGAGCATTGGGATTTCATCGAATGTGCTTTTAATAAAATTGCAGTCGCCATCCTCATGAATTATTTTGATAATTTTATCTCTGGCATGGTTAATCATACTGAATATCGGATCCCCATCTAGCTCGTACTCTCCATCAGAGTTATAAGTTTTAAAAAATGGTATATCCCATTTATCCAGCTCATTGATTTCAGCTAGAAAATTCACAAAGGTAAAATACCATTCTTTTTTAATCGCTATTATTTCTTGCATTTTTTTATCCTGCGAAAGCACTGCCTGTTATTATCTCAATGTCGATTCGTACATCTTTTGTTCCCTTCATTAGAAAGGTCTTACTCACTTTCGCGTCAGCGCCCTGAGCCCCTCTGCTTTCTATCCACTTTCTTGCTTTAGCTATCGATTCCTGACGAGCCTTCCTATCAGCTTTTGATAATTTTGCGACCAAATCATCCAACATTTTAAGACCTTCCTCCATAGTTGGGGGAGTACTTCTATTCCATGCGATAGATTCCTCCAATCCGCCACCTTGAGCCTGAATTCGGCCCCTATGGCAATCTAGCCCTAGTGGATCTACCCAAATGTTTACATCTTTTACATAACCGTACAATGTTGGGTTATTGCCTACCAAACCTATCGGGTCTTGGCTCGTGTATTGTCCAGCGTCCGGATCAAAATAACGGAAGCGGTTGTAATACAGACCTGTTTCACTGTCTTCATATTGTCCAGGGAAACGGAATGGACAAAAATCTTTGTCACCACGCAGGTTTCGTAATTCACCCCACACACTGACATCAGCAGACCAAACCTGCGTGCCGTCTTTATCGAAAATAATATTCGGTGTGCCGAGATGATCGCTAATTATCGAATAGTGTTCATCACCGATAAGTTTCGCCATAGGTGCAAAACTGTCTGGCTCAAATAACCATGTAATAGGCTTATCTTTTGTACCTTGGCTAAATTTTTTCGGTGGACCTTGTGAATCAATTTGCTGCAACAATGCAAGGCGCTGATGAACAGCAATCTCCTCAGCCTTAGTTTGCAATTGTGCGATTGATTGGGTACTAGCAGCATCACTTTTATATTCCACCCACTCATGCAATGGATTATTACCATCCCATACCCAACGAGTGATTTTTTGATTGAATATTTTTCGAACGCGCCGTCCAAATGCATCGTATTCAAAGACAACTTCTTTTCCATCGGGGCGAATAACTTTCGACATCATGCCTTCGCCATTCCATTCGTAGCGCCAAATCTTATCCTTGGGTTCTATTTTGCAAATCAAGTTACCCTCAGCATCATAAGTGTACCGAGTAGTGCCTTTGTTTGAATGCACAGCAAGCAACTGCCCTGCAGGACCATATTCGCGATCTTTTTGCGGCATGGTATTAAATAAATTGCCTACAGAATCGGGCATGCGTAGATCAAAGGTGTTGTCGCTGTAACGGGCAGATAGTAAGTTGCCTAACGCATCATGTTGAAATACTGTTTCCCGATTTAAAGAATCAATTAATTTCAGCAGACGATTATTCAATCCCCACAAATAGGTTTTACTATTGTGCAGTTTCTTTCCTTGATGAATTTCGTGGCGAAGCGGACGACCTAATTTATCTCGTGCCCAGCGACTTTGAATTCCACCCGGCAAGCTGCGTTGTATTTCGAGACCTTGTTTGTCACGCTCAAAGACGGCTTCGAATTGATCTGCGCCCGTAGAAATTTTTAGCACATCGCCACGTGCATTACGTTCGATTTTTTGATCGAGACCGAGAGACGATTGAACACGAGTGCGATAGCCTAGTACGTTATATTCCGATGCCACCCAGAATTCGCCCTGATGCTCTTTTGTAATTCTACCCAGAGAATCCAGCTCCCAACTGAGTTTAATCGAATCATTATTCGCTTTAAGTAATTCGCCGTCCGCACGATACGCAAACGATTTTCCAGATCCATCGCTATGATGAACTTGAGTGACCCTATCTACAGAATCGTAAGTAAACAGGGAATAACGTTGATCTGGCCGATTGATTCGAGTCGTGCGCCCTGCCGAGTCTTTAATGAATTGGCGAATAAGACCGTCGAAACCAGATTCAGTAATTAATTCTTCATTCGCACTCCACTCAAACTGATAAGCACGTCCATGTTCGTTAATAATTGAAACCAGTTGTTCTTCACGATCATATTCAAATTTAATTGTGGTTCCAGATTGCGTGCGCGATACCATTCGGCCCATACCACTGTAGGCCATAACTACATCGCGGTGTTGATCTCGAGCGTGAATAACGTTATCGCCTGCATCGTAAGCGAATACACGATTAGTGCCATCGGGCTCATCGACTCGAGTGATGCGCTGGAGCTTGTCATAATAATAACGACGCTCATTGCCACGATCATCTTTAGATGTTAATAAATTTCCGAGCGAATCGTACTCGCGCAAAAGTTGCTCATTACTTCCATCTGAAATACTACGCAAATTAAAGTTTTGATCATATTTAAAAAATATTGGGTTGCCGGTGCTGTCTTCAATAGCGCTGAGCAATCCATGATGATATTCATAATTTACTTTACTACTTAATGGACCTGTCTTACTCGCTATTTGATTGTTATCGTAATATTCACATCGCCAGCTGTTGCCAGTTTTATCTATAACTTCTACCAGATTATCTCGCGCATCAAACCGTACTTTAATCGCTGTTCCATCCGCACTCACAACTACCGTGTTATTGCCTCGTTCATCGTATTCATACTGAGTTTTGAACCCAAGCGGATTAGTCTCGCAAATTACCTGTGAATATTCATTATATTCAACGAGGTTTACATTATTCAGCGGGTCAATAATCTTGTATGGCAATACCCCGTCATGATGATAAATCGTAACATTTCCGCGCGAATCGCGAACATGGGTAATTCTATTTTCATCATCGTAATGAAGGTCACGCAAATAAATATCACCATCACCCCAGGTCCTAATACAACGAGCATCGTGATCAAGCGCATCGTATTGGAAATAAAAACTCAACCCGCTTCTAAAAGTTTCTTTAATTAATAGTTTATGATCGTAGTGATAGTGCAACGGTTGTTGTAGCGCATCATCAACACGTATCAATATGCCATCGCGGTAATGATGTTCAACGGCGCAGAAAAGTGTGGGATTGGTGTGATCGCGTGTGATATTTGATTCAGGTTCGGGTAAAAAGATTTGATGAATGCGATTGTCATCGGTGTAAATAAGACGAATTAATCTGCCGCCGCTATCAACAACTTGATTCAGTAGGCCTTTGTCGTTGTAAAAAAACTCGATTTTTGCACCGCTAGTGGTTTGCGATAATGATGTGAGTAATTGATTATCTTTTTGGTTTTGGAATGGTGTGAAGCGATAGCGTTTTCTATCGACAGTATCCATCGCATAACCATCTTCATCGCGAAACAGGGTCAAGCGTTCCTGACGATCAAAACAAGTTTCGTCGATAGCTAGTGCGGGGAAAGCTACTGATCTTCCATCCGCTAAACGTACTGCAACGGCATTATCCATTTCACAGAGTTTTACATCGTAACTGTGATGCCAGCCATGACCTAATGGGCCATCATAAACAGACGTGCTGTACCAAGTTCTCTCCCACACGAGAGGCAATGGACCCGGTAGAGAAAAATCAATGTGGTCGGTAAACATTTTTCCGGAAGCTACATCCACCGGGTGACCGGTAACAGTACAAATTCCTTTATGAACTTTATTGCGAACATTTGGTGGCACACCCAATTTGTCCATAGCCTTTTTGGCGCGGTTATGAATTGCATCAGAGATTTTTTTATTGCGCTTGCTTTTCTTTTGCATCCCACGCAATTTTTTAAATGCACCACCGAGGGCAGCGAAACCACCCATCATGATCAAGCCCATCATATCGATGGTGGGAGCACCGCCGACCATCACGGGTCGACCTAACGGAATAGAAATCACCACGCTAGTAGGCAATAACATACCAAAAGATTTTTTGGGTTTCTTTTTGCGCGGCGGTGCGATTATTCCGATGTCATGACAACTCAACATAGGCAATGCAGTAAAACTTAACGGACCGCCGTCAGCGAGTACTGTAGTACTGCCCATCAAAATTTCATCTTCATTCATGGGCGGTTTTGCAAAAGGGCCGCCCATGGGGAAATGCGGAATAGGCCGACCTGCACTGCCTGCGGTTGAACGTGGGAGACCACCGACTTTTACCGTCGCGCCAAGAATGGGAAGATAATCAACCACATCAAAAATTAATGAGATATGCGGATGCGGAATCGGTACCGGGCCTGCGGGCGGAATGATAAGAATGTGGATGTCGATTCCCAAAACAGGATCGAAGTGTTTGCTGATTAACATACCTGCCTATCACTAATAACGCTAAATGTTCGATCGTCTGGAATTGCGGAAATAATTATCGTTGTTTTTACTAGGCCGAACTATGTTAAAGATCGCAATTTTCGTTATGAGGCTAGTGCCCAATTGTTAACCATTATTTGCAATCGGTCCTTTACTCATGAGAGCTACCTTTTGCAATCAATGAATGAGTTAAAAGACAATCAATTGTTTGCCGTTGTTCAGCAATTTTCACGCTGGGCCGGCAAGGCAAAGTTTTCTCTAATTACCTCAAAATCAACTTCAAATGCATTCGTTGAAAGCGTTAATAGGAAATTCCGCAATGAATGTTTGAATCTGCATTGCTTCAGAACAATCGAAGATACGCGATATGAAATTGATTTGTGGCAACGCCATTACAATCACGAAAGACCACACAGTTCACTAAACTATTTACCGCCAATAGATTTTGCTCTTCAGGCGGCTTAACATGAAAATCTTATTCTTGAAGTGGTGCTCAGCTTGAGGAAATGTCAGCATAACTATCACAATTGTCACAGTCGAATTCGATTTGTCACACCGGCACAACGTCATCGCGGCGAAGACAAAAGATTTTAAAGAAACGCCATGATATCTATGAGCAGCCAGATAAAAGCGACCAGAGCGATAGGCGAGGAATACTCGAAATTGGGAACCTGTGGGCGTAGTTAGCTTGAATCCGGAACCCAAAGATATACAGCTAACGAAAGCGGCATAAAATTTAATAGCTTACGCAAAAACTATCTTGAAAAACGCCGGGACTCACAACGGGTTTATGCATTGTAATTTTTTTGATTTGGGAAAAACTAGCCTTTTCCGAAGGCTAGTTTTAAATAATTATACTCACATATCTTCAGATCTATATATGTAATCCAAGTTTTTCAAGTTCTTCTAATGAGAAATCCTTTTTCAATCTTGCAGTTAGCGGTTTGTCATGGCCGGCTAAAAGCAATTCGTCCATCCAATTTTTATTGTGAAATGCATCCCAAGGATATAAACCGTAATACATATCAAATATAAAACGCCAAGGGCGCTGCCTTCCATCAAACCATTGATAGGCACCCTTTAGACGTGAAGAAACATCAACATTCTCATACTCTACTCCTGCTGCTCCTATAAGATTGACTTCACCATCTTCAATAGGTGTGCTAGATGGAGTTACTATTGCAAATGGCAACTTTAAATTTTCAAATTTAGTTTTTTTTAAGAGTTCATCGACCGTCTCAGCTTTAATTGGAAAAAAAGCCAATGCTACCGCATAGGTTTTTTTATCAATTTTATTAGCAAATGCAACTTGAGCTAATCCAAGTGAACCATCTAGCATTGGTACCGACAAAAGTTGTCCTGTAGCAGGTTCAATTTTTTTCTTCTTCTCTATCATTTTGGTATACATCCTCCAGCGGCGCTGTATCGCGCTTCTACCATTTGAAATCTTTTATTTTCTAACTGACCTGGTCCGCTACCCGCTCTGATCCAATCCTCCTCTAGTACATCTAATGCTGATCCTGGAGGAATATTTGACCCAATTATCAGGAAATCATATCCAGGATGTAACGGGTTCTTCTTTTTGGCTCGACGATTATGAGCCCTTTGCCTATCTTTGAAGTGTGACGGGGATTTTGCTTGACCAACATATTCTCGACCGGTGAGAGGATCCGTTCTCAAATAAATTATTCCGGTTAACCCTAAAGGATCAAAGGCTATCAAAGGATTTATTACATATCCATATAGTTGATCTCCTCCATCCAATCCAATTGGATCTTGACTAGTATAGCGGCCTGCTTCCGGATCATAGTAGCGGAAGCGGTTGTAATACAGGCCTGTCTCAGTATCTTCGTATTGACCGGGGTATCGGAACGGGCAGAAGCCTCTATCGCCGTGGAGGTTTCGAAGTTCGCCCCAGACGCTGATATCCGCTGACCAGACCTGCTCGCCGTCTTTGTCAAAAACGGTATTCGGGGTGCCTAGGTAGTCAGTGATAATCGAGTAGTGCTCATCGCCCACGAGCTTCGCGATAGGCGTGAAGCTGTCGGGCTCGAAGAGCCAGGTTATCGGTTGTTCCTGGGTGCCTTCGTTAAAGCGAGGCTTGCCGCTCGGTGGGCCTTGGTGTTCAAGTACTGTGCTTAATGCGTCTCTGCTTGCAATGGAGGCAGTATCGGCATTGGCGTCTTGCTGACGAGCGTTAGCCGCATTGATTGTTTGCATAGCCGGTTGTTCGTATTCCACCCATTCATGCAGCGGGTTATTGCCATCCCAAACCCAGTGTGTAGTTTTGTTGCCTACAAATTTTTGGATGCGTCGGCCTAAGGCATCGTACTCAAAGCGGATCTCTTGTCCATCGGGGCGAATGACTTTAGCCATATGGCCTGCGCCATTCCAGTGGTAGTGCCATATTTTGTTGTTGGGTTCGATTTTACGAACCAAGTTGCCTTCGGCATCGTATTCGTAGCGGGTCGTGCCTTTGCTCGAATGGATCGCCAGCAGCTGTCCTGCAGGGCCGTATTCGCGCTCGTTCTTTTGCATGGTTTTGAAGAGGTTGCCCACGGCATCGGGCATCCGCAGTTCGAAGCTATTGTCACTGTAGCGTGCCGACACAAGATTGCCTAAGGCGTCGTCTTGGAACACCGTTTCGCGGTTCATCGAATCGATGAGTTTTAACAGGCGATCGTTTAAGCCCCAGATATAGGTACGACTACTCTGGGTTTTATTGCCATTAAAGATTTCATGCTTGGTAGGACGACCTAATTTGTCGCGGCTCCAACGGCTGCGAATCCCGCCCGGTAGATTTCGTTCAATCTCTAACCCTTGTTGATCTCGCTGGAAGAGCGCTTGGAAGGGGTTTTGGTGCTCAGGGTTGCTGCTGGCTTCAATCTTTAATACATCACCTTGTTTGTTGCGGGTGATGCGTTGATTAAGCCCTAGTGATGATGTGATGCGAGTGCGTAAACCGGTTTTGTCATATTCAGACGCAACCCAGTGTTCGCCTTGGAACTCTTTGAGAATCTGCCCGAGGGGATCCAATTCCCAGCGTAAGCTTGTAGATTCATTACGCGCTTCAAGTAGCTCGTCATCTTCGCGGTATTTAAAGGCTTTAAACGTGCCATCGCTGTGATGCACTTGGGTTAAGCGATCCACCTTGTCGTAGTCAAAGGTGGTAAAACGATTGTCGGGGCGATTAATACGGGTAGTGCGACCCGCAGGGTCTTTGATAAATTCGCGGATTAACCCATCAAAGCCTGATTCGCGAATCAGCTCGTCATTCGCATCCCAATCAAACTCATACACACGGCCATGCTCGTTGGTGATGGCGGTGAGCTGTTCTTCTTTGTCGTAATGGAATTTAATGGTGGTGCCCGCTTGGGTGCGCGACACTATCCGCCCCATGCCGACGTACTGCATCTGGACGTCGTACTGCTGATCTTTGGCATGGGTGATATTGTCGCCCGCGTCGTAGCGGAACAAACGGCGGTTGCCATCGGGCTCATCAACTCCGACCACGCGATTGAGTTTGTCGTAGTAGAAGCGTTTGAGGTTACCGCGACTGTCTTTAATGGTTAAGAGATTGCCTTGCGCATCGTGCTGCTGCGAGACCTGTGGGCTTTTGCCATCGGCGATGGTGATGATATTGGCGTTTTGATCATAGCCTAAATTCACTTCTACGCCGTTGCTGTCGGTAATGCTACGCAGTAAGCCGCCTTCGTGCAGGTAGGTAATCTGATGATTGAGGGGGTCAATCTTGCCGATTAATTCCCCATAGCCGTTGTAGCGATAGCGCCAGCTATTGCCCCCTAAATCCACAGCTTCAACTAACTGGTCTTTCTCATCAAAAACGAAGTTAATGCTTGAGCCGTCGGGGCGTGCGACTAGAGTTTGGTTGCCGCGTTCGTCATAGGCGTAGAGCGTTGCATTACCGAGCGGATTCACTTCGCGCACAATCTGCGCGTGCTCGTTGTACTCCATCAGGCTCGCATGATTTAACGGGTCCACAATCCGATGCGGCAATACGCCGTTGTGGTAATAAGTAGTTACATTCCCGCGCGAATCTTTTACCCAGGTAATGTCGTTGTCTGTGTCGTAACGAATATCCCGATAATAAATCCCACCGTCACCCCAGGTTCTTACACAGCGAGCATTGTGATCCAATACATCGTATTGGAAATAAAAGCTCAAACCGCTTCTGAACGTTTCTTTGATTAATAATTTATGATCGTAGTGATATTGCAAAGGTTGTTGAAGAGCATCATCAACACGAACCAACATACCATCTCGGTAGTGATGCTCTACCGCGCAGAATAATTTGGGATTGGTGTGATCGCGGGTAACGTTGGATTCAGGTTCTGGTAAATAAATCTTATGGATGCGATTGTTATCGGTGTAACTGAAACGAATTAAGCGACCACCGCTATCGATAATTTGCGTGAGCTGCGCTTTATCGTTATAAAAAAATTCGATCTTTGCACCGCTGGTGGTTTGCGACAGGGACGTAATTAGTTGATTATCTGTCTGCCCTTCAAAAGGCGTGAAGCGATAGCGTTTTCTATCGCTGGTATCCATCGCATAACCTTGTTCATCGCGGAACAAAGTTAATCGTTCCTGACGATCAAAACTGGTTTCGTTCACTGCCAATGCGGGAAAGGCAACAGATCTTCCATCTGCTAGACGCACAGCAACTGCATTATCCATTTCGCAGAGTTTTACGTCGTAGCTATGATGCCAACCGTGACCTAATGGCCCATCATAAACAGAGGTGCTGTACCAGGTTCGCTCCCATACCAAAGGCAATGGACCCGGTAGAGAAAAATCAATATGGTCGGTAAACATTTTGCCGGAAGCAACATCCACCGGGTGACCGGTGACGGTACAAATTCCTTTGTGAACTTTGTTTTGCACATTGGGCGGAACACCCAATTTATTCATCGCTGCCTTGGCGCGATCATGAATAGCATCAGAAATATTTTTGATGCGATCGCTTTTCTTTTGCAGTTGACGAAGTTTTTTAAACGCAGCACCTAATGAGGCGAACCCACCCAGCATGATTAAACCCATCATATCGACAGTGGGCGCACCACCCACCATCACAGGCCTGCCTAATGGAATAGAAATAACAACGCTGGTTGGCAAGACCATACCAAACGATTTTTTTGGTTTCTTTTTTCGTGGCGGCGCAATAATTCCAATATCGTGACAACTTAAGGTGGGCAATGCCGTAAAACTTAATGGGCCACCATCCGCAAGAACCGTGGTACTGCCCATTAAAATTTCATCTTCATTCATGGGCGGTTTTGCGAAAGGTCCACCCATTGGAAAATGCGGAATTGGTCGGCCTGCACTGCCTGCGGTTGAACGCGGCAAGCCACCAACTTTTACCGTCGCGCCAAGAATCGGAAGATAATCGACCACATCAAAAATTAACGAAATATGCGGATGAGGGATGGGTACCGGGCCTGCGGGAGGGATGATTAATATGTGAATGTCGATTCCCAAAACCGGATCGAAATGTTTACTGATTAGCATGACAGCTCCTCAGCACGCTGCAACCAACCCTCACCCAGTAGTTTATCGAAGCGTTGTTTAATGTGCTGATTAACTTCTCCGCTCGGACTAAGGCGCAAAAGAGCTTGCCCTAGAAAAGGAAGTGTCGAATTTTCTCGTGCCTGCTCATCCATTTTATCACCAGCATCAAGCGCTTTCATGCCGTGTTCCCAAGCAATCTTTGGAGCTTTAGCACGTTCCATACAAAAGCTGGCCATGCGCCAACCTTCGAGCGTCATTAATAAATCCTGTTGCAAATCCGCCAATTGCGCACCTTTTCCATAGGCAATTGCTGCTTCGTCAAATTTTCCTGCACTAAACAGGCAAGTACCTTCGCAAATCATCGCTTGTAATTGCAATTTATTGCAGCCTGGAACATTTTTTTGTTCGCCTTGGGCAGCAATAAGTTGTGCTGAGCGGTAATCTTTTAATGCGCCATCATAATCTTGTAAACCCAAATAGCCCGCCGCGCGGGTTAATAGCGTAACGACCCACATATCAAACCATTGGTGATATTCAGCAATCAAAATGGCCGCAGCAGAAAGCTTTTCGATTCCTGCTTTATCTTGCTTTCCCACCGCCTTTTGCAAATCTACGGTGTATTGGCGAAACTTTGCATTGGGTGAACCATCATTCACCTCATCTAAAATTGCCTGAATAGTCGCATTCATATCGACAGGTGCATTTGCGCTGTAGATATGGCCAGGATTTTCCTGCGACAGAGTTGCAAGATCGGAATTTTTATCAGTGTCAAAAAATACGAGTTTTAAATTTTCTGGCCAATTGTAACGCGAATGGATTTCACAGCACTTAGACCACCACTGCGTATATTTTGCGCTATTTTTAATTCTGGATGGAGTAATAACCAATACAATGTTATGAACATAATCACCAAAAGCATCCAATGCAAACTTACAACTGCGAAAAATGCAATTAAAGCCGTTTGTGCAATCATCAAGAGGCGGCGACTTCCATCGATGAATGGTAGTAGCGGGAGTTTTTCCTTCAGCTTCTTCAATACCTGCGTCAGAAATACCTGCCGCAATCATTTCATTCATTTCTTCAGCAAGCGATCGACCGAACGCGTCGCCCTCTTCAAACTCGCTATGTAAATGAATAAAAAGTTCAGGGTTCTTTTCATCAAGCTGTTCTTTAACTTTGATAAAGCCTAAACCCAATTGAATATCGTCAGTGGAAAAATACCAACGGAACAGGGGTAATTTACTGCTTGCAAACTCTTCCCACTGCTCTTCCAGTTTTGCCATATCTTGTTGAACCGGATTCGCCTTACTCATAATATCTTCGCTTTTATAAAAGGCTGCTTTAGTTCAGGTTTATTATTGCTGCTTTTAAACTCACGCTCGCCGCGTCAATTTTTTTGGAGCTGCCTCCCTTCGTTAATGTAATTCCTGAGCCGTCTATCGTAATCACGGCGTCACCCACTTTAAGGTTGATGCTAGATCCCGCCTCAAGAGTTATGTCTGCAGCTGAAGTCCTCGAAGCACCCGATATAATAACGTCTCGTGCATTTGCACTGATATTCTGGACCCCCGTAACATTTACAGTGTGATTGCCACTGATAATTGTGTCTTGATTTGCACCGACAGAAATCTTTTGGTTAGCAGATATGCTCGATTCCTGATTGGCACCGACCGTAATTGTCTGGTTGCTTGTGACGTTGCGCGTCTCATTCGAACTGATTGTCTTAGCTGAGTTGCCGGTAATATTCTCCGTTAAATTTCCTGTCACACTTCCACTACGATTTCCTTGCACGGACCAATCGTGATTACCCTGAACCGATGAAGTGGAATTTCCGATAATGCTGGAGGTGTTATTACCTTTTACGGTTGATGACGAATTGCCATCCACATTATATGAAGCATCAGCCGTGACTGAAGAAGTGAGATTATTTCCAACAGTAGCGTTGTAATCTTTTTTAGCATGAACTTTTATTTGTTCACCACCTTCACTATCGTCTACCGAAAATTCACTAAAACTCTCCGCACCACCTTTGGCGGAACGCGACCGCATACCCGAGTAATGTTTTCCTTCAGGCAAAGTGACAGGCGGCATATTTTTACTGTTATAAACACTTCCAATTACTAATGGCTGATCTGGATCGCCGTTAACAAACGTAACAACAACCTCTTGGCCCACTCGAGGAATATTTAGCGTTCCCCACTTTGGTCCGGCCCATGCGGTGGCCACACGAACCCAACATGAACTGGTCTCATTTTTTTGACCATATCTGTCCCAGTAAAATTGCAATTTAATGCGGCCGTATTTGTCTGTATAAATTTCATCGCCAGGCTTGCCTACAACCAGTGCGGTTTGCACACCATCAATTCTTGGCTTAGTGGTTTTCAGTGGCGGACGATAGGTAACTTCTTCTGGAATACAGATAAAAGTATTTTTATAGCTAGACTCAACAACAACGCCACTCTCCTGCTTTTTCTCATCATCGACATAACTGCCTTCAAATGCTTCGTGACGAATTTCTGAAATCACAAAATTCTTTTTGTCATCAGATACAGCTTCATCAGAACGCAATTTAAATTTTTTGCCAACTTCAACCTGGTGGAAATTTCCTCCTGCACTCACAACCTGATAGCCAGCTTCTTCCTGCTGCATACGAATGCGAGTGAGCGTTTGACCGCGTTGATTTTCACTGTAGTTTCCTGGGAACTCGAAGCGCTCCAACGCACTGTTGTTACTTAATTTAATAGAAGTGGGAGTTTCCGTAAGTAGCGATAAATTAGCATTTTCGAAGTTATAATCAGTTTGTGCAAATGCACCCGAACAATATTGGAAACGGTGCTGCCATCTATCTAAAAAATGTTTAGCGCGACTATCCGAGCTATGCTCTATAGTTTTTTCGTCGAGGAATGTAAATATTGCGGCGTTATCTGAAATATGAAGAATGTGTTTATTAGGCTTGTGCTCAAAGAAATAAAATAACCCCTCTTGTTCCAGCAAACGGCTAATAAAATGAAAGTCTGACTCTTGATATTGCACACAATATTCAAAGGGCTGATGAGTATCGATCAATGAGAATTTAAAATCATTGAAGCCCAGCTCAGTAAAAACAGATTCAATAATTTTTTGGATATTTTGATTTTGAAAAACGCGACAATTCGTGCGTTTATCCAAAAACCATAACCATGGAACCAATTCAGCGGTATAGCCATAGAGCCCACGCTTTTCCAATCCCGTGTAGGCAAAGCTTTTGACAAAACCATTAAGTGAACGTGGCTGAGGCCCGTTGGCACCTATGAAGGTAGCAATATGACTACCGATAACATCTTCAGCACGAATATTGGAATCGTAGGAGAGCAGATCTACATCGATAGTAAAAAGCTGTGAAAAAGACTCGGTCGCTTTGAGTCGTCGTAAGAAAAAGACATCCTTCCCTAGAGCGGAGTCCACTCGCATGAACCGATTATCCTGAGTGAATTTCATATCAGTGCTGAAAAGGCTGCTCACAAAAATCTCCTGACTATTAAACAATCATCTGATTGACAAAGTCGATCTTGGTAGGTGTGTGTGTAAGAGCTATTCTAACGGCTCTACTGGACATGATGAACGAGAATACAATGAACAAGAAGCGAACTGTGATCTATTAGGCGTATTATGGTTTGGCGAATTTTTGAAACAATACTATAAAGCGCCACACCGCCGAATAATGGCGCTAAAAATCGCACAATTACGCACGACCGCGGTGATATAGTCAAGGTACCCTATATCTGAACTTAGGTGGAGCGTGAATAGCCTGCGTTATGAAATCCTTGAGCGCTACTAATGCTTGATAAAATGATCGCGTCAATTAAATCAAATAAATTTTTACTGGTAGTCTCGATAATTGTGGCGGTAATCGTCGGCTATATTGTTGTGCGCATACTGGGAATATTTTTTACTTTTATATTTACTGCATTTTTCGTCAGTATGTATAAGGCAAAAGACAGAAGAAAGCATATTCTTGCATTAGAAATAATAAGCACAATTATAGTAATCGGCGGAGTTCTATTGTTTCTCCTTTTTGCAAATCATGAGTGGCCCTTGCATTGAAAACCTGCCGCCAAAATCAGTTATTAGCTAAATCGAATGTTTCTTGCCGCGCAAAGTAAACCGCTCCGAATTCTGGTGGATTAAACGCAGGTGACAACTTCGCAATTACATCTGGTTTTAACCAAGGTGTGAGATATTCCGAGAGACCTCCAATAATGGACATGCGACTCGGTTGTGTTTCCCAGAGCTGTTCTGCAACCGCATCTATATACGCAGCCCCTTCACGCAGAATGTTCGTGGCCACTTCGTCATTTTCTTTCACGGCTTCAAAGATAAAACGGGCTAATTGCGCATAGTCGCTGGATTTGGCTGCACTCATTTTTTCTACAATCACTATCCCTTCTGCCTGTAAATAATTGCAGATTAATTTACTTAGCATGGTTGTAGGGCCGAGATAATCGTGAGCCAACAACACAGCTTTGATTGCCTCTAGCCCTAGCCACGCGCCACTGCCTTTGTCCCCCAATAAAAACCCATGGCCGCCAATCATGGTTTCTTTACCGTTGACGAAGGAATATCCGCAGGAACCAGTGCCACAGACAATGACAGCGCCTTTGTTTTGATTGTGCGCGCCTATGCAGGCGATATGTAAATCGGTGGTGAGATAAAGTTTTTTAAACGGATGCTGCCACGCATTCATGGATTCAAAAACGGCGGGCACATTTACACCAGCCAAGCCTGCACCTACGATAAAATT
>Ga0247738_10000081_pt1 | contig 57603 bp, 49 predicted proteins | sample UWRJL013104B2_FD_180936 | JGI IMG/M metagenome (GOLD analysis project Ga0247738, IMG submission 180936) | Plant litter microbial communities from Arlington Agricultural Research Station in Wisconsin, United States - UWRJ-L013-104B-2 | ecosystem: Environmental > Terrestrial > Plant litter >...
CATGGATGGCAATTTTTTTACATCCTCCAGCGCCGCGCCGAGAGAATGCCCACCAAGGTCGGCTGAAATACTGATTTGCTGCTTTCGATCGATGCGTAAAATTTGTGAAGGCGCACTTCGCAATTCAATATTCGCAACACTTTTAAGCGGAACAAGACCGTCTTTAGAGTGAATGCGAAGATTTGCAAGTGTATCCGGGTCTGAACGCAATTCTGGTGGCAGCATGACCCTAATACCTAATTGGCGTTGGTCGAGATTAAGCTTCGGCAAAACCTGGTCGTAATCACCCGCTAATGCGATGCGCAAGGTTTCACCGATAGTTTTTGTCGATATACCTCGCTCACTCGCTTGAATATTATCAGGGGTTATCTGTATTTCTTGTTGCTCCAAACTCGCGGTAGATGTAACACCACTTAAGTAACCAAGGCTGCGAATATCTTTTTCAATTGCACGTGCGCTGCTGGCCAATGCAAGTGAATCATCACCCGTCAGTAAAATTTGAAATTTTTCTCCGGGTCCACCAGCACCCGCCGAATATTTAATACCTGCGATGGATTGAAGTTTTTCACGAATTTTTTGTTCAATTTCTATTTGTGTTGGTCGTGACTCTGAAAATACAACCATCAGTGTAGCCCTGCGAACTTCGCCCATGGCCATTCCGCCACCATCACCCGGTGTGGCTGTACCTACGGTCGTAAATATTTGCGCCACACCCGCGATATTTTTAATGGCTTCGCGCACTTCTTCTGTTTTTTGCTGGGTTGTTAAGAGATTGCTTCCCGGCGGAGTTTCTATATTTACAAAGGTCATACTTTCGTTGGACGCAGGAATAAAACCCGAAGGCAGAAACGCAACCAGACTTACAGAAACAATAAAAAATAAGGTGCCCGCCGCGAGCGTTGTTTTGCGGTGTAGCAGACACCAGCTTGCCGTTTTTAAATAAAAAGGCAAAAACTTTCCTTCTTTTTCTTCATGCGCGACGGGTTTTAATAAAAACACGGCCGTCATGGGTGTGATAATCCGCGCTACTAATAATGAAATAAGCACGGCGATCACGAGCGTCCAGCCAAATTGTTTAAAGACTAACCCCGGAATTCCACCCATCATCGCCGTGGGTAAAAATACGACAACCAGCGTTGCGGTGGTTGCAATAACCGCGAGTGCAATCTCATTGACCGCATCAATGGTGGCCTGCTTAACGCTTTTGCCCATGCGCTGGTGTCGCGCGATATTTTCGACTTCCACTATTGCGTCGTCCACCAAAACCCCAACTACAACCGCCATGGCGAGTAAGGTAATTGTATTAATAGAAAAGTTTGCCCACGACATAAATGCGAAGGTGGGAATAATCGACAGGGGTAGGGCGATCGCGCCGATTAATGTTGCACGCCAATCGCGTAAAAAGAAAAAAATCACAAGTACTGCGAGAATTGCGCCTTCATACAACATATTCATAGAACCCTCGTACTGCTCAAGGATTCGAGGCACGCTGGAGCGAATCAGATGAACAGTTACGTTTGGATTCTGCTTCGTAATTTCTTTCAGTGTCACATCAATATCAGTTGCCAATCGCGTTTCATCAAACCCTTTGGAGCGCAACACCTTAAAACCGATTGCCGGTTTTCCATCAAGAAGCGCAGATTGGGTTCGCTCTGCGTGTGTATCAATAACATTTGCGACTTGCTCCAAACGAAGTGTTTCGCCATTCGCCAGCGAAATAGGTAAGCGTTTTAGTTCCTCGACGGTTTTCATCGTATTAATGGTGCGCACACCTTGTTCAGCACCTCCGAATTGACCGCGCCCACCGGAATTTTCCTGTTGAATTTCTTTAATAGTTTGGGAAATATCTGTCGCAGTTACGCCAAGCGCATTGAGTTTTAGCGGGTCTACCTGAACTTGTATTTCACGATTAACGCCACCGAGTCGGGTAAATTGCCCGACTCCGCGTACTGACATAATTTTTTTTCCGATTGTATTGTCCACGTACCAGGACAGTTCTTCTTCCGACATGGTGGACGCCGAAACCGCATAGGTGACCGTCGGATTATCCGCACCCAATTCTACTTTGGCGACTTGCGGCTCCAGCAAATCAGGAGGGAGGTCGCTGCGAATACTGTCCAACGCGTCTTTTACATCAGCAACTGCGTCTGACAATTTTTTTTCCAACGCAAACTCAACCACAATGGAAACATTGCCGCGCGAAATAGTAGTGTGGGTGTGGCGAAGCAATTGTAAATTCGCAAGCGCATCTTCAGCTTTGCGCGCAACCTCCGTTTCAAGCTGTTCGGGCGCGGCCCCTGGCTGGCTCAATGATACGTTCACCATTGGCAAATCCATGTCGGGGAAATCTTGAACGTTGAGTTTGTGAAAACCCCATAAGCCCGCAAAGGTCAAAAGAATAAAAATTAAAATAGCGGCGCTGGGATTACGTAGGGACCAGGTTGCAAAATTCATTATTTAGCTCCTGGCGCAGAAGCCGTTTTAACAGAGACTTTGTCGCCATCGTTTAAAAAGCCTGCGCCTTCAAGGACTACGGTATCTCCTGCACTAATTCCTGATAGTATTTCGATATCGTTTTGCTGGCGGCGCCCGATATTTACCAAGACTTGTTCCGCTACATTATTTTTTATGCGGAATACCCACGTCTTACCGTCCTTAATTACCAGGCTAGCGGAAGGGACGGTAAGGGCGGGCGCGTTGCCGATTAAAATTTTTCCATCAGCGTAAGTGTTTACTGCGATATCTGGCTCTCCGTCCAGAACGACACGAACTTTAGCGAGTCGCGAATTGCTTGTAAGTTGTGGTGAAATACTACGAACTTTTCCGGGAACTGTTTTGCTTGACGTCTGACCATTAGCCACATTTATTTGAGCGTTCATAGCAGGTTTTACGCGAGCGAGATCTGCTGCATCAATTTGGACAACCCACTCCAATTTATGCTTCCGTAATAAACGAAACATCGATTCTCCTGCTGCTGGTACCTTTCCTAACTCAATTGTGCGTTCAAGAATTTTTCCATCGTCTGGTGCGGTTACCGTTGCATCGGCCAATCTGACTTCTGCCAGAGCTAGAGCCGCTGCGGCTTGATCACGAGTTGCCGCTGCAGTGGAAGCCTGTGTTCTAACTTGATCAAACTCCTGTTCGCTCAAGGTTTGTTTTAATTTAAGTTGGTCGAAACGCTTCAAGTTTGTATTGGCTAACTGAAAATTTGAATCTGCAAAAGCGAGATTGGCTTTGGCTTGTGCCAATTCAGCTTTTAAAAGGCGATCATCAAAGCGCGTAAGCACTTGACCTTTGCGAACACTGTCACCTTCAACAACCTTAACTTCCGTTGCGCTAATGCCGTTTGTTTTGGCGCTGATGATTGCGACTTCCCACGGAAGAACTTCACCTTGTGCGGGAATTGATATTGGCCAATCAGACTGCTTAGCGATTATTGTAGTAACTTGTGTATGCGAAGCAGCACTCTCGTCAGCAAGAGCAAATAGTGGCGAAGCCATGAACAATAATCCGAATATGAAAATCAATTCCACGACGAATCGTTTGAGTTGATATCGGTCGTTAAAGTTGCGATGAATGAAAGCCATAAAAAATCCTGTTCTGTTATAGAGGTTTCAAATTATTAATGAGATTTTGAAATGCAATGTCGATGATATGCTTTGTTCTTTGTTCGGAGGCCGGGGTGTTTTGCTGTAAATTAATAAGCGCTGCACCCACTACAGTCGCTCGCGTTGCATGAAGAATGTCTTCCTCAGCGTGCCAGCCAAGTTGCTTTAACAAGTCACCAAGTTTTTGACGCGTATCCAAATCGCTTTGGATGAACCAACTAGAGAGTGACGGATGTTCATCCGCCGCAACTGTGAGCGCTAACATAAGGCGTGGAAAGGTCTTGGTGAGCGCAAAATGAATCATGGTATTTTTTAGCGACTCCAGTGTTAGCGGGCCATTATCAATATCTTCTCTGAAGGCTCCCATTCTAGATTTGCTTTCATCCACGACCGCCATGAGCAGATCACTCCGAGTGGGAAAGTGATAGGTCAGCAATCCCTGTCTTATCCCAGCTGCTTCTGCCACTCGCGTTTGGGTGAGCGCAGGAAATCCCTCCTGTAATAAAACCTCCAGGGCAGCGTTCAGGATTTTTTCTTTTGTCTTCACTCGTGTAGGTCTCATTCGTAGCATTCGGTTGGGTTTAGGTAAAACTACCAATTTTAGGTAAAAATACCAATGCTTATTTTGTAAAAATACTAATCAGTGACAAATGCCATGTCAGCTAATGAAAGAAACAGGTTTTTTGCGGTAAGCGCCGGACTGGACCCTCGGTTAAAAACGCTCACAGTAATGAAGACGATTGAGCGTGGACAATATTGTAGGAGGGCATAAAAATTATGACCCCTTACAGCATTGGAAATAAGGTGGAAGGAAAATGGAGCGATGTGGTTCGGCAAACAAGGAAAGCGCGCCCTGAAACCGACGCGCCCTAAAATTTTATAGATGACCGTCCATTGCCATTTTTACAAAATGAGTATCAAAGCGGAGTTTAATGTTTTTACTATTTCCCTGGGTGGAGCCATCTGGAAGCAATACGCCTATATCATCGGTATTTTTAACATCGATATTTTTTGAAAAACTGCGTACCAATTCCATGGTTTTGGGAAGCTGGCTATTAGTAGAAAACTTGTAGGAGCTTGCGGGCGTATAAAACATTTCAGTATCACGTAATTGTGTATCGTAATCGGCAAGGGTTGTTCCAGCACTGGTCGCCATAAAGGTTCTCGCCGCCTTACCCTCCGCATTATTTTGCGACATGAGATGTAGCGTCTCAAACCAGGCGCCTACGAGTGCTTTGCCTAAATCAGGATTTGCTTTCAACACGTCAGTATTTACGACCATCATGTCAATAATTTCACCGGGAATTTGTTTCGAGCTAAATACCTTGCGAACATTAAGCTGTTGACCTACTACAAAACTTAATTGCGGGTTCCAAAGCGTTGCAGCTGTAATGCTAGGCTTTTTCAAAATCCCGACAATTTCTGCATCAGATGTATTGACTATTCTAACGTCGCGCGCTGTCATTTTATGTTTTTCCAGTGCTCTCAATAATAAGTAGTGAGATACCGAATATTCTACGAGATTAATATTGCGACCTTTGAGATCTGCAAATTCACTTGAGTTTTTTAACACAACGGCATCATTACCATTCGAGTAGTCGCCGAGGATCAATGCGGTGCTATCAAGCCCGTTTGCTGCTGGCATGCTAAAGGCGTCCATATTGGTCATAACGCAGCCGTCATATTTGCCTTTGCTGTAATCTTCTATAGAAGATACATAATCATTTATCTGTACAACTTTGATTGAAAGGCCATATTTTTTTGCCCATTTATCAACAATACCCTTATCACCTGCATATCCCCACGGCATCCAGCCTGCATAGATTGACCATGCAATTGTGAAAGACGTTTTCTTCTCAGTAGCAGCAAAACCAGAGGAGCTTGTGACCAGAACGATAAAAGCCAAAAAGAATGTGGAGACAGTAGTTTTGTATTCCTTCATGGTGAAGCAATTTTTCATAGTAAACTCGTTAGACCTCAAAAAATATGTAATAGGGGTAAGTTGTTTTTATACCTCCTGTTTCTTCTCTTCCTTTTTCCATCTCCTTTTCTATCGCTTTTTTTTTCGTAAATCACACTGCCTCAAAGCCGTTCACTCTGAAACTTTTGCGCAAAACTTTCTGTGATGCATTGCGCTAAGCGTTGCAAATTTATTCTTCTATTACTACGAGGGTTTGCCCTGCTTGAACACGCGCACCTTCTGCTTTTAAAACCTGGAGAACTTTTCCAGCACAGGGCGCTGTTATATTTATTTCCATTTTCATAGATTCCAACACCAATAATACATCGCCAGCATTTACCGATTGTCCAACCTTTACCAGTGATTGCCACACACTACCTGAAACAGAGCTATCGATCGGGATAGCACCTTTCGGAATATCTATTTCACTAGTTTCCTCAAGTATTTCCTTTTGTTCGTAGTTAAATTGTCCGTTAGCATGCCAGCGAGCTAATTCTTCATCAAAAGCTGTTTCGCGCGCTTGAGAAAATTCTGCGATAGCTGCTGAATTTTCTGCTATAAATTTTTCGTAGTCATTCAAACTAAATTGACTTTCTTCGATTTTTATAGGGTAGCGACCCAAGGGAAAGTTACGACGTATTTCCGCTAAGTCTGCACTGGACACCTCATAAAATCGGATCTGGTCAAAGAAGTTCAGCAGCCAAGGTTGTTTGAATTCTGGCGTTTGGCGATAGCGATTCCACATTTGTAAGGTGCGACCAACAAATTGGTAGCCACCGGGGCCTTCCATTCCATATACGCACAAATAAGAACCGCCGATGCCCACGGAATTTTCCGCGGTCCAGGTGCGCGCCGGATTGTATTTAGTGGTAACCAAGCGATGGCGAGGATCAACTGGTGTTGCTACAGGGGCGCCTAAATAAACATCCCCTAAACCCATCACCAGGTAAGACGCGCTGAACAAAATATTTTTTACATCCTGAATCGAACTCAAACCATTTATACGGCGAATAAATTCCAGGTTGCTCGGACACCAGGGCGCATTGTCACGTACGGACTGGATATATTTTTGAATCGCTTGCTGACAAGCTTCATCATCCCAACTTAAAGGAAGGTGCACTATTCGCGATGGAACACTTAGTTGGGCAAGCTCTGTAATTAATTCTGTTTCGCCGTGATGTAGATGTGCAATCAATTCGCTTAAGGATATTTGCTGGCTATTGTAATGTATTTGTAGCGAGCGTATGCCGGGTGTCAATTCGTAAATACCGACAACCGGATTTTTTTGGAGCCACTGCATGAGTGCGTGTGCGCGAAAACGTAATTTGATGTCTAACTCAAGCGCCCCATATTCCACTAGTAAAAAATGATCGCCTGCAGCACGGTAAACGATATCTTCACCGTAAATATCTTTGGAAAGTTGAGACACTATAGGTGTGTAAATTTCTGTGGCTGTCCAAGGTGCTTCATTCGAAGTCAAATTATTTAAATTTTCAGTTTGTATTTTCTCGATAATGACGGCGTCATCAATACTAATGGGCACGAAGCGGACTTTATCGCCCGCTCGCAATTGTCCGAGCATCCATAAATCCGCGGTGATAACGGTTGCAGGGCAAACAAACCCGCCCAGCGATGGACCATCTGGGCCAAGTATAACGGGCATGTCACCCGTAAAATCCACTGTGCCAAATGCGTAAGCGTTATCGTGGATATTCGAGGGGTGCATACCAGCTTCGCCACCGGAAGTACGTGCCCAATTTGGTTTGGGGCCAATCAAACGAATGCCAGTGCGACTGGAATTATAATGAACTTCCCAATCTGTTTTAAAAAAAGTTTCTATGTCGTCGGGGGTAAAAAAATCCGGTGCGCCATGCGGGCCGTAAATGACACGCAAATTCCAACGATTAGAAATTTTTGGTTTTAACGCAGGTGGAAGAATACTTTTTTCGACAGATGAATTACTTCGGGTTGAGTTGAGTGCGAGTACATCTCCTGCGCGAAGTGCTCGACCGTTGTGACCGCCAAACTGCCCGAGCGTAAAGGTTGATTTTGCACCAAGGTAATCAGGGCATTGAATTCCGCCTGCAACACATAAATAAGTTCGCGCACCGCGGTCATGAATTCTACCAAGTTGCAATTGCTGACCCGACTTTATATTAATGACTTCGTTTATCGAAACAGCACGCCCATCCAGTTTTGCGTCAATCTCAGCGCCGGTTAATACAATATTTGTATCGCCACTGAATTTTAAAATGGGACCCTGCAAGGTAATTTCCAAACCAGCGGCTTTGATATCATTATTTAATAAACGATTACCTAATCTAAAAGAGTAATTATCGAATGGGCCAGACGGTGGTACCCCAATATGCCAGTAACCAGTACGTGCAGGATAATCCTGAATAGTGGTTTGCGTACCGCCCTGTAGGACTTCAATACGCGCTGGATTAAAATTAAATTGGTTCAAATAGCGTGTTGTCATATTGCCTTGTAAAAGAGTTTTGTCTTTTAACAGTGCACTTAAATAACCGAGGTTGGTTTCAATACCGTAAATTTGAGTTGCATCCAAGGTGCGGGATAAGGTTTGCAGTGCGTCGTTACGGTCTTCACCATGCACAATAATTTTAGCTAGCATCGGGTCGAAATAAGCGGGTACTTCAATACCGCTTTCGACCCAGGAATCTATGCGTAGATTTTTATGAGTGGTAGGAAATTCTACTTTGCTCAAGAGACCGGCACAGGGTTGGAAATCTCGCGCAGGATCTTCGGCATACACCCGAACTTGGATTGCATGGCCTCGTGCGTGCAAGGTTGAGCGGAGTGCTTTTAAATCACCTAATTCATTTGTGGCTTGGCGTAGCATCCATTCGACGAGATCTACTCCGTAAACTTCCTCGGTGACGCCATGCTCAACTTGCAAGCGAGTATTCACTTCCAAAAAATAAAATTGCTCGTCTTTGGAATCATAAATAAATTCAACAGTACCTGCGTTGCGGTAGCTGACGGAACTTAAAAGCTGTTCAGCGGTGCGCTGCATGGCATGACGCTGGGCTTCGGGTAAATTAGGCGCAGGGCATTCTTCAACTACTTTTTGATTGCGGCGCTGACTGGAACAATCACGCTCGCCAATTGCAATGGCCGTTCCCTTGCCATCCCCAAATATTTGAACTTCAATGTGGCGCGCTGCGGCAATAAATTTTTCGAGAAATACGCCGTCGTCGGCGAAATTATTTTTACCCAAACGTTTTACACTATCGAAAGCGCCGGTGAGATCAATTTCATTGTTGCAAAGCTGCATGCCAATACCACCGCCGCCCGCCGTGCTTTTGAGCATTATGGGGTAACCTATTTTTTCAGCAGCAATTTTTGCTTCATTAAGGTTTGTTAATAAATCACTACCGGGGCAAAGCGGAACTCCAGCGCTCTCTGCCAGTTCGCGCGCCTTGTGTTTTAAACCAAAGGTAATCATTTGCTCGGCGGTAGGGCCAATAAAGACAATTCCGGCAGCTTCACATTCAGCAACGAAGGTTGAGTTTTCACTTAAAAAACCGTATCCAGGATGAATCGCCTGCGCACCTGAGGCTTGGGCAAGTGTAATAATTTTTTTGCGATCCAAATAAGTTTGTGCGGCGGCGCCATCACCCAAACAAAAGGACTCGTCCGCAAGGCGAACATGTAAGCTATCCGAGTCAGACTCCGCATAAACTGCTACTGACTTAATATCCAGCTTTTTAAGTGTGCGAATAATCCGGGTAGCAATCGCGCCGCGGTTTGCAATTAATACTTTGGTAAACATATTTATTCCCGCGGGCCGTCCCGTGAGTATTCGTACGACAGTGGTCGTCCACTGAAGTTATTTGCTAACTGTTTATTTGAGTGTCGTTATTTCACATGTATGGAATGAAGATGGCGACTTAATTCCAGACCAGTACTTCAATAGGTGTTGGGTTGTAACCATTGCATGGATTATTTAATTGTGGGCAATTGGAAATCAGCATGACTATATCCATTTTGGCTTTCAGTTCGACATATTTTCCTGGCGCAGAGATTCCATCCTCAAAGGTTAATCCACCATCGCTGGTGACCGGAACATTCATAAAAAAATTTATGTTGTGCGTTATATCGCGTTTGCTAATTTTATACTCCGGGTGTTCCGCAATGGCTAACATCCAGCTGTCGCGACAAGCGTGCATGCATCGCTTTTCCAGACTGTAACGAACAGTATTACTTTCTGTGGCACAAGCACCACCTAATGTGTCGTGGCGACCACAGGTATCTGCTACTATTTCCAGCAATTCCCGGTTGGCGTTTGAAATTAATTTTGTGCCTGCTGTTAAATATAAATTTGCCTGGGTGCGAATAGTGTCCATAGCGCTGTAACGTTCGCTGGGATCTTTTGCGTTGTAAAATAAAACGTCTGCAGCTTGGTTGCCTTCCAAATCCACAATACGAAATGTTTGGCCTTGTTTAATTTCTCCCAGAAAATAATCGCCTGCTGGAACATGGTATCGAGCACTTGAATTGTCAGGTTGTAATTTGCTTTCAATCAGAGACATGTTATTTACCATCACTTGGCTGCAAGATAATAAAGTGCGTTGTTTTCAAATCCGCGTTGATTTTCCGGGCGGAAATTTTTGCAGTGGTCATCCTCAGTGACAGGATCTGCTTCGCCCAACTCAATTTTTACGGGCTTAAATGGATAGACTGTCGCTGTGTTTAAAGCGTGCGGGCATGTATGCAATACAACTAACGTGTCCATTTCGAAACGTAGCGTCACGGAGTTTCCTGCAGCCCGGTTTTTAGCGTCGAGTTTTATATTACCTGCATCGTCGGCAATAACTTTGCTAAACCAGTTAATATTGGATGCCATATCAGCGCGGCCCAGTCCATATTTCGCAAGCTCTACTAAAAAAGCGTCAGCCCCATTTTGAAACCATTGGTTACGATCTTTTTGATAGTTGCGTTTGCCAAATCGCTGTTCAATTTGCTCGGCATTGCTATTTCCACAAACAGTGTCATGCCAATTGCCTTCATTATTTGCAGAGTAATCTTCAATGATGGAAGCAAAAATTCTTCCCATATCGGAATATAAACAATTGCCACGTTGCAATTTAAATGTGTGTTGGCATTTCAATGTGTCGGGAGCGTTATAGCGTTCTAATAAATTGCGGGGGTTATAAAACAGCATACCGACATTGGCAGCGCCTTCAATATCGGTAATTTTCATAAATGTACCGCGGCGTAACTCTAGCGACCAATGACCATTACCAGGAATAGTTGTGCTATAGGAAACCTTACTCATCGTGCGATCTCTTTTGCCGTTATTTCTGTGAGTGCTTGCATTTCACGTACTCCAGTTGTTTTGCGCGTGATCGGTAAGTCATAGGTAATGCTTGCGCCAAACGCTTCCGGCGAATGCGGGTCGCGGCGTAATTTATCGAATACCCATAGCCGGGTGCCTAAATAAAATCCCTCACTTAAATCGTGAGTTACCATAAACACCGTTAGCTTGTGTTCACGCCAAAGTTTTAAAATGAGGTGGTGCATGTCTGCTCGAATTCCGGGGTCAAGTGCACCGAAAGGCTCATCTAACAATAAAATGCGGGGCTGACGGATAAGTGCTTGCGCTATGGCTAATCGTTGTTTCATTCCGCCCGACAATTCGTGAGGATACTTATTAAATGCCGGTGTCAAACCAACGGATTCCAGCAGCGCTTTTGCTTCTTCGACGACAGATTTTTTTCTGCTACCAAATAATTTTCCAAGGAGCGGCGAGTGTTCGAATTCGCGCGCGATAATGACATTTTCTAAAACGGTTAAGTGCGGGAATACAGAATATTGTTGAAACACTATGCCACGGGATTGATCTGGCTCATTGGGAATAGGTTTTCCATCAAGCAATAATTCGCCAGAACTTGGTTCTTCCATACCCAAAAGCATTTTTAAAAATGTACTTTTGCCGCAGCCGGATGTGCCAACCATGGTAATAAATTCACCCGCATTTACGCTGATGTTCAAACGTTCCAAAACGACATTGTCGCCGTATTTTTTCCACAGATTTTTGGTTTTAATCAAGGGTTGTGCTTGAATCATGACAGTCATTAATGAGCCCCCTGGTGATGCCATTTAAAAAATTGTTGACTGGTTTTTAGTAGCAACCAATCGATTATAAATGCGAGTAAGGTAATCCAAACGACGTAGGGTAGTATGACGTCCATTGACATATAACGACGTACTAAAAATATCCGGTAACCTAAACCATCGGTTGATGCTATAGCCTCTGCAGCGATTAAAAATAACCAGCCTGAGCCGAGCGTTAATCGAATTGAACTTATCAGTCGTGGTAATAATTGGGGAATATAAACGCGTAGTAAAACCTGTAAGGAGGATGCACCAAGTGTCTGTGCTTTTATAATTTGCTCTTGCGGAATTTCCAGAGTGCAGCGCTGCATGTCACGTGCTATACAGGGCGCAACACCAATTACAATTAATGCGACTTTCGCCAATTCGTCCAGCCCAAAAATAATAAAAAGAATTGGCAAGAGCGCCATGGGTGGCACCAGAGAAATAATAGTTAGCAATGGCGATACAGGCGCATAAAACGTGGGGATCGCGCCAGTAAGTAAACCAAAAGTAAAGCCTAGAACTGCGGCAATACCTATGCCGAGAAATAAGCGTTTTAAACTGCTGTAGGTGTCAACCCAAAATAAATATTCGCCAGTGCGCTTGCTGGGTTCTAAAGCGTAGCTATAAATTGTTTCGCCCATTTGAGCAAAGCTGGGCAACAATTTGTCGGTAGAGTTTTCATGCAAACGTGCGTCAGACGCGGTGATGTACACGAGTATGATTAATACAAAAGGTAAAATTCCAAGCAACCAGCGTGTAGATTTGGTAGGCGTTAAATTTATCAGCCTCTTCATACAAGATCCCGTTAGGGTAATAATATTTTTTTGTGGGTAGTGAAGGTGAGGGTGGTTTAGCCACCCTCACGGTAAAGACTCAAAGTTTGTTGTCGGCAGCTAGTTGCATATAGGTAGTATCAAAACGTAATTTCACGTTTTTACTATTGCCGTAAATTCCTTTGGGTCCTTCAACGCCAATGGTTGCAGCATCTTTTGCTTTTTCGCCGAGCAAACCGTGGTCAAAAGAAAACTCAGCCACTTTTTTCATGGTGCTCAAGAGAGCATCGCTTTTTGCAAATTCAATTGCAGAAGCAGGGGTGTAAAACATTTTGGTTGTTTTAAGTTGCGCATCGAAACCGGCAAGGTCAGTGCTAGACGCTTTTGCCATGGATGTGCGAGCTGCAATTGCTTTTGCATCTGTTCCGCTCATGGTGCTCATGATTTCGTACCAAGCGCCCACCAGAGCCTTGCCCAACGCAGGATTCTTTTTCAAGGTGGCGGTATTGACTACCAACAGGTCCATAATTTCTCCGGGGATCTGTGCGGAATCGAACACTTTGCTGGTGTGGGGCTGTGCCATAATTTCCCCAACTAAAGGGTTCCAGGTTGTTACCGCAGTTACATTTTTGGTTCCGAATACTGCAACCATGTCTGCATCCGAAGTATTGACAACCCTTACGTCTGCCTCTTTGAGTTTCACAGTTTCCAGTGCGCGTGCCAGTAGATAATGCGACACACTTAACTCAACGAGATTAACGTTCTGGCCTTTAATGTCTTTTAGTGTTTTATTATCGCCCTTTAAAATGACTGCATCATTCCCATTAGAAAAATCTCCGACGATAAGCGCTGTGCTATCTACACCTCCGGCAGCGGGAATTGTGAGTGCGTCCATATTTGTCATGGAGCAAGCATCAAATTGGCCGGCCGTGTATTGGTTAATGGATTCAACGTAGTCATTAATTTGGGTTATTTTGATTTCAATACCGTATTTTTTTGCCCACTTATCAATAATTTTTTGTTCGGCTGCGTAACCCCAAGGCATCCAGCCGACGTAGATAGACCAGCAAACCTTAAAAGGTTCAGCTGTTGCCAAGGCAGAGGTGAGTAGGAATGTTAGGGCGACTAATGTTTTGCCAAGGAAGCGTTTGGCGAGTGAAGAAGATTCTCTAACGACAACATATGACATGGTAAAACCTCCAGCGGTTTTGTGATTACAGGGCTTTTGTTTGGAATTTCACTAGAGTTATTTTTATAAGCCTCTAGTTTTAAAGCTGAGAGCACTCTGGCAGTTAAAATCTGTACAAAAAATCTGGCTGTCATATTTAGCAGGCAGATTTGCTAACAGGCTTTCAGGCCATTTCTCCCGGGCTTTTATCCCGCCGTGTAACCTCAGTGGTATATACCGCTGTGGTCGAAAGCTCTCGGACCAGTCATTGTTTTCGTTATTAATTCGTTAAAATTTAATAAAGACGGAACAATCGGAACCCTAGCTTTCTATTGTAAAACGTCGAATATTCCAAACCACTCAGAGTGCGGATCAGGTATTGCTGGTGAACGGTATGGATTTAGCAAGATGAATACCAACTTGCATTCAACCGTGTAAAACCCTCCCAGAGAAGTTATTGTTAACGAAACGTTTGTAATGGTGCTGTTCTATGGTGCGAAAGATAAAATTGAAGATCGTTATTGGTGCGGTCTGGGCGTAATAGTTGGTAAATCTTTACAATTCAAACGCCAAAATTAGAAGCCGAGCGGTGTCGGAATTATCTCTTTTGTGTTGAAATAGGTGACGCATATCTCATTTTGTGGCCGGTGTACAAGAAACTGCTAAAATTGGATAAGCATTTTTGGCGCTAAAATGGCCACAATCAGTTAATTATTTTTGAAGCTGATGGTCATTAAAAGGGATATGGACGTTCAGCGGGACGGTTAGGATTATGATAATGATGGAAAAAAAAGCAGGAAGGTTTATGCAAGATTTAGGGGCGTTTGGTAAAGACGCCGATAAGCAGATGAATCACAACCTTGCACCCATGTCGGAGCAAATTGTTATTCAACACCTTAAAAATTGCCGCGATCTCACGCGCGGCTTTGCCTATCGCGTTTTTCCAAATTTCTGGCGGCAATGGCGTAACGAGGTGCTCCAACACGCCGAACAAGCCACGTCTAATAAAGAACAAGTTGAACTGTTTGAAGTTCAAAACCTGATTGCTGCAGTGCAGCAACCTGCAGAGCAGGAGTTTTGCCAGCACTTGGGAAACGGCTTTGTAAAATTCAAAAATAAAACACTCAATACCTTAACGGGTGAAGAGCGCTTCACTGGCGACATGCTGTCATTGGTTGAACACTCCGATTTGGAGGAGACCATAGCAGTCAGTTCAATTACTCATCGTGCTGACGGTTTTTACGCGGAGCAGCTTTGGGCACTGCAACAACGTTTAGCACTATTAAATGATGGGGAAAAGTTAGATGAGAGAAGTAACCCGTGTAGTCCCGTGCAATTTTGCGAGGCTTTGAGAAAACTTCTTTCCAGTCTGGACATAGATGCAAAAACAAAAATTATCGGCTACAAAATCTTCGATCAGGAAGTAATCGGGCAACTCGAACCGCTGTACGGCGAGATTAATGATTATTTAATTCAACATCATTTATTACCTAATTTGCGATTCGTACCTTCATCATCCACTGCAAATAATTCATCCAGTTACAGATCTAACGGGGATGAGCAACTTGCGGATGATCCATTTGATACTGCCTTAGCTGATCTAACCGAACAGGTTAGTGCTGACCCTACGAATCGCAGGGCAAGTGATCGATTGTTAAGTGGTACCCTCAATCCTTCTGATGCGCAATATCAAACCAGTTTATTGAATGCAATTAAATTATTGCAAGTACATATTACTCAGCAGGGGGATGCTGCAAATCAACAAGTGGTGGCTCAACCTCCCGTATCGGCGGCGGGCTATATAGCGAATGGCGTCGCTCATCCTCAAGCCAACGTATCACCCATGAACCATCAGGTGACTTCACAGTCGTTAAGTGTATACAACAGTAACCAATTAGTGGGCGTGTTCGATAACCTGCAAACTGATATGTTGATACTCACCCAGCAAAACTTTTCCAATACCGGTGGTGGTGTGATTGAGGTAGCTCCTCAGCTGGCGCATGATGTTAGCCAAAAAATAATGCAACAAATTGCCTTTGAAAACGAAAATGGTGCCGTTGAAGCTACCGATATGCAGACTATCGATTTGGTAGGGTTGCTATTTGAATATATGTTGTCAGACGAGCACCTTCCAGATTCTGTAAAAGCCTTGTTAAGTTATTTGCATACACCATTCCTGAAAATTGCGTTTATCGATAAAGATTTTTTTGAACAGCCGGAGCACCCTGCTCGGGTTTTATTAAATAGTTTAGCGGAAGCCGGTGTGCGTTGGGTCGGTAACGACGGTAGTGATCAGTTTGAAATTTTTAATAAAATCAAAATAACCGTATTTCGTTTGCTGGAAGAATTCAAAAACGACACGCGTTTGTTTGCAGAATTATTGATTGAATTTAATTCTTACACCCACAATGTGGCTCGTCGTCAAGAGTTAATGGAACGACGTGCTCTTGAAAAGGCGCAGGGCGAAGAAAAATTACGTGAAGCAAAAGTACAGGTGAACAGCACGGTGCGCAGTCGCACGGATGGCCGTGAAATGCCATCGGCAATTCTGTTGCTTCTGCTACAACCTTGGTCGGACTATTTATCGTTTATATTATTACGCTACAGCGAAAACTCGGAAGCTTGGGCGCACGCGGTTGCTGTTATTGATGATTTGCTATGGAGTATTGAACCTAAAACATTGCAAGTGGATAAGGCACGGCAAATGGAGAAGCAACCTGCGTTAATGGCTTCACTTGAGCAAGGGTTTGAAACCATCGGCTATGAGCAGGCAAAGGGTCAGAAATTGATTGAAGCTGTAGTAGCCTTACAACGTTTGGCACTGCAAAGTAAGAAGGTGGACGCTGCACCAGCGCCCATGCGCTCCAAATTGGAAAGTATGGCTGCTGAAAAAGCAGGCCAAACAGCGGAGTTATTAACTCCTCAAACAGCAGATGAAACTAAAATTATTGAAAGTTTGAAAATGATTGAGTTCGGAACCTGGTTTGAGTTTGCCGGTGGAAAACGGTTGAAAGTTGCCTGGTATAATCAAAAAACTGATCACTATATGTTGGTGGATCAACAGGGAAGAAAAGTTTCGTTGATTGCGGGTGTGCAATTAGCACGTGAGATGATTGCAGGTGGCGCGCGCGTTATCGCCGGTAGCGCAAAACCATTCTTCGAACGTGCGTTGGAAAATATCTACCAAACACTGAACGCGCGTGCAGGTAACGTGACAACAGCACCTTCTTCCACTACCGAGTAAATCTATGAGCGATTTATCTTCACAAAATTATGATCGCGCCATGCATCGCCATGCAGTCAGTGCTGATGTTGACGTGTATGACAGCATGAGAGATATTTATTTGGGACGTTTGGTGAATATTCACGCCCAGGGTCTTATGTTAGTAGGTGATGTTCCGCTCGAAGAAGACCGGCTTTACGAGTTGGATATGCATATCCTTAATGAAAATAATGTAAAACAGGTTATACGTGTGGGCGTGGATTGTTTATGGGCCCGGGCTGCCGATGAAAATGGAAAACATTGGACTGGTTTTAATATTATTGACTTGACCCCTCATGCAGCAGAAGTGATTCTTAATCTGATTCAATCCTGGGATGCGTCTTAGCGGTTTGACTCTATAACAACGGACTTTATCAGCTTGACGATAAAATCCAGTTTTCAATTTCGTCATGATGCCAACGTTCAATTAATGCGGTACCTTCATCAACACTGTTTAAATACATATCGATAATATCAGTAGCCAATTCAAATAAACGATTGCTGTCTGCCGTTAGTTTTCCTTCCTTCAAAACATCTTGCTCCACCATATTTAATAAGAAAGTCAGTTTTATTTCATAACTTTTTAACTGGTTTAAAAGAGGACTGTCTTTTTCCAAAATGCCTTCCATACGTTTTGCCTGGTGGCGCAACTTTTCATTATTAACGCGCGTACATTGAATAACGTAGCGCAACTTGCCGGCGTAAGCAGTATCGCAATATCCTAATGCAGCGGTATAGGTGGCCAGTGCGCGTATGCGTCCAATTTGTTCGGCCACAGAGGGCATTAATCGTGTTGAAAAATGCAGTACTTCTAATTGCTTAAAGCGGTTGGGATAGACTGTCGTAGTGGCATAAACCTGCGTGGGTTCATCACCATTGGCTAAAAGTGCTGCAATAGGTTGTTCCAGTTGTTTAGCGAGTGCCGCAATAAGCGCGAGTAATTGTTCAATCAAATGACAATGCAATTCGTAATTATCGATAACGGAATCTTCCTGCCAATCATGGCTTATGGTGAGCCATGCACTTTGTAGATTTTCTTGATCGCGTTGAGGTATAAATTGGTGTCCTCTGGCTGCAAAAGCGATGAATAAATTCAAGCGCTGAACGATTTGGCGCTGCAGACGAGTAAAATCTTCGCGGAAAAGTGCATTTCCCCCCAAAAGCCCCATGCTCATACCGCGATGACGTTGTACGGCCTTGGTGATGTGAATTAGCTGTTTGAGCAAATTTAGGGCATCCAGCCGCTGATGAAATAGGTCTGTGAAGGCCTTGATGGGAGACTGTCCGATAAGAGATGGTGCATTTTGCGTACTTACTTGTCTCATAGTGGTGCCAATAGTCTTCATTTAATGTGCTAAACGAGGTCAGATCCGCCACAACCAGGGATGTACAGAGATCTCTCGTAGGTCAATATCGTTTGAGCAACACTTGTGCCAGCTAGGGAGTCTTAGTCTATGTCACTGGACTTCCCCATGCTTCAGCCAGGTCAACCGCTCTTGAAATAATGCAATAAAATAATAATGGAAAACAGACTATCGCCGCTCACTTATTTAAGAGTACACATTGTCATTAGTTAGGCTCCGGTTTTAATTTGTATTATTTTTTTATACATTGAGTTAGCCTTGTAATATTTTGCTCTGAGAATTTTTGCTATTTAATTTTATTTTTTAATAAAAAAATTACTTTTTTCAGATAACTCCATTCAGAGGTATGCATGTTAAGAATATCAATAAAGCGCAACCAACGTATTTTTAAAAAATGTAGATGTATATGTTGGTTTTTAACTGCCGCTTTGATGTTCTGCTCGGCTTCCGTTTTTGCCACGCCTGTGCCAGAAATAGTAAGCAAAAATGGTCGACATGCGCTTATGGTGGATGGCGCACCATTTTTAATCCTGGGGATTCAAGCCAACAACTCTAGTAATTATCCGAAGGCTTTAAAGCATGTGTGGCCATCCTTTAAAAAGATGCACGCGAATACCTTGGAAATTCCTGTCGCTTGGGAACAAATTGAGCCGGAGGAGGGCAAGTTTGATTTTTCTTATGTTGATGTTTTATTGCGCGAAGCACGAGAAAATGACGCGCGATTAGTGTTGTTGTGGTTTGGTACCTGGAAAAATAATGCGCCGCATTATGCTCCTGCTTGGGTAAAATTAAATAATGAACGCTTTCCACGAGTTGTTACTAAATCGGGTGATACTCTGAATTCATTGTCTCCATTAGGCAAAAATACCTTGAACTCAGATAAAAAGGCTTTTTTAGCCTTAATGAGTCATCTAAAAAAAGTTGATGAAAAAAATACAGTCATTATGGTGCAGGTACAAAATGAGCCAGGCACTTGGGGCGCCGATCGTGATTATTCTGAAATGGCTAATATAATATTTAGTGCGCCTGTTCCTGCTGATCTAGTGAAAAAAATAGGTAGTAGATCTGGTACATGGCTAGAAGTTTTTGGCAAGGATGCCGATGAATTTTTTCATGCCTATCACATCGCCGCTTTTTGCGAGGAACTTGCAGCCGCTGGAAAAAAAATTAAACCATTGCCAATGTTCACAAATGTTGCTTTGCGCGATCCGTTTAATCCTACGCACTGGGAGAAGGGCGGCGCAACCGATAATGTGTTACATATTTGGAAAGCGGCCGCCCCTCATTTGGATACCGTTGCGCCCGATATTTATAATCCAGACCATAAAATCGTTGTGAAATGGCTGGAGCAATATAGCGGAAAAAACAATCCACTATTTGTCCCTGAAATTGGTAATAGTCAAGCTTACGCTCGCTACTTCTTCGATACCTTAGGTAAAGGAGCCATTGGTTTTGCACCTTTTGGGATGGATGATACGGACTACGTAAACTATCCCTTAGGCGCAGATAAATACGACGATGAAACTATTGAAAATTTCGCGCAGCATTATCGTGTCATAGCACCCATGATGCGCGAATGGGCAACATTAAGTTTTGAAAATAAAGTGTGGGGCGTATCTGAACCCCTGGATACTGAGGCAGTTAAAAAAATGGCTGCCAAATCTGATGCAACCGAAGAGGAAAAGGAAGTTGCCAGTAAAAAAATTGCTGAAGCTTTAACGCAAACGCTAGATGTGGGGCGGTGGAATGTAGAGGTGAGCTACGGACGCCCGACGTTTTTTACATCGCCACCTGTGGGCAATGATGTTGCCAGTGGCGGTGCGTTAATCGCGCAGCTCAGTGACAACGAATATTTAGTTACCGCTCACAAGGCACGCGTAGAATTCAAACCTTCAGCAGAAATTAAAGGCGCTAAGTACATGATTGAGCGTGTTGAGGAAGGCCATTACGACAATAGGAAATGGGTTATGGAACGAGTGTGGAATGGTGATCAAACCGATTGGGGTTTGAATTTTGCCAAGCGTCCACATGTGCTAAAAATTAAAATGGCAACTTACTAACACCTTAATTTGATCTTAAGAAGGCTTACAGTTTTTTTCTGTTAAATAATTTCAGCTTACGATTTTCAATAGTCGCTCGCTCTTACTATTCGTTTTCATTGGCGCGAGTTGGAGCCAGCTAATTCATCGACACTTCCCCTGTAACCCGAGTCCTCAACACGGTTTTTGTTGTACGTGATCTCTGCACTAATAAGCGTCACGATTCGTTTATGCCTTGGCGCAATAAATTGACTTGGAACGTGATTTATTTAGTTATAGTTTATTTGACTTTATGCTAGCATGCCCCTGCATTCCTGATTCTGAACTTAAAAGCTTGTGAACTTAACTAACAATAAAAATGAGATGTTAATTTTTAGGCTGTTATAAAAAGACAACGGTGAAGATTTAAGCGAAAGCTAATAAAAGCCGGGTTGCACGGTGTTCAGGATCTATTCAGGTAGTGATTCTTCGTTTTATATAGTGCAAAGATCCGGGTCTAGAATTTTTATAGGCCTGACTGATCATGTGCGGAAAGCAGTTTCATTTTTCATGTTTTTGATATTTCGTTTAAGTGTTAAAGACGCAAGTGTGCGTTGTTCGGAATGTTGTTAGTTTTATTGTTCAGAATTATGCGATTAATAGTTTAAAAAATATAAATACCCCTCCAACACTCAAATATAAAAAATATTATTATGAAAAACTTAGAGCTTCACAATGATTCGGTCTGTGATGAAAACGATCGCAAATACAGAGCACCTGCACTTGAAAAAGGCTTGGATATTTTAGAGCTGCTTGCTCGGAATGGTGCGCCAATGACTACGTCGCAAATGGCCGTGACCTTGGGTCGTTCGGTAAGCGAACTATTTCGCATGGTTCTGGCACTGGAGTTTCGCGGGTATATAGAATCATCTCCGGATGGACGAGACGGTTATTCGCTCACCAATAAATTATTTACCCTCGGTATCGCACAGGGCTCCGCCCGGTCTTTACTGGAAACAGCATTACCGGTTATGAAAGACATTGCCCGCGAATTTGGACAATCCTGTCATTTAGTAGTGCCGTCCGGTGATCAAATTGTGGTGGTCGGTAGGATAGAAAGCCCTATGGATTTAGGTTTTTCGGTGCGCGTTGGCTATCGCCGTCGGCTGGTAGATACCAATTCAGGATTGATGCTTTATGGCTTTGCCTCACCTGAAAGTCAGGGGCGGTGGTTGCCACAGTTACGAGTTTCATCGGATTCCGAACGCATCGAAATGTTCATTTTAAAATCCAAAGCCGCGGCTCAGCGGGGTTATGTACAATCACCCAGTGAGTTTGTAGAAGGTGTAACTGACTTGTGTGTTCCAATTTTAGGATTAAATGGAGCAACGGCGGTCATCAACGTACCCTTTATTAGTATTAAATCCCAAGCGGTGACTCATGAACAGGTCATTGAAAAACTCAGAATTGCGGCGCGCAAAATTGCGGATGCATTAAGTAACGAAGGGCGCTAAGGCGCCTTTTTCTATGTCGCTCTTTTATACGCGAATGCCACCATCAAAAAAACCAAAAGCGAATCATAATTATTTGATACCTTGTACTTTATTTTTACAATAAAAAATCAATTGGAGGAATCACTATGAAAAGTCAAAATCTCGCTTATGCGGTTCTCGTAAGTGCTTGTTGTGTTTTTACGGCCTGTCACAATACCCCTGCAACTAAGACCAGCTCCCAACCTGCAGTTCAGGTATCACCCGGACTAAACGCGCAATCAATCGTACTTTTATCGGACAAGGTGGAGGCTAATGTAAAAATTGTTGTTGAGAGTCCTGTTGCACAGCAGGAGTTCACTGGTAGCCGGGCCTACGTACCCAAAGTTGCTGGATCATCCGCACCCAACGCTGAAGTGAGTGTTGTTAAAAGCGATAAAGATGAAAAAGATGATGCCTTAACATTTTCATGGAAGGATTCCTGGAGAGCTTCATTAAACTTCGAAACAAAAAACCCAATTAATATTGCTGAATATATGGACACCGGCGTGGTGGAGTTTGATTTGAAAGTCGTTGAACTTGACAAAGGTGGATTGGCTTTTAAAAGTAAGTGCAGTGAAACATGCGCGCGTCAAATTCCTTACCTGGTACATGCGCGGGCTTTGGAGGGTAAAGGCTGGAAGCATTTTTCGTTGCCCCTAAAATGTTTCATGCGTGATGGCGATAACTTTTCCTCGGTAACCTTGCCGTTTGCACTTGAGACGGGCGGATCTGGCACTATTGCAGTTGCTAAAGTTCACATCGAAAAAACTGGCACACCCAGCCTGAGTTGTCCGGATTATAAAACCCTTTCTATAACACCTGCAGTGTTGAATGAATGGTGGTCACTCGGCTGGTGGATGCCTCGTCATTTAGAAAAATTAAAAGAAGTAAAAGCTAAAAAAAATGCGCAAGTTATTTTTATCGGAGATTCTATCACTCAGGGGTGGGAGAAAGACGGGTTTAATGTATGGAATCATAATTACGCAAAATATAATGCAATTAATTTAGGCTTCGGCGGAGATCGAACTGAAAACGTGTTGTGGCGCTTACAGCATGGCGAAGTCGATGGGCTAAACCCTAAAGTTGCGGTGCTTATGTTTGGAACTAACAACACTGGGCACCGTCAAGAGGATCCCAAGACGGTTGCGCTAGGGATAAAACGTAGTATTGACGAATTGCAGCAGCGTTTGCCGAATACAAAAATTTTGTTGCTCGCTATTTTTCCTCGTGATGAAAAACCCAACGATCAAATGCGCCAAATTAATGAAGAGATTAATGCAATTATTTCTGGTTTTGCTGATAACAAAAAGCTGTTTTTCTTGAATATCAATAAATCACTCCTTGATACAAATGGCATTTTGTCCAAAGATATAATGCCTGATTTATTACATCCTAACGAAAAAGGTTACGAAATTTGGGCGAAGGCAATGGAGCCAAGCTTGTTAAAACTGTTAAAGTGATACATTGAGTGCGAATACTTTTGTGGAGGTACTTATGAAGTCAGTATTAAGTTTGGTAGTTGCTGCAGGTTTGAGTTTCAGCGCTCATGCCTTTCAAGTCGATATGAAACCTGGCTTATGGGAGCACAAGTTTAAAATGGATGACCGTGGCCAAAGCTCTGCACAAAAAGCACAAGTTGAACAAATGGCTGGTGCTATGGAAGAAATGAAAAAGCAAATGGCCAACTTGCCACCTGAACAGCGCAAAATGATGGAAGATATGATGGCGCAACAAGGTATAAAAGTGACTGACAAAGGTGTTGAAATGCCATCGCAAGGTGTACAGATTTCAAAGGAGGGCGCTACGGTTAAAGCTTGCGTTACACAAGAAGAAATTGATCGTGGTGAGTTGCCGAAAGGCGACGAAAACTGTGAACAAAAAATTACACAAACAGCTCCCAATACATTAAAAGTTATTTACATCTGTAAAGGCGAACCGCCGAGCCGCGGTGAAGGGACAATCGTTTTTCAAAATAGCAAGTCTTACACCGGTGATGTTTCCTACACCACCACTGTTGAAGAAAAGCAGGAAACATTTCATGCGATACAATCGGGAAAGTGGTTGTCGAGCAATTGCGGTGATATAAAACCCGCAACACCGAATAAACAATAGTTTTAGCGGCTCGCTTGGCGAGCTTTTCATTTCAGATTTACTTAAGAATTGTCTGCTAAAGTAATAGTGGTTTATTTATTGCTGCTATTTACAACTAACAACCTTTAATCTCGTTATTATTGCACTGTATTGGTTGATGCTGTTATTGAAGATGTGAGTTTGGGTAATTTCCTTTTGGGTGGTCACGCGCTTGCGGCACTGTTTCATCACTACGTTAAAAAAGATAATACATTGTTGAGTATGCCATTCCTGAAAAAATAATCTTGGTAGCTTTGCCGAATATTGCGCTCATATAACTGCGTACAAATTAACGAATGAGTTTTCAAAATGCGTCATCGTGAATTTCACAAAGTTCAACATGTTGGCTGGTTGCGTGCGGCAGTTCTGGGCGCAAACGATGGCATTATTTCTACCGCTAGCTTAATGATGGGGATCGCCAGTGCACAGGCTGGGCCGAGTACCGTTTTGTTAACCGGTGTAGCGGGGCTAGTTGCGGGTGCATTGTCGATGGCGGCGGGAGAATATGTTTCTGTGCGCTCACAGGCTGATACTGAAAATGCAGATCTGGCGAAAGAGCGCGAAGAGTTGGCGAGCCAGCCTGAAGCTGAATTGCGCGAGCTAACGGAAATCTATGTGGCACGCGGCGTCGACCGTGAATTAGCTCGTCAAGTTGCAGTGCAGCTTACCGCTCACGATGCGCTTGCCGCACATGCGCGCGATGAATTAGGTATTGTTGAATTTTTGCAAGCGCGCCCTGTGCAAGCAGCATTGGCCTCTGCCGCAACGTTTGCAGTGGGTGCTCTAATTCCTTTGCTGGTGGCGCTGTTAGTGCCAGAGCAATATTTAGTTGTCGCGATTGCGGGCATCTCCCTTTTTGCCTTGGTGTTGCTAGGTAGTGTTGCGGCTAAAGTGGGTGGTGCCAATCGATGGCGAGGTGCTTTGCGAGTAGGCGTATGGGGCGCAATTGCCATGGGGTTAACCGGCGTAGCGGGGCATTTGTATAATGTTTAAAGTTTTGCAAGAGCTGGATGCTCGCTCTGACGAGTACAGAGCATGATGACAAATAATAAACTTTACATTAAAAGTTGATTGAAGATAGCGCTCATGGCTTTGTTGATCGCTGCAAACCGTGATTTATTGTCTAGCATTTCATCGGCGCTTTGCACATAGGCTGAATTATCCAAATCTTCAGCACAATGTTGAATCAGCGCACTTGCAGAGGCTTCGGTTGTTTCTAAATGAAATTGAAACCCATAAATTTGGTTTTCTACAACGAAGGCTTGGTGTTTGCAGGCCTGGCTAGACGCAATGAGTTGTGCATTCGCGGGTAAGTCGAAAGTGTCACCGTGCCAGTGAAATACATTAGTGCAAGTTGCCAGAATTTTTGCAATGGGATGATCGGTTGCGTTAGCACTGATTTGTAATGGAAACCAACCTATCTCGCGGTGCGGATTGTGCGTCACTTTCGCCCCAAGCACGCAAGCGAGTAATTGTGCACCCAAGCAAATTCCCATGATTTTTTTGCCTGCGCGAATTGCTTGTGCAATAAATTTTTTTTCCGCAACAAGCCATGGGTAAAGATCCTCATCGTAAATTCCCATAGGGCCGCCCATCACAATGAGGACATCGAAACTTTCAAGCGCAGGTGCACCGTCACCTTTGTACCAATGCGTTGTGGTTAAGCTAAACCCCGGCTTGTGAATATCGGTATTCAAACTACCGATGTCTTCAAAGGGGACATGTTGCAAACTATGAATACGCATGGCGGCTCCAATAGGAAAGTTTTCAGTACTAGTTTTCGGTGCTACTTCAGTACTATCTCGGTACCGTTTATAGACTCCTTTCGGTGTTAAAAGGGCAACTAGGGCATTAATTCTTATGCAAGCTTGGCTTTATCGAAATTTTCCTGCTTAATGCGGGGGTTTGCTGCTCTTTATGCCAGTTAGCGCTTTTAGCAGGCAAATTATCATACTATTCATGTATACTCGAAAGAGTCTTTTAACCCCAGGTAACAATCTTTGATAGGCAAATTTTTTAAAAAACTGTTGGGCTCAAACGAAGCGCCAACTCAGTCATCCAATAATCGCTCAGTAACGGGCTCAAAAAAACCTGATACAAACAGGCCTGAGACCAATAGACCCGCAAAACATTCTGGTCATGCAACGGCAGATAGAAACACTCCCCGCGAACATAATCCTTTGCGTGAACACAGCTCTCCCCGAGATCATAAAAAACCGCGCCCCAAATCAGAGCGTCCCACGCAATCCAGCCAGCGTCGCACCCCTAAAGCTCCGCCGGTAAAACATGAACCTTGGGATCCAGCGTCATTTGCAGTGGAAGAAGTAGAGGGTAAAACCCGCTTTCAGGATTTAGATCTCGAGCCAGAAATTATGCATGCGGTAGCGGATTTAGGTTTCAATTATTGCTCACCGATTCAAGCCCAATCCTTACCTCATTCATTGCAAGGTAAAGACGTAGTTGGCAAAGCGCAAACCGGTACTGGCAAAACAGCTGCATTTTTAACAACTATTATTGATGATCTGTTAAAAAATCCAATTGCCGAAAAGCGTTATGCCGGTGAAGCGCGCGCTTTAATTATTGCACCCACGCGTGAATTGGTTATTCAGATTGCTGAAGATGCAAAATTATTGTGCAAGTACACGGATTTAAAAATTCACACGCTCGTCGGTGGAATGGACTACGTAAAACAGCAGCGCCATTTACATGAAGATCTGGTCGATATTTTGGTAGCAACGCCGGGCCGGTTACTCGATTTTTGTGGCAACAAAGATGTGTATCTTGATCAACTGGAAATTCTTGTTATCGACGAAGCAGATCGCATGCTGGATATGGGTTTTATTCCGCAAGTGCGCCAAATTGTTCGTATGGCTCCGCGCCGCGAAGACCGCCAGACGTTATTTTTCTCAGCGACCTTTACTGACGATGTTCGCAACCTGGTTGAGCAGTGGACATTCCAGCCGGTCACTATTGATATACAGCCAGAGAACGTTGCTAATGCAACTGTGGATCAGCATGTTTATCTTGTTTCTACCGAAGAAAAATACACCTTGCTCTACAACTTAATTCAGCAAGAACATGCGGAGAGCATGATTGTGTTTGCTAATCGCCGCGATGAGTGTCGTGATCTGCAAGAAAAACTATTGCGTCATGGTGTTAATGCGGGATTATTATCCGGAGAAATTACACAAAATAAACGCGTCTCTACTCTCGATGCTTTCAAAAATGGTGATACGAAAGTGTTGGTGGCGACTGATGTTGCCGGTCGTGGTATTCACATTAACGATATCAGCCACGTAGTTAATTTTACCCTGCCCGAAGAGCCGGAAGATTATGTGCACCGCATAGGACGTACTGGTCGTGCGGGAAAATCTGGTACATCGATCAGTTTCGCCTGTGAAGATGACGCTTTGCGCCTTGAGCCCATCGCAAAATTATTGGGTAAAGAAATCAAGTGTGAACAACCTCCCGCCTATTTATTGCTGACTCCGCCTGAATTACCTCCCGCTCCAAAAGGTGCGCGCGAAGAGCGTTCGCGCACTTCAGGTGCGCGTACCAATCGCAGTGGCGGACGTGGTTCAGGTGGCCGCAGCGGTGGACCACGCCCCGGTGGTGGACGCCCCCGCCATTAATTGATTCCAGATGATATTTAGATAGTAATAGTGAGAGCTGCGCGGTTCGGATTGCGTGGACGTAGTAAAAATTGAATCGGTTTAATTCATGTCATCCACGAAGTCAGCGTTGATAACTCTGCATGTAGGCGCATTTTTAATGGCGGCCACAGGGTTGTTTTCGCAGATTATTCAATTACCTGCCTGGGATATTACCGGGTATCGCACATGGATCGCAGCCGGGGTATTGTTCGCATGGGTATGGTGGCGTGAAGGACATGTAGCTCTCAACTCAGCCCGCGATTATCGCCGTATGCTGGTTCTTGGCATACTTCTTTGTATTCACTGGATTACGTTTTTCCATTCCATGCAGGTCTCCAACATCGCTGTTGGTATGTTGTCGCTGTACGCCTATCCTGTTATGACAGTATTTATGGAGCCATTGTTAAAGGGAAATAAAATTGATTGGGGCGATGTTGTCAGTGGTATGTTCGTTTTAATCGGTATTTATTTTCTGGTACCCGAATTTGATATTGCCAACAATATGACCCAAGGCGTACTTTGGGGCGTTGTATCGGCGTTTACGTTTGCACTGAGAAATTTATTATTGGGCTACTGGTTTAGCGGACAATCTTCTGCACGTTCCATGAGCTACCAGGTTCTCATTGTTGCATTATTGATGACACCTGTTATTTTTACTTCAGTTCATGTTCCTACAAAAATGGATTGGGGTTTAATATTAATCCTCGGTTTATTTTTTACGGCTTTTTCGCACACGCTATTTGGTTATGCCTTGCGTTACTTAAAGGCAAAAACAGTAGGTTTAGTCGCCTGTATGCAACCGGTGTATGGTGTTATTTACGGGGTAATTTTTCTGCACAGCATCCCCAATATATCAACATTTGTCGGCGGTGCAATTATTGTAACTGCGGCTATCTACGAATCTCTGCGCGAGCACAACAAGTCAGCTATGGCGTTGACGGATTAACACTGTTACTGGTTGTTGTTACGTGCTAATCACTGGCAGCTATGTTAGTACGCGAGGTCCATCATGTCTGTACTTTTTATTCCCCACGGTGGAGGCCCTATGCCTCTGTTAGGTGATGAAAATCATCGTACGCTCACGCAATTTATGCGATCTGTTAGTAATGAGTTGCCGCGACCAACGGCTATTTTGGTCATTACCGCTCATTGGGAAGAGAATATTGCCACCATTTCCAGTAGTCCTACACCGGGAATGTTTTATGACTATTACGGATTTCCCCCCGAAGCTTATCAATTCAAATATCCCGCACCCGGCAATCCCGAGCTTGCGCAAAATATAGCGAAGCTGCTTCAGGCGAAGGGTATCGAATTTAGGCTTGATCCTGAACGTAATTACGATCATGGGACATTTGTGCCCTTAATGCTGATGTATCCCCTTGCCGACATTCCCGTCGTTCAAATTTCACTGCTCAATAATTTTGATCCAGCGGCACATATCGAGTTGGGTAAGGCTTTGGCGCCACTGCATTCGCAAGGTGTGCTGATTCTAGGTTCGGGAATGTCGTTTCATAATATGAAAGCGTTTTTTACCTTTAACGAAACAACTCGCAGTAGAAGCGAAAGTTTCGACACTTGGTTAACAGAGACATTGACCGACGAAAATATATCGCAAGATGAACAAAGTAATCGGCTTATTAATTGGCAAGAGGCGCCTGAGGCTCGCTTTTGTCATCCTCGGGAAGAACATTTATTGCCACTTCTTGTTTGTTATGGAGCTGGTTCCGTAAATTCAGCACATGCAATCAAAATGTTTGATACTTTTTTGTTTAATACAAAAATATCTGCATTTTTCTGGCGCTAACCTAAAAGCAACATACTGCGTTTTTTTAAACATTAGCTACACTTCTTGGAAGGCTATCCGACTTTCCATGTTTTAATCGAGTTGTGTTAATGAAAAAAATTCTGATTGTTGAAGACAGTGATGTCGTCACAAAGGTGATGCGCCACCTGCTAGTGCAATATCCGCATTATCAGGCCGTGTATGCGACGAGTATGGCGCAAACCCAATCCATCATGGCTGAGAACCAGAACAATTTTTTTGTTGCATTGGCGGACCTGAATTTACCCGACGCGCCCGATGGTGAAGTTGTTGATTATCTTCTTGCGCGCAAACTGCCGGTCATTGTGCTTACGGGTACCTACGACGAGCAAAAGCGTGAACAACTTTTTAATAAAGGTATTGTTGATTACGTGATGAAAGAGGGGCGTTTGGCCTATGAAAAAGCTATTCGTCTAATCACACGCCTGGAAAAAAATCAGTATATTAAAGTGTTAGTGGTAGATGATTCTGATGCGACACTAAAACATCTGGGTCATTTATTTCGTCAGCATTTGTTTAAGGTAATTGAAGCATCTGACGGTGTAGACGCCATTAAAATGTTGCTTGAAAACCCGGATGTTAAATTACTAGTCACTGATTACAATATGCCACGCATGGACGGTTTCGAGTTGGTTAAGAATTTGCGTTATAAATATAACAAGGCTGACTTAATCATTTTGGGACTTTCCGGAGAAAGTAACGAATCCCTGTCAGCGAAGTTTCTTAAACAGGGCGCTAACGATTTTTTGCGAAAACCATTCCTGCCTGAAGAATTTTACTGTCGTGTTTCTCACAATCTGGAGCATATTGAGTTAGTGGAAGAAATTGCCGCTATCAAACAGCGCGACCATTTAACAGGTTTGTTCAATCGACAGTATTTTTTCGATGCAGCTCAAGAGCTTTATCGCAGTGCGCACGAAAATTCGACTCCGCTTGCCCTCGCAGTTATTAACTTGGATCGCTTTAGTCACTTAAATGACCAATGTGGGCATGAGTCTGGTGATGCCGTATTAATTCACGTGGCGCGTAATCTAAGCCATATGCTGGAAAGGTTTTTGTTGTGTCGAGCTGATGCTGATAATTTTTTTGTGCTCTTGCCTGGGTTGGATAATGAAAAAGCAGTGGCGCTCTTGAGTCGCGTCAGGCAATTGTTATCTGAAGAACCATGTACAATTAATGGCGAGTGCAAACGAATTTATTCCAGTGCTGGTGTTAGCAATAGATATCACGAGGGTATAGATCAGCAAATAAAATGTGCTACACATTTATTGCTACTTGGTAAAGAGGCAGGCGGCAATATGGTGTTAGGCGATGATGATGAAGAGATTGAAAATTGAGAGGAATGTTATTTCGTGAAAGTATTGGGTGGGCGAAAAAATCTATCCATTAATAGAGCAGTAGCTCCAAATACTAACCCTGCTATAGCACCGTATAAATGTGCATCGTAAGCAACCGGAACTGGTAGTAGATCTTGCAAATCAGTAGATCGGTAATCCGGTTGATGTTCGTAAAAAATTTTACCGAGTATCGTTGCAATAAAAATTCCGTTTATCCAATAGACCTGTCGTTTATTCAACATTAATCCAGCGATCAAGAATCCATGGATGCTGCCTGACAAGCCTGCGTAAACTGCGTATTCAGGGTTAAGATAATAAATACCCAAACCGACACTCACACAACATACCGTTATTAAACCTATAAAACGTGCCGGTGAAATACTATCGATTAAAATAAAAGCTGCTATCAGGAATGCAGCAAGATTCATCAATGTATGCGGCCAACCAAAGTGTACGAAATTGCTGCTAAAAATTCGCCATAACTCACCGCCATCCACTTTAGCTCGTTCAAGGCTTAACCATGTAAAGCTGCTATCTGAAAAAATGGCGCAGGTCAGTAGAACAAAGCTAACCAAAAAGCTAATGACAATGTTAGTAGTCCGTTTTTTAGGTAATCTAGAAAACCATTTGGAAGAGATCATTTTAGTTGCGTGTAATATTCCTGAATGAACACATGCGCGTTTCGGTAGCTCGATAATTTATCATAAAGTGATTAGGATCTAATGTTATCGATATGATGAGCGGCTCGCTCGAGTAACTTATTTCTAACACGCGAAAGAGCTGACAGCTTAGCTTCTTTCCTTGGCTTTCTTGAGTATAGCCTCAGCGTCTACAGGCGAATTACTTTTACTAACCAGCGTCGCTGCCGTAGCGGTTGTTAAACGCAAATGTTTTACAAATCGACTGCAGTTAGCACACATCATTAAATGTACGCGAATTTTTAAACTGAGTTTTTGATTGGTATGTTTATCAAGATAGTCACTCGCGAGGTTGGCAACTTCCTGGCACGTCAATAATTTTAAGATTAACATGTTCCAGTCTCCTGATAGCGGTCAATGACTTGCATTAGCGACAATCGAGCACGGTGAACAAGCACACGCACATTTGCTGCGCTGACTTGTAGAACCTCACAAATTTCCTCAAAAGATTGTTGTTCAATATCTCGTAACATAAATGCAATTTTTTGTGCGGGTGGAAGTAGGTCGAGCGTTTTATTGATGCAGCATTGTAATTGGGTTTCTTGTAGCAATTCTTCTGGCGACTCGCAGTTCCACAGTGGAGTCGCAGTTCGCCAATGTCCATCAGGTTTAAAATTTGCACCGTCTAAATAACTACCGGGAATTTCCCCATCCAATTCTTCAAGTGATACCTTGCGCGATTCACGACGCAAACGTGCTCTAGCTTCGTTGCTAACAATCGTAATGACCCATGTTTTTAACGATGAGCGCTGTTCAAATTTTCCAATATTTTTATGAATCGTAACCCAGGCGTCCTGCACCACATCATCCGCAAAAGTCTCACCGCATATGGCGCGCGCAATACTCAACATAATGTGTTGGAGTCGCGTAATAATTTCGCAAAAGGCGCGATCATCACCAGCGATTAGTGCAACGATAAGTTGTTGCTCATCCGGGTAATTCGGTGAGGAAGATGGTGTCATTTTGCGAGCTCAACCCTAAGTTGTTCGCAGCTTATCACTCTCTTTGGCGTATTTGGAGGTGCATGCGACGAGCCATTCACAATTCCCACGGTTGTTAGAGAATTGACATCAGGTAATGTTACAAACCATTCTGAAAATTTTGCTAGCCATAGTCGCGCTGGCTTTTTATACTCGCCGACCTGCCAAAATTGGCAGCTTTCGCGCAAGTCATCGACTTGTTTGTTTTTTATCACGTGACCTTTGGTAGGGGTCACCACTGAGAAGGATTAGAAGTATGCCTGTTATTACTCTCCCCGACGGTTCCAAACGTCAATTCGAAAATCCCGTGTCCGTGTACCAAGTTGCTGCTGATATTGGCCCTGGTTTGGCCAAGGTAACATTGGGCGGCCGCATCTTTTTAAATGGCGATAAAACGGGCCAGCGTGTTGATGCTCATGATCTCATCACCGACGATGCGGATTTAGTGATATTCACGCCCAAAGACGAGGATGGCTTGGAAATTATTCGCCATTCCTGCGCTCACTTACTTGGCCATGCGATCAAACAATTGTTCCCTAATGTGAAAATGGCCATTGGTCCAACGATTGATAGCGGCTTTTATTACGATGTGGATTTGGAAGAAAAATTAACTGACGAAAATATCGCGGCGCTCGAAGCGCGCATGTTGGAATTGGCTAAAACCGAATACGACGTGGTTAAAAAAGTCGTGAATTGGCAAGAGGCGCATGATGTATTCGCAGCGCGTGGAGAGACTTACAAACTCGAAATTCTTGATCGCGATATTCCCAAAGACGCAAAGCCCGGTTTGTATCACCATGAAGAATATGTGGACATGTGCCGCGGCCCGCACGTGCCTAATATGCGTTTCTGTTTAAACTTCAAATTAATGCGTACTTCCGGTGCGTATTGGCGCGGCGATTCCAACAATAAGATGTTGCAACGCATTTACGGCACTGCGTTTGCCGATAAAAAACAATTAGCAGCCTATTTAAATTTATTGGAAGAAGCCGCGAAACGCGACCACCGCAAACTCGCCAAGAAATTTGATTTGTTCCATTTGCAAGACGAAGCGCCCGGCATGGTGTTCTGGCATCCGAAGGGCTGGACGCTGTGGCAACAAATCGAACAATACATGCGCATCAAGCAAATCGATTGGGGTTATCAGGAAGTCAAAACACCCATGATTATGGATCGTACCCTGTGGGAGAAATCTGGCCACTGGGAAAACTATCGCGATAATATGTTTACTACCGAATCGGAGAAACGTGATTTTGCGGTTAAGCCTATGAATTGCCCTGGTCATATCCAGATTTTTAACCATGGACTTCGTTCGCATAAAGACCTTCCGTTGCGTTTGGCAGAATTCGGTTCATGTCATCGCAATGAAGCGTCGGGCGCTTTACACGGAATTATGCGTGTGCGTGGTTTTGTGCAGGATGATGCCCATATTTTTTGTACTGAAGAACAGGTTGTACAAGAAGTTGCGTCTTTTAACCAAATGCTCAAATCTGTCTATGACGATTTTGGTTTCACTGATATCGCCGTAAAGCTTTCACTTCGCCCTGAAAAATATGCGGGCACCTTGGAAACCTGGAATAAAGCCGAAGAGGGTTTGCGTATTGCATTGCGCGCTGCCGGTCTAGAATGGGAAGAGTTACCAGGTGAGGGCGCCTTCTACGGTCCGAAAATCGAATATCAAATCAAGGATGCGCTTGGACGTTCATGGCAATGCGGAACTATCCAGCTAGACTACGTGCTTCCCGAGCGTTTGGACGCGGAATATGTCGCCGAAGATAACGCCCGCAAGCGCCCGGTGATGTTGCACCGTGCCATTTTGGGTTCATTTGAGCGTTTTCTGGGGATTCTGATCGAGCATTATGAAGGCTCTTTTCCTGCTTGGTTGGCGCCTGCGCAAGCCGTGATTATGAATATTACGGACAATCAGGCCGATTTCGTGAAAAAAGTTGAAAAAACCTTGCGAGATAAAGGGTTTAGAGTGATTCCGGACTTGAGAAACGAGAAGATCGGCTTTAAAATCCGCGAGCACACAATTCAGCGGGTTCCCTACCTGCTCGTCGTTGGCGACAAAGAGGTTGAAGATAACTCTGTTGCAGTTCGTACAAGAGACGGAAAAGACTTGGGTGTAATGAATCTGGAAGCCTTCATCGAGCACTTGACCGCCGATATCGCGCGTCGAGGTAGACTTGTTTAAGTTTAAAGTGGGCTTTCTGTGTAAACAAAGGCTTGCTTAATCGACTACAAGGCAAGAAAGATTTGTTCCTATTAATTAATTGGAGATACAACTATCAAACGAGATAACGCCCCAGCCGCGAAAGGTAATTCTAAGAAAGCGCGGATCAACGACCAGATCGAAGCTAAACAAGTTCGTTTAATCAATGCCGAAGGTGAACAAGTTGGTATTGTTCCTTTGAGTGATGCTCTTGCCCAAGCGCAAGCCGCAACGCTTGATTTAGTGGAGATCGTGTCTGATAGCGATCCTATAGTCTGTAAGATTATGGATTACGGCAAGCATCTGTTTGAGATCAAGAAGACCAAAACTGCTGCCAAGAAGAAGCAAAAGCAGCAGCAGATTAAAGAAATGAAATTTCGTCCAGGGACGGAGGACGGAGACTATCAGGTTAAGCTTAAGGCGCTGATACGTTTCCTTGAGAACGGAGATAAGGCCAAGGTAACGTTAAAGTTCCGTGGCCGCGAGTTAGCTCATCAAGAGTTGGGAATGGAAATGATGCAACGCATCGAGAAAGACCTGCTTGAGTTGGGCACCGTAGAGCAAGCTGCCAAGATGGAAGGTAAGCAACTCACTATGGTTATCGCTCCGAAAAAGAGAAAATAGTCGGGCTTTTAGCTGCCTTGATTATTTATTATGTTTACCTAAATGTGTGGAGTTTTATCCCATGGCAACCAAAGCTAAAGTACACAGCGGCGCAGCTAAGCGCTTCAAAAAAACTGGCGCTGGCTACAAGTTCAAGCACGCTAACAAGAGTCACATCTTGACTAAAATGACTACTAAACGTAAGCGCCAATTGCGCGGTACCAGTCTCGTTGACGCGACTGATGTACCACGTGTTAAGCGTATGTTCCGTGCCATTTAATGGCTTCATTAGTAATTATTTAGAGGTTTAGAAAATGGCTCGTGTAAAACGTGGTGTAGAGGCGCGTCGTCGTCACAAGAAAGTATTAAAAGCAGCTAAAGGTTATTACGGTGCACGTTCGCGTACATTCCGTGTTGCCAAGCAAGCTGTTATCAAAGCTGGTCAGTACGCTTACCGCGACCGTCGCGTTAAGAAGCGTAACTTCCGCGCTTTGTGGATTACTCGTATCAATGCTCAATCTCGCGCTGAAGGCTTGACGTACAGCCAATTGATTGCCGGCCTGAAAAAAGCCTCAATTGTATTGGATCGTCGTGTTCTGGCCGATTTGGCTGTATATGATAAGGCAGCATTTGCTGCTGTTGTTGCGAAGGCTAAAACAGCTCTGGCTGCCTAATCGTCCAACGACTTCAGGTGTTAATTTTTAGCACCGCTGCGATCGCGATGAAAGGGGAGGAGCTTCGGTTCCTTCCCTTTTTTTATGGCCATGGATGGCCTGTATGCCGCGGGCGCAGGATGCGCGAGAGCGGCTCTTCCAGGTTAAGAAAATTCCCATTCGGGTTCTGGCAAATTTTATTACGACATTATTGGAATAGCAGATGGAAAATCTCGCTGCGCTTACTGAAGAAGCGCTTAAAGTAGTAACAGATGCTCAAGACCTAACCGCACTCGATGCAGTGCGTGTTAATTACTTGGGTAAAAACGGCAGTATTACTGCGCTGATGAAAACGCTGGGTAAATTATCTGCTGAAGAGCGTCCCGCAGCCGGTGCAGAAATTAATAAAGCGAAAGATGCGGTACAAGCGGCATTAGACATTCGTAAAACATCTCTCGAACAAGCTGCTATTTCAGCCAAACTCGCCGACGAAGTTGTGGACGTAACTCTTCCCGGTCGAGGCCAGCATACGGGTGGTTTGCATCCGGTAACGCGCACCTTGCAACGCATCGAAGACATTTTTTCTGCAGTGGGTTACACCGTAGAAGTTGGCCCGGAGATTGAGGACGACTACCACAATTTCGAAGCACTCAACATTCCATCGCATCACCCCGCGCGTGCTATGCACGATACGTTTTATGTTGATGATACGCACGTATTGCGCACGCACACGTCACCTGTGCAAGTGCGCACCATGGAAAACAAGACCCCGCCCATTCGCGTGATTTGCCCCGGTCGTGTTTACCGTTGCGATTCTGACGTAACTCACTCGCCGATGTTTCATCAGGTAGAAGGCTTGGTTGTCGATAAAGACATCAGCTTTGCCGACCTGAAAGGCACTATGGATCAATTCCTCAAAACCTTCTTTGAGGCCGATGTGCCGGTGCGTTTCCGCCCGTCTTATTTCCCATTCACCGAGCCATCGGCCGAAATGGATATCCAATGCACTCAATGCCGCGGCAAAGGCTGCCGCATGTGTAAGAACAGTGGTTGGCTGGAAGTTGGCGGGTGCGGCATGGTCCACCCTGAAGTATTCAAAGCCAGCGGTGTTGATCCTGAAACCTACACCGGCTTTGCCTTTGGTATGGGTGTAGAACGTTTGGCGATGCTGCGTTACGGTGTAAACGATTTGCGCTTGTTCTTTGAGAACGATCTGCGGTTCTTGAAACAATTTTGATGTGTAGGTTGGGCAGCCATGCCCAACACGACCATGTTGCCGAATAGACTTCGGTAAAAATAACGGTGATTGTTGGGCATTGCTGCCCAACCTACGGAAAAGATGATATGAAAGTAAGTGAATCCTGGTTGCGCGAATGGGTTAATCCTTCGGTAACGACTGATGAATTGGTGGCTCAGCTGACGATGGCTGGCTTGGAGGTGGATGCGATTGAATCAGTTGCAGGTGATTTCACTGGCGTTATTGTTGGTGAAATTGTCGGCTGTGAGCAGCATCCAGATGCCGACAAATTGCGCGTAACCACAGTTGCCGGTTTGCCAGATGGCCCAACACAAGTTGTTTGCGGTGCGGCAAATGCCCGTATCGGCATCAAAATTCCGTTTGCTACCATTGGTGCGGAATTGCCCGGCGACTTTCATATTAAGAAAGCCAAACTGCGCGGAGTCGAATCCTTTGGCATGCTTTGCGGCCAAAATGAATTAAAAGCAGGCGATGACGATACTGGTTTATGGGAGCTTGCAGCTGATGCACCTGTAGGTACGGATATTCGCGACTACTTGAATCTAAATGATAAATTGATCGAAGTCGATTTGACGCCAAATCGCAGCGATTGCTTGAGTGTTAAAGGTATCGCCCGGGAAGTGGGTGTGCTTTTTCGTGCGCCAGTGCAAGCACCAGCAATCAATCCTATAGCTGCAACTATTGCAGATACATTTCCAGTAACCCTTTCTGCCGATGCAGCTTGTGGTCGCTATGTTGGCCGAGTAATTCGCAATATCGATATCGCCAAGCCCAGCCCTGCATGGTTACAAGATAAACTGACTCGCGCTGGCTTGCGTAGTATTGATGCCGTTGTTGATATCACTAATTATGTGTTGGTTGAATTAGGTCAGCCAATGCATGCTTTCGATTTGGCAAAGCTTTCTGGCGGCATTGATGTTCGCCTTGCTAAACAAGATGAGCAGATCACTCTCTTGGATGGTCAAGAAGTGAAGCTGAATGCAGATACCCTGGTTATTGCTGATCAGCAGGGCGCGTTGGCAATTGCAGGTGTGTTTGGCGGCAAGCCAAGTTCAGTGACTACTGAAACTCACGATCTTTTCCTTGAAAGCGCTTTCTTCAATCCTTTAGCAATTGCCGGTCGCGCTCGCTCTTATGGATTACATACAGACTCATCGCATCGTTTCGAGCGTGGTGTTGATTACAACTTGCAAGTTGAAGCGATTGAGCGCGCGACTGCGTTGTTATTAGAAATAGTTGGCGGCGATGCAGGCCCCGTTATTCACGTAACTAATGAGTACCTACCAAAAGAACGCCAAGTGACTTTGCGAAAAGCCCGCATTGTCAGCGGCTTGAGTTTGGAAATGGCCGATAGTGAAGTGGTGGATATTCTGACTCGCCTCGGTTTGGAGTTGGTTTCCCAAAACACTGAAAGCTGGACTTTTAATGTTCCCAGCTATCGTTTTGATATCTCCATCGAAGCTGACTTGTTGGAAGAGCTTGCCCGTGTTTACGGCTATAACCGTTTACCAACCCGTGCCTTGGCAACGCCGATTCAAATCGATGAACGCCCCGAAGCTGTACTCGGAATCTCTGCTGTGCGTCGCCAGTTGGTGGCTCGTGGTTATCAAGAAGCCATTACCTTTAGCTTTATCGAGCCTAAGCTGTCTGCTTTGTTTGATCCTGCGCGTGAGCCAGTGGTGCTGCGCAACCCTATTAGTGCTGATTTGGCGGCTATGCGTACCAGCTTGCTGCCGGGTTTAGTAACGGTGCTGCGCAACAACCTCAATCGCCAACAAGAGCGTGTGCGTTTGTTCGAAACTGGTTTGCGTTTTGTACCGACTGAAGCAGGTGGTGTTACTGGTTTGCAGCAAGAGGCTATGTTGGCTGGCTTGATTTATGGAAGCCGCTTACCTGAACTCTGGTCTAATACGGCCGAGCTCGTTGATTTTTTTGATATCAAAGGTGACCTTGAGTCGGTATTGGCGGTTACTGGTAATACGAAAGACTTTAGTTTTATGGCTGGTGAACACTCAGCTTTGCATCCCGGCCAAGCGGCGGCGGTCTATTTGAAGGGTGAGTTGCTAGGGCATGTGGGTGCTTTGCATCCAAACCTGCAGCAAAGTCTGGATATTCCAAAGAATGTCTTCCTGTTTGAAATAAAGCTGTCTGCAGTGACTCAGGCTCGTGTGCCTGCATTTACAAGCCTTTCACGTTTTCCCGAGGTTCGTCGTGATTTGGCGATCTTGATTGATCGCAAAGTGGCAGCTAAAACCCTTGTAGATGCTGCGTCTGTAGCCGCCGGCGAGCACCTGACAGACTTAAAGGTATTTGACGTATATATGGGCAAAGGTATTGATCCACATAGAAAAAGTGTCGCTTTGGGGTTGACCTTTCAGCATCCATCACGCACTCTTAACGAGGATGAAGTTAACGCCTCTATAGATGCAGTTGTTAAATCTCTGGAGGCCAAGTTCGCCGCTACTCTCAGATAGCCCTATGACAGCTCTGAATAGGAAGAATAACTATGTCGGATGGTGCTTTAACCAAAGCTGATTTGGCTGAAAAGCTGTATGAAGATCTCGGTTTAAACAAACGTGAAGCCAAGGAGTTGGTCGAACTCTTTTTTGAGGAGATTCGTCACGCACTTGAAAATAATGAACAGGTAAAATTATCTGGATTCGGTAATTTCGAATTGCGCGATAAAAGCCAGCGTCCGGGCCGCAACCCCAAAACCGGCGAAGAAATTCCTATCAGCGCTCGTCGCGTCGTTACCTTTCGCCCCGGTCAAAAACTTAAGGCTCGAGTAGAAGCGTATGCTGGAACCCAGTCATAACGACGAACTCCCGGTAATACCGGGAAAGCGCTATTTCACTATCGGCGAAGTCAGTGAACTCTGTGCAGTAAAGCCGCATGTGTTGCGTTATTGGGAACAGGAGTTTCCACAATTAAAACCCGTTAAACGTCGTGGCAATCGTCGCTATTATCAGCGTCAGGATGTTATGACTATTCGTCAAATTCGCTCGCTACTTTACGATCAGGGTTTCACCATTGGTGGAGCGCGTTTACAGATGAGTAACGAATCTTCGCAATCGGATAACAGTCAATTTTCACAATTAGTTACGCAAATGATTGGAGAGTTAGAGCAGGTTTTAAACGTTTTAAAATCGCGTTAATTTACCAATAGTTTAATCCGAACATCGTGTTGCAATCCCAATGAATTAAGGTATTATGCCCGTCCCTCACGATGCTGGCTAAGTAGCAGTATCAATCATGCAATGCATGAAAAGTTTTGATATCGGAGCGTAGCGCAGCCAGGTAGCGCACTATACTGGGGGTGTAGGGGTCGTGGGTTCAAATCCCGCCGTTCCGACCAAATTTACGTTGATTCTCGACGAACAAAAAAGCCAGCTTTTAGCTGGCTTTTTTGTTCGTAACATTTGGTTTTATTCGATCAAAATTTAACGTAGGTGATTGTTAATATCTCTTTATTTTTTCATACAGTCAAATGATAGCTCAGCTGATAGTGATAATAACTTTTAGCAAGTGGCCTGCGTCTCATTACAAAATTGATTCAGTCTCTGAAAGACTGTGACTATCCTCCTCCATTAAATTTTTCCGTAATTACTTATGTCATCCTTGAGCCCTTATAGCGCTATTAAGGATGCAGAGATTCAGGCGATTTTATATGCAGGCTAGTGGCACCCATCCCTTAAAGTGCTACCATGCGCGTCTATTTCAGGGCACGTCAGTGCGTCACAATTAAAGGGGTATTTCAGTGTCAAAGCAATTAATTATGTACAACAATATTCAACCTTTGTCTAACAAACACGCCACATGGTCTATCCATGTTGAAAATCATGAATTTATAAGTCATATGAATTCTTCCCCTTTATTGGCTACTGAAATCCCATTCGCTGCAATCGAATTTCCCGTCATTTTTTCGGCCACGGCTGTAGAGGGCGAGTATATGCCGCTAGCTGTAATGGGCTTAAAAGATAATCAAAATTTGTTGCTTAACGATAAGAATACGCTCGCAACTCGTTACGTACCTGCGTTTATTCGTCGTTATCCGTTTGTATTGGGTAGCGATAAAGGTTCCGACGTAATGGCAGTTTGCATTGATGAAGATAGTCAATGTATTAGTAAAGACGGAACCAAGGGAAATCGTTTGTTTCAAGACGACGGTTCGCATACTGATTTTTTGAAAGACGTAATTGAATTTTTAAAAGACTATCAGCACCGTGCTGACCTGACTCGTAATTTCACTAAAAAATTGCACGAACTCGATTTGCTAGAGCCTATGTCTGCCAATATCTCTTTCAAATCTAAAGAGAGCGCAAATATTAATGTAGGCGGTTTTTTTGCGGTAAAGCGTGAAAAATTAAAAACTATCAGCGACGCGGAAGCTTTGGACTTGTTCAAGAAAGATGGTCTGGAGTTGATTTATGCACATATTCAGTCGTTATCTAATTTCAATCGTTTAATAGATGCCATGTCTGCCAAGCTTGAAAAATAGTAAAAAAATTTTTAGTGGTTAAAAAAATCCGGAAGTTCGCAAGAATCTCCGGATTTTTTTAACCAAATTTTTAGTATTGCCTAGGTAATTAAAAGACTACTGTAAGGTTCTTTGGCGAGCAGCGATCTGTTTAACTTTGCGCTCTGCGGTAATAAATGCATCGCGAACAGCGAGATGTATAGACTCATTATCTTGAGCCACAGCTATAGGATGACCTTTAATATCAATTTCAATAGAAGCGCGGAATTGTTTACCTTTGTGTTTGTGGTTGTGGGGGGTATCTAATACAACGCGGCTGTGAATAATCTGGTCTGAGTAGCGGTTTAATTTTTCAAGTTTTTTTGAAATTATTTCGTTTAGAGCGGGAGAAGATTCTAAATCACGGTAGAGAACATCGACAGCAGGTTTCATTATAAAGCTCCTTAACGTTTGTGTTAGAGGGCAAAAGGACTATCTAGTTAGCCGTGGAGAGTGGAAAAAATCTTAGCCCTCGATTTCAATATCGACGCTTTGGGAGTAAATATCAAGGCAAGAAAAGTTAATCTTAATAACATTTTAATCTCAGCAAGTTCTCTTAATTGTTTTAAGGAATAAAAGAAACTTTCGCATTGTATTGGTGCCCTAAGGAATATTTTTGTGCGTTTGTTTAAAATTTAGCCTTTGCTGAGAATCTGCTCCACACCATATGTCTGCCTGCCTAACTTAGCTCGATGTCCAAATACATTTCAAAAAATAAAAATTTTTAATGTTTCGCTTGAAAATAAATTTTCCGGCTACATATTTATTGTCGTAGTCGCTCGTTAGAGGATTACACAACATTTAGTGACTTGATCATTTGATAAGTCAAAATATTTATTGCTCTTTTGAGGATATTTTTATGCGTAGCTTTGATTTTTCCCCTTTGTACCGCTCCGCCATTGGTTTTGATCGTATGGCTAATATTCTTGATAATTTGAACCGTGCTGAACAATCGCAGCCAAGTTACCCGCCTTACAATATTGAATTAACGGGCGAGGATAAATACCGCATCACTATGGCGGTGGCAGGCTTCGACCGCTCTGAGGTTAATATTGAGGTTAATCAAAATAATTTAACTGTGTCAGCCAGCAAAGCTGCAGAAGAGCAGGCCCGTACCTATCTACATCAAGGTATAGCTGCTCGTAGCTTTGAACGCCGCTTTCAGTTAGCGGATCATGTACAGGTACAATCTGCTAATTATGAAAATGGGCTTTTGCATATAGATTTGCAACGTGTTGTTCCAGAAGCTATGAAACCTCGTAATATTCCTATTGGTTTGGCAACACAACAGGAAAAGCTGGTTGCAGCTGAAACACACTTAAATAATGTAGCGGCTGCTTAAATTTCGATTACCCTAAAGCTCGCGCAATTTATTGCGCGAACTTTTTATTTTGTACTAAATAATTTTGCCCGGACAGTTTCTCTGTAGGCGACAGGTGTCGTTGCCAAATGTTTTTTAAATAAAATGGTAAAAAAAGCGGTGTCTTGGTAACCCACTTTATAAACTATTTCGTTAATGGATAAATTGCTGGTTTTTAATAAATCCTTTGCAATATTAATTCTTACTTCTTGTAAAAATGTGAGTGGGGAAATCCCCAATGCTGCTTTGAAACGACGATTAAGAGTTCGAGTGCTCATGCCAAATTTTTCTGCGAGTTGATTGATGTTGATCTCCCGATAATAATTATCCTGCAACCATATTTGAATTTGCGTAATATCCTCATCTGGATGTCGGTTATGTTCCTGTTCAAAAAATCCGGTGACCTCATAAGCGCGACGAATTTCATGTGAGAAGTGTCGCTCTACATGATTCGCGATTTCTTTCCCAAATAGTCGTTGAATAAAATGCACGGTCAAATCTGCAAGAGAGTTTACGCTCGCTGCACAGTAAATATTTCCAGCTTGGGTTATAAAATATTGGCGTTTGAGTTGAACTAGCGGATATTCTTTTTGGAACTGGTCGAAGTAGTGCCAGTGCGTTGTGGCCGCCTTGCCATCCAGAAGTCCGGCCTCCGCTAAAAAGCAACATCCGGTGCCAACGGCGCTGATGAGCGCCCCATTTTGATGCTCTCGTTTAATCCACTCTATAAGTGCTTCGCTCTTGCTTATAAGCGGTCGGGGGTTACGCCATAAGCCCGGAATGTAAATAATTTGATTGTCACTAAGTTCCGATAGAGCACCATCGGGTTGCCAGAGAAATCCTGAACGGGTCAATACCGATTTCCCGTCAAGGCTAGCCGTACGTATATGGATAGGTGGCGGGTTTTGTATACCGCTACTGTGTCGTTTTAAACTTGTGGCGGCACTTTGTGCCGCGAGTAGCATCTCTGAGGGCAGGGTAGTGCTAGTTGCCAACATGTTATCCAGTAGGACAAAAGTAATTTTGGTAGTTTGCATTAGAAAGCCTTGATAGTATTGTGGCCAAAATACCATTTATTATGGCCGAAACAACCATGACTTTGAATGGATCTCTCAATAGACTGGGCACAATAGATATTGCAGAGGTCGTTATATGTCCCATCTTCCCATTATTGTTGGTTTTGGCGGTTTTAGCGCGGCTGGTCGTAGTTCAGGCCATCATGCTTATCGCCGTATGGTTATTGAAAGTTTGCCTGCCCAAGAGCGCCAAGAGACGTTGGCCGGGTTGGCGGTAATGATGGGGCTTATGAAATATGAAGAAGGGCAGTATTGCGATAACAACAGCAATCCTATAACTCTTGCGCAAATCGAAGCCGAATACGGTGCCGCGGTATTAGATGGAACCCTGATTCGTCGTATTGAAAAAACTTTTTTTGATGTCGATGCGGCTCACTGGCAAAAGAATGCGGTGTTGGGTGCAGGTAATGAGCCTCTGGTGTTTGATATACGTCGTCGCGATCTGCCCGAACCCGTCCCGTCCACTTGGCAAATAAAGGATTTGGATGAGGATCGTGTGCAAGTGCATGCTCCGGGCGGTCTTGAAGTTAAATTCGATAGTTATCGTGAATTACCCGTTAAATCTGCCGGTCAATTGCCACGAGGTTTTGATCCAGGCGCACTCTACAACTCCCATTATCATCCCCGCGCATTGCAATTAGCCGTTATAGGCGCATCTGATGCGGTGCAATCAATAGGTATTGAATGGCAGACTATTATGGATGCCGTTCAGCCAGACCAGATCGGTGTTTATGCCAGTAATGTTATGAGCCAAATGGATGAAAATGGTTTTGGTGGATTATTGCAAGCGCGTTTGAAGGGCGGACGTGTAAGCACCAAACAATGTCCGTTAGGCTTAAACACCATGCCAGCAGATTTCGTCAACGCTTATATATTGGGAAGTGTTGGCCATACGGGTGCGATCGTCGGTGCTTGCGCCTCCTTCCTTTATAACCTTCGCGCTGCTGTAGAAGACATCATCAGCGGAAAATGCCGCGTTGCAGTGGTGGGCAATGCGGAAGCGCCAATCCTGCCAGAAATTATCGACGGCTACGCCACCATGGGTGCTTTGGCCAGTGAAGAAAAACTGAAAAAGTTGGATAACTCTGAGCACGCCGATCCGCGGCGCACCAGCCGACCTTTTGGTGAGAACGCTGGTTTTACCATGGCTGAAGCAAGTCAATATATTGTGTTGATGGACGATGCTTTAGTGATGGAGTTGGGTGCAAATATTCACGGCGCCGTGAGCGATGTTTTTATCAATGCGGATGGTTTTAAAAAATCAATTTCTGCTCCTGGTCCAGGTAATTACATCACCATGGCCAAAGCAGTTGCCGCTGCAAGAGCATTGCTAGGAGATGAAGCTGTTCGTGAGCGATCCATGATTCAAGCGCACGGTTCAAGCACGCCACAAAACCGCGTAACCGAATCACAAATTTTTGATCAGGTTGCACAAACATTTGGAATTTCTAATTGGCCGGTTTCCGCAGTGAAAGCTTATGTGGGTCATTCACTTTCTGCTGCAAGCGGTGAACAATTAATTTCTTCATTAGGCATTTTTAAATACGGATTAATTCCCGGAATAAAAACTATCGACAAAGTTGCCGATGATGTTTTTGCGGATCGCCTGCAAATTTCTATCTCAGATGTTGATCGTAAAAACTCGCCTATTGATGTCGCATTTCTTAATTCCAAGGGTTTTGGTGGCAACAATGCTACTGCCAACTTGTTGGCTCCTCATGTAGTTGAAGCCATGCTAACTCGCCGCTACGGTGAAGACGCGCTTGCCACTTATAAAAATCGTTGCACTTCTGCTGACGCCAAAGCAGATGAATACGATCAACAAGCCTTAACAGGAAATTTCGACACCATCTACCACTTCGGTAAAAACCTGATCGATGAAACACAAATCACCATCACCGAGTCCAGCGTAACCTTACCAGGTTTCAATCACTCGATAGATTTGGAGATGGAGAATAGATTTAAAGATATGTGTGCATAGAAAGTTTTGCGTATATAAGTCAATTTTCGTATAAAAATCAGGGCTAAAACTAGCTCTGATTTTTTATTTTTCTCCATACCTGATAACTTATCAAAAGAATGGCGAGCGTCCACAGCAAATAACTTATCTTAGGTGTTAAATCGCTAAACAATGTTTTTTCATGTGCGATTTCTTTTTCTTTGGTTTCATCAATAATCGTAACTCTCTTGCTATTGAAAATTTCAGTGGCGTTCTCTGTGGATAATTTAGTCGTATCCGAACTCATTGGCGTTATTTGGGGGGCTGAAGGTGACTGAGCCGGTAACGGCTTTTTTATGTGTTCGGTTTTCCCTTTTGTTTCATCTGCTTTCTGTACCCTTGCGTTTGACATAGAATTTTCTTCCGCAGATGCCTTATTTGGCTCGGCAGGCATTTGTCCAGCTTGTTCGTAATCTAGCGCTCTTGATAAAATGTCATTGTAGTCTTCAACATTTATTTTTAAGTTGAACCCCTTCAGGATCGAATTGTCATTTTCAAAATTTCTTGCCTTAATTATTCGCAACAACCAAGAATAATCGACATCCGTTAGCGGTGAAATTTGATTAAGATCTGAAAGCCAATGGTCACCCAAGAATATAGTCTTAGTTCTTCCGCGCGTATCCATCATCAGCAACTCATACATAAAAATTGCTGGTAACTCGTGCGTAGGTTTAAATTGATTTGCGGCTTTTTCGATTATTTTTCTCATGTCGAGAAATACACCATGTCCGGCAAAAAAACAATTTTTATCATCTTTGATCGCGGCGATTACAGTAATACTTTTGTAATCAAACTCCGGCTCTTCCTGCGCGTAAGTGTAAAAGCTACAGACAAAAAACCATAAAAATAACAATCGTTTCATTGTTTTGGTCCTTTATTAAATAGGGCAGATGTGTAGATCCAGGGCAATTCCACGCTTGCAAATATTTGTTAACTACCGATCCCAATTTAATGCTGTATTCAAATGGGTTTAAGCGTATCGTTTTTATCTAAAATCTCGAAAATGTATCAGGCGACACATATTCGGAAGCGCTGATAGCGAATATGTGAAGTGGGTTCAAGTGTAAATGTTTCTTAAATAAATAAACATGTGTGACGGCTGTTACGAAAATCCAATATTTATGACGACAGGACCTAATTTCTACGCGGATTTTTACGCCAGCGTACGTTTTGTTTGATCGAGAAGCGTGCAAGTGTGAAGGGCGTTTGTTTTTCATTTTTTCAATCGCGCATAATTCAGCATCTATTCAGAATGAGAAATTGGTTAGCAGAATAAATTCGCGTGATCAGTGAGCGACAGCGAAGCATATGGCGGCTTTTTATAAAAAGACATCCGCTCTGTTAAGTATTTTTTCTATGTGTAAGTTAAGAAAAATAAGATGCTGATTTAAAACTCGTCTCTTATGCGTTGATACAGGTGTTTCGATTATGAATAAATTCCTCAGGCCCGTGGTCGTGTTTGCTGTTATAGGTTTGCCTACTTACAGCCTCTTTTCGTATTGGCAACAGCAGCATTCTGAGGCGGTAAGTTCCGCTGCTAACAATTTCTCGTCCGGTAAAATAGCCACATCTGAAGGAAACGAATTTAATGGAGGTGTGGTAGCGCCAGCTCCTGCTTCTGCGAAACAAATTACACAGGCGAACAAAAATAAAAGTTCTGCCTCAAAACTGGAGTCGAATCTTGGCAATCGTCTTAGCGATAAGACGGAGTCTTCACCAACGCAATTGGAAGAGGCGCGCAAGAGATACAACCAGGTGGTGACTAATAATCGTTATCCGACATTGGATGCGCGTATCACGGCGCTTGAAGCGCTCTATCCCCAGCAGTCGTTTAGCCCAAACGAATTAGTTGATTTGCTTGCCGAACCAAATGCTTGGCAACCTGCAACGTCATCAACTCAAGAGTTACCTCTCACGCCAGAGCAACGCAATGACGGGCGCAAATTTATTGAATTAAAACCGGAGCGGCTTTTGGTGATGTTGCCTGGCGATTCACTTGAGTTACCTATTGAGCAACTCGGCGCAAACCTGCAAATGAAAGTGGATAGTCGAGAAGCTTTGCCAAATGGTGGATTTGTTTTACATGGGCGGCTTACAAATACGGATGAAGTAATGCGGGTAACGCTCACGCAAACGCCAGGGCTTAGTCTTGCAGGAATAGATACACCGAACGGCCATTATGTATTACAAGCCAATGATGGTCAGGGCTGGATTGCCTCCAGTGATGCTTTGTTCAAACAGGAAGGACGTAAAACTGACATGGTAGTGCCCCCCGGAAGTTAAAAGTTTTTTAAGACCATAACGAGTTATTCACACTGAGAGAAATAGCTATGTTCCACACCGAATCACTACAACAGCTTAATAATCGTGTTAGGCGAAATATCCGTTCTTTAATAGCGATGGCGACACTCGGTGTTTGCGTTCCATCAGCTCATGCTGCTGAGGTGGATTTGCTGGTTCTTTATGACAGTCACACCGCAACCTATTTCAATCAGCAAGTTGAAACCGCCATGCAAAACTGGGTAGCGCAAATCAATAATGCATACGCTGATAGCCAGATAGATCTTAAATTGCGGCTGGTCGGAGCTGTTGCTCATGAGGAAGACGGTTCTGATATGGAGGGAGTACTCGACAATCTTCGACAAGATTCAACAGCCATTAGTTTGCGGACTAAATACGGTGCGGATTTTGTTACCCAGCTCCATAAAACCGGCAGCTGTGGTATTGCCTACTTCACGGTTAATCGGGAGTGGGCGTGGGGCGTAGTAGGGCCGGATTGCGGTCCATTAACTTTGGCTCATGAACTCGGCCATAATATGGGGTTGGCGCATTCCCGCAAGCAAGGTGATACAACAGGCTCGCGTTACGCTTATGGTTTAGGGCATGGGGTGGATGGCTTATTCGGTACTATTATGACTTACTCATGGCTCTATACTAATCGTGCCAATGGCCGGGTTGCTCGCTTTTCAAATCCTAATATCAGTTGTCTGGGAGTGCCTTGTGGGGTTCCGGCAGGTCAGTCCGACCAGGCAGATGCTGCGCTTGCTCTCAACAATGTAAAAAATGAACTCGCTGCATTCCGATCGGCTGCTTCACAATCCTCTACAGGACAATCCTCTACAAGTCAGGTTTCATCCAGTAGATCTTCAAGTGTAATTAGCAGCGCTCCCCGTAGTAGCTCAGTTGCGGTTACCAGTAGTCGTTCATCACAAAGTAGCTCAAGAGTTTCGAGTAACATTAGTTCGGTCCCGGTGAGCAGCTCACGTTCATCCATAAGTAGCAGTCGCTCCGCGCAGAGTAGTAGTCGGGCGAGCAGTGTGGCAACTGGGTTAGCACAGTGTGAATATCGCATTCTCAGTCAAGGAAGCACCAGCTTCTCTGCAGATGTCCGTATTACCAATGTGAGCAATCAACCGATTAATGGCTGGACGGTTTCGTGGGGTTATCAAGGTGCAGTGTGGTTAGCCTACGCAAATGGTAATGGTGCACGTGTAACGGGGCGCAACCCTTATGCGGCAAGCACTACTAGCGGGGTGATTAATCCCGGGCAAACTGTCAGCGTTAATCTTTGGGGCTATAAATCCCGAAGTCAGCAGCTTGATACTCCTACGGTTACCGGGAGTATTTGTCGGTAGTATTGATCTGGTTTTTGATTTTCCATTTGACGGCGCCAGAGTGGCGCCGTTTAGTTTCCGATAATCCAATAGTGGTTAGTAGGTATAGCTTTTGATCGGCAAACCGAGAACGGTTCATTTAAGATTGATTCAGTCTAGACCTATACAAACCCATCACTTTCACATAAAATGCCGCGCCTTTCGCACACCTTATTGTGCGAGTAAACGCTTTCGCACTTGTTGCAACTAAAGAAAGTTAACTGATAGCGCTCAAGCGCTTTCCTAAGTAAACACAGGAAGAAGACCTCAATGGTAACTATTCGTCTGTCACGTGGCGGCTCTAAAGCACGTCCATTTTATCATTTGACTGTAACTAACAGCCGTAGCGCTCGTAATGGTCGTTTCCTTGAGCGTATTGGTTTTTTCAACCCGGTAGCTCGCGGTCAAGAAGAAAAATTGCGTATTGATGCTGATCGTTTGGCGCACTGGGTTGGTCAAGGCGCGCAATTGAGTGATCGCGTCGCAACACTCGTTAAAGAAAGCCAAAAAGCTGCATAAGTGAATTGACGCCTGATGTCCTCTAATTCGAATTTAGTCAATGTTGGGCGTATCACTGCAGTGTTTGGTATCAAAGGGTGGGTGAAAGTCCACTCTTACACCGAACCGCAGGAAAACCTTTTTGAATATTACCCTTGGTGGCTGAAAACGGCTCACGGTGTCAAGAAGGTTGAGATTGATGAAGCTAAGCCGCACGGTGATTCTTTTATTGCGCATATTGTCGGGGTGGATGATCGCGATCTTGCGATGGAATTCACTTCAGTTGATATCGCCATTGAACATGACCAGATTCCCGAGTTGGATGACGGTGAATATTACTGGAGTCAACTTGAAGGTTTAGTGGTTTATACACAATTCTCCGGAGCACGTCAGCGTTTAGGAGTTGTGTCAAAGCTGTTTGAAACGGGTGCTAACGATGTGTTGGTGGTGGTCGGCGATGCTGATTCCATCGATCAAAAAGAACGTTTAGTACCCTATGTTCCAGGCCAGTTTGTGACCTCTGTAGATTTAGCTGCGGGTGAGATGCTGGTTGATTGGGACCCTGAATTTTAAAAAGCATAAGTCATGTCGAGGGTTTTTGGTGGACGATCAATCAAGAAGCGATCAACCACTTGCAAGCGGGTCGCCGTTGAAAATAGCGGTAATCTCGATTTTTCCTGATATGTTTGGCGCTATCGCCAACTTTGGTATTACCAGCCGCGCACTTAAGCAAGGTTTAGTGGAGTTGAAAACTATCACTCCGCGAGATTTTGCTCATGATCGCCATTCTACAGTTGATGATCGCCCGTTCGGCGGTGGTCCCGGTATGGTGATGATGGTGCAGCCTTTGCGCGATGCAATCGCAGAAGCCAAAGTCTGGGCAGGTAGTGAGGCCAAAGTGATTTACCTGTCGCCGCAGGGTCGAACGCTGAATCAAGAAGGTGTTGTGCAGCTTTCGGGCTACAACAATATGATTTTGATCTCAGGGCGGTACGAAGGTATAGATGAGCGCTTACTGGATACAGTTATCGATGAAGAATGGTCCATCGGTGATTATGTGTTAAGTGGTGGCGAGTTACCGGCGATGGTGTTGATAGATGCGATAACACGGTTAATTCCGGGAGCTTTAGGGCACGCACTATCGGCAGAGCAAGATTCGTTTACGGCGGGCCTGTTGGATTGCCCACATTACACTCGGCCAGAAGAATTTGAAGGCATGAGGGTTCCAGAGGTTTTAATGTCTGGTAACCATGAACTGATTCGGCGCTGGCGCTTGAAACAAGCGTTAGGGCGAACATGGCTGAAAAGGCCAGATTTATTGGAAGCAATAAACTTAACCGAGGAACAGCAGAAGCTGTTGACGGATTTTCGTCGGGACCTTGATAACGACACACTCTAGCTGTGAAGCTATAGACTCTTAGGAGAATATCAATGACTAACAAAATTATTCAGGCGTTAGAAGCTGAACAATTGAAAACCAATGTTCCTGAGTTTTCACCAGGCGATACCGTTGTAGTTCAAGTGCAAGTAAAAGAAGGTGACCGCGTGCGTTCACAGGCTTTTGAAGGCGTTGTAATTGCAATTCGCAGCCGTGGTTTGAACTCTGCTTTTACCGTACGTAAAATTTCTCACGGTGTAGGTGTTGAGCGTACTTTTCAAACTCACTCACGCCAAATCGAAAGCATTACCTTGAAACGTCGTGGCGATGTACGTCAAGCTAAACTTTACTACCTTCGCGACCTTACTGGTAAGGCTGCTCGTATTAAAGAAAAATTGGTTTAATAGTCGACTCGCTTTTTTAGTCGGCTACTACCGGAAAAGCCAGGGCAGGAAACTGCTCTGGCTTTTTGTTTTCTGCTAGAGTGGCTTTCCATAACAATCGTGGATGCTGCAACATTTATGGAATCCAATGAAATTTCATCACAGGAAGAATCTATTATCGCCTTATATCTGGATGCAATCTGGATGGAAAAAGGTTTGAGTAAAAACTCGCTCGATTCTTATCGCACTGATTTAACGCTATTCGCACAATGGCTTCAGCAGCAAAGTAAAAATTTGTTAACGACAGATGCGGCGACAATCCAGCACTATTTGGCGGTGCGCCTTGAAAATAAATTAAACAGTCGGTCAACAGCGCGCTTTCTTTCCTGCGTGAGAGGCTTCTATCGCCATCAAGTTCGTGAAGGTGTTGTCCAGGAGAATCCGCTCGCATTAATTGAAAGCCCAAAATTACCCAGGTCTCTACCGAAATCTTTAACAGAATTAGATGTCGAAAGTCTGCTGGCCGCACCTGATGTTGATGATCCTATAGGCTTACGCGATCGCACTATGTTGGAAGTTCTCTACGCCTGCGGTTTACGTGTTACTGAGTTGGTTTCACTGACCATGCCGCAAATTAACCTGCGGCAAAATGTTATTCGTGTGATGGGTAAAGGTAGCAAGGAGCGTCTGATTCCCATGGGAGAAGAAGCATCGAGTTGGCTGGAAAAATATTTTCGTGAAGCGAGACCTTTTTTGCTCAATAATCTGCCCAATGAAGTAGTATTCCCGAGTACACGCGCCCAGCAGATGACGCGCCAAACATTTTGGCATCGGATTAAGCATTGGGCACAGGTTGCAGGTATTCAAAAGCCCCTATCTCCGCATACACTTAGGCACGCTTTTGCAACTCATCTGCTGAATCACGGAGCCGATTTAAGAGTGGTACAATTGCTGTTAGGGCATAGTGATTTATCGACAACCCAGATTTACACCCATATCGCACGCACACGGATGAAGGCGCAACATGCCGCCCATCATCCGCGTGGTTGAATGGTTCACTTTTGTAGTTAAATGAATAGCTTCGGAGTTTTATTATGATAAAAAAATACCTTTCGACCTTGGTCGGTGCGTTCGCTGTTTGCTGTGTCAGCACATCCTTTGCTGCTGACGCTCCTGCGCCAGGAGCGGTTAAACCTCAGTCGCCCGAGGCCACTATTACCTCAAAATTAGAGCAAGCCATCCCGCAATATAAGATAACCTCTGTGCGCCCTTCGCCAATTGACGGTTTATATCTGGTGAAAATTGGCGGCAACGATATTCTGGTGACTGCTGATGGAAGTAAATTTATTCAAGGCGACATTTTTAATATAGAAAATAAAGGTGTTTCCAAGTGGGAAGATCCAGCAATGGCTGCAGAGCGTAAAAAAGCGCTTGCAACTTTAGATCCAAAAGATTCCATTATTTTTAAGCCAGCAGGCAAAACCAAGGCTGTGGTTTATGTGTTTACCGATGTTGATTGTGGCTACTGCCGTAAACTGAACCATGAAATGGCAGGTTACAATAATCTAGGTATCGAGATTCGTTACTTGGCATTCCCTCGTGCTGGAATTCCTAGCGAATCTGCATCCAAGCTTGAAACCGCCTGGTGTTCTAAAGATAAGCAGAAGGCATTAACTGCGCTGAAGGAAGAGAAGCAGGTCCCCGCAATGAAATGTGACAATAACCCAATTGCGAAAGAGTTTGCTCTAGGCGCACAAGTAGGTGTTAACGCAACACCAGCACTGTGGCTGCCAAATGGTGAGATTAAATTGGGCTATTTACCGCCTGATCAACTTGCGAAAGAGCTCGGTATTTTGTAATTTTTGTTTTTCGTTATAAGTTCGCTTTTCAGCAGGGCTGGCACATTGACAGCCCTGAATTCCCTGAGTATGGTGGCCATCTTTTTGAAAACAGGTAATTACTTGTCTTTCATCGGTCTTTTAACCAGCTCTCATGCTCAGGGGAATCCACTTGAATCCAGTCAATTCTGCTCGCACCGTAAACGTGGGCATCTGTGGTCTTGGAACCGTTGCCAGCGGCACTGTAAATATACTGACTCGCAATAAGAGTCTGATTGATGCGCGTTCAGGCTGTAATGTTTCCATTATTCAAATTGGCGCACGCCGCGATAACCCCAAAGTCGATACTTCTGCCTACCAAGTAACGCGCGATATATTTGAAGTTGTAAATAATCCAAAGGTTGACATAGTTGTTGAGCTGATTGGCGGCACCACAATTGCGAAAGACTTGGTACTGACTGCGATTGCTAATGGCAAACACATAGTCACCGCTAATAAAGCCTTAATTGCTCATCACGGCGACGAAATTTTTGCTGCTGCCAAAGCCAAAGGCGTAATCGTTGCGTTTGAAGCTGCAGTTGCTGGCGGCATTCCTATTATTAAATCTATACGTGAAGGTTTGGCGGCTAATAAAATCGAATGGCTGGCTGGCATTATTAACGGTACAACCAACTTTATTCTTACCGAAATGCGCGACAAAGGTCGCACCTTTGAGGATGTACTTAAAGAGGCACAAGAGCTAGGTTATGCCGAAGCCGATCCAACATTTGATGTTGAAGGTATAGATGCTGCGCACAAGCTAGTCATTCTTGCGTCGCTTGCGTTCGGCATTCCTCTGGATGTGAAAAAAGTATTCACTGAAGGTATCACCAAAATTTCAACCCAGGATGTTAACTACGCTGAAGAACTTGGCTACCGCATCAAGCATTTGGGCATCGCGCGTCGTTCGGCTGGCGGCATTGAATTGCATGTCAATCCAACACTCATTCCTGAAAAGCGCTTAATCGCAAATGTAGATGGCGTGATGAATGCTGTATTGGTAAAAGGCGATGCAGTTGGTCCAACTTTATACTACGGCGCAGGGGCAGGCGCTGAACCTACAGGTTCATCTGTTGTTGGCGATATAGTAGATGTAGCCCGTACATTATTGGCTGATCCTGCGCACCGTGTTCCTTACCTTGGTTTCCAAGACGAATTCGTCACTGAACAAAAACATTTGGCGATTGATGAAATTGAAACTGCCTATTATTTGCGTATGTCTGCGTTGGACAAGCCAGGTGTTTTGTCAAAAGTCGCGACTATTTTGAGCGACTCCGGTATTAGTATTGAAGCCATGATTCAAAAAGAAGCGAAAGAGGGCGAGTCAACAGTTCCGTTAATTTTGCTGACTAATCGAGTGCAGGAAAAGAAAATGATTGCCGCTATCACTAAAATTGAATCGCTTGATTCCATTTCAGCGCCGGTGATTCGCATTCGTGTTGAAAGCTTGAAATAACCCCGTCCCAGCCTCCTCCTCTACGAGGGGGAGGAGTTTAGTTCCCTCCTCTTTTGAAGGGGAGGGTTAGGGTGGGGTTTCTCGCTTTAAATTTTTATTTGAATATAAAATTTTGTAAGGTTAATAACGTGAAATACATCAGTACTCGTGGCCAAGCGCCAGCTCTTTCATTTGAAGAAGTAGTTTTGACCGGCTTGGCTCCGGATGGCGGTTTATATGTACCTGAAACCTTGCCGACATTCTCAAAAGAAGAAATTGCGTCCTGGGCTGGTTTGTCCTATCAGGAATTAGCGTTTAACGTGATGAAGCCGTTTATTGCGGGCGCCGTTAGCGATGAGGAATTCAAAAAAATTATTGCAGATGCATACGCAACTTTCCGTCACGATGCGATTGCTCCGTTAGTGCAAACTGCGCATAACGAATTCATTCTTGAATTGTTTCAGGGCCCAACGCTCGCGTTTAAGGATTTTGCGTTGCAATTTTTAGGGCACTTACTCGATCATTTGCTGAAAAAGCGCAACCAAAAAGTTGTGGTCATGGGCGCAACTTCTGGTGATACAGGTTCAGCAGCAATTGAAGGCTGTCGTCGTTGCGATAATATCGATATTTTTATCATGCATCCGAACAACCGCGTATCGAATGTTCAGCGTCGTCAGATGACTACGGTGCTTGCGCCTAATGTATTTAACATTGCGCTCGAAGGCAATTTTGACGATTGTCAGAATATGGTAAAGGCAAGTTTTGGTGATCAATCGTTTTTACCCGAAGGCCGTCAGTTAGTGGCAGTGAATTCAATTAACTGGGCGCGTATTATGGCGCAGATCGTTTATTATTTTTATTCCGCCCTTGCAGTTGGTGCACCGCATCGTCCGGTAGCTTATTCAGTGCCGACTGGAAATTTCGGCGATATTTTTGCGGGTTATCTCGCGAAAAAAATGGGTCTGCCAATTGATCAATTAGTGATAGCTACAAATAGCAACGATATTTTGCATCGTTGCATTAGTAGCAATGATCACAGCAAAAATCAATTGCAGCATACTTTATCGCCAAGTATGGATATCATGGTGTCTAGCAACTTTGAGCGCATGTTATTCGATTTGTACGACCGCGATGGCAGCGCAATTCGCCAGTTGATGGAAGATTTTAAATCCGGCTCTATGGTATTAAAAGAATCTGCACTTTCACGCGCACGTGAATTGTTCACCAGTTATGGTGTAGATGATGATGTAACTGTAAATTTGATTCGCGATGTTTTCGAGCGTACAGAATATCTGTTAGATCCACATACTGCGATTGGCGTTGAAGCTGCACGCAAAACGCGTCGCCGTCAGGACATTCCAATGATCTGCCTAGCAACCGCTCATCCTGCCAAATTCCCGGAAGCCGTGCGTAAAGCAGGTCAAGCTGAAGATCCGAAATTGCCGCATCATATGATTGATTTGTTTGAGCGCGAAGAGCGTTACACCGTTCTACCGCAAGAGCTGAAAAAAGTTCAGGAATTTATCACGGCGAATGTACGCAAATAAATTAGTTATCTGCGTAGAAAAACGCCGCATTGGTTTTCTAATGCGGCGTTTTTGTTTTTAAAACAAACCACCGCCCACCTTCCCCTTTAGTAGGGTAGGGGTGGGGTGGGTAAAAATTTAAGATACATGAAAGTTTTACTTATGCACAAAACCATTAAACGCCGCTCCATCGAACAACAAACTCAGCTTGGTGAGTCACTTCATCCTCTCCTGCAGCAAATTTATAGTGCACGAGGTATTAAGCATCAGCATGAGTTGCAGTATCAGCTGGCTCAGTTACACAAGCCTAATTTTAAAGGTCTGCAAGATGCGGTAGGTATTTTGGCTGATGCGGTAGTTGCGCAAGCAAAAATAATTATTGTGGGGGATTTTGATGCTGATGGCGCTACGAGTAGTGCGCTTGCGGTTCTAGCATTGCGAGCGATGGGCTTGCGGAACGTGGATTTTTTGGTGCCCAATCGTTTCGAATATGGTTATGGTTTAACGCCAGAAATTGTTGCGGTAGCGGCGGCGCAGCAACCGGATGTAATCATTACTGTAGATAATGGAATTTCCAGTATTGAAGGTGTACGAGCCGCGCGAGACTTAGGAATCGCAGTAATTGTTACTGACCACCATTTGCCGGGCAATGAAATTCCCGAGGCTGATGCAATCGTAAATCCTAATCAGCCCGGCTGTGAATTTCCAAGTAAAAATCTGGCCGGTGTGGGTGTTATTTTTTATGTGA
>Ga0247738_10000082_pt1 | contig 56786 bp, 50 predicted proteins | sample UWRJL013104B2_FD_180936 | JGI IMG/M metagenome (GOLD analysis project Ga0247738, IMG submission 180936) | Plant litter microbial communities from Arlington Agricultural Research Station in Wisconsin, United States - UWRJ-L013-104B-2 | ecosystem: Environmental > Terrestrial > Plant litter >...
AAAGGCTACAACAAAATATTTTTAAAAATTTTAGATGGAATTTCTGGAGAAGAAGTGCCTGATCCGTCAGAAAAGCTACGATCCATCCTGTTAGAACTGAATGGTCACAGCCAGTGCTGGCCATCAGATAAGGATTTTGAAGAGCATTGGATCAATCGCCCAGTATATAAGGAGCTTCGTCCGGGCAAAACTGCTGCAATTCTACGTGCGCTTGAGGTCAATGGCAGGACGAGCTGGCAAGAGTCTGATGTTGTTTGTACGGTTGATAAATTAACTGTTGAGCATGTATTGCCACAAAAATGGGAAAAAGAGGGGCATTACCCTTTGTCATCGAATACTGAGGAAAGCAGATTAATACGAGGTCAACTTTTGAATACGTTTGGCAATCTTACTCTACTTACACAGGGTTTAAACAGTTCTACTAGCAATGGTCCATTCCTAGATTTTAAGAGTGAAAAAGATGCAATTATCGATGGAAAGAGAACAAAAATTTGCCAGCAAAGTGTCTTACAAATGAATTCCTATTTCCATAATAAGGACAAGTGGGACGATTCAGAAATTGTTCAGCGATCCAAAGCTCTGTTAAAGCAGGCGGTGAAACTTTGGTATCACCCTGAAATTTAGAAACATCTGCGTCACATCGAAATTATGAAAATCAGATAATTTGGACAGTAGTTTTTCATGATACAAGGATCAATATGCTTGATTATTTAAAAGCGACTGCTCGCAGTACATTGTCAATAAAAATTGTGCTTTATTTCGTTGGGCTTTTTTTGAGCATTCCTGTTGTGGGAATGCTTTATTGGATTTTTGATACATCTTATTTGGCTACGTTTGGAATCGGACCAGAATTCTATAGCAGGCCCATTTTTTCCAGCTCTTTAATCAACGTGTGGCTATTCATTTCTGTTCTTAAGCCGTTCATATGGATATGGCTAATATTGTCACTGATAATTTTCATAATTATTTTAATTTCCTGTTTCAATTTGAGCAGGAAAAAACAATCGCTTGACACCGAAGAAGATGCTGATGTTGACGATACGACTTTTATTTATAAAGTTGAATTGTTTTTTAATCTATTGGTCAAGGCAGGAGTGCCAGCTCTTGCATTTTTATTGCTTGGACTTTCATTCATCGCATTTCTTACATTCTCTATCCTTTTTTTCGAAAACGATTCGTCGGAACTAGCAAAAAAGCAACTCAAAGCTTACATCAAAGATAAAGAATGTAAGGATGCATTCAACGATTATCATCAGGGGTGCTATACCATTTCTGGTGAAAAAGGCGACGATCACTTACTCTTACTAAATAACAAAGATGTAATTATTTATATGTCCCGTCAAAAACCAGAGGCAGAGAAAGAGGAAACTTTTACTGTCACTGTAAAAAATAAGCTAACCCAAGAAAAAATTGTGCGGCTTTATAAATATGTAGAACCAAAGAAGTCAAAAAAATAAATCCGATATTTTAAGATTTAGCGCATCCGCAATCTGATAAATTTTTGTGAGAGTGACATTTTTCTCGCCACGCTCGATATGTCCCATGTAGCTGCGATCTATTCCCGTTAAATCAGCAAAGGCTTCTTGAGAGAGGCCTTTTTCTTTTCTTAAATCCCGCACCCGCTGCCCAAAGGCAACCAATCTTGGATTTTTCATGATAGCTCTGCCCAAAAAACAGAACTATCACTTTTTGATGTCTATTACTCCACGGGATATAACTCCCATTTTTGCTTCTATACTGGTTATGATTTATCCAAACAGGAGGAATGATGCAAGTTGAAACGCTTCTACATAGACAAGGCGGCAGGTGTTTCTACTGCCGCAAACCTTTGGAGGCCCGCTTGGCTTCTATCGAGCATGTTGTGCCCGAAAGCCTCAATGGCTGGGAAGGGTTTACTAACCTGGTGGCCTGCTGCCAGCGTATGAACGTACTTTTGTCCAATCTGCCACCCAAACACAAGATAGAAATACTGCTGAATTGGTGGGGGCGCTCGCCTTGCCCTATGGATACCGAAACAGAGCTAGGTGACGCTGAATGGACTTCCGGAAAGTACATTTACATGGCTAGCTGCCTCGATGATCCCATTTATCTGGCGCTCCGCAATGATCGACTTATAGGAACTGCGGTAGATCCACCACCCGGTTGGGGTGGTGGAGAAGAAGGCGAATGACTATGCAGCCTCGCCCACGGGTGTAACACAATTTAAAGCATGTTGAAGGTGGCGTTTTCTAGAACAAGGTGTAGATGACCTTGTTAAAAATTCACCGAGGCGTTTGATCAACCAACTACTGCCCATTCCCAACAAACCGATTAATAACATTCCCACAATAATGTCCGCGTAGTTTTGGATAACGTAAGAAGACCACGTGTAATAACCAATTCCAAATTGACCAGAAATCATTTCTGCGGTCACTAAACAAAACCATGAGGTTCCCATACCAATTGATAGGCCGGTGAAAATACTCGGCAACGCGCCCGGTAAAATGACTTCACGTAAAATCGCACTCTGCGACGCACCCAAGCTACGGGCTGATGCAATCAAACGTGGGTCTACCGCTTCAACACCGTGAACCGTATTTAATAGTATTGGAAACAATGCACCGGTGAATGTAATAAAAATCATCGACGCTTCCGAGGACGGAAACATTAAAATGGCTAATGGAATCCATGCAACGGCGGGAATAGGGCGAATCAATTCCAAAGGTGGCATCAATATTTTTTCAGCGCGCTTTGAGCGTCCAGCTGCTAATCCCAAACTAATGCCTAAAAGTGCAGCAATAAAATAACCAATGAAAACGCGCCCCAAGCTGCTAGTCAAATGCGGCCATAACGCGTTGGATTTAATAAGTTCAACCACCGCATTTAATACCGCCGTGGGTGTTGGCACATTGCTAAAGGTGATTAAACCGAAATCTATTTTTTGTGTAGCAGCAATTTGCCAAAAAGCGAAACACAAGGCAATCGAACCTAGCTGCAAGGCGATACCTTGCAGCTTAGCTGGCGACGTTGAATTAGTTAACTGTGCCATATACTCATTTCCTACAGGCGGATTGCGCTGAAGTCACTTACTTTGCCAGCGTTGGTTTTTACAAATGCTTCTGCTTGATCTTTCAATAAAAACGCATCGATCTGGCCTTGCGGGCTTTCAACGAACCACGCTTGGTTGGCTAATAATTTAATTCCGCTATCTGAGGCTTGCGCATAAATCGCGCGAATATCAGTTCCGGCAGCTTCCAGTTCTTTTAAGGTTTTGATAGCGTCTTTAAATGAAGCGTAGTGACGAACCAGTGGTTCACCGCGCACCCAAATTTGCGCTACGTGTTTGGTATCTGTAATTGGCTTGCCAGAAATAGCGTCTTTAGCGTTAAGTGGTAATTGCGAATAATTTGCTAATGCTGCTTTGTAATCGAGTTTGGATTGTTTGAAAGCTTCACGAATATACTTGTCGTTTACAAATTTATCGGTATTTAAACCCTGGTCAGTTTTCTTCAGCAATTTTAAAGTATCAATTGCGGTTGTAAGCGCTTGGCGATACTCAGGCTTCCAGGTTAGGTCACGAGTTTGTAATCCTAATGGACCATGAAAGAGGTAGTTCACTTCGGCATCAATACCCGTAACCTTTTCAATTAACTCGCTATATTTTTCTGGCTCAGCGGCAATGGTACGATCTGCTTCCAGTGCTGCGCGCAAATAGGCCACAACAATTTCCGGATATTTTTCAGCGTAAGCGGCATCAACTAAAGTGCCGTGAAAAGTAGGTGCATTGGCTTGCGAGCCGTCGTAAATTTTTCGTGCAAAGCCACGGTTAGGAAATAATTCTGCAAAGGGAACGAAATCTGCGTGGGCTTCAATGCGGTTACTCTTTAGTGCTGAGCCTGCGATTTCTGGAGCTTGCGCAATAATTTTTACATCTTTCTCTACATCCCAGCCTTGAGCTTTTACTGCACGTAACAACATACCGTGCGCTGTGGATGCAAAAGGTACGGAAATCGTTTTGCCTTTTAATTCGCTGATGGATTGCACGGTGGATGCAGCAGGCACAACAATACCGTTACCACTACCTTTAATGCTGCCCGACAATACGCTCAGAAAAATACTATGTTTGCCTGCGGCTTCATGGGCTACACCGTTAAATGAGCCTGGAAAATCCGCCATAGCACCAAAATCCAGTTTGCCTGCAACCATCTCATTAGTTAGTGGCGCGCCGCTGGTAAAATTTTTCCATTGGATATCGTATTCAACATCTTTATATTTCCCATCACGTGGCAAATATTTTTCTAACAATTTTAATTCACGGATTAACAAACCACCGGTTGCGCAATTAATAGTTGTGTCTTGTGTCCCCAGTGCGATACGAATAGTTTCTGCACTACTACTTATACTCGCAGCAATAAGCGCAATGCCTGATAATAATTTGATGGTAAAACGCATGATCTTCCTCTCTGTATTTTGATTAATCTTTTCGTCAACGCCTTTGGTGAAGGTGGGCGACGAGAGGTTTAAAATAAAAATGCATCCAATTTTGGGTAGCTATTTTGTAAATTTTCACAACGTCTTTAAATTAAACGTTGTTTAAGAGCTGGATCCCCGCTTTCGCGAGGATGACGATTCCCTACTAAATAACTTCATTCAGTAGTCAGATCTTTCTCACTATTAACTCTAACGTTTTTCATGTAGGCACCCTTTCTAATTAAACAGGGAGTCGTCATCCTCGCGTAAGCGGGGATCCAGGCTTTCTCTTAACGTAGTAAATAAGGTATATCGACTTTAACAGCCCCTGTCGGACAATCTGCTTCGCAGGGCATGCAGTACCAGCACTCGTCAAATTGCATGTAGGCTTTTTGCGTTACCGGATTAATTGCTAGCAAATCCATTGGGCAAACTTCTACGCATACGGTGCAACCTTTATGTGCAATACATTTTTCTTCATCGATAGTAACGGGAGCATTGCTGCGAAAAAATATTTCTTGTGCTTGGTAGGCCATATCGCCTCCTTTAAAAATTAAGCGTTAGCAACTTTCAAACGCAGTTGAGTGTATGCACCTTGTTCCTGTTCGTTGAGCGGAATTATGTAAGGCTCAACAGGTCGTTTTAAGCTGATCATATTTCCGTGTGCATCTTTCATTAAATGACAGTGATAGAACCAATCGGCATCGTTACGCTGCGGGTGATCAACACGGTAGTGGTACAAACCCCAACGACTTTCAGTGCGGAACAATGAGGCGCGTGCGGCCATTTCGGCGCAGTCGCGAATCATGCTAACTTCCATTGCGCGCATTAATTCGTGTGCGTTGTTGGCTTTGATTTGCTCAATGTCATGACCGATTGCATCGAACCGCTGTAGGCCAATTTCCATTTTTTTTGTCACTTTTGGTGGCTGCAAATAATCGTTCACAAAGCGGCGCAATTTGTATTCCACTTGCGCAGGTGGTAAACCTTCAGTGCGAAGTAAGGGTGCGTAAACACGTTGTTTTTCCCGTTCAACTTGTTCTGCGTTCACATTTGCAAATTCGCGTTCCGCAACGTAGTCCGCCGCATTGGTTCCGGCAAACCAACCGTAGGTAAACGCACCGAGCATATAGTTGTGTGGCACTGCTGCCATGTCGCCCGCTGAATAAAGACCTTCTACAGATGTTTCCGCTTTTTCATTTACCCACACGCCTGACGCGCTGTGACCCGAGCAAAAGCCAATTTCAGAGATATGCATTTCAATCATTTGCTCACGGTAATCCGTACCGCGATTCGCATGGAACTGCCCGCGACTGGGTCGTTCGTTGCTGTGCAAAATCGTTTCAATATTTTGGATAGTTTCTTCGGCCAAATGCGTTAACTTTAAAAATACCGGGCCATTGCCGCCTTCAAGCTCCTGGTAAAATTCCCACATCATTTGACCGCTCCAGTAATCGCATTCAATAAAGCGTTCACCTTTATTATTTGCGGTATAGCCGCCAAGTGGACCTGTCACATATGCGCAAGCAGGGCCGTTGTAATCTTTAATTAATGGATTAATCTGGAAACATTCTAAATTCGCAAGTTCAGCACCTGCGTGGTATGCCATTGAATAACCGTCACCAGCATTCGTAGGGTTTTCATAGGTTCCCATTAAATAACCGGACGCAGGCAAACCCAAACGACCCGCAGCGCCGCAACATAAAATCACCGCTTTTGCGCGTATCACATGAAAGTCTGCAGTGCGGCAATCAAAACCCATTACGCCACAGACCGCACCTTCGTTATCCGTTAACAAGCGTGTGCTCACTAGGCGGTTAGTAATTGAAATGCGCGCGCGTTTTAATTGGCGATACAACACTTTTTTAATGTCGTGACCTTCGGGCATGGGTAAAACATATGAGCCCATGTGATGCACTTTTTTTACGGCGTAATCACCGGTTTCATCTTTTTCAAATTTCACGCCCCAACGATCTAATTGCTCGATGGTCGCAAAACTGTGTTTCGCGTAAGCATAAACAGTTGCTTGATTAACAATACCGTCATTGGCGATGGTAATTTCTTTAGTGTATTGCTCAGGGGTTGCATGGCCTGGGATAACGGCGTTGTTTAAACCGTCCATACCCATGCTGATTGCGCCGGAGCGTTTTACGTTGGCTTTATCAATTAACAAAATGCGTAATTTTGGATTACGTTCTTTCGCTTTAATGGCTGCCATAGGGCCTGCGGTGCCGCCACCCACAACGACTATGTCGTACTCTTGCTCGAGGGTTTTTACATCGGCAAAATCAAATGCGGTATTGCTCATTACTGCTCCTCAATGGCTTTTTCAATATGTTGGCTATTTGCGCCATGTCGATCAATTCGCAAACGATATTGGAAAGCATCGCCACGATAATAAAGATATTCAAAATCGAGTGGCACACCATCGGCAGCGTGAGTCAAACGCTCAATGCGCATAATGGGTGAACCTTCTTCTACACGTAACGCCTTTGTTAATTCTGCTTCCGCGAGCACAGCATCAATGGCCAAGTCCGCATGACCCAGCGCGATACCACAATCATTTTCGATAATCAGAAATATATCGCGCGTAGCTAAATCCGCTTTTTCTAATTGTTTTCCTAAACTTTTTGAAACATAGGTGATTTCAAGTGATACAGGCTCACGATTAATTAAACGTACGCGTTTAATTTCAGTGATCTCTTCGCCTTCATTAATTTTTAATCGCTCAGCGATAACTAAATTGGCTGCAATAAATTTAAAACTCACTAACTGATTAATAACTTCGTAGCCCATTTGTGACATGGCTTCTGCTAAACCTTGCAAGGTGCTCACGTTTTGATAGGCTTTGGGTTTTGCAACAAAAGTACCTTTGCCGTGAATTTTAAAAATCAGTCCTTCTTTTTGAAGATCGTTGAGTGCCTGGCGCACAGTGATACGACTAACGCTATGAAGCTTTCCTAACTCATTTTCAGATGGCATTTGGCTGTGCGATGGATAGCTACCATCCAAAATTCGGGCACGTAATAATTCTTTTAGCTGGCTATAAAGCGGCACCGCAGAAAATGGAATTAGTTTTTCGTGTGTGCTCATCGTTCGCTCTGCCACCGTATTAATTACTTGTTAGTACTTGTCATAACAAGTTGGGGCGAGTCTACGTTGGCGGATTTGAGCGGCAAAATATTTTATTTTTCTAAGGTTATAACCGAAATTATTTTTTGATGGCTAAAGACAGCAATTTCATTTGGTTAAACATTCTACGAATTTTTTTTTGAAATTTAATTCTTAAAGTATAAGCAATGAGCAGGTGTTTGATTTTCAACTTTATGGTTGTTTTGATGATTATTTATAAACATTTTCTGGGCGAAATTTCGCCATAATTGCTTATCGAGCCACTTAAATTGATGGTGTGCTAATTGCAAAGTGATGTTTTCTTTAGATTGGATCAAATGAGTTTTAAGTAAACGCATCATGTGGATAGTCAATATCGCTTTACGCCGCCCACATACTTTTATTGTGGCGGCGATACTGATTCTGTTAACCATGCCTTATATTTTGAGCAAAATGGCGACAGATATTTTTCCGTTTATCCAGATTCCTGTGGTGGCGGAACTGTGGGAATACAAAGGGCTAACCGCGAAGGAGATGTCTGAGCGAGTGACCGGTCCGGCTGAACGTGAACTGGGGCAGGCAGTTGATAATATTGAGCACACTGAATCTGTCTCTGTGGCTGGGCTCGGGATTGTTAAAGTTTTTTTTCAACCCGGTACCGATATAAATGCTGCGCTTACGCAAACGACCATGAGTGCGAGCGCTGCGTGGCGTTCAATGCCGCAAGGAACACAACCGGGGCGCGTTCGGCCTTACTCGGCGTCGGAGTTACCCGTCGTTCAGTTGAGTATTTCCAGTAATACTCTTTCGGACATTGAAATTGGTGATGCTGCAGGCACGGCTCTGCGCCCCATTGTTTCCAGCAAAAAAGGTCTTTCGCTAACAGCACCTTATGGCGCGCGCGGCAGGCAGGTATCGGTAGATCTGGATGCAGCTGCGCTGCTCGCCAACAATCTCACGCCCGCCGAAGTTGTTTCAGCAATGGGTGTGCAAAATTTAATTTTGCCAACGGGCACTATGAAAGTTGGCGATAGTGAATTTGATATCAAGCTTAACGGCGCCGTTCCCACTATCGAGAAAATTGCTTTAATTCCAATTCGCACCGAGCAGGGTAGAACTTTGTTGCTGCGCGATATTGCTAATGTTCACGATGGTTTTTCACCAACGACAACTATCGCCCGCCAAAATGGCGCACGAAGCGTGCTCAATTCAGTTCTCGCTTACGGTGGTGTTTCCACCATTGAAGCCGTAGATTTTATTAAACATTCAATTCCGGAAATGCTCGCAAAAATGCCGGAAGGTGTAGACATTAAATTAATGTTCGACCAATCCATTTTTGTTCGCGCTGCCATTAATAATGTTGTTCATGAAGGTTTAATTGCTGCCGCACTTACTGCTGCACTGATTCTTTTATTTTTAGGTAACTGGCGCAGCACTTTAATTATCGCGGTTTCAATTCCTCTGTCGATTATGGTGTCCTTGAGTTGTCTGTATTTAATTGGCGAAACCATTAACCTGATGACTTTGGGTGGCCTGGCGCTGGCGGTGGGGATTTTGGTAGATGACGCCACTGTAGAAATTGAAAATATCGAACGACAATTGGGTATGGGTAAGGAACCTATACAAGCCATTTTAGACGGTGCTCAGGAAATCGCAGTTCCCGCGTTTGTGTCCACCTTATGTATTTGTATCGTGTTCGTACCCATGTTTTTTCTTACAGGCACGGCTCGTTATTTATTTGTGCCGCTTGCAGAAGCGGTTGTGTTTGCAATGATCGCCTCATACATAATTTCGCGCACGCTTGTACCTACACTCGTCATGTTTATGATGCGCGGACATCATCAACGCTTGGAACTTGCTAAGCAAAACAGACAAAAGGACGTTAAACAAAATCGCTTCGAGCGAATCCACCATAGCTTTAATAAAGGTTTTGAAATTTTTCGCGGGCATTTTGTAGGCGTGCTATCAGGCATATTGCAAAAACGTAAACAATTTGCGGCAGCTTTTATGGCGTTTTGTTTTTTATCGCTGGGAATTTATCCAATGCTCGGTCAGGATTTATTCCCAGTGGTAGACAGCGGACAATTGCGGCTTCATATTCGTGCGCCGTCAGGCACACGACTTGAGCAAATGCCAAAACTTATTGATCAAATACACACAGAAATTCGCGCGAGTATTCCAGAAGCGCAGATGGGTGACATTCTGGATATTATTGGCGGGCCTTACAGTACGATCAATACACTCAATGGAAATTCCGGTACGGCAGAGTCGGCTGATTCGGAAATTATGTTTAGCTTTAAACCTGGCGAAGTCGATAGCGCAGATATCATGAAAGATTTGCGTGCGCGCCTGCCAAAATTATTCCCCCATGTTGAATTCTTTTTTCAACCAGCAGATCAAGTCAGCCAAACGCTTAATTTCGGAATTCCTTCTCCCATTGATGTGCAATTTATTGGCGGTAAGCCCGCCGACATTATTCCGATTGCAGCGCAGCTCAATAATGAATTGCGGAAAATTCCGGGCGTTGTAGATGCGCATGTTTATCAACGCTGGAGTAAGCCCACTTTTTCATTGGAAATGAACCGCACTCAATTGCAACAGCTTGGTTTGAATGCGAGGAATGTTGCAGAAAATATGATGATTGCATTAAGCGGAAGTATGCAGACAACGCCGACTTACTGGTTGAACGAAGCTAATGGTAATACCTACAACATCGGTGCGCGCAGCATTGAAGCCGATATGGATAGTATTGATGAGCTTATGCATATTCCAGTTGGCAAAGGTAGTGATGGCAAACAACAATTGTTGGGGAGTGTGGTGACTTACGAGCGTACATCGCAATCGTCGGCAGTGAATCGTTACAACAACACTAACATGATTAATATCCACGCGAATATTCAGGGGCGCGATTTAGGTTCCGTCAGCCGCGACATTAATAAAGTTATTGAAGAGATGCGAACTAAATTGCCACGCGGAGTTGATCTTAAGCTGCGTGGACAAATTGTAACATTGAACGTTGCCTTTATCGGTTTAGGTGTTGGCCTGATAGTGGCCATTGCATTGGTTTATTTTTTAGTCGTTGTAAATTTTCAATGTTGGCTTGATCCGCTCGTCATTATTGTTGCGTTGCCTGCAGCGCTTGCCGGTATTGCATGGATGTTATTTTTAACTGGAACTACGCTAAGTGTTCCCGCACTAACCGGCATCATCATGACCATGGGTGTAGCAACTGCAAATAGTATTTTGCTCGTATCTTTTGCGCGTACATTGCTTGCGCAAGGCATGCTGCCACTTGCAGCTGCATTAGAAGCTGCATCGACTCGGTTGCGCCCAGTGCTGATGACGGCATTTGCGATGATCGTCGGCATGTTACCCATGGCATTAGGTTTGGGGCAGGGCGGCGAACAAAACGCACCGCTCGGACGTGCTGTTATTGGAGGATTGTTATTTGCAACTGTCTCGACTTTATTTTTTGTACCCGTGGTATTTGCCAGCCTTCATCACAAACTTGCACAGCGCTCGCTATATCCCAAAGATAAAAGTCATTACCCAAACGGTACTTATCCGGGAAGCGCTTACCCAGGCAGCACTTATTCAGACAGTAGCTATTCAGACAGTACCTATTCGAGTGATAAACCATGAATGATTTATACACGCCCCAGCTTGATTCGCCGGTGGTGAAAGTTAGCACACTAAAAACACAACGCGTTGCGTTAGGTGCATTATTTTTATTGTTAGTTGGTGCTGCAGTTCGGGTTGTACTGAATATAAATGATGCACGTGCTTTACAGGAATACACCGCAAAAACGCTTGAGCGCAATGTGCTTGTTACCAGCGGTAAAGCTGGCGAATTGCAACGCACTCTTGCATTGCCCACAACCTTGCGCGGAAATACTGAAGCCGTTATTTACGCGCGCACATCGGGATATTTATCAGCCTGGCATAAGGGAATTGGTGATCAGGTTAAAAAAGGTGATTTGCTTGCGACCATTGATGCACCCGAACAAGCTCAGGAACTAGCACAAGCCCGTGCGCAGCGAGAACAATTTGCCGCGCGGTGTGATTTGGCGGAGCAAACATTAGCGCGCTGGGAACAATTACAACAGCGACAAAGTGCAATTTCACAACAGGATTTAGCAGAAAAACGCAGCTCAGTTCGTCAGGCAAAAGCGGATCTTGATGCAGCGAACGCAAATGTTAAACGCTTGGAACAACTCGAAAGTTTTCGCCGCATAGTTGCACCTTTCAGCGGAATCATTACGCGTCGTAGTATTGAAGTGGGCGATTTAATTGCAAGTGGCGGCAAAGAATTATTCGCCATCACGCAAACAGATCCTTTACGGCTCACCATTTGGGTTTCACAAGCCTATGCCGACGATTTAAAAATTGGCGCACCCGTAAGTGTAAGTTTACGCGAGCAAGCCGGTGCAAAACTTAATGCAACCATTGAAAGAATTGCGGGTGGTATAGACCCTGATACAAGAGCGCGCCAAGTCGATTTAATTCTGCCAAACCCGGGCGCAAAAATCTTACCGGGTGTTTATGCAGAGGTAGATATCAAGTTAACAAGCGGAATTAAAGCTTTGGTCGTACCGTCAGCGGTATTAATCATCACCGATCAAACCCCGCGCGTTGCAATCGTGGAAAAAGACAACCGCATTGCCTACCGCAACGTAAAACTCGGCCGCGATTTAGGTCGCGATGTTGAAATTCTCGACGGCTTAAGTTCGGATGATGTGTTAGTGGTAAGTCCGTCAGATCAACTCGTAGAAGGCGAACTTGTCGCTACGAAAAACTGGCAACCGACAAACGCTGCCGCAGTGAAAACTGTTGCGGCGAATTCACCTAAACAAGAAAATGCTGAGGATAAAAAAGACGCGGATAAAGTAAAGGAAAAGTAAACTAATCAACTGTTTGAATTTTCGTTTAATCATCTTTAATAAACCTGTCGGCTTCGCCCAAACCGCAAGCACTATGCATCCTTCTTCGCTAAAAATTCCATGGCTGGTTTCGGCAGGGTTTATTAGTTAGTTCATCTGATATTCTAGAATTGGTGTCATATAAATGTCATCAATCTATTAGACAGGATTACGCTTTTAGAAGCGAACATCCCTGTGTTATTCAACCTTAGAATGGTCTTACCCTTCACCTTTAAGCAGTAACACCTTAGCGATATTTATAAACTTTATTCTTAAAAAAATAACAATATTTTAATAAAATAGTTTTTTCTAAAAATAAGAAACAATTTACATTTTCAAATGTTCAGATTACTAACCGGAGGTTGACACTATATTTCGCATTACTGGTGAAATGTTTCGCTTATTCCAATGCAGCGCTTCGCTTGTTTTATTTTCTGCCGTCAAATAATTTAGCGTGCTATAGCGAACGGATATTGTTGGCCGTATGAGGGAATCTTAGTATGAGAGATTTTCAACTCCAGAAACCAACACAATTGAGCAGAATAACCGCCAACTTGGAGGAGCTATGTTAGCGTCCAAATTAGTGAACGATCCGGTTTCGTTTCATTCATCGCTTGCCACTTTCAATCTCAACAGAATTGCAATTTCGACTCCATCGAATGAGTGGGAAGAGAATTTACAGCAAGAAATAAAATTTAAAATTATTGAAGGTCGCTTTATTGAAAAATTACGTGCCGCTGTAATTCCACTGACACGCGGATGCCAGGGTGATGCTGACCATTTCGTTAATTGGTTTGAATCCCTGGCTGAGTGGGGGCCGGGGCAGCATCATCCACTGTTCCCTTGGTTAGCGGATCAGGCGAGCGAAGCAGATATGCGATGGTTTCTTACACAAGAGGCGGCAGGTGAGGCGGGCTTTGAAGATTTAGTAGCTTACACTCAAATCAAATTACCGCAACGAGCGAAGCTGGAATGTGCTCGAAACTATTGGGATGAAATGGGCCGCGGAAAACCGAAAGCCATGCACGGCCCGTTACTTGAAGCAATGGTTAAAGGCCTTGATCTGAAGCCATCAATCGAGACTACAGTATGGGAGTCGTTAGCGTTGGGCAATGTAATGCTCGGGCTCGCAACCTCGCGACGTTATACCTATCACTCCTTAGGTGCGCTTGGTGTAATTGAATTAACAGCTCCGTTGCGTGCCGCACATGTTGCTCGCGGAATGAAGCGGTTAGGTATGTCAAGAAAGGCACGTGCTTATTTTGATCTCCACGCCGTTTTAGACGTTTTGCATGCTCGTGCCTGGATTGATGAAATTATTAAACCCTTGGTCACAGAGAATCCCGCGTGTGCGATTTATATTGCTGAGGGGGCATTGATGCGTTTGAAATGCGGACAACACTGTTTCGAGCGTTACAGCCAGCATTTTGGAATTTCAAATGACCTTAAAATCGCAAACACCCAGCGTGAGAAAAGAAATGCATTGGAGATCGTTAATTGACTCGAGGCTTTTTAGACGATGAAGCAACAAATATTAAAAATTCTATCAGTGAACCGACATCTAATAGTTTGCTCGTGGAGCTTTTAACAATAATAAAGTTGCAAGGCTATAAGTTCATAACTGTCTCGCCATCCACTCACGAATGTTTTCTGTCAAAAAATTCACATGCTGGTAGAAGTTTACGCGATGTTTTTGGGTGGAATTTACCTTTCCATATAGATGCATTAAGTCCCATGCTCCAAAAAATCATGAATGATGCTAGTTTGCTTAATCATAATGGCCAACTAAAGCGTAGTAAATTACGCATTTCTTCATTATGCCAAGATCTATTTTTCCATTCAGCATTTCCTACAGTTGAAGATGACGCCGTATTTTTCGGACCCGATACTTATAGATTTGCAAAATTCATTCGCCATACGCTTGAAAAAAAGCGATCAATGCCAGTTGAACTAAAGGAGCCGTTTAAAAAGTCAATTCGGATACTAGATATTGGTTGTGGCACAGGTGCGGGTGGGGTCGCAGCAGTTCGCTCACTACCACATGATTGCTCATATGAGTTGACCTTGAATGATGTAAATCATAGGGCATTGGAATTGGCAACCGTTAACGCTTATGCAGCTGAAGTTCTTATTAAAACTATGCCAGGCGATATCTTATCGCAAGATGTTTTCAAGAATGTTGTGTCCGAATTTGATCTAATCATCTCAAATCCACCGTTTATGATAGATGAGTCGGCTCGCACTTACCGCGATGGTGGCGGTAGACTAGGACTTGACTTGAGCATTCAAATTTTTAAAGTTGCATTTGAACATCTCGTCTCTGGTGGAACGCTTTTGCTTTATACCGGCGTAGCCATGACAAACGAGTCTGATCCGTTTTTATCAAGCATAAAACCACTGCTGATGGCCGCGAACTGCGATTGGTCGTATGAAGAAATCGACCCGGATATTTTTGGCGAGGAACTAATTCTACCTTTGTATAAAAACGTTCACAGGATCGCTGCTGTTGGCTTAGTTGTTACAAAACGCTAAAACTTCACTGACTTGAGCAAGATACTGATTGACATGTCATCTTATAAATCGCGCATCAATATTTTTAAGATGGCGCGACTTTAATCGCATTGGCGCGTCAGTTGAAGCTGAGCTTTTCGCTATAATAGTTGGCTGCTGACATAGCTGCTGCGCTTAAAAAAATTTCTGGAGATAAAAAAGGGAATAAATGAAAGAAAAATAATCTAATTATCGGTGATTAATTTTTGGTTTAATCATCCTTAATAAACCTTACCGGCTTCTCCCAAACCGCTAGCACTATGCATCCCTCTTCGCTAAAAATTCCATGGCTGGTTTCAGCGGGATTGATTAGAAAACTTCCTTTGTTGTAATGCCCGCGTTCGTCAGATTGGCTGCCCCATAAAATTAATAAAAATTCGGTACCGACATGTAAATGTTTTGGAATGCGTGCGCCGGGGTGATAGCGCAGTAATGCGCTTGAGCAGCCGGGGGAACCGTCGCCGTAGAGCGGGAAAATATCCACACCCGCGCGAAAATCTTGCCATTCGATGTTTGGATCATCGAAGGTGATGTTTAACAAATTATTCCATTGCAGCTTATCCAAGATTACCTCCACCATTTAACGCAATATTATTTGTCATTTAGCGCAACTAATAAATCAGTCGAAGTTGCTACCGCGCCGAAGACACCGCCTTGCATATGAATCATTGCCAATGCAGCTTTGTGATTGGCGGGATCTGTAGCAGCGCAGCAATCAGCTACGAGTACGCATTCAAAACCGCGATCATTAGCTTCGCGCATGGTGGTGTGTACGCAAACGTCTGTGGTGATGCCAGTGAGAATTAAATTGCGAATGCCTTTTGTGTGAAGCACCAATTCTAAATCTGTAGCGTAGAAAGAACCTTTACCCGGTTTGTCGATAATAATTTCACCCGCCGCGGGTGCAAGTTCAGGAATAATTTCCCAACCGGGTTCGCCGCGAATCAGAATTTTTCCGCACGGACCTTCATCGCCAATGCCTGCGCCGATTTGCCGTGAACGCCAGCGTTTGTTAGCTGGCAAATCTGCAAGGTCAGGGCGATGACCTTCACGTGTATGAATAATATGAAAACCTTTTTCACGCATTCCAGCGAGTAATTTTTTGATAGGTGCTATAGGTGCGCGAGTGAGACTAATGTCGTAGCCCATGGTATCCACGTAGCCACCTTCGCCGCAAAAATCGGTTTGCATATCGATGATGATCAGCGCGGTATTTTCCGGCCGCAAATCGCCATCGTAGGGCCACGCATAAGGAGTGCTTGAAAGATAAGTCGCCGTCATGGTTACTCCTGGTTAAATTTTTAAATTTCAACACGGTGTTAGTTAAAAAAAGGGGCCATTGAAATTAGTTAGCCCCAACTAGGGGTTTAACTTTTTTCGCTTCCATTCTCTGCTGCGTTTATAAGCGATAAGAAAATTGCGTTGATTTGATAATCGAAATTTATTTGGGAGTCGTCATCCTCGCGTAGCGGGGATCCAGCTCTTAAAAATCTAACAGCAAAAACTGGATCCCCGCTGCGCGAGGATGACGATTCCCTACTTAATAATTTCCGGGTGTAATTCGTAACATCCTCAATAAACGTGAAATTCATCACGCATGACTATGCTCCAGCGGTTCAGGCGCCCGGTTATCTGCCACGCTAAATTTCGCGCAGGCGAACAACACACAGGCAACTGCGAAATACGCGAAGGCAACCGTGGGTGTTTGGCCGATTCCAATTTCTTCGCCGTGCATAAAGCCGAAGAAAGTCATGGCTGAACTCGCGAGCGCAAAGGCGGATGCTTTTACAAATGCGCGGTCGATAATAAATACGGTGATTGCTCCCAGCATCAATCCCCCCAGAATTGCTCCGCCACCTAATACCGATAAGCCGTGATACAAAACGCCGGTTTGTTCGAGTTTGTCCAAACCGACCGCAGCGGCGTTGGTTCCTGCTGCACCAAGCACGTTATCAATTTGCAGTTTCCCCCAGGCAGCCAGGTGCGGCATAAGTGCGACGATAATTGCCGGAGCGTGACTTTTCGGGCTTTCTTGAAAAGCCTGGGAGCCGATCAACATGCCTATATAAAGAAGGATGGGTGAGATCGCGACTATGGGAATGAACGACGAAAACACCGCGATAATTCCCAACCAACACAGCACCAAGACCGCAACGCCTGTTGCCGCCGAGTAACCGATGCGCCCGCCCATGGATTTCCAGCCAGGGTGGCCGATGTAAACCGCGTTGATAAATGGATTGCCCATGCAGCAGCCGATCAAACTAATTGCGCCGTCCGCCGTTAATACGCGGGTGGTAGGGAAGTCGTCGCCTGCGACCGCTGCGCTCTCCACGTTATCCATGGCTTCGACGAGATCGTAAATGCCGAAGGGAATAGCGGTGACGAGGATTATCCCGATAAATTCAAAGCCGGAGAAAACATGCCCGAAGGCAGGGATTGGAACGGAGAAGCCAAAACTGGTGATGGATTGCGTGAGTTTTTCCAACGTTAGACCGCCGTAATTCAACCCCATCGCCGTTGAGCCCCAAGCGATAAGCGTACCTACTGCGATGGCGACAAGGCCAGCGGGAATTCCTTTGAAGTAGCGAACGCCGCCAAACCAGCTCAATAAAATAATCGCAAAGCACACAACGCCGATTACCGGTGTCATAAACATTTCGAGTGCGGGGCGTAGCGATATAAATGCGATGGAAACACCGGCAAGTGTGCCGAGCAGTGCTGCACGCGGAGTGATTTTGCGAATGTAAGGAGCGATGTAGCCGCCGATCATAAGTACAAAGCTTTGTACGAACACCCAGGTTAATCCCGCTTCCCAACCTTTTATGGGGTTACCGGTCACGGTGGCGATGGGTAGCATAATCACGAAAACCACTACAAACATATGCGGCACAGAGATTCCAGAGGGCAGGGCGCACACGTCCGTTCGTCCCGTCTTCTGCGCGAGTTTGTACGCGAGGTATGCGTAGTAAAGCGTGCTGATGCATAACATCAGGCCGGTAGCGGGCAGTATTCGTCCGAAGACAATGTCGTCCGGCATGTTCAACACATAGCGCAGCAAGCCGGTGAGTACGAGTAGGTTAACCAGGATGTTGGTGCCAAAACCGAAGAATGCATTCCAGTCTCCAGGCACCCAAAGAATGGGTTTGGTCGTTTGCATAGCGGGTCTCCAAATTATTTATGAACTAACTCTTTTGAGTTGCCTCTGTTCGATCGTATAACTCAGTGTTTCAAACATTTAAGCGTTGGAGCCTAGGCTGCTTTTACCGCATTGTTGATTGACGCAATCACCGCACCGGATGTAGCGACCCAGCCGAAAATTCCTCCTTGTGCCGTAATCACGCGCAATCCCATCTCGTGAAATTCGGGAAAATAAGAACCGCAAGCATCGCTGATAACTACACAGCGATAGCCTCGATCATTGGCTTCACGCACCGTGGTATGTACACACACCTCGGTGGTGACGCCGCACACGAGCAGGTTTTCCACTCCGCGTGCTTGCAACTGTTCTTGTAGATCTGTGTGGTAGAAGGCGCCCTTACCGGGTTTGTCGATCACCAGCTCACCTTTTAAAGGCGCAAGTTCCGGGATGATCCCGTGTCCCGGTTCGCCGCGAATCAAAATGCGCCCCATGGGGCCAGCACTGCCAATGCGAAGTGATGGTTTGCCCCGTTCGATTTTGGCGGGCGGCGCGTCAGACAAATCAGGCAAGTGACCTTCACGCGTGTGAATGACAGTCATATCTGCTGATCGCGCCGCTGTTAACAAACGCTGGCAAGGTTCGATGCAGCTGCGCAGCAAGCTCACATCGTTGCCAAGGCTTGCGCCGAAGCCGCCGGGTTCGAGAAAGTCGCGCTGCATATCGATAATGATCAGCGCTGCTTTACTCAGGTCGATTGCTATAGCTTCCGGCTTGGCCGCGACAACTTGAATACTCATAATCAATCTCGCGTCAGTGGATTTTTAGTGCGTATAAAGCTGCGCGTTTAAAAGCGGAAACGTCCACCAAGGCCCAGGGTTTGGCCGGTTTCTTCCGTCCATTCCGGGTCGTCATTGGTGTAGCCCGCATACAAATCGAGCATTTTGCTCAGCGGCAAGTTGTACATAAGTGTGTAGATGTTGCGGTCGTAATCGCCGCCATCGGTGTCAATTTGAGTTAGGCCGTAACCGAGGTAGACAGAGCCTTTCCCGAGCGGGATGGAAGCGCTTAACACCAAGGTGTCACGATCTATATCGCTAGCTTCGCCACTCAATTTGTCGCGCATCATTTGATACTGTGCATAAACCGTGCTCTGGCCGATGGCGTAACTAACACCGACGAGCGCGTCAGTTTGTTCATCTTCTGGCCCCAAGCCTGTAGCGCCCGTTTGCGTGCCGGAAATTTTCTGGATGGCAGCGGTAAGCCCAAAATCACCGGATTTAAAAAAGGTGTTAGCGGCAATTTTGTTCGTGCTGTTATCGCCTGCTTTTTCGCCAAAGGCGTAGGCAACATTGCTGGTAAATCCGCCTAAATCGGGGGTGGTATAAACCAGTGAATCGCTCCAGCCGGAGTCGCCATACAAGCCGCCACCGCCGAAGCTCATCAGCACCATAGGTGAGAAAGAAAAGGAATCGCCGAAAGGGTTAAAAATAATCGTGGATAAAAAATAAAGGCTGGCGTTACGCCCGATAGTGACCTGGCCAAAGTCGCCTTTGAGGCCGAAGTTCGCAGCGCGCGCGAATATCATGTCATCTTCAAAACGACCAATTTCTCCAGAGTCTGGTCGTAAAAAGGCTTCAACTGCTGCTATGGCTGTTAAGCCGTTATCCAGATCGTGACTGCCATGTACGCCGAGGTAAGAGGTTGTTAATCCGTTAGACTCAATACCCGTTTTGCTTTCTACATCGTCGTCGCCTGCGGGGCGGTTGTAGCTTAAGTAAGTGTCCAGTTCACCAACAAATTTAAGCGTAGATTCTGCGTGTACAAATTGCGTGTGTAATAAGAAAGAAGTGATAAAGGCTGGTGTGATTACGTATTTAATGACGCGGTTATTGATCTTCATGAAAACTCCCTCGTTAAATTTGATAGCGTGGTCTTAGCAGTTATCTTTGTTAAGGTGGCATCTCGGTTGTGTTCGGTATGTGTTTATTGAATCAACGTTGTATACAACGATGTGTTTAGCATGGCTCGTGCCAGCGCAACATATCCAGATGCTAGCAGTGAGCAAGTTCATGATTTTTATAGGTTTGTGCTTGTGTGATGGAAATTGATTGAGTCGGAATGGAGTTAATTTTCTAGCGGTTGGCACCAAAATAAGATCAAAACAGCAGTCATTGCACTGCTTGTGGGCGGGATGAGTCATCAATCAGTGGCTAATGTCATGAGTTTCGCGGTTTTGTTTTACAAGCCCAAGGTGGTCGCCTACCATGAACTGAAGGCGCTATTTCCAATGGCTCTTCGTTAGCAAACGAGCAATGTGAAGTGCTCTAACAACATCATTTTCTCAACTCTTTTTTATAAAAGCGGAGCAATACCTTTGACCAAATCGTCCGCACAACTGGTCTACGATCAGCTTAAGAAAAAAATTATCGATTTCGAAATTTATCCCGGTACACGTATTACCGAATCAGAAATCGCGGAAGATTTTCAAGTGAGCCGCACACCCGTCAGAGCGGCACTGCAACGCCTCGAAGCTGAAGGCCAAATTTCCATCATGCCTAAACAAGGCTGCTTTGTTCGCTCGGTGGATATTGAATCCATCAGCCAATATTACGATGTGCGCATCACGCTCGAAGCCACCGCCGTTGAACTAGCCTGCGACCACATGAGCGATGAAGATATTGACGCACTGCAAGAAGAATGGAATCCAGAAAATTTAGAAAATGAATTGGATATGGACGAAATAAAAGCGCGCGAAGAAGCATTTCATATCGGCATCGCCATCGGTAGCGGCAACACAATCCTCGCCAATTATTTACGCGATATTAATAATCATATCCGAATAATCCGCCGCCTCGGCTTCCCCGATCGCCAATCCGTAATAGAAACCTGCGACGAACACTACGCAATCTGCCAACTAATCCGCGAACACAATAAAACCCAAGCAAGACGCGCAATGACAAAACATATTCGTAAAAGCCAGGGCTTGGCGAGAAGCGTTACGCTAAGTCAGTTGCAGCAGGCGATTAAGAGGCATGGGGGTGTGGGGTGAGAATATTGTAGTCAGAGTCTCGCACTCAATTAGATTGAGTGAGATGAGTCGTAATTATATAGTTGGTGCTGTTTAATAAACTGTTAGGCTACTATGAAAATAACTGAACCTTTCCTATTTTGGAAAAATCTTAAAAATGGGGAAATGGCTTGGATAGCATACGAAAAAATGTGGAGATATGTTCGCTCTAGCGAAATACAAAGAAATCGTATCTTCACGCAATGGTCGGAAAGTTCAAATGTAAAAGTCGAACCAAATAGCTTAAGTGAATCGCAAATTTTCAATGTAAAGAAAATGAAAATGGAGCAAGTAATTTCAGATATCCATTTTTTAGTAATATGTCTAGAGAAAGTTTGGAAGCTAGCAAATCGCTTAACTGGCAAATCTTTTTGTCCGGAGTTTAAGAAATCTAGAGATTTTAAAAATAACTCACTAAAATTTTTTTTGAGTCCTTATATTGACGCAAGAGATACCTTTGAGCATTACGACGAACAGGTTCTTGGCGGTGACCCCAAAAAAACAGGCCCAGGTTCGTCAAAAATATCGCTTATACCAAATATTGGTTTCACTTTTGGTGAAAGAAACCCAATAAATATCGCAGATGAATTCAATGCTGAATTCTTAAAGCAGCTTAATCAGTTCGACCAATTAATTTTTGAAGAGTTGTTAGCTTTAGATCAGAAAGTCTAAAAAGTCGTTGCAGCACCGCTCCGGCGATTCGTGCCTGCGCTGGACAGTTTTTAAGTTGCGGTTTTACGGTTTTTTGAGCAAAAGTATTTAACAAAATTACAATTAAAACGGCTGCTTACGTAGGCGTGATGGAGCAACAAGTGAAAAAAATTATTTTTAATGGCACTCTGATTTTTTGGATTTTAATTTTAGTCTCTTGTGCAGGAGCGTCGGCGAAAAACGAAGAATATGTTCGTCCCAAGCTTATACCTTCAACTTGCCCTCCATTTGGATATCCTAAAGTTGCAATGCAAGATAACGTTCAGGGAATAACCTTTCTTGAATTGCATATAAACACAAAGGGAGACGCGATTGAAACTAAAGTTAAAAAAAGTAGCGGTTCAGAAATTCTTGATGCTGCAACAATCAAGTATCTCGGCTCGTGTAAATATAAACCTGCTACTCAAGGCGGAAAGCCAATTGATGCTTGGTTTGATATGAAGTACAACTGGAAGATTGAGGGTTCGCCCTCAGAAAAGTAAAGCCCTCAAGGATTGATAAAGCATCACTAATGCGTTGGGCTTCATTAGCTGATTTATGGTCTGCACAAACGTGCTCCATAAAATAATTGTGTAGAAACTGTCGCTGATTAGATCAAGCACCGCGCACATCGGGCGAGGGATGATTTCGAGTTTCGGTTATAATTTTCTGGTATGTAAATTACTTAAAAATCACAACTTAAAAATATCGATGGCGCCTAGTCTTTTGGGCTCGACTTTATATGAGAAAAGTATGTTCAAGCATGTGATTCTTTCCAGCATCTTTTCATCACTTATCGGATCAATAATTTTTTTAATTATTTGCCTGCTTATTTATGGAGGTTTAGCTTTTGTATTTGGAGCGATTGTATTTCCATGCGCGCTAATCTGCTGCCTGCTATTTTCATATCCACTTATAAAACTCACAGAATCAATGTCAGAGAAATATAGATTTTTAGTTTTCTTTGTTGTCGGGTTTGCGCTAGGTTGTGCTTCAGTAGCTTTATTGTTTGGCAATATAGATCTGAATAATTTAATCCAAGCCAAGGAGCTTGTGATTACCTACGGTTCACTTGGTGCGGTGACATCAATCGCAGCTTGGTGGTATGTTCGCAAATACGTTCGCCTTTAACACAGTAATAGAACACCGCTCAGCTAGACAGAATTTAAGTCAATTAAGGTTTAGCTGCGCAAGAGCAATCCATAAAATAACAACTTAAAAAATGTCGGGGCGCCTATCAATTTACTCGTAGGAGAAAATAATGCCTGTATTTTTCGCATCCGAGTCAATCCTTAGAAATCATCAGGGCGTGCTTGGATACCCAGATAACAGTCAATATGTGATGGTTGAATCAGAAGCTTTTGAGCTTCTTGAAAAATGTGATTACAACTTTAGCGCTTTGTGTAAACAATTAGGTGTGCCGGAAAGATGGTGGACGGACCAGAAAATTTATCTCATAAAAATTGACAGTGAGAAAGCCCAGAATTTAAGAATGCCGTCCGGAAATGAAGCAGGTATTGACAAAGATTGGATTCCTGCTGGTAAACACAAGAATGGCTTTAGTCAGGCCGTTATCAATACCGTAAGTATCGAAGACTGTATGATGATGGAGCTAAAATGGAAATCTTAAAAAGAGAAAATGGCAGCTATTTAATTGCTTCAGACGGTACAAATCATGTGATCTCAATTGTTTGCGGAACCTCGGCTTTGTTTGAAGTTATCCTTCAATTATCAGAACAGCAAAAAAACGATATTCTTAACGATAACGAAAGATTAAATGAAGTCTTAAATAAGGTTCGGTTGAATCCCAGTATGGTATAGCAAATAATTTCAATAAAACATTAGAGAGATAATGCTTTGAAATATATATTAATTTTATTTTTAATTTCATTTTCCGTCATTACGCATGGTAAGGAAAAAGCTAAAGCTAAGGCAGAAAAGGAAGCTGTCAGCGCTATAGAGTTAACTGAAACATTCTACATGAATAACAGAGTGATAAAAAATAAGGAGATAAGTAATTATATCTACAAAAGTGATAACTTAAATAAGTTTTTATATAGATGGTGCGTTAAAAAACCTCAATCAGATCAGCAATACTTTGAAAAAATAACTGCTTTTTGCGAGCTTAAAGGTGGCCATTTGCTACAGCAAAAATGGTGTTTATCTAATCTTGATGATTCACTTAAGTTCTATTTTGAGATAAATAATCCAGCATTAGATACCGCTGAGTTAAATTTCACCGGCGAACACTGCAACGGTAAAGAGGAATTATTTGTTTTTCTTCTTGAGTATCCGAATCCGGTAGCGACAAATAAACCTCGGTTAATCAATTGTCCTTACAAGTCATATCCGGCGGCAGCTGACCCTAAGAAAGACGGAGGACAAGTAGCCGTGAAAATTGATATATCATCCAGTGGTATAGCAACTAATACTGAACTTTTACAAAGTTCCGGTTCTTCAGTGTTGGATGGCGACGCTAGAAGGCATTTTTCGAAGTGCGAGTACATACCCGAGATTAAAGAAGGAGTAGCAGTAGCTGGATCTGTTGAGGCAAAAATTAATTACACTCCGTATAAAAACTGACTTTAAGTATTTCTGACCTCACAGGAAGATTTTAATTACGGCTTTATCGATAAAATTATGAAAATATACCCATTCAAAAGTAACGATGGAATTTTGCACGCATTTGAAATAGATAATCTATTTTGCGGTAGACGAAAAACCGTAAGAGTTATAAAAACTCTAAAAAATGCAAAAGTTATTCGTGCGCCAAAAATTTTTCTGTCCTGGTTCCGCGAAGAGTGTTTTTGTGAGTTTAGTCTTAACGGTGTATTGTTTGAGGTTGAAGAACCATATGGCGACAATTCAAGATATTTAATTAGTCACAAATCGACACCTCCCTCTGGTAATGAGCTTGAACTTATTGCTGAGGCGTTTAGTAAATTTTAAGAGCAGCACAGAAGCCTGGACGGGAAATCGGGATTTAAAGAATTTTGAGAGAATAAGATTTCAGATAAGAGAATCACCTTATTTTTCGGGCTATCTATATTTTAATCGCTATTATGAAAATTCAAACCAATTCAGCATTAGTCGTTATCGACCAACAAAAAGGCATAGACAGTCCCAAGCTTGGGGCTCGCAACAACCCAGATGCGCAAATCGAGATTTTAAATCTATTGTCTCGCTGGCGTGAATTGAATTGGCCGATTTTTCATGTAAGGCACCGTTCAACGCAAGTTGATTCTGTCTTTTGGCCGGAGCAGGTGGGTTTTGATTTTAAGCCGGAATTTTTACCGCGTGATAAAGAGCATGTAATTGAAAAGCAAACACCCTGTGCTTTTACCCATACAAATCTTCAAAATTTATTGATTCAACATGGAATAACGTGTGTTGTTGTGGTTGGTGCATCAACCAATAATTCTGTAGAAGCCACTGTGCGAGCGGGTGGTTGTCTTGGGTTTAACATGATTGTTATTGAAAATGCATGTTTCGCTTTTGCAAAAGCCGATTATTTTGGCGTTCATAGATCGGCCGAAGAAGTTCACGCTATGGCCTTGGCCAATTTAAATGATGAATATGCTCTTGTGCTGAATTTAGCAGATTTAATTTTACGTTAAGTTATTTTTAAACGTTTAAAGTTTGGATAATAAGTTTGTAATCGGTATTAGCTGTTAATGTCGTTTTAGTGAATCTACTGCGTTTAGGACATTGCACACTCAACCAGTCAACATTAAGTTCAAACAAGATCCAGGATAGAAACCCTTTACGCGATATATCGACATAAGATCACAGTGAGGCTTGTTCGATTAGCCTCCTCTGACACATCTAAAGAAACACTCCCGTTTTGTGCCTCAGCTAAGAGTTTGGCGGAATAGGTTCCTAAACCTGTTCCGCCCAGTTTGCCGTCAGTAACAAATTTTTCAAAAAAGTGATCGCGGATAGCGATAGGCACTACACCGGTGTTTGAAATCGTGATACGCAATGGATTTTCATTGTGCAGCTTTACCTCAACTTGCGTTTTTTCGGGTGCAGCTTCACAGGCATTTTTAATAAGATTTTGAAACAGCGAATAACAAAGCATGGCATCGCCAATAATTTTTGGCGGTTCCTCATTAACGGCTGCTACATCGGTATCAATGGAAATGCTTAAACGTTTTTCGGAGAATGTGTGACGCGATAATTCCACTATGCGCCGTAAAATATCGCCAATTTTTACGGGTTCCGGATTCAATTTAAATCGTCCAGTCTCAATTTTGTAAAGCTCAGCGGAAAGATTGATTATATTTAGCGTTTGTAATGCGGAGTCTTCTGCCATACGCAGTTGTTCTATTTGTTTACGGCTGAGTCCCTTATCTTCGCTCAGAGTTTGGATAATACTAATTACGCCTGCCAGCGGACCTTTCATATCGTGACGGGTGATATGTTCAACATCTTCACGTAAACGCGCGTTTTCCAGGAGGGTATCGTATTCCGCTTGCAGTCGTTTATGCAGCTCAACATAACGCAGAAAATTGTGTACGCGTGGAACTAGCAAATCCGGATTTATAGGTTTCGTTATAAAATCAACCGCACCCAACCCCAGGCCTTTTATATGCGCCTCATTGGTCTCCATAGCTGTAACGAAAATAATAGGAATATGTTCGGAATTAGGATGCTCCCGCATGCGTTGTGCTACTTCGAAGCCGTCGAGGCCAGGCATCATGATATCCAGCAATACCAGATCCGGTGGTTCATCTGATGTGCAAATATCCAATGCGCGTTCACCATTAAGTGATATTCGAACTCGACAAGTATCTTTAAATAATTGATAAAGTAGTTCCACGTTATCTGATGTGTCGTCTACCACCAAAATTGTCGAACGTTTTGATTCAGCTTTTAAATCGTTGGGTGTGATTGCTGATTGAGGCCCTATATCAGAATGGAATTCTGTTTCGCTGTGGTTAAGCGATGAACCAATAATTTTCCGCAATCTCGGTCTCATTGCCATTGAGATGCGCTCAGCCAGGCTCCCAGCCGTATAAGGTTTTACGAGTAGGGAATTTACTCCCTGGGCAATAGCTTCTATCACTCGCTCACGTTCTGCTTCGGCAGTAATCATAACAAACGGAATATGAGAAAGTTTTTTGCTAGCTCTTACGGCGACTAATAATTCCAGCCCCGTCATGACTGGCATATTCCAATCAGAAAGTATCAGATCAAAGGCTTGTTGGTTAAGGAGCCGCAATGCCTCTGCGCCGTCTTTGGCTTGAAAAATTTGCACAGCTCCCAGAGCGCGCAGTTGCGCAGTAGTAACTTTTCGCATTACCTCAAAGTCATCAACTACCAGTATCTTGGTCTGTTTAGTTATTGCCATAGATTCCCTCGCGCAGATTTCTGTTAAGCACTACGGTTTTTCTGACATGGCTTTTTCCATGTACTCAACTTTTTTGTTCATGTCAGCATCGCTGTCTGCATAGGCTGCTGCAATTTTTTTGAATTCATCTTGCAGTTCTAAAAAGGCATCGGCCATATCGGGATCAAAATGACTACCTTTTCCTTCTTTAATAATTTCAACGGCTTTTTCGTGTGGCATAGGTGCTTTGTAAACACGACGGCTAATCAATGCATCGTAAACATCCGCGACGGCCATGAGTCGTGCTGAAATAGGAATGTCGTCGCCGGATAACCCTTCTGGATAACCCGAGCCGTCCCATTTTTCCTGATGGCTGTAAGCGATCTCTTTCGCATATTTTAAAAATGGCATTTCTACACCCAGATCTTTCTCGGCTTGCAAGATTGCGTCCCTGCCCAGGGTGGTATGGGTTTTCATGATTTCGAATTCTTCCGGTTCAAAGCGACCCGGCTTCAACAGAATTCTATCGGGTATGCCCACTTTACCAATGTCATGCAAGGGCGCTGATTTGTAGAGCAATTCAATGGTTTTATCATCGTTGAGGAAATGGGCAAAGCGCGGGTTGTGGCGCAATTTTTCCGCTAGCACTTTTACGTAACGTTGTGTGCGGCGAATGTGATTGCCGGTTTCGTTATCGCGCGTTTCAGCAAGGGACGCCATTGCATTTATAGTGACATCCTGGATAGCCATAATTTCGGCAGTTCTTTTGCTGATCTCAGAGTTCAGGAAAGTATTTTTGTCTTTCAAAAAATCCTGAACACGTTTGATGGCAAGATGTGTTTCTACTCGTGCGAGAACAATAGGTGGAGAAATAGGTTTGGTAATGTAATCAGAAGCCCCCAATTCAAACCCCAGTGTTTCGTCTATAACTTCAGTTTTTGCGGTGAGAAATATGATGGGAATATCGCGTGTTTTATTATCCGCTTTTAAACGGCGACATACTTCATAGCCATCCATCTCGGGCATCATGATATCGAGCAGTATCAAATCGGGTTGCGTTTCCGATTGCGCAATTTTTAATGCTCGTGCGCCGCTATTGGCGACTTTAACGAGGTAGTTGTCCTTAAGTAAGCCGCTCATGAGTGTTAAATTATCCGGGGTGTCATCCACCACTAGAATTATTGCTTTTTGGGTATAAACAATTGCGCTTTCCATTTTTTAATTCCTCGTGGTGTAATTAGTTAAATCAATAAATATTCCTACTAAACCGCCGGGCTGACCATCGTCCAGGCGAAAACCAGACACGCGGTAGAGGGTTTGATGAAAGTTTCCATCGGCAAACGGAATCAATACTTCACGCTGCACTTCGCCAACGTCTGTAATAACTTGTTCATCTTCTGCTTGATAGGCGATACGGTCAGCTTCCGGTAGGTAATCGAGGTCGAGAACTCTTTTGCCGATCAAGTCCTGACGTTTGACATTAAAGGTTTTTTCATAGGCTCGATTAAAGCCAAGGAATCGGCTATCTGCACCTTTATAAAATATTGGATAGGGGATAGTGTCGATTAAGGCTTGCTGGAGTGACGCTTGCTGACGCAAATTTTCTTCAGACGATTTTTGTTGCTGAAATTCAAAGTCAAGAGCTTGCCGCTGCTCCATTATTTCAATATTTGCAGCAGTAATTATCTCAAACTCGGCTAAGATTTTTTCCTGGTTGCTCGTCAATGGTTTGAACGATGCCAATTCCAATACGCCCACCAGTTTTCCTTTCAATACTAAAGGGTGTAGCAAAATAACCTGTGGTCTAGCCGAGCCAATTCCCGAAACAATGTGAATGTAATTTTCAGGAATCTGGTTAATCTGCAAAGATTTTTCTTCCAGGGCGCACTGTCCGGCCAAGCCTTCTCCGTAGGGAATTTCTTTGCCAACATCTTTCACGGGAACGCCGTATCCACCTTTCAAGCGCAATTTTTTTCGCGTGTTGTCCGCCGTGTAGAGTAGCCCAAAACCTATACCCAACAATTCGCTCACATGGTGCATAAAAGTTTGTACAAGTTCAGCGTAACTTTGAACATGACGTAATTCTGCGGCTACTTTTGCAATAAGTACACGCTCTTCAGCGGCAGCGAGATTATTCGCCTGTGCTTTAGCTCGCGCCTCATTTTCATTTTCTAGAGACACGCGAAGCCGCCGGGTACGATTAAATTGTTGTTGGAGTACTGCACCAATAAACAATGCGAACAATAAAATAGATCCAAAAACAGTGAGCTTGCGCGCTGCGGTTAGCCACTTTTCTGAATCCTCAAACAACACAGCTAACCATGGCCCGTTGGGATCATTCCAATTAAGAGCAATGTGCTCAGCAATAAAACGTTTACCTTGGAATTTGATTAGTGGTTGGGAAGGGTCAAACTCTAAAACAGCTGGGCTAATATTTTCAAAGCGCGTTCCAAATTGTTTAAGTTCGCGAATTGCCTGAATACGCTTTTCTTCTAATGGAGGGGTCAGATTTAAATGCCATTCTTTACGCGAAGACGCGAACACAACACCTTGCGGTGAAATCAACAACGCGTCGCCACTAACATGATGGAGTAGTTTGTCCAGAGGACCTTCCGCCGATAATTTCACAGAAACAACACCAATAATGGCAGAATCTTTTTCGGTTGTTTCGTGGATAGGTGCCGCAACGAATAAGCCACGTGAATCAGAGTTGGTGCCGATGGCCATGTACACAGATTCCTCACCTTTCATCGCCTGCTGGAAATAAGGACGAAATGCGATATTTTTGGCGGTTGATTTCAACCCATCGGTATCATTTGCGATAATTAACCCCTGTTTGTCGATAACGTACATTCCCTCGAAATCAAATTGCTTACGTGCAACTCCCAGGCGCTGCAATACTTCCGGCGCGTCAAATCCAGTTTCACCCAAGGCGGCGCGTTTGATAATTGGCTCGTTAAGCCCAAGTAATAATGCAACTCCCATTGCCCGATTACGTGTTGTAGCAATGGAAAGATAATCTTGTAACTTTTCCAATTTGATATTTAGCTCGGTGCGTATACGAGCCTCGGTATAAACTTGTAATAGCTGAATTGAAATCCAGCCTACGAGCAACCCGATGAGCACACAGATAAGCAACGGCGAACCTGAAAATTTTCCCACTTTATTAGAAAGTGAATGTGAATTTTTCATGGCGCGCTTCTGCTTTCTGTGTCAATAATTGCATTGACACCGTCATGCTTTTTGATAGTAGAGAGAGCCTTCTCAAAATCAAAATTTTTGATAGCCGTTTCTAGCTGGGTAAAGATAGGTGTATCCAATACCGATTGAATAGCTCCAGCGTTCTCATCAAAGAAATCGCACGCCTCACTATCATCAGCTCCAAGTAATAGCATTAATTTTTGAAAAACCGGTTTAACTACATTTATGTCGTAAGTGCTAGCCTTGATTTCTTTTTTAGGAGGAAGGGCAGATGCTATTGCGCTGCACAAACGAACAAGTACCGCTTCATAGTCATTGAGTCTGGATTCCATAAGTTCAGGAGCTGCGCCCGAGCCGCACAATTGTTCGAGTTCTTCCGCTTGGTGGTGCAATCCCATAGCACCTATGTTGCCGCACACAGCTTTGGCGGTGTGCGCTAGGCGCTCTGCGGTGGCTATATCATTATTTGCTAATGCAAAACGCAACTCACTGGGAGCATTGGCTTGGTTTTCTAAAAATTTCCTTAGCATGGAAATATAGGCAGGCATTTTATTTAGCACCCGCTTCAAGCCTAATTGAATGTCAATACCTTCAATGTCTGGTAATTTTATTTCAGCGGTTTGTGTTTTTGAATCATGAAGTTTTGCAGTATTGATATTGAGATTTGTTCGAGGTTTTATCCATCGTAATAATGTACGAAACAATTCATCAGGATCTATGGGTTTTGCGATGTGATCATTCATCCCCGCGGCGAGGCACCGTTCTTTATCCTGCGTCATTGCATTTGCGGTCATAGCAACAACGGGCAGTTCATCCAGCGATGCGCTTTTACGAATTTCTTGCGTAGCACTCACACCATCCATTACGGGCATTTGCATATCCATTAGTACTATGTCGTAACTATTCTGTTTTAAAAGTTTTAGAGCGTCTTCGCCGTTGTTTGCAATGGTGACGACAAACCCGGCATCGGCTAACAATCCCATCGCAACTTCCTGGTTTAATTCGTTGTCCTCTGCCACCAAAATTGCAGCGCCCGCTATGCTCGAAAGATCTGCTTCGTTGTTAATCCCGCGATTATCTTCCATGTATATTTCTTCAAGTTGTCCTCCCAGTATTCGAACTACCGAATCAAACAAAATGGAGGGATTAACCGGTTTTATAATCACATCATCCAAGCCAACTGATTCAGCTGCGTGAAGTACTTCTTCACGACCATATGCCGTGACCATAACTAAACGCGGTGTAATTTGCAGCGGTAATTCACGTACGGCTCGTGCGGTTTCAATACCGTCCATGCCCGGCATGCGCCAGTCCAAAAATACTAATTCGTAGGGTTGGCCAGTTTGTTCTGCTCGTTGTATGGCCGCAATCGCTTCTTGTCCACTGGCGGCTTCATCAACTTTGAAAGACATTTTACTTAATATGATATCCAAAACGCCGCGTGCCATATCGTGGTCATCAACAACCAGCGCGCGCTTATTTCTTAATGCAGGTTCCAACAACAAATTTTTCATCGGCGCTTCGGTTTTTCTCAGGCGGGCGGTAAACCAGAAAGTGCTGCCTTCACCGAAAACACTTTCTACACCAACATCACCACCCATAAGTTGTGCGAGTTGTTTTGATATAGCCAACCCCAAACCTGTGCCGCCGTATTTACGGCTGGTGGACATATCTGCCTGTTGGAAAGATTGGAATAATTTGGTTTGTTGCTCATCGGTCAAACCAATTCCCGTATCGCGCACGCTGAAATGTAGCACGGCCTCTTGTTCATTTTGTTCAAGCACTTTGACTGCAATGACTATCTCACCCTGATCAGTAAACTTGACGGCATTGTTCGCATAATTAATGAGTATTTGGCCAATGCGTAAGGAGTCTCCATTCAAATAACGAGGAACGTTTTGCTCGATGTTGAAAATTAATTCCAATCCTTTCGCATTGGTTTTTTCTGAACTTACATTGGCAACATTATCCAGTACCTTATCCAACTCGAAGTCGACGTATTCAATGGAAAGTTTACCGGCTTCAATTTTTGAAAAATCGAGAATATCGTTGATGATGCCAAGAAGATGTTGACCTGACCCTTGAATTTTTTTGATGTAATCGCGTTGGCGTGGTGCAAGGTCTGTTTTCAACACCAAATGCGACATACCAATAATGGCATTCATGGGTGTGCGAATTTCATGGCTCATATTGGCGAGGAAATCCGATTTCATACGCGTGGCATCTTCAGCGAGCTCTTTGGCTTTTTGTAAGTTTTTTTCCACCTCGCGGCTGACGGTAACATCCATGGCCACGCCGTACATATCCGTTGCTTCACCTTCCGCATTGCGAATGACCTGGCCCATTGCGTGAATCCAAACAACGCGACCGTCAATCGGACGTTTGTATGCATAGATGACGTCGTAGCGAGGAACCGTTCCCTCAATTGCCGCAGTGAAATTACTTATTGCCAATTCCGATGCAGCTTCATCACCCAATTTAACATTCACATACCATTCGTCCATGACGTGATAGCGCCAGTCCTTACGTGGCAGGTCGCCATAAATAGCGGCAGCACGCTCAGAGGAATTATAATAACCGTCGCTCGCTTTAAGCGGCACGTGCCAATAACCTGATTGGGTAAGTTCCATTGCCTGACCACTAAGGAAGTTGGCCAGCTGCAATTGTTTCTGTACAACAATTCGGTCGCTAATATCCCGAATGGAGGCGCAAGCACATACACCGCGGCCACCTAAATCGGGTAGCAAACTGAGCCCGATTTCAATTGGAAATTCACTGCCGTCTTTACGCAATCCCTTGAGATCCGATCCGGCGCCCATCGTGCGAGCCCCGCCTGAAACCATAAAACCTGCTCGCTTTTGAGCATGTCCGGCGCGAGCACTTGCGGGCACTAATTGATCGACACCTTGGCCCATGAGTTCGCCGGGCTCATAGCCGAATAGATCCTCGGCCTTGGGATTACATAAAATTATGGTGCCTTGCTCATTCGCGACCAGCATGCCGTCAGGCGCCGTTTCCACAATGCCTCGGAACCAGGCTTCGGTTTGCATTAGCTCGGCTTGTTGGGCTTCCATTTCCACCGATTGTTCTTCCAGCTGCGCTGCCTGCTTTTCCATGCGCAATGCCTGCTGTTGAGTTTCCTCGAGCAAGCTGCGGGTGTGAAGGCTGCGTTCGAGCAACTCCATACTCATGCCCAAACTGGGTACTAACGCATCCAGCAAATCCATTTCACGTTTGCCAAACAGCTGAAATGAAGCTAGTTCCAACACACCCAGTAAGCGTTCATTGTGAAGAATTGGAAGTATTACAATGACACGCGGAATACTTTCGCCAAGCCCGGAATTAATGGTGATGTAATCAGACGGCGGGTCAATTAATGTAATTGGAGCTTTCTCAAAAGCACATTGCCCTACCAAACCTTCGCCTAGGGCGAAGTACTGTCTGAGTTGTTTGCGTTCGCGATACCCGTAGCCTCCCAACAGGCGTAAACCGTCTCCTTCTTCATTAACGTAGAGCACGCCATGTCCGGCACCAACCAGCGGGCATAATGCAGTAAGAACCTCTCGCGATAGTTCAGGAAAGCTGTCGACTTGCTGTAGTCGTGCAGCAATTTCTGCCAGGTGCGTTTTGCTCCAGCGCTGAAACTCCATGGCTCGGTAAACATCTTGTAGTTGCTCCACACCACGTGCGATTACCCCAATTTCATTGGGGTAATCCGTTAGCGGTATGGTGTCGTCGACATTGCCTTTGGCTAAATTATCAATGGCATTGCGCAGCCGGTTAGCCGGCTGCGTTATCGAGCGGCCGATCAAGACACCAACAATCCCGCCAAATAACAAACCGGCAATCATGAGGCCCAATTTTAGCTCTTGGGTGTTCTTGCTTTGTTCGGCCATCGCCGTGGCCGTTTCGTGGGCGCCTTCCTCTATAAGCTCTGCCATTTGTTTTAACGAATGGTCAGCAATGTCACCTACTTGGCTAAACTGCGCACTGGAAACAAACGCGATTGCTTTATCTTGATATTCGGCATTTTCATCCACCAAGGTAACCGCGTAATTAACATTATGTTTATATTGGTCGAACTCTTGAACGTATTTTTCGAGTAATTTTTTTACCCGATCTCTATAAATACTTTCGCGGGCCGCATCCAACTGTCGCTCTACATTAAGAAGTGCTTGATCGAGCCGGACTTTGGCTTCACTTCGCTGCACCAGGCTTGGGGCAAGAATATATTGTCTCAGGCTACGCCCGGTCAAAATTAGATTGATATTGGTTTCCTTGATGTGAGAAATCCCTAATAACTCCCGCTGATAAAGTTCTGATGCTTGTTGACTCATCGTATGGACGGTGAGAATTGAGTTAATGCTCAGCAGCATTATTGTTAATAACAATGCGCCAAAGCCAACCAACAGTTTGCTTACCAAGCTACGTTTTTCAAGCAAAGCCCAGAATTTTTTCATACAGCATCCTTATGGTTGAACAGGTTATTGCGCATTAATTTTATTTTTTTTACGACGATACACGCGGTGAAAATTATCCAGCGGTAAAAATAACGTGTTCCCAATTAATCCGATGGTTTCTGATTGCCCGAGAAACAGAAGTCCTCCGGGAGCTAAAAAGTCGTGAAATTTTTTGATTATTTTATCCTGCAGTTCACTCTTCATATAGATAAGCAAATTGCGACAACTAATAGCATCCATTTTTTCTGAAAAATGACTGCTAACGACATTTTCCAAGTGAAAATGACATGCTTGGCGCACAAAAGGTTTGACGCTTAAATGTTGTCCGTTGGCGTCAAAATATCGTTCCAGTATATCCGGGTCTAAGTAACTCATTGCAGTCTTTGGGTAACGTCCCTGATTGGCTATCGCTATTGCATGTTCATTCAAATCGCTGCCGATAACGCTTATAGAGTAGTCCGCGAAGCGACTACCAAGTGTTTCTGCCAGGAGCATCGTCCAACTATAGCACTCTTCTCCGGAAGCGCAGGCGGGCACCCAGATACGAATGGAATCTCCAGGGAACTTACCTTTCACCAACTCATTTACATAGTATTTTAGTACATTAAAAGATTCGCTATCGCGGAAAAAAGACGAGAGGGATATGAGGAATTGGTGTTGTAATTTATTAAGTTCGTCAGGATGCTTTTGTGTATAAAGTTGGTAATCCAGCAGTGACTCTATCTTCAACGTTGTCATTCGGCGGTTAAGTCTGCGCAATAAGGTTTCTTCTTTATAATTTGAAAAATCAACTTTCGTTGTCGCTAACACCGCCTGGAGTAAGTGTTTAAAAATTTCCGTATCATCTAAATTTAAATGTGAATTTAAAGTAACACTCGGTGTGACTTTACTAAGGTGCGCCTGGGAAAAATGAGTTTCGTTATTAAGTGATTGTGCGATTTGCTCAGGTAAAAGAATTTCATCGGCAAGACTGGCTCGAATGACAGTTCCAGGCATTCCTTCCATTTGCGATGACTCAGAACTTTGGGCAATAATTTTCCCCCCAGCTGCTTTTATAGCGCGACACCCGATTAATCCGTCAGTGCCAGCGCCGGACAAAATTATTCCGATTCCTTTTTCATGAGCTTCAAGAGCGATTGACTTGAATAGCGTATTGACCGACGGGCTGGAAATTTGATCGGCAGTAACTGGCATTAGCAAAATTCGCCCATGTTCAATAATGCCGGTGGTGGCGGGAGGAATTAAAAAAACATGATCCGCGACCAAAGGGGCATTGTGGGTTGCCGCTACAAGAGGGAGGGCTGACAGACGTTTTAACAACTTGAGGATTAAATCAATGTGATTATCCCTCGCCATATGCAAGGCAATAATATAGACGCTATGCGCATTCGGTTTAAGTTTGGGCAAAAGATGTGCTAGTGCATCAAGCCCACCTGCAGAGGCGCCAATCCCTACAACAACTAGGTAACCGCTTTTTATTTTCGACATATTTATAGAAGTCTACCCAGGCTCGTTATCAAAATGAAATGCACATTTGTGTACACATAGAAAAGTGTAGTTCAACCGCGTTAAGTTGATATTGGCGAACCTAAGTTTTGTGGTAAAACCGTCTGATAAACCTGCAATTCAGTGAATCTTTTATGAGGTCTAACACACCGACAGGGTGAAAGTTTAGTATCAAAAATAAGTTTTAATTCGCTGGAGATATTTTATGGCAGGCAGTGAACAAGCTATTCGCGAACTCGCTCATCAGCTTTGGGTGTCTGAGGGGAAACCTGAAGGGCAATCCGAGAAACATTGGAACCTAGCGGTTCGATTAATAGAGGCTGATGGAAGTGCTGCTCACCCGCATCAAAAAAGATCTGTGGACCCATCAGAAAAAACCGGTCCATTTGAACCTGAACAACCTGACCAAACCTAGATTTTTACTAACTAAAAAAGAGCCATAATTGGCTCTTTTTTTTGGATAGCTAAACGTTAAATTTATTTAAGCCCATGAGGCGCTATTAAATCCGCGTCAATCATTAATTGGAGCATCGTGACATACGGCTTCGATATTATGGCCATCCGGATCAAGTACATAGGCGCCGTAATAATTAGGATGATAGTGCGCACGAATTCCTGGTTTACCATTATCTTTGCCGCCTGCATCAATGGCGGCTTTATAAAAAGCGTCGACAATTGCGCGGCTACCCACGCGAAAAGCAACGTGAACTGGTGGGACATTGGGTGTGCCGTGAATTACCCAAAAATCGGGTGTGCTTAGTTCACCAAAGCCTGCAATATTGGCGCGGCCATTTACCGCTGCGGGAACGTCTGTTAGTAATTCATAAGCGATAGCTGAAAGGGCTAAAGAATAAAACTTTTTACTTTTTTCAAAATCGCTAACGATCAAACCTGTGTGGTCAATCATTTTCATTTCCTAATTTAGGCGCCATATGCAAGGCGCCGAATTCGAATATTGGTCGAATGCCAAGCTTGCCAGATATTTTATTTTAAAGAAATCCACACGGGTGCGTGATCACTGCTTTTTTCCCAGCCGCGGACATATTTATCTACTTCGCAAGTGAGTAGTCTTTTTTTGACTGCAGGGCTTACTAAGAAATGGTCTATCCGTAAACCAGCGTCGCGTGCATAGGCATTGCGGAAATAATCCCAAAAGGTATAAATTTTTTCATCAGGATGAAATTTTCGTAAGGCATCAGTCCAGCCTTGCGCCAATATTTCTTTAAAAGCGGCGCGGACCTCAGGTCGAAAAAGTGCATCGTCAACCCAGCGTTCTGGTTTATAAACATCCAATTCCGTAGGTATCACATTAAAATCACCAGCGAGTACAACAGAAACGCCGGAAGAGAAAAGTTCAGCTGCGTGATTTTTAAAACGTTCCAGCCACAACAACTTGTAATCAAATTTAGGGCCCGGTGCAGGATTTCCATTGGGCAAATAAAGGCACGCAATCACGATTCCGTTAACAGCTGCTTCAATATATCTGCTGTGCAAGTCTTTGGGGTCGCCTGGTAATGCGCGGCGAATTTCTAATGGCGTTCCAACGCGAGAGAGAATCGCCACACCGTTCCAACTTTTCTGGCCGTGCCAAATTGCTTCGTAACCAATTTCATTGATGGCACCTTCAGGAAATTTTTCCTGCGGCGCTTTCAATTCTTGCAAGCAGGCAACATCCGGTCGAGACTCCTCGAGCCAGCGAAGCAGCACGGGTAGGCGGGCATTAATTCCATTTACATTGTAAGTTGCTATTTTCATGGATGTTCAGCCTAATAAATGTCACTTGTTTTTGACAGGCTAGTTTGCCTCCGTAGATTAATCAGTGCGCTGTATAACAAGAATCGACTCATGAAAGATGATTTGAGCGCCGAACGCTAAGCAATTATTTCAACATTGATCGAGCTGCTAAAAATGAAAGCGATAAATATATTTGATTCCATTCCTGTAAACCTCAACGCAGAAATTTTTGAAGATCTTCTCAAGTTGCCGGGTTTACGAGTTGAACGGATTATTTCAAAAGGCCAATCAACGCTTGAGAATGCCTGGTACGATCAAGAGGAAGGCGAATGGGTAATTCTGTTGGAAGGAGGCGCGATTCTGGAATTTGAAGATGATGAGTATGTGATCTTAAAAAAGGGCGATTATCTAAACATACCTGCTCATTGCAAGCACAAAGTTAGATGGACTGATCCAGATCAGATAACTATTTGGCTGGCGATATTTTATAAAGAATGATTCTACATTGGCGCCAAAAGCGATTTCGTTTTCGTTATGATTATTGCGCAGAGAACCGCTAAGCTTTAAAAATCATCGCTATCCTTTTGCACAAACAACCGCTACAACAAGGAGCCGACCATGAGCAGTAAAATATTACCTTCTACAAAATGTATTCGATATCTTGCTTTTACCGTTTCATTCTTCCTATCGATAATTGCTAACAATGTTCATGCTGTATTTATTAATTTTGACGATTTAACTTATGTTCCTTCTGATCCTGAGTGGCCACATTTTTCGGATGTGCCAATCACTGATCAATATGCGTCACAAGGGCTCATTGTAGATGGGGGTTTCCTCGGTCCTTATTATTACAGCTCAGAGGGAGAACTTGAGCCCGATGCTATTTCAGGCCCTAATTATCTATTAGGTAGTAATTACCTGGATTTAAATTTTGTCGGAGAAAAATTACCGACCTATGTTGGAATGTATGTGGGGTCTGGATACGAGGCAATTTTTCTGGAGGCTTATGGAGCTTCCGGTTTACTTGGATCGACTTACACTAAAGGTGCTGCTCCACCAAGTTGGGATGCACCTTATGAACCGCGCCAATATGTGTCTTTCGAATTCGCTGAAGGAATTAAACAAATTCAAATGTGGGGAGCTTTTGGAAGCCGCACTTCTGCGCATGTGGATGATCTTACATTCACTTATGCTGATGTTCCGGAACCTTCGCCATTTATTTTAATGTGCTTGGGTGTGTTCGCGATTTTTTATAAGCGCATAAGTTCTTCGCGGGGCAACTAAAATGTGTAACACAACATTAGGTTTCGCAAAATTTGTTAAATATCTTTTTCTAACCTGTTCACTTTTTTTATTAACAATTGCAAATAATGTTCACGCGGTATTTATTGATTTCGATGACTTGACTTATGTTCCTGTGTATCCGGAAATGCCGTATTTCGCTGATGTGCCCATAACTGATCAGTATGCGTCACAAGGGCTTTCTGTGGTTGAGGGCTATTTATCTCCGTACAGTTTTAACCCTGATTACGTAGACCCAGACATGATCTCGGGCCCTAATTATTTGTTAGGGGGCACGTCACTCACACTCAATTTTTTAGGTGAGAAGTTGCCTACTTATGTAGGTATGTATGTTGGGTCGGCGCAAGAGGCGATTTTTCTTGAAGTCTATGGGGTTTCAGGTTTGCTCGGATCGGCCCGCACCAAGGGCCTTGGTCCACCAACTTGGGACACACCCTATGAGCCTCGTCAATATGTGTCTTTTGAATTCGCTGAAGGCATTAAGCAAATCCATATGTGGGGGGCCTTTGGGAGTCGTGCGTCTGCAATGGTCGATGACTTAACGTTTACCTATGCTGATGTTCCGGAACCTTCGCCATTTATTTTAATGTGCTTGGGTGTGTTCGCGATTTTATATAAACGTGCAAGTATTCAAAAAATATCGAACAAAAATTAATAGGGGTGGAGGAGCTAGCTCACCACACCGCGGTAACTCTATGAGAATTATCGTTAACATAGACGTCCCGGATTTAGCCGCTGGCATTGAGTTTTACACCAATGCCTTTGAGCTAAAACTTAGCAGAATTCTGGATGACGACACGGCGGAGCTGACGGGAGCTTCGAGTGTTATTTATTTACTAGAAAAATCTGCTGGATCGTCTACGTCGAAAGATTTGTTGAATGATCGCGAATATTCCAGACATTGGACCCCGGTGCATATTGATTTTGTGGTCGAAGATCTTAACGCGGCCAAGGAGAGGGCGCTAAACGCGGGTGCAAAATATGAAAGTGAGTGCGATGAATGGAGAGGATCTAAGTGCATCACGTTTTCAGATCCATTTGGTAATGGTTTTTGTCTAATTGCATTTGCGGATAAAACCTATACCGACGAGTCGTAGATCCTCACTAGTTTATTTGCCGGTGTCTTCATGCGCGGCATCGACAGGTTTGGATTCCGGCGATCCTTTTTGACGCAAATAGATCGACAAAAAGACGATTGCTGCAACCGAAAGAAATTCACTTTGCCAGTTTTGAAAAGATTCAAACCAAAATCGATTTTCCATAAACGTTTCGAAAAGTGTCAGGGTTTTATGCTCTTCCTCATTAATCTCTTTCATGGTGCCATATGCATGAGCGAAAAAGGAAATTACAAATAAGATTGCAAAAGCCAAGCCTAAAGAGTTTTATAAATAGATAAGTAGAATCCACCTTTTTTTACAGGCCAAGGCGCCTTGTCGTGAGCTACTGGTTGGCGGTCCACTTCCTCTGGCTCATCCAGACTTTTGGATTCTGCCGATCCTTTCTGGAAAAGAAATACCGTGAGTAAAACATATAGGCTCATCTGTAAGAATTCACTTTCCCAATTTTCAAAAGTGGACTGGATAAAATGTCCGGAGATTAAATACTGACTGAATGATAAGAGAACAAAATTTTTCTCGTAGCGTTCCTGCTGATGTTCCTCATATCCCGTATAAGCCTGGCCCAATAATGAAATTATCATCAGTAAGAGAAATGTTATTAAAAGACCATTGTTTTTAAAAAAGCTTGGTCTGTTACTCATAAATATCTCCTTGGCCAGTAGAAAATTTTTCGTATACCTGTGGAGTAGAATCTATTGCATGGAGCGCAGCTAAACGGCGCACCTCATTGCGCTCACCTTCAAATTTTATGGTTTCGCTGATAACACGTTGGGTGTTTCCAATACGGGCAGCGTAAGCGAAACATACAACGCCGTTTAATTCATCGTCTGATTCAGCAGTGCCGGTTATAGCGATGGAAATATTTGCTCGGCTGCGCGTAAGAGCGCCCAAGGCCATCTCCCGTGCAACTTCTTCACTGGTTAGCCCAAATAACTTAATGGTTTGTAAATCCACACCCAGGCAATAATGCTTCGCATGTTCGGTATAAACAACGTAGCCCATTTCTAAAATAGAACCGCAACCTGGAATGTTGGCCAAGAGAGACGTGACCATGCCAGCGGTGCATGATTCGGCTGTCACGATCGATAAATTTCTTTCACATAAATAATTAACTACGCGCTCTAGGGATTCCACTTTGTATGTTCCGTTTAGATATTAAATAAGTGACGTGTAAATTTTCTAAATTATCAATCAAAAGTAATTATTTAGTTAATAGTTAGATTGAATGCCACGTTGCGCATTTTCCGTTCGTTGGCGAACGATAACTCGGCTGTAAGCTTGTTAGCTTTTAAAATATTAACTTAAAAGCAAATTATTTTTTACAACTTATTGGAGATACCTATGCAAGCACTTACTTACCACGGCGCTAAAGATGTCAGAGTAGACAATGTTCCCGACCCAGTTATTCAACAACCTGACGATATTATTCTAAAGGTCACTGCAACAGCTATTTGCGGTTCTGATTTACATCTCTATCGCGGAAAGATTCCACAGGTAAAGGACGGCGATATTTTTGGTCACGAATTTATGGGCGTTGTTGAAGAAGTGGGCAGTGCAGTGACTGCCGTTAGCAGGGGCGACAGAGTCATTATCCCTTTTGTTATCGCATGCGGAGACTGCTTTTTTTGTGCTATGAATTTACACGCGGCGTGCGAGACAACTAATACAGGGCGCGGCGCTATTTTGAATAAAAAACAAATTCCACCGGGCGCCGCTTTGTTTGGATACAGCCACTTATATGGCGGAGTGCCTGGCGGGCAGGCAGAATATGTGCGCGTTCCCAAGGCAAATATTGGTCCTTTTAAAATTCCGGATGGATTAGATGACGAAAAAGTTCTTTTCCTTACCGATATTTTGCCAACGGGCTACCAAGCAGCGGTTAATGCAGGAATAAAGCCAGGCAGTAGTCTTGCAATTTACGGTGCTGGGCCGGTCGGCTTGATGACGGCGGCGAGCGCAAAATTTTTAGGCGCTGAAAAAATATTTATCGTCGATCACAATCAATACCGTTTGGATTTTGCACGCGAATACTACGGCGCTATACCTATTAATTTCGATGAGGTTGACGACCCTGCTGAAGCCATTATTGAGCAGACTGAAGGGTATCGCGGCGTTGATGCAGCAATTGATGCCGTAGGCTTTGAAGCGAAGGGCAGTGCGGTCGAAACCGTTTTAACGACATTAAAAATAGAGGCCAGCAGTGGGAAAGCGCTTCGGCAGTGTATCGCAGCGGTAAGACGCGGTGGCGTTGTAAGTGTTCCTGGTGTCTACGCGGGTTTTATTCACGGGTTTTTATTTGGCGATGCGTTCGACAAAGGGATCACGTTTAAAATGGGACAAACCCATGTGCATCCTTTTTTACCCGAATTGTTAGAACAAATTATTCAGGGTAACTTGCGCCCTGAAATTATTATTTCCCATCGTCTCGCGTTGAAAGATGCAGCGGAAGGTTATCGAATTTTTAATGAAAAAGAACAGGAGTGTCGCAAAGTTATATTGAGACCTAATCTTTAAAACTACCGGAGGTTTACCATGGCATACCAACCTGAAAGTTACGTGCTAATCACGGGCGCTACGAGCGGCATAGGTTATGAGCTGGCGAAAATTTTCGCTGCCAATGACTACAACTTAATTATTGTGGCGCGCAGCGCAATGCGTCTTGATGATGTTGCAGCTGAGTTATCAACCGAGCATGGAGTTGACGTAGTACCTATTGCCAAAGATTTATTCAACGCGCAAAGCCCTTTCGAGTTATATGAAGAAGTTAAAGTGAAAGGCTTGCAGGTTGACATTTTGGTTAACGATGCGGGACAAGGTTTGTATGGACGTTTCGTAGACACAGATATTTACCGGGAGCTCGATATTATTCAGCTAAATATCAATGCCTACGTGGTGCTTACGAAATTATTTTTGCAGGATATGGTAAACAATCAATTCGGCAAAATTCTTAACGTTGCGTCTATTGCTGGTAAAGTGCCCGGCCCCTTCCAATCTGTTTACCACGGAACCAAAGCGTTTGTGCATTCATTTACGGAAGCTGTGCGCGCCGAGTTAGCTGATACAGGTGTGACCATTACGTCTTTACTTCCCGGCGCTACGGATACAGATTTTTTTCATAAAGCCAATATGGAAGACTCAAAAATTCTTGACACTGAGCTGGCCGATCCCGCTAAAGTTGCAGCAGATGGGTTTAATGCGCTGATGGCGGGGGATGACATGGTTGTTTCAGGTTTCAAAAATAAAGCCCAGGTTGCTTTGAGCAATGTGACACCGGACAGCGCGGTTGCAAAAGCGATGCTTAAACAACAAGAGCCGCGAGACTCTCATTAATAAATTAGATTCCTGGGTTTTTATTTTTTAATTTATTGGGTTCATGGGCTATTAGGAGAGGCGGCTTGTTATGGGCCGCCTGGAATGAAGGAAGTACAAAAATTCAATGGCTAGCCTAGCTTACTCATTAGTTCCTCCTTTCTGCGTAATAATTGCTCGCCGAGCTTGGATAGGTCTAATTTAGACGACTCTTTTGCTTTCACAAAAATTTGACTTTGTTCCTCTTTCACATGGTGCTTAACATATTCACCGAGCACCTTTACTTTTGCGTCAAATAACTCCCCGTCGGGTTCCTCGCCCTCAATTTGTGCAATAAGCGTTTTGAGCATCGCGTGCTCCACTGCAGCTTCGGGAATTAATTCTTTATCTTTAAGCGCAAGTTTCACCGCTGGGTAAAATATTTCTTCTTCAATTTGCGCATGTACGGTGAGCGCCGTGCAAATTTTCTCAACGATTTCTTTTTTCTTCACCTTCGACTTGGTGCTCCCGTAAAGATCGAATAAATCATTAACTTCTTTATGGTCAGCACGCAATAGGCGTGTTGCGTCCGGTGTTTTCTTTGCAGGGATTCGTTCTAGTTTGGTTATGGTCATGACAGTTCTCCGTATGGCTACGCTGGTAATTTTGCCTAAAGTGGCACCCTAAAGATAATTCCTGTTATAAGCGAATTAAGTTCGCTATCACACCCTTTATTTGTACGCAGATATTTGTACGCAGAAATTTAATTTTTTGAATGTAATTTAGGTTTGATCCAGTACAGATGTAAACCTTTTAACCAAGCGATTGTGTAAATAAAACTTAAGGCAAAAATTCCCCACTGTTCTGCAATATAGGTTGCGTAAAACCAAAACGGTTGACCTATCAATCCGAAAAGACATGCGTATTTTCGTTTGGTTAATTTTTCATGTTGGCTTAGAAAGACCGCCATGACGCCAGTAATCGCGATAATGATTTGTACGAGCATGTGGGACCTTAAATCGAGAAAAAATTGATTGAAATATTTGGATTTTTCAAGCGCCGAAAATCCCACGCTAAGCGACAATCTAACAATTTGAGATGAGGTTCATAGTTCGGCAGCGCACGGAAGTGTGGCTAACGGCTCCGCATTATGTTGAAAGTTTAAGTCCGCTCGTAAGTAAATAATTTGAACGACGAAATAATTGTTTTGGCGCCATCGAGTATTTGAAAGAACATTTTTTTACTCGGAATGAAAAATTCAACGCTAAAACAATTTCGTATGCCGAAATAATCTGCAGCTGTTTAAACATGTGCCTCAAATGAGATGACCAGAGAACTGTGAGTTCTTAGTCGTTGCCTTCACTATTTTTTGGAGACTTAACATGCCAGACCAAAAGACAACATCAGAGAACATCAATGGATCGGGTTCTGTTTTAAGTACTGTATCAGGGCCATCAATAGCTGCATCGCCGGACAGCCTTGGTTCGGAGAATCACATTGGGGATCGACTGCTGGAAAAAACAGCAGCTGGAAAGGATTTAGCCGCCGCTATGCCTGCAAATGAAAATAAAGCGAATGAATACGGCGAAGCATCCCGTTGCCCTTACACCGGCGCTACTCGTGAGCCAGCTGCACCTTCGGCGACTGGAAGTACATCCACTGAAATAATTTCATCGGAAAAAGTTGGCGATGGTGAACCAAATATTGGTGAAAACCCTACTGTGGATCCGCTTGATCGTGTTCGCGTAGACGCTAGCAATCAGGTGTTAACGACTAACCAGGGTGTACCCATCGCTGATAATCAGCACTCGTTAAAGATAGGCTTACGTGGTCCGACGGCGATGGAAGATTTTATTCTTCGTGAAAAGCTGACGCATTTTGATCATGAGCGTATTCCAGAGCGTGTGGTTCATGCACGAGGTTCAGCGGCTCACGGTTATTTTGAGTCCTACGAATCGCTAGCAAATATTACCCGTGCAAGTTTATTTTCTGAACCAGGTAAACGCACGCCGGTGTTTGTGCGGTTTTCAACTGTGGCTGGTGAACGCGGCTCGGCAGATGCCGTTCGCGATGTACGCGGATTTGCAGTGAAATTTTACACCGACGAAGGCAACTGGGATTTGGTGGGAAATAATATTCCGGTATTTTTTATTCAGGACGCGATGAAATTTCCGGATTTGGTCCATGCAGTGAAACCTGAGCCGCATCATGCTATGCCGCAAGCGTCCAGTGCGCACGATACCTTTTGGGACTTTGTGTCATTAACGCCTGAATCAACTCACATGTTGCTGTGGCAAATGTCTGATCGGGCTATCCCACGTAGTTATCGCACTATGCAAGGTTTTGGGGTGCATACGTTCCGTTTAGTTAACGCTGCAGGCGAATCTGTATTCTGTAAATTCCACTGGACCCCACTCGCCGGGACTCATTCTCTGGTGTGGGATGAGGCTGTGAAAATTAACGGAGCCGATCCGGATTTCCATCGTCGTGATTTGTGGGAAGCGATTGAAGCGGGTGAATTTCCTGAGTGGGAATTAGGGCTACAAATTTTTTCAGAAGAACAAGCCGATGAATTTGAATTCGATATATTAGACCCCACCAAAATTATTCCGGAAGAATTAGTGCCGCTAACCCGTGTTGGTAAAATGGTATTAAACCGTAACCCGGATAATTTCTTTGCAGAAACGGAGCAAGTGGCATTCTGTACCGCCCACATTGTACCGGGTATAGATTTCTCGAACGATCCGCTTTTACAAGGGCGTATACATTCTTATTTAGATACGCAGCTCACTCGTTTAGGTGGGCCAAACTTCCATGAAATTCCAATTAATTCACCTATAGCGCCAATTTATAATAATCAGCGCGATGGACTTCATCGTCAGGCGATTCATCGCGGCCGCGTAAGTTACGAGCCAAATTCTTTAGCGGGTGGTTGTCCATTCCAGGCGGGAATTTCCGGGTTCACCAGTTTTCCGCAAGCAATTTCTGAAGATAAAGTACGCGGCAAACCAGAACTATTCGCAGATCATTATTCGCAAGCACGTTTATTCTGGGAGAGCCAAACGCCCATTGAACAACAACATATTATTGCTGCATTCCGCTTTGAATTAACGCGTGTGCAAATACCGGCAATTCGTGAGCGCGTTTTGTCTTTATTAGTCAATGTTGATCAGGTGCTTGCAACAAATGTTGCCAATGGTTTAGGTCTCGCTTTGCCGCCCGCTGCGCCAATTGCATCAACCTTGCCTATGCCTGTATATGATCCATCACCTGCGTTGTCTTTACTGTCGCGTCCCGGCCAAACCGGAATCCGCACTCGTAAAGTTGCAATACTTGTTGGCGATAATGTGGATGCAGATTCTGTGTCTGCAGTGTATGCGGATCTGTTAAACGAAGGCGCTGTGCCTCGTCTAGTAGGTTCGCAACTTGGAAAAATTTCGACTAACGATGGTAAAACATTGGATGTTGAAATTTCTATCGAAGCAGGTCCATCGGTATTGTACGACGCGGTTGTTGTTGCTGCTGGCCAAAGTTCTGTTCAGAGTTTAGCTCGAGATGCGCACGCGCTTGATTTTATTCGTCAACAGTACCGCCATTGCAAACCCATTCTTGTTATAGGTAACGGCGCTGATTTATTTACTAAAGCCGATGTGCCCACTACCTTGCCAGATGGAAGTGTCGATCAAGCAATCGTATTTGCCAGTGCAGCTACGCTTGAGGATGATTTGAGCGAGTTTAAAGCGGCGTTAGCAAAACATCGTTCCTATGCAAGAGAGACAGATCCGCCAATCGTTTAGTACTACAGAACTCTGGCGCACCACTAAACCCCGTTCATCGCGACGGGGTTTTAGTCTGTAGATGATTATTAAATCGTTACACATTTTTTATGTGGATAACGAGTTGTGTTAATACATTTGTAGTAGATGTTTCGGGGGAAGTATGTTTGGATTGACTGCGCTTGAGCTGGCCAGAATTCAGTTTGCTTTTACTATCTCATTCCACATTATTTTTCCCGCTATCACCATCGGCCTTGCAAGTTATCTTGTGGTCCTTGAGGCGTGTTGGCTACGCACTAAACGCGAGGTTTATCGCGACCTTTATCACTTCTGGTTAAAAATATTTGCGGTCAATTTCGGAATGGGTGTTGTTTCCGGTATTGTCATGGCTTATCAATTTGGAACTAACTGGAGTTTCTTTTCAGATTTTGCGGGAAGCATTACCGGCCCGCTCTTGACCTACGAAGTTCTCACCGCGTTTTTTCTTGAGGCAGGTTTTCTTGGCGTTATGTTGTTCGGTTGGAATCGGGTTGGCCCCGGTTTGCATTTCTTTTCTACCGCTATGGTTGCACTGGGTACGCTCATTTCCGCAACCTGGATTCTCGCATCAAACAGCTGGATGCAAACTCCTCAGGGCTACGAAATTATTGATGGCAGAGCAGTACCGACCGATTGGCTAAAAATAATTTTTAATCCCTCATTTCCTTATCGCTTAATGCACATGAGTGTTGCAGCTTTTCTCGCGACTGCGCTGATGGTGGGTGGCTCGGCTGCCTGGCATTTATTACGCGGCAATGATAATCGCGCGATCCGAAAAATGTTTTCAATGAGTATGTGGATGTTGTTACTGGTTGCACCTGTGCAAGCGGTGATTGGTGACTTTCACGGCTTAAATACGTTGGAGCATCAACCCGCGAAACTTGCCGCTATTGAAGGCCATTGGGAAAACGAAGGTGAAGAGGGCACTTCGCTTATTTTGTTTGGTTGGCCAGATATGGAAGAAGAAACGGTGCACTATAAAGTGGAGATGCCGCGTCTCGGCAGTTTAATTCTAACTCATAGTTGGGATGGAAAAGTCCCAGCGCTTAAAGATTTTCCCAAGGCAGACCGTCCTAACTCCACTATCGTTTTTTGGTCATTTCGCATTATGGTCGGGCTTGGATTCCTAATGATATTTCTCGGGCTGTGGAGCGCGTGGCTTCGTTATCGGAAAACACTTTATGAAAAGCGACCCTTCCTGCATTTCTCACTCTGGATGGGGCCTGCGGGAATAATTGCAATACTAGCAGGTTGGTTCACCACCGAAATTGGTCGGCAACCCTGGACTGTTTACGGCGTATTTCGCACAGCAGATTCTGTTTCCCGTCTTGATGCCACGCAAGTAGGCATCACGTTAATTATATTTATTCTGGTTTACTTTGCGGTATTCGGCACGGGCATCGCTTATCTCTTACGCCTGATTCAAAAAGGTCCGGTCATTAGTGAAGGTAAAGAAAAAGAAACGGGTGGCGTGGGTGAAGTTCGCACGCCTATGCGGCCATTATCTGCTGCTGAAAAATCAGACCGCGATGACGTGTCACCTAGCAATAAAGACAGCCATGATGGGGTAGCATAATTATGGGCATCGAGCTTTCAGTTATTTGGGCGGTAATTATTTTATTTTCAATCATGATGTACATCATCATGGATGGCTTTGATCTTGGCTTGGGAATTTTATTTCCATTTTTTAAAGAGAAAGAAGATCGCGATATTATGATGCATACGGTCGCTCCGGTTTGGGACGGCAATGAAACCTGGTTGGTTCTAGGAGGTGCAGGATTATTCGCCGCGTTTCCGCTCGCCTATTCTGTGATTTTAAGTGCGCTGTATTTACCGATCATTTTTATGCTTATCGGATTAATTTTTCGCGGTGTCGCGTTTGAATTTCGGTTTAAAGCACTGGATCATGAACGCCATTTTTGGGACAAAGCCTTTATCGGCGGTTCACTAGCGGCAACTTTTTTTCAAGGTGTTACGCTCGGTGCTTACATTCAGGGTATACCGGTTGTTGATCGGGCCTATGCCGGTGGCCCGCTGGATTGGTTGTCATGGTTTTCGGTATTTACGGGTCTGGGGCTTGTAGTTGCGTTTGCGCTTTTAGGTAGCACCTGGCTAATCTTAAAAACGGAAGGCCCTTTGCAGGAGCGAGCGCACGCTATAACCCGGTATTTGGCGTGGCTATTACTTGCAAGCATTATTGTGATCAGTATATGGACACCCTTGTCCGACGAAAAAATTGCGGCGCGTTGGTTCAGTCTTCCGAATATGGTTTGGTTTTCGCCAGTGCCTTTGCTAGTAGGGTTGTTCACATTTTTATTAATTCGCTCGGTAAAAAATCGCGACCATGTGAAACCTTTTATTTTTACATTGGGATTGATATTTTTAGGCTACAGCGGATTGGGAATCAGTGTATGGCCTAATATAATCCCGCCCGATGTTTCAATTTGGCAGGCGGCCTCGCCCCCGCAAAGCCAGGGTTTTGTGTTGGTGGGGGCCTTATTTATTATTCCCATCATTTTGGTTTATACCTTCTGGGCATATTATGTTTTCCGCGGGAAAATCAAACCTGGTATGGGGTATCACCATTAATGGAACCGCAAGCTAACCGTGATCAATCCGATAAGGAAATTAGTTCTTCTCGCTCTCATTGGTGGGAGCGACTGGGTTGGCTTGTTCTAATTTGGTCATTGAGCGTCATGTCGCTGGGGATAGTGGCATATGGAATCAAAAAAATTATGAATGCCGCAGGAATGACTACCTAATCGCCGGAAAAAATGTAGCCTTTAATTAGTAAAAACAGAAAAATACGAATAATTTATTTTTTACATTTCAGAAAATCAACATCCACTTTCTAAAACTCTCCGCATCACAGCACACAAACTTCATCCGCACGACACGATGCACCGTGGGGTGTATAAATTTTATTCAGGTTGCTTCCGTGTTGGTCAATTTTTCGAGAATTTTTCTCATTATTTAATTTGCATTAATCTTTTTTTCGGTTGGCAACGTAGTGAAAAATTACGTGGTGGTTGTTCCTGACCCCAAATGTGATGGCTTTAATAAAATGCTGTAGCTCCCAGGAACTATGTGATTTACCGAACTGAACGGTGCTAAGCGAGCAATATTATAATGACGCTCAATATATTATTTGGAATTTAATATTGCGAAACTTGACCGTTCAAAATTACAATTTTCGCAGTTGTTTTGGTATCAGTACGGAAGATTTCTACTTCCCGCTCCGAATTTACATGTGGGTCATTCATAAAATTTCTAAAAGCGTTCAATAGTAATTTGTGCAGTTATTTAGTGTGCGGAATTTAAGAATGCCCAATCTATCATAAGACCCGGTTAGTAACCCTGGTTACGTTATAACAACCGGATCACGAGGGAAATAAAATGCAAAAGGTAGATGTAAAAGCCTTAGATACTTTGATTCCAGTTGTAGGGATTGGTGCATCTGCTGGCGGGTTGGAGGCCATCAGCCAACTCGTGGATGCCTTGTCTCCAGAGCTGGGGCTTAGCTATCTCATCATTTCCCATATGGACCCTCGACAAGAGAGCCATATGGCGGAAATCCTGGCAAAGCATACGGTAATGCCGGTGTGCTTTGCGGATAATAATCAGCAGATTCAGCCCGACCATATCTATGTAATACCTCCTGATACTCTAATGACCTTGTGCGGCAATGTTTTGCAACTTACTCCGCGCGGTCAATCGGGCACAAAACACTTGCCGGTTGATGCATTGTTTACTTCACTTTCGGAACAGCGCCCCGCCAAAGCCATTGGTGTGATTCTTTCTGGAACGGGGAGCGATGGTACCCAAGGTGTTAAAGATATTAAGGAGGCGGGTGGTATTACCATCGCGCAGGAACCCACATCTGCTGCATTCGATGGTATGCCCGGTTCCGCCATACAAACGGGGAGTGTGGACCTGGTGCTACGCCCTTTTGAAATTGCGAGGGAGCTGGCAAAAATTGCGAACCATCCTTATTTTGTGGTGCAGGATCACGACGAATTACCTAAGCCCATGACCGCTGATATAGCCATGGAGAAAATTTTCGAATTGCTCAGCAATGTTTATCAGGCTGATTTTACGCAATATAAATCCAACACGATTCAACGTCGGCTTCAGCGGCGTATGGCACTGGTCAATGAGACGGATGTGCAATCTTATCTTGAGGTGTTGCACGATAGTCCGGTTGAACTCGCCGCTTTATATGATGACCTATTAATTCGCGTAACCTCGTTCTTTCGCGAAGACGCTATATATACGGCACTGAAACAGACCGTATTTCCTGCGCTACTAAAAAATCGCACCCATGAAAATCCCCTGCGTATTTGGGTTCCTGCTTGTGCCACAGGAGAGGAAGTTTATTCGCTGGCGATTTGCCTGTTAGAGTTTCTGGGTGAACGCGCGCAGGACATTACTATCCAAATTTTTGGTACCGACCTCAACGAAGCAGCGATAGAACAGGCTCGTCAGGGTTCTTATCCCGAGAGCATTGCTGAACGTGTTTCCTCGGCGCATTTGCAACGCTATTTTGTTCACGAGAATCGTCGTTATCGCATTGCAAAACAAGTGCGCGAACTTTGTGTATTTGCACGGCAGAACGTAGCGCTCGATCCGCCGTTCTCGCGTATGGATTTAATCAGTTGCTGCAATTTATTAATTTATCTCGACTCAGGATTGCAGCGCCGTGTTTTGCGACACTTCCACTATGCACTCAAACCAGATGGCTTTTTAATCTTAGGTCCCGCTGAAAATGCTGATGAAGACACCCAATTTTTCAAGCGCATTGAAAACAATCAACGCATGCTCTACAAACGAGCTATGCCCGCGCGCGGTTCGATAGAGGTTGTAATGAGTGCGGACCCTGCAAAGAAAACCTCAAAGGTGCCTGAGACCTTGGATACAGTATTTCTGGACAACAGCCAGGTTCAACGTAAGGCGGATGGTTTATTACTATCACGATTTGCACCGGCCAGCATTTTGGTGGATGACAGGCTCAATATCGTCCAGTTTAGGGGGCAAACCAGCCCTTACCTTGAGCATGCCAGCGGCACCGCGAGTTTGAATTTACATAAGGTTGCACACCCCGGAATTTTGCTTCAGCTGATGCCCATCATCAAAGAAGCGCAGCAAACAGGTGCGACCGTTTTTAAAAGTGACTTGCGAGTAGAAACACAAGCTGGAACGCGGGAAGGTACGTTGGAAGTCATTCCTATGCGCGAACCATCTACCAAAACCAGCTTTTGTTTAATTCTGTTTGATGCGAATTCTCGCCCGACTAAACCGGAAGGTCGTCCGGATATTCCGGAGTCAGAAAAAGACATTCGCATACGTCAGCTCGAAGAAGAATTGGACAGCTTGCGCGATTATTTGCATGCAACTAATGAAGCCTATGAAGCTGCACTTGAAGAGTCGCGTTCAGCACAGGAAGAGTTGCAATCGGCTAACGAGGAATTCCTCAGCGGTAATGAAGAGCTCATTACTGCGCGTGAAGAATTACAGGCGTCTAATGAAGAGTTAACGACGGCTAATGAAGAGTTGCTTAGCCGAACTCGAGAACTGAATCTTCTTAATAATGAGCTGGCACGTGCGCGCAAAGAAGCGGACTTCCACGCTATTTATGCGGAGTCGATAATCGATACTGTATTCCATCCCTTATTGGTATTGGACCAGACATTAACTATTCATCGTGCTAACCATGCTTTTTACGACACATTCCTGACAAATCCGGGTACAACGTTGAATCGGCGGTTATTTGAGTTGGGTGATGGTGAATGGGACATTGCAGAGCTTCGTCAACTGCTCGAGAGAGTAGTTACTGGACAAACACCCTTTGGTGCGTTCAGAACACAAAATCATTTCCCCAATGTTGGTGAGAGAACGGTGATGGTGAATGCGCGCAAGGTTCCCGCGTTGGATCACCGATCTGCGCGTTTGCTGCTCGCCTTCGATGACATAACTCTGAACGAAGAAAAATTCCATAATTTGCAAGCCGATCACGAACGTAAAGACGAATATATTGCCATGTTGGCGCACGAGCTACGCAATCCACTCGCGCCCATCCGCAACGCGATAGAGTTGATCATCAAGCGCTCGAACGATGAGAGCCTGCAAACTCCGCTTGAAATGATTGATCGTCAGGTAACTACCTTGACGCGGTTGGTCAATGATTTGATGGATATTTCACGCATCACTCGCGGGCAACTTTTACTAGAGCGTAAACCCGTTTCACTCACTAATCTTTTAAAACACGTCGCGAACTCGGTCACCCCTTACATGGAACAACGTGGGCATCAACTTACCGTTGTAATTCCGGAAGACTTACCTCTGACTGCTAACGGTGATGGAACTCGGTTGGAGCAGGTCTTCTGTAATCTGCTCAATAACGCCGGCAAATACACTGATCGCGGTGGCCGTATTTCACTGTCTGCATCAGTGGATGGGAACGATGTGATCATTAAAGTAATTGATAATGGTGCGGGTATCGCGTCCAATATTTTGCCGCATGTGTTTGATCTATTTGTTCAGTCCGACGCAACACGCACGCGTGCTGAAGGCGGCTTGGGTATTGGACTAACCTTGGTGCGACAAATTGTTCAAGGTCACGGTGGTTCCGTGCAAGCAACCAGCAATGGCGCAGGGCAAGGTAGTGAGTTTACTGTGCGTTTGCCGTTAATGAATCAATCAACACATATAGATGAACCGGAAGACACTAACGATCAACTTCCCGCCAGTTTTAAACCCAGACGCGTGCTCGTTGTGGATGATAATGTGGATTCGGCAAACAGCATCTCTGAATTAATTGAGATGTGGGGCCATGAAGTAACCTTTGCCTACGATGGATTCGCCGGTTTGGAAATCGCCCGTACCTTTAAACCGGACGTAGCACTACTTGATATAGGTCTACCGGGAATGAGTGGGCACGTGTTGGCTGTCGAGTTGAGGAAAATACTAGATGAAGATTTGTTCTTGATAGCAATGACAGGATACGGCAATAAAAGTGATCGTGAAGAGAGCAAAGCGGCGGGCTTCCAGGTACACATGACGAAGCCAGTCAGCATGGGGCCATTACAAAATCTGTTGGTAACGCTAGAAGTTTCTTAAACGTAGCTTTTTATTTTTTCAGATTTATTGACGAATTTTATGCCGGTCGCTAAAAAATGACCGGCATAAAACGTTAAGAGTATGACGTTAAGAGTATTTAGCAGCGGCAGAATTTTTTTGAGCTTTGTTCTTAAAAACTTTATTGATTAAATCCAAAGCAGGGCCGGTCATACAAGTAGTTATTATTGCCATTAGTACCATCATGGTAAAAATTTCTGCTGATATCACACCCAGATCGTAACCAATATTTAATACGACCAATTCCATAAGTCCGCGAGTATTCATGAGCGCACCTATGGATAAACTATCCTTCCAACTTTGCCCTACATATCTCGCAGCTAATGCACTGCCAGCGAATTTACCCAGAACCGCGACGAAAATAATTAATGCTGTTATTTGCCAAAGGTATGGATCATTCAAAAGCCCAATCTGTGTTCGCAGGCCAGTGAATACAAAGAACAATGGCAACAATAATACCAGCGCGACATCTTGTACTTTATCGATAAATATTTTTCTAAAACTTTCGGTGTCGGGCATGATTGCACCCGCCATGAATGCACCAAACAACGCGTGGATGCCGATAATTTCAGCAGCATATGCCGATAAAATTAATGCCAAAAAGAAAATGGCAATGACAGGGCGCGTCATACTTTCTGCAGTGGAATGTTTTTCGCTAATACGTTGTAAAAATGGGCGAACGACTTTGATCATTACGGTTACATAACCAATCGCCATCACTACCGTAAAAAAACCATTAATAAAAGTTCCGGCTTTAACGAAAGCGATAAGAGCTGCAAGAATGCACCAGGCACTCACATCATCAGCAGCAGCGCAAGTAAGCGAAATAGTGCCAAGTTTGGTTTTATTAATGCCTCGCTCTTGCACAATCCGCGCGAGCACCGGAAACGCCGTGATGCTCATTGCTATACCGCTAAACAAAGCAAAAACCGAAAAGGATACATTAGCCGGAGCAAATTCTGCGTAAAGAAAATACGACAAACCAACACCGAGCGTGAAAGGAATAAAAATACTTGCGTGGCTAATAATTACTGCATCGTAGGCTTTATCGCGTAGTGTTTTTAAACTGATTTCCATTCCCACAATATACATAAATAGAATTAACCCAATCTGGCTGACAAACTGCAAATTGCCGAGCGAAGCTTTCGGAAATAACTGGGCGGAAAATTCCGGGAAATGCATACCTACAAATGATGGCCCAAGCAAAATTCCCGCAATCATTTCACCCACTACTACGGGCTGTTTTATTTTTGTACAAACCCAACCAAATACCCGTGCTACTAAAATAATAATCGCAATCTGCGCCAGCAAAACAGCAAGAGGGTGATGAAGGTTGTTCGCAATGCCATTTAGAAAATTAGTCCATTGGCTAGCAGCTGAACTTGTATCTGTTGAAGTAATGGCATTCGCCTTCTGATGAGTTTTTTCACCAAGCACAATAATCCAGTAAATCAGCGCGATAAGGCCGCCGGTAATAACCAGATAAGAAAAGCTTTGTTTCGTCTTTGTCATGGAGTATCTCGTTTACTCATAGAGGAGCGCGCAAACTAACACGATGGTTTTTTGTGGTTTAGCTGGACGCTATAAGTAATTTCTATTGTATGTCTGGCGGATAGGAATGTTTGTATAACATCGCAGGCGTGCAACTGGGGGCTATAACACCCGTCTTTTCGGTTAGCCCTGATGACTGGCGGATCTACATCATGCAAAATCCCCGCTCTTGCGCTGACCTTTACACAATCTAATACAATTTCAGTAGCAGATAATTAAATGCCGCTATATTTAATAGCGGCCAACCAAGTACGCCTTATCAATCGCCAGCAGGCCCTTTTGGGCTTAAACATAAAAAAGGAGAACATCATGTTCAATATTGGATATTACAAAGCGGAACCTACAACTTATGTGGTGCGTTATCACAAGGGAGTTGTTAAGCAGCAGGGAGTAGGTTTGTCGTTTTTTTACTTTGCACCC
>Ga0247738_10000083_pt1 | contig 56491 bp, 50 predicted proteins | sample UWRJL013104B2_FD_180936 | JGI IMG/M metagenome (GOLD analysis project Ga0247738, IMG submission 180936) | Plant litter microbial communities from Arlington Agricultural Research Station in Wisconsin, United States - UWRJ-L013-104B-2 | ecosystem: Environmental > Terrestrial > Plant litter >...
CCGGCAGGGTGGCGCGAGACGATCGCCGCGCATGCTCTGGTATCGACCCACCCACTTGTCTCGTCATGGGCTGATCGTGGCTGGCCGCTCATCGCGAGAAGTCCGGTCTGCGAGGACGCGTCGGAACGATTGCTGCTGGGCTTGCCGCTGCCGCCTGGCGAGGGAAAGCAGCGCCTGGCCTTCCAGCTCCCGTTCCACATGATGATCAGGTCAGAGCCCTCGCCCAGACTGGCTATCGCCGCCAGTTTCGCTCCCCCGCACTGGCACTCGACGATCGACGCGATCCTTCTTCTCGACCCGGAGACGCGGTGCTTCGGCAGCATCGCCTGGCAGTTTTTGACCGAACTCACCTACCTTTCCGAGACGTCCGATCTGGACCTGCTCTGGTCAGTCGGCTCTGCGGCCCATGCAGACGACTACGCATCCTATCTCCATGCCGTCGCTGACGATGCGCCAATGGGCGTCGATGGCGAGTTCATTTCGCCTTCGGGTAATGCGGTCCAGTGGCGGGAATGGCTGGCGCAAACCGAAGAGGTCGTCGTCAAGACCAACGGCGGGCCCCAGATGCTTGCCCGAAATCAGGTCTTCGCATGACCGCTCTGCGTTCCCTTCTCGAACGCGACGGAACGGCGGTCATCGCTCGCTTCGCTGCCCGCGCCCTCGAGGATGAGGTTCACACCTATCCGAAGCCCGGCCTCGTCAGTCATGTCGATACCGGATCGCATCACGACATGGATTGTGCTCTTCTCTGTCGGAGCGCGTCCACGCTCGAACCCTTCTTCGGGCAGCTTGTCGAGGCCGGTGCCGCCTCTGCTTCCATGGACCGCTTGCGCGTGATCGGCATTGCTGCCGAGCAGGCAATGCTGGCGGCCACGGGTGGCGTCAACACGCATCGCGGCGCTATCTTCGGCATGGGGCTCCTCTGCGCAGCCGCCGGTTTTCGCCAGGTATACAGCCCTCCCCAGTCGCTCGGCAGCATCGTGGCGGCCCTCTGGAGCACAGACATTCTTGGCGGACCGGTCGAGCTGCGCAGTCACGGCCAGGAAGTTGCCCGCAAGCACGGCGCCGGAGGCGCCCGCCTCGAAGCTGCGAACGGCTTCCCCGCGCTCTACGGCCATGCGCTCCCCGCGCTGAAGGAAGGGACGGCGCTCGCGCCGGACAACCCCGAAGCGGCGCGGGTCCACACCTGCATGAGGCTGATCGCCGCCGTCGAAGACACCAACCTCCTCTATCGTGGTGGGCCCGAAGGTCTTGCCTTCGCGCAGATGGAGGCGAGGCGTTTCCTGGACGATGGGGGCGTTGGCACGCCCGATTGGGAAATGAGAGCGACCCTCATCCATCAGGGCTTCGTGGCTCGTCGCCTCAGTCCGGGTGGCTGCGCGGACATTCTGGCCATGGCGCTTTTCGCTCAGGAGATGGGCGAATGAAGCGCGCCCTCCTCTGTTCTGGCCAGGGCCGGATCGACCGCAACATGCTCGATCCTTTCGTTCGGGCGCCGGCCGCGGCTTCCGTTCTGGAAGCGGCTCGCACGCTCCTTGGACGCGACCCTGTCGAGCTTCTTGCCCGGGTCGACGAGGATGTCCTGCTCGAAGACAGGATCAGCCAGGTCCTGTGCACGACCCGCTCACTGTCTGCGTATCTGTCCCTGGACTCTCGGGCGCCGACGATGGTCGCCGGTTACAGCATCGGTGAGATGGCCGCATGGGGTGTCGCCGGCATCTGGGATCCTATCGAGACGCTGCGACTGGCAGCGGCGCGGGCCGAATTCATGGACCAGGTCGATGGCCATCGTGGAGGGTTGGGCTTCGTCCGAGGCCTGGACATTGATGTTTTGAAGGATCTGCTCGCCGAGCATGGCTGCGCGATTGCGATACTCAATCCCGACCGGATGTTCATCATCGGAGGAGAGCGCGCCGCCGTGGCGGCGTGCTGCCAGTCCGCAATTGGCAGAGGCGCGTTGAGCGCTCGGCCGATCCCGGTGCATGTCGCATCCCACACCCCCCGCCTTGCCGCTGCTGTCGGCCCATTTCTCGCGGCGCTGGCCCGGTCGCCGAGCAGGCCACCACATCCGGACAAGATGCTGATCGGTGCGGCCGAGGCCCGGCCCATCACTTCCGCACAGGACGGCATGTCCGGGCTGGCACATCAGCTTGCCCAGACGGTCGATTGGAACGCTGTCCTCGTGTCGCTCGTGGAGCGTGGCGCGGAACGTCTGCTCGAACTCGGGCCGGGCGACGCGTTGGCGAAGATGGTGCGCGCGGCCTGGCCGCAGATCGAAGCGCGATCGATCGACGATTTCAGAACGCCGGAAGGAGCCAGGTCATGGTTCGAAGCGGCCTGAGTTCTCCCGCCGCGGCCCGCGGCGCCCCAACACCTGACTGGCTGGAGGATCAGAGATGATCGAGATAATTGGACATGCCCTGATCCCGATCTTCTTCGTGATCGGCCTGGGCTATGTTGGCGGCCTGCGCAGGTCCATCGACAATCACCATGTCGGCGAACTCAACGCCCTCGTGATGCAATATGCCCTGCCAGCATCGCTCTTCGTCGCGACCGCTTCGACGCCATGGGCGCAGATGAGGAAGGAGGAAACCCTCATTCTTCTCCTCGCCGCGGCGATGATGTCGCTCTACGCGGCCTGGTATTTCCTCGTTCGCTTCCGAGGCGCTTCCCAGAGCGAATCATCGATCCAGGCGCTCACCGTCGCCCTCCCAAATTTCGCGGCGGCCGGCCTCCCGATCATCCAGGCGGTGGTGGGTCAGGCCGGCACTGTCCATGTCGCGATCGCGATCGCCGCCGGCTCTATCTTGCCGTCGCCGGTCACCTTGCTCATCCTCGAACTGGCTCAGCCAGCAGATGGCACGCTGACCACAGCTCAGCGGCTCGGACGGTCCATCAAACGATCGCTCATGAAGCCGATCGTGGCGGCACCGATCATCGGGACGATGATTTCCTTCATTGGGATCCCGCTCGATCCATTGATCAAGTCGTCGCTGCAATTGATCGGCGTCTCCGCCGGTGGCATCGCGCTGTTCCTAACGGGCCTCGTGCTCTCCTCCCAGCCGTTCAAGATGAGCGGCACGGTGGTGGCAGGCACTCTTGTCGCAAATGTCGTCCAGCCAGCGCTGGTGTGGGGTTTGACCATCCTTCTCGCGATCCCGACCGCTGAAGCTCGGATCGCGATCCTGCTCGCTGCCATGCCCTCCGGCTTCTTCGGCATCCTGTTCGGGATCAACTACAAGACTCAATCCGAAACAGTCGGGTCGATCGTCATTGCCAGCACGGTGCTCAGCTTGGTCACCGTCGGAGCGACGATCGCGCTGTTCTTCCCAACCTGAACGAAGCGCTCAGTCCAGGTGACCTCGAATGAGCCCTGAAGACCAGAGTGAAGGATCTTGGATGCCACATCGCCACATCCTCGTAGCCACGGCTTGCCTCTTCGCGATCGCCACTGCGAACTCTGCTCAGGCCCAGGGCAGGCGCGTCAAAGACGCCCACGCGCAGCACGAACTGCTCGCGGAGGTCCGCGCCTTGAGGTCCGAGGTCGCGAGCCTCAAGGCACAGGTCAACGCGCAGGCCGAGATACAGATCCAGTCGAGCGCAGCGAATGTCCGTCTCGAAGCTTCCATGACTAGCTCCCAGGCCGAGACGAGAGCCGTCGATGCCAAACTCGAGGCCATTCCGGCGGCCATTGCGGCAAGCGCGGAGAAGGCCCGTCACGCCGACAATTTCGGCATGAAAGGTCTCACCATCACGCCCGGCGGCTTTCTGACCCTGACCGGTATTTATCGTCAGCACTTCATGGGCAATGATATCTCGTCGGGCTTCAACACGATTCCGTTTCCAAATGTGCGGACAGGCCGACTGTCCGAAGCGCGCATCACGCCACGCGCCACTCGCTTATCGCTGCTCGTCGAGGGAGCGCCCAATCCGCAAACAAAGCTGAGCTTCTATGGAGAGTTCGACTTTCAGGGTGCGGCCCAGAATGCAAACTCCAACCAGAGCAACAGTTTCAATCCAAGAATCCGCAACCTCTACGGATCGATAGACTGGCTGCGTCCAGGCTGGGGCCTCCATTTGCTGACAGGCCAGAACTGGTCGCTTCTCACCATGAGCAGCCATGGCATTACCCCTCGCAACGAGGTGGCGCCGCCCGAGATCGATGGTCAGTTCATGCCCGGGTTCGTGTGGACGAGACAGCCGCAGGTCCGACTGACGGCAGATTTCCTCGACAGGCAGTTCTGGGTTGCTGTGTCGGCTGAGAACCCGCAGACCACGTTCGGAGGAGCCGTGCCTCCCAACATCACGAACGTAGCTCCTGGCGGTGTCGGCTTCGACACCAACAACACATTGTCCTTGAACCAACTCCCTGACCTGGCCGGCAAGATCGCTTATGAGGGGAAGATTGCTGGACGCTCGATCCACATCGAAGGCTTCGGAATCTACCGACAATTCAGCGTGCGGAATTCGCTCGGCCGCAACAGCCATGCAACTGGGTTTGGCTTTGGTGGCGGCATCATCGTCCAGCTCTTCCCGAACTTACTCGATGCGCAATTCTCAGGGATGAGCGGCCATGGCCTGGGCCGCTATGGATCGGCGCAGCTTCCTGATGTCACCTTCGCGGCAGACGGCACGATCGAACCAATTCCTGCGACAATGCTGCTCGCGGGTCTTACCCTGCATGCGACCCGCAGGCTCGACATCTATGGCTATGTCGGTGAGGAGCGTGTCAGCCGACGCGACTTCGGCTCGGTCGACGGCATACTCTACGGGTATGGCAACGTTCTTGCGAACAATACGGGCTGCTTGACGGAGGGAGGCGTCTGCAATGGTAACAGCCGCCGTGTTCGTCAGGTCGCCGCTGGCTTCTGGCAGGACCTCTACCGGGGCGACTTTGGCCGGGCCCAGATCGGTATGCAGTATAGTTTCACGGATCGGGACTTGTTCAGTGCGCTTGGCGGCGGTCCGCGCGCAACGCAGAATATGGGCTTCATCAGCTTTCGCTACTTTCCCTTCTGAAATCTCGGGGCACCAGCCCGGCATGCGCCCAGTTTGAGCAGGCCCACGCCCTATTATCGGAAGGGTATAGAGCGTGAGTTGACGGGATTAGGATCTGCTCCGGAAGCTTGGGCCAATCAGGCGCATGGCTTTCCAGCCCTTTCTCTTGCGACAATCCGGGTGCCGCCACCTCGCGTCCTTGGGGGCAGGTGCGCGAGGTGACGACGGGGAGTAGCGGGCTCAGTCCGGCACAGCGTTTGCCGCTTCCTCGATCACCCTCGCCACATGCTCGGGATGGGAGGCGTAAACGGAATGGCTTGCACCAGGGACAACTGTCACCCGGCTGTTTGCCCGCTTATAGTAGAAGCGTTCGAGATCGGGATTGATGATCTGATCGGCGCCGGCGACGACGCCCCAGCTCGGCCTGCTGCGCCAAGCCGCAGCGGTCAGCGGCGTGCTGAACACGTCGGCCGAAGCCAGGACTTGCGAGCGGGCGCCGAACTCGGCCTGATCACGCGGCAGATCCGGTGCGAACAGCTTCAGGAATATCTCGGGTTTGAGATAGGTGAACCCGTCCGAAGTCTGCTCGATAGCGCCTGGCGTTTTTCCGAGCACGCTCGGGGTCTGCTTGCCGAGCGCGCTCTCATTCTCGCCAACGTCCGGCGCATGAGCAGCGACGTAGACGAGTGCGGCGACCCGAGGATGAATGCCGACCTCCGTAATGATCGAGCCGCCATAGCTGTGGCCGACCAGGACTGTGGGACCGTCCTGCATATCGAGGACGCGGCGTGCAGCGGTCACGTCATTTGCAAATGACGTCTCCGGTTCCTGAACGATGGACACTTTGAAGCCCTTCAAGGTGAGTGCTTCATACACGGCTTTCCAGCCTGAGCCGTCGACCCAGGCCCCGTGAACCAGAACGATATTCTTCGCCTTGGCAAAAGCCTGGGTCGGCATCGCCGCTGTGAGAAGCGCAGCGACGAGCGCGAGACGTTTGGAACGGAACAATGACATCATGCCACCTCATGCTTCGTTGGCCTTGGCCCATCGGTCGATGAACCCCTTGCAGGAGCATAGGTCGGCATCCTGATGGCGGATAATTAAGCAACGCAAATCATTGTATTAAATTGTTCGAATTTGAAGATAGTCGGCGATCTTTGACTGAAACCCACTACACAAGATCTATCAGAAATTAGCACCGGCCCCGGTCCGATTGAGCGTAATGTTGCGCGATCTCAAATGACCCTGGAGGCCATCATGGCGCAGACACAACATCCGCACAGTCAAGACGAGCAGCGTCAAGACGAGCACCGTCTGGAGACAGCCGGCAGCGATTTGGATCGCTTGGGCGAAACGGGACCCGCGCCTGATCGGAGCGCCGGCGCATGCCGCGAGATCTCGAACGCGATCACGATCGTCCTCGCGCAGGCCAAGGCCATACAGATCCTGGCGGCAAGGAACGCATCCACGACTGAGATCAGCGCTGCCACTGCGCATATCGATCGCGCTACCCGACGCATCTGGCGGTGCACAACCGAGTTGGGGATCCTTATGGCGCCCCCCCTGCCCCGAAGCGCTTCAGAGCGAGCGACCGCCTAGTTCAGATTCTGTTGCCCCAACAGGGTGACGACCTGCGCCCGGAAGGTGGCCAAACGCTGTTTCGTGACGGCGGGGTCTTCACTTTGGCCTTGGGCAGCGTTCGCGCAGTCCGCCGCGATGAGGATGTCGGCAATCTCATCGGCATCCAGTTCGGGCGCTTTTTGATGGATCTGCGAGACGGCCTCGGAAATGGTGTTCTCGCGATCACCGCCAGCCAGTCTCATCGTCAAATCGGCAATATAGCCGGGACTGATCGATGACGGCGCGATGTCAGACGCGATGGTGCAGTTAGCTTCATGTTTCTCGCTCGAACAACCGCTCACCAATAGTGCAGCCACGAGCGCAATTGAAATCCGAGACATGAATTCATCCTTCGAGCTGAGATAGTTGAGGCAGATCACTGTCCCTGCACGCCCGGGACTTGATCGGCATGAAGGATTTCGGGTGGCTTCTGAATAATACCTGTGGATGGCAGCCTCAAACGCTCGGCTTATGCCTCGGGCTCATTCGGGGGCGACGAGCGAAGATCGATATCCGGGATCGTCGCGGTAAGCAGTGCGGCCAGAACGCAAATGCCGCCAAGCGCGAGGAAGACGACCCGAAATGCCGCGGACGCATCGAGCGCTGACCCCGGCACCAGAGACGGCGCTGCTGTCGAAGTCGAGAGCGCATGCTCGATCTCCATTGTCAGCCCCGGTGCCAAGAGTTGGAACGCGGCGATCAGGAGAGCAGAAGCGAGTGCCGTTCCCAGCAGACCGCCAATCGAGCGAGAGAGTGACATAAGGCCAGTGGCACGCCCCAGACGGGCCGTGCCGCCCGCCCATTGAACAATCGTCTGAGAGATCGGACCCGTGGCCCCGACACCCAAACCGATCAGGCATGACGCGCCAGACAGAAACCAAAGGCTGCGGTCGAGAACCGCCGCCAGCGCGACGAACCCCAACGCAGAGATGGCGAACCCGATGGCCATGAACTTTCCGGTGTGACCTCCGCTCGATACGAAGTTTCCGACAACAAGGGCCATCGTCACCTGCGACAGCATCAGGGGAATGAGCATGAGGCCCGCCTTTGTCGGACTGAAAGCAACAACCAGCTGCAGGAACAATGGCAGCTGGATGACGACGGAAAACAGGATGGCCGACGAGAGCAGTACAGCAAGTGAGCAACGCCAGACCGCGCTTTCCTTGAGAAGTTCCACCGGTATCAGCGGATCCGTCGATCGAGCTTCCACGAAGAAGAGCATCACAAATCCTGTGACGGACAGGCCGGCAAAAACGATGACCGGAACCGTGGTCCAGCCAATCGACACCCCCAGACTCAGAGCGAATAGCAGCATCGATGCGCTCGCCGTCACGAGGACGATACCGGGCATGTCAATGCGCATGCGTCCATGGCCGGGAGCTGCAAGCACGCGGCTCACCGTATAGGCGGCCACTCCGCCAAGAGCGATGTTCACCCAGAAGATCGAACGCCATCCCATCGTGTCTGAAAGGAAGCCCCCGGCGAGTGGACCAATCGTACTTGCGAGCGCGAAGGTCCCACTGAACCATGCCTGAAACTTGCCGCGTTCACGCGGGCTTACCGTTTCCCCGATCAGCGCTTGCGCCAGGGTCATCAGCCCGCCGCCGCCCAGACCCTGAATAACGCGTCCGGCGATCAAGGAGGCAAAATTGGGAGCGACAGTGCAGGCAACAGATCCTGCCACGAAGAAACCGAGGGCCCACATCATCGCCTTGCGACGACCGATGGCGTCGCCGACCCGTCCATAGACGGGCGCAGCAATCGTGGCTGCCAGAAGATAGGCACTAACGACCCATGCGATATGGACGAAATTTCCCAGAGACATGGCCATCGCTGGCAGAGCCGTCGCCACGATGGTCTGATCTAGTGAGCCCAGAAACATCGCCGGTGCGAGCTTGCGGAACAGCGATCGGAACTTGGCCTTTTCGTCGCGCCACTCCCCCTCGTTTGATCCACCCTCGTTGGCACGATCGTCCATTTTGAAACTCCAAGACTTGGCGACATCCGGGATGTTGCTCGGCGTTGCGGCCGGCAGCGCACTGTTCAGGAGAAGAGCCCCCGGGCACGCCGTCCGGCCACATCAGCATGGATGTTGTCGATCCACGGTCTACCGCGCGTTCACTTCGAAACGCGGTAGGTCCCCTCGAGAACGATATCCTCGGGCAATGAGGTCGCCGCGCGAACCGTTACACGTTGGGCGTCGAAGGAAAGGCAATTGCCCGCCTGTACCACGGAAGTCTGTGTGTCCCAGGTGACCTTGATTGGATATTGGGTCACGCGCCCGTCGCGTCGCTTCTTCGGTGCGCCAGCGCAGATTTCAACGTCGCGAGGCGATTTGAAGCGGATGACTTCGACGTCCTCATCATTGTTGATGAAGAAGTGATTGCGGCCGGCATTCTCCTCCCCGAGCGCTATAATCGGATCGTCAGGACCGACGCCCTCGGACCGAAACTGGGCGGCGGACACAGATGCTGGCATCATCGCGACCAGAGCCGATCCGATGATAACGCCTTGTTGCCAATTAAGAATCAACCTTGATGTCATGTTCGTTCCTTTCAGAGGCCTGAGAGGCATGCGGCCGAACGCAGCGCGTCACCTGTTGATGACTGACCCTCGTCTCATGAATATGTGCCATGCGACATCGCAGTCCTCAGGCCATTTCATGTCGAAATTCCCCACATACTTCCAATCGGGCAAAATAGATCCGCCGACGATCGGAGGATCAAACGTTGCCGCAGGATGCAGCTGGCTGCACTGAATTCGAGGATCAATACCTCTTAACAAAACTTCGCCACTACTCTTCCAGATTAACATTTTTTCTCAGATTTTTACTCAGGGTCGATGGTAATCCTCGCGTCAGATCCAACGCTGATGTGCTCGCAACAACGGCATTTTCAGCGTCGCGTCGATCCAGACGTTCGTATGAGGAGGTTTGCATGGAACTTGAAGCGTCGGTCAGCGAGCTCGCCGCCTCGATCGTGCATGAGGTCAATCAACCCCTCAGCGCGGTACTCACCAACGGTGAGGCATGCCTGCGCTGGCTCGATCGAGATCCCATTGATGCGGCTGCGGTGCGTTTTTCTGTCGAGCGGATGATCGTCAACGGCCGAAGAGCCGTCGATATCGTGGCCCGCCTGAGGTTGCTGGCTCGCCGCTGCATGCCGGAGAAGGAGCCGGTTCACATCAATGATTTGGTCGGCGATGTGGCGGCCTTGTTGACAGGCGAGTTCGAGAAACGGGAGATCAGGCTCGTTCTCGATCTTGGAGTTGAGCTTCCGCAAGTTCTGGCAGACCGCATCGAACTGCAGCAGGTTCTGATCAATCTTGCCATGAACGCTGCCCAGGCTCTGAACGCGACGACGTCTCGCCCAAAGCTCCTCACCATCTGCACGCTGGCCTCCCATTGCCGAAGCAAAGTGCAGCTGCACGTCAGCGACAATGGTCCCGGGCTCGGGGAGGCAGACCCTACCCGCCTGTTCGACGCCTTCTACACGACGAAAGATGATGGGATGGGGATGGGCCTTTTCATCTGTCGCTCAATTCTCTCCCTCCACAATGGCAAAATCGAGGTGCGAGAGCCTGAGGCCGGAATCGGCGCCTGCTTCGCGATCGAACTCGATGGCCAACTGACAAAGGATATTGCGGCATGATCCTCTCCAGAAGCGTCCCACCAGCCCAGAGCGCGAAGCCGCTGACCTCGCTTGTCGTTGTCATCGATGACGAGACAGAAGTTCGCGACTCCCTTGGCAATCTTTTGCTTTCCGTCGAATTCAACGTCGCCTTGTTCAGCTCCATCCAGGACTTTCAGAAGGCGAAGCTGCCAGACGTCCCAACTTGTATGGTCCTCGATGTCAGGCTTCCAGGCGCGAGTGGCTTTGACCTCCAGTCGCATCTCTCGCGTGCCGGGGAGCGGATCCCGATCATTTTCATGACGGGCTATGGGGACATCTCCATGAGCGTCCGAGCCATGAAGGCGGGCGCGATGGACTTTCTGACCAAGCCGTTTCGCGATCAAGACATGCTTGATGCGGTCACAGAAGGCATTGCGCGCGATCGGCAACGCCGAAGCGATGATGACGAACTCCAGGCGATCCGAGCGCTGCACACTGGTCTCACGCCGCGCGAGAAAGAAGTCATGGCCTTTGTCACCAGTGGGTTGCTCAACAAGCAGATTGCCGGGAAAATGGATCTGCAGGAGATCACCGTGAAGATTCATCGCGGTAACATGATGCGAAAAATGGCAGCCAGATCGGTGGCTGACCTTGTTCGGATGGCGCAGGCGCTGGGTCTGAATGGCGATAGCTGGCGTACTAAAACGACCGTATAATATCACGACCCCGGAGCCGCTGGCACATTGCACGATATCAACCCGCTCGCCCGGATTCGGCTCTAACTTTCGAGATATCCAGAAATCGGCGCGCCAGTTTTTGCGACTATTATGTCGCTGAAAGGCAGTGACTTTGCTCGCTCGAACGGACGGTCCGGTCACAGGCCAAAGTCGCAACTGGGTCATCGCCTATGGCATAGGCCTGCTAGCGATCGGCTGCGCGGGGCTTGCCTGGCCCTTCGAAGACCCAATTTTTGCGGGCGACGCGATCGGTTGGGCCCTTAGTCTGGCAGGTGCCACCGGCCTGATCGCGGGTATCAGCGCCCGAAACATACGAGGTCATTACCACGATGCTGCAATGGGCGGACTAGCCCTTACGCTTGGGCTGTTGATCTTGCTGACGCAGCTTACCGGCCCCCTCGCGCTCCTGTGGGTCCTAGGCGCCCGTTTCGGGCTCGCTGGGCCCATGGAGATCATGATCGGCATCTTTGCCGAACGCGAGTGCAAGCACCACACCATCCTGGGCATTCTGGACTGGATCATTTGCGTCGTGCTGATGATTGGCTTTGCCAGCCTCGACATCCGCCTTGCTGCGATGATTGTGTCGTTCGGCTTCCTTGCGAGCGGAATCGTCGCGATCAGTACCGTCGCAGGGCAGGTCGCAATCTGGCACGACAATCTTACGCCCCCGCTTCCCTCCGCCAAATATAAACCATCGTATTGGTCAAATGATACGCGTTGCTAATTCGGCTAGCCTCCTGACCGTTAGATAGAAACGAGCGTATCCTACCGCAAACCCCAGCCTGTGCCTCAAATGGATTCAGCCAATTTTGGCTCATCTTCGGAGGACATGATGAAGCAGATATTTTTGTCAGCGGCTGTTGCGGCGGCAACGCTCGCCACCCAACCCGCGCTGGCTCAGAACCCGGAGCCCTTCACCGGTGGCCATGCCGATCTTGAGGCTGGCTGGGGGCGCGTCGGCGGCGAGCGGCACGGGAGCGACGGGTTCATCTATGGTGGCCGGCTGGGTTATGATTTCGCGCTCGGGAGCGCGCGGATCGGACCGGAAGTCGAGGTCACAGCGTCCACTCAGAAAGCTTGTCGCACGATCCGCGTGAACAACGCCAACGTCGACAGCTGCCAGCGCACGGATCGCGATCTCTACATCGGGGGACGCCTCGGCTACGTCATTTCCCCCACCGTCATGGCCTATGGCAAGGTCGGCTACAGCAACGGTCGCTTCGGCAATCGCGAGGGCGCGGGCGCCTGGCATGGATGGGATCGCGACGGTTACCGTGTCGGCGGCGGCCTGGAATACGAGTTTATCTCGCGCTTCCTCTTCAGCCTCGAGTATCGCTACTCCCACTATAAGCATGACGCCAATCAGAACCAGGTGATGGGCGGCGTCGGCATTCGCTTCTAGTATTTGGGGCTGGGCGGCTCCGGAGCCGCCCAGCTACTCTCAACTCGCCTGGCTCAGGCCTCGACACGAGCGACCAGATGGTCCCACGATGATCATCATGCAGAGCAGCGTGACTGCCAGGGGGAGGAGCGGCGTGATCCACGGGCTGATCAAGAGCAGTGCCGTGGATGAAGCCGCCCCGAGTGGCAGCGCGATGATGGGAATCCACCGCGTGTTCATCCAGCCAGCGCGCGCCTCTGCAACGTCCTGCATCAGGTCTGCCAGCGTGCCGGTCAGATAGGTCGTCGTTGACCCCCGACTGACGTGGTCGCGCTTCGCGGCCACCGTCTGCAACGCCATGGCAGCAGCTGACGCCATGATCATATCGAGGACCTCGACCAGCGAATGGGGGCGGATCCACCAGATCACTGCCACAATGGCATGACAGATAGCCGCCAATGCCAAGGCCTTGAGCATCGCTGTTTCATTGCGCCCGGCCTTTGCTGCTGTCCGGGTCATTCGAAAGCCCGCCCAGAGCGCTAGCGCAAAAACTGAGATCGCGCACAGCGCCCCCGTCAAGACTTGCGCATAGCCGGCTCTATTGAACAGAGCAGCCAGGACTGCATTTCCCGTCATGTTCGCGGTGAAAATGCCGCCCAAGGCGAGGAACGCAAAGGCATCTGCTGCGCCGGCGCCAAAGGACAGAAGCGGTAAAGTAATCGCAATATTGCGTATCGGCGCCCGCCCTCTCCCGGCCGGGAATGAACCGGCATCCTGCAAAGCTGCCACCTGCTCTTCCTTCCCCAATCTAACGGACTCGAAATGAAGCCTTCGACAGCCCAAAAGGATAATAAGTTCAAAGAACTACCGCCACCTATACCTTGTTATGCAAACCTTCGTTTGGGTTGGCCCGTGCGAGAAAATCCATAATTGAGGAGACACCGGACGGCGCAGCGGCGCCCCGACGGCAAGGAGCAAAATCATGACTGATCAAACGAAGTCGGTGTCGATTGCGGAGCGGTTTCTGGGCACTCCGACTGACCTCGGCAGCGACGCGACGCGAGACATCTCAGCCGGGCTCGGCGGCCTGCTGGCCGATGTGTTTGCCCTGTATCTCAAGACCAAGAATTTTCACTGGCATATGAGCGGTCCCAACTTCCGCGACTATCATCTGCTCCTCGACGAACAGGGCGATCAGATCTTCGCCATGACCGACGTGATCGCAGAGCGGGCGCGGAAAATCGGCGGCACCACAATTCGCTCCATCTCGGACATCGCCGGGCGCCAACGTTTGCTCGACAACAATGCCGACTATGTCGATCCGCAGGACATGCTGGCCGAACTGCATGGCGACAATAAACTGTTGGTCGCCGAAATGCGCCGGGTTCACGAACTTTGCGACAGCTATGCTGACGTTGCGACCGCCAGCCTGCTCGAGGTCTGGATCGACGAAACGGAGCGTCGCAGCTGGTTCCTGTATGAGAGTTGCCGGCCCGCAGCGGTACGCTGAGGCTCCCGGCCGCGGCGGCCTGCCCATCTCCCCCTCCCCTTGGGCTTGCCGCCGCGTCATATCGAGCGCGTGAAGAGCATGGATAGATGCGGGACGCCGGACGCCGAGTGGGGCGTCGGGCGTCCCGCCCCGGCAGACTATATCTTGCTCTCGCGCGCACGACTGAGACGAGCGTTTCACCCCTGACAAAAGGCTGAACAGCCGCAACCATCATATAATATTTGCGATGCCGCCTTTCGCCCATGGTGGACCCAGGCTGGCTTCATCCAGTCCCGAAAGGTGGAACCGTGCGGGCCCTGTTTTTCAGACGACACAAAAGAGATGCATTTCGCACTGGATTTCGATCGACGGTGCTTCCTCTGCTCGCTTTTTCGATCCCTGGCACCGCCTATTGCCAGCTGCTCCCCGAAAAACCAACGCCACCCGCCCACCTGCGGGGTGAGAATGGTGAGACGCTGCGGGAGAAGGGGTCCGCGATCACCGGCGCCCTCACCTATACAAGCGATCTGAATGCCGACATCGCTGGGGGCAATCAGCGAGGCTTCGCTTATCTGCAGCGCGTCGGGCTCCTCGGCGACGTCGATCTCGATCGGCTTGTTGGCTGGAGCGGTGCCGCTGTGCATCTCGGCGTCCACTCCATCGCTGGAAACGGACTGTCTGGATTGCGGGTTGGCAATATCCTGACGGTCAGTGGCATCGAAGCTGAGCCTGCGCTGCGCCTCTTCAATCTCTGGTTTCAGCAGCAGATAGGCAAACGGGCCACGCTGCGCGTCGGTCAGTTCACCGCAGGCCAGGAGTTCGTGATCAGCAACACAGCCAGCCTTTTCGTCAATTCGACATTCGGTTGGCCGGGCAGCTTTGCGTCCGACCTCCCGAGTGGGGGATCCGCCTATCCTCTGGCTGGCCCCGGAGTCCGGCTAGCGGTCAAGGCGGGCGAGACAGTCAATTTCAAGGTTGGCGTATTTGCGGGCGACCCGGCAGGACAAGGTACGGGCGACCCGCAACGTCGTGACCTCCATGGCTTCAACGGATTTCGCTTGAAGGGCGCGCCTTTCGTCATCGCGGAAGTCAGGCGATCAGCGAGCGGCAACGATCCGGCCTGGTCGGTGACGTTGGGGGGGTGGGCTCATTTCGATCGCTTCAGCGATCTTCGGCTCGACACAGACGGTCAATCGCTTGCGTTACCAACCTCGACCGGCCAGCCCTTCAGCCATCGCGGCGACTATGCCGTCTATGCGATCGCCGACGCGCGGCTCTGGCGATCGGGGTCGAAAGAATTGAATGGCTTTTTGCGGCTCACCGCGAGCCCCTCAAACCGCAATCCCGTGGATCTCTATCTAGACGGCGGCGTCTCGGTGACCGGCCTTTTCAAATCACGGCCGAATGATGTTGGCGGAATTGGAGTCGCGTTCGCCCGCCTGTCGCCTAGTCTTCGTACGCTCCTCAAGGAACAGGCGGCGCTCGCCGGTCAGAAGGTCGACCTGCCATCATATGAGGGGGTCATCGAGGCGACCTATCAACTCCAGATCCGGTCATCCTTCTCCATCCAGCCCAACGTCCAGTTGGTCCTGCATCCATCCGCCTCCCTGCTCAACGGTGATCCAGGCGCCCCCTCTAGCAATAGGGCGCTTGTCGTCGGGATCCGTTCCGCGCTGCGCCTTTGAATTGAAGTGCGGCCGCGCTCCGTCAAAATGAAAGACGACGCCAGAGTCCCTTGGAAGCCAGGGAGGCCGGGCGATCTGACCGGATTGGCGAAGCGGCCACATAAAGAAACGGCCTGCCAGCAAAAGCTGGCAGGCCGCACTAAGGTCTCTGTCACAGGATCGAGCCCTTCGGGTCGCCATCTGCTCATAACGCTATCGCATCTGCCGTAATTGGACAGAAACGACCGCAACAGGAAGAAAACGACTAATCTCTATGGCTTTTGGGCCCCTGTCCGCTCGCTTGGATCGGCCCCTCGGTCCCATCCGCCTGCCAGCAATCACCGTCTCTTCGCAGGTCCGATTCCGCCAGGCCCGAAGCCCAGTTCGGGAAATACTCGGCCGGCCAAATGAGATCATAGAGCGCCTTCGCATTCTTGGCGATCGACACACTGAAACTTCGCGCGGGCAACATGGGTCACTCCTGCTCCAATGACTCTCAACCCCGCGACACGCCCGGCCTCGTGGTCTGTTTGGCGAGCTCTGCAATCCCCAGAATGTCAGGTGCGCGTTGCAAGACCGCATTGAGTTGATCATTCTTCGGCGACCGGCATCCGCGATCATGCTCGAGAACCGTCTTCCCACCGTCAGCAGATGTCCAGGTGATCCGATAGTGCTGCTGATCGCTGATGCGCGTGTCGCATGAGGTGCTGCTCGTCGTCCCCTCCGTCGGACGGAATGCCGCAAAGGCATCAGCAAAAGCGCGGTATGTGCGGGCATCCTTCACGGAGGTCTGCTGGCCGATCGTAGCGGTGTGACGGATCCCGTCGAACTGGACTGCGCCATCGTACGAGATGCTCGCACTATAAACCGGACAGAAGCCGAAGCAGGACCCAACCTCATACGAAATGGCCTCAAGCGAGGCTACAATTCCAGACCCGCCACTCGCAGGGCCTTCCGTTTTAGCGCACGCGGCGAGGGAAAGACCGAGGCCAGCGAGAGTGATCTTGGAGAGAAGTTTGAGATAGCAGGGATTCATTGAGGCGACCTTAGATCTTAGGAATGAAATAGGGGAGCGCTAGCGCGCCCCGATGACATGACGGAGTTGAACCGCGCCTGTCTTGAACGCTCGCGCTCGAAAACGCCGGCGACGGATAAGACTGGGGCCATCCGGTCTAACTGCCAAGCGCGAATTGAACTGCGTTCCCTGAACGCCACCCGCCCCGAGAGCGAAGCCTATCTCGCCTCTATTGGATATGAGGACGCCAGAAGTTGTGGCACCTGCTGCTCATTGAACCGATCGTGGGGCCCGCCTTGCCCATTGCTCCTTGGAAGCGAAGCCTCACAAGGAATGATGAGCAGCGATCTTCCGACCACGCCAACCCCGAACCGACGCATCGCGCTCCTGATCGATGCCGACAATGTTTCGCACACGAAAATCGCTGCGATCGTGTCGGAACTGTCGAGATATGGCACAGCGAACATTCGCCGAGCCTATGGCGATTGGGCAAGCAGCGGGCTTAAAGGCTGGACCGAGAAGGTTCACGCATACGCAATCCGTCCAATTCAGCAGTTCAGCTATTCGTCCGGCAAGAACGCGACCGACATCGCCTTGGTCATCGACGCGATGGAGCTTCTGTACACCCACAGTCCCGCCCGCGAGGGACGCAACCCGTCCACCGGTGCCACGATCCAGATCGCAGCTTCAAAGAAACTGAGCTTCGCACCCGCCAAGGCGGTGAAAGACAAGCTCAACGGCTAAAGCCGTTCAGGGGCAGGATCCGCGAAGAGCGGATCGGCCCCTAAAGGTCTAATGATCGGGCCTTTTTAGGGACCGTCGCTGACTGTCGATTATCAATGAGAGCCCGGCTTTCTGTCCCCATCAAGCCGGGCTCTTAAGACCGAAGCGCTTGTCACGCTCAGAGACCCCTCCATCCCCAAGCGTAAGCGTCACGCCGGACTATTTCGAGATTCGGTAAGTGCCCTTGAGGATGACGTTCTCCGGCAGGCGTCCTGCCGAGCGGACGCTGACATTCTGCGCGTCGAACGACATGCAGTTACCCGGCTTGATCACGGTGCTGGTACCGTCCCACTTCACCATGATGGGATAGCCACGGTCCGACTTGAAGCCATCATTCTTGCCGGCCGCCGCACAGAGCTGGATGTCGCGCGGCGTCTTGAACTTGATCACTTCTGTGTCGGAATCATCGTTGATGAAGAAGTGATTGGGGCCGGCCGCCCACTCGCTTTGTGCAAGAACCGGATCATCCCAGGGATAGTCGGTGTTGACGAATTGCGGGTCTCGCTCCTTCTTCTGCGCCTGCAGCGGCGTCGCAATCGAGGTTGTCGCAATGACAACAAGTGCGAGCGTTGTGGCGATGGCTTTGCTCATGATCTGATCCCTTCCTGAGGATGGCTACCTGCCAAGCACGCAGCCCGGCACTCCCCGGCTGGCGCCATCCGTTCGCCATCGGGACAGATCCTTGAAGGCCTTCAAGGGCCTGGGGGTCTTGTCTGGCGAGGTTAGCGCTTGGGCGTTGCGCAACAATCATACGGCCGGTTAGGCGACCTCAAGCGGATCCCATCACTCCCAAACCTTGGTATGCATGGACGCCCCACGACCGATGCCCATGCTGATCACCCGAAGGTGAAGCTGTATGCATCGACCCCGGCATCCAGGAATTCGATCGTGAAGACGCGCTGCCAGGGAGGCCCCTTCAATCGCACCAGCTGGTGGAGCCGCTGGCTGGTGACGATGCCGTCGCCGGCTTCATCGACATCTACCCCATGATCGGCTCCGGGAGCCTTTCCATCGATCGTGATCCGAAACCGCACCGGCCGTCCCTGAACGCCGGGGCCCAAAACAAGATGCAGGTCGCGTGCCTGGAAGCGATAGACGATGCGTCCGCCCGGCGCATCCAGACGCGCCTGTTCCGGGCCGACCGTCCACCGTCCATCCAGGCCCCATTGGTTCAGTGCAGCCGGCTGGGCGTGGTAGCTAGCCAATCTATTGGGAATGACCGACGGCTTTGAAACATTCCCTTCAGCGCGCTCGAACCCGATATAGGTTTCGGGCGATTGATCCTGATTTGTCGCAGACGCCTCGACACCGGTCCCTGCCACGCTCGGCAGTCCGTCGAACCTCAGGCCGGGATTAGCTTCGGTGAGCAGTTCCTGGATAACCTGTTCGGACACATCATATTCGCCCTCTCCAAAATGGTGATGACGGATCCGTCCTTTCGCATCGACAAAGTAGTGAGGGGGCCAATAGCTGTTCTTGAAGGCGCGCCATATGGCGAGATTGCTGTCGACGGCCACGGGGTAGAGCATGGGCTCAATATGGTCAGTGCGCCGCCGAGATAAGCGATCAACAAGATGATCATGGCCGTCTCCATCATCCGCGCCAGCGCGCGATCCTAGTGGTTTGCGGGGTTGCAGAAATGGGGAAGCGCAATCGGCGCCGCGCCCTTGATCTGCCAGGGTGCCGATCCGATCCTGAACAGCTGACCTGCCAGAACCCGGGCGGACAGGATCTGGCAGCCGCTTGCGCTCGCAGCGGCTTCGACAGTCACCCTCAGCTTCGTGGCAAGATCCGTATACGCTGCCCGGCGTTCGATATTGAGTGCGCCGACGGCCGCGCGCACCTCTGGGCTGACCTCCCCCGCAAAACCAAGATATCCATTGAGCTGCTCACCGACCAGGCCGCCCGCCTTCGCCGCGCTGACGGCCTCATCCTGGGACAATGCAGGCGACTCAAGACAGAGCAGCGCAGCGATAAGAAGCATGTAGGGCCTGAAGGCGATCATGACGGCTCCTCAATGGACAGGTCGCTATCACTCAACGTCCGGCATGATCGTCGCCATCTCCATCGCCTGACTGGCGGGGCCCTCCTGGATTGCCAGGACGATCTGGTCGTCTGCAGCACCGGTCGCTCCCTGCACCAGCTGCCAAAGCCGCGTCAGCAATTGCCGCTTATAGTCGGGTGTTCGTCCGGTCCTGATAAGGAGGATGAGTGACACCGCAGCATCGGGCCTGCCGGCCGTGAACCCATAGCCTCGCCTATACTCCTGGAAAACCACATGGACCCAACCGGCGGGCACGCCGGACATCTCGACGTGAAGATCCGTGATGCTCTGGGCAAGCTCCTGTCGTCCTGCAGCTTCCAGACTGCCGGCCTCCATGGCGATGGTGTAGAGCGGCATAGTCATCCTCCGTCGCGAGCCAGCAAGTTAGCCAAACGCCCAGGCGTTGAGCTGGCTGAAGCGGACGTAACGAGGGGTGTCCGGATCCGAAATCACCCATTGGTTTACATCGGATAGGATCGCAGACCCCATTCCCGAAACGATCGTATGATGTTCGCGCAGCGCATTCCAAGCCAAGTTCAGACGTGCTCAGAAGCGTCGACCGACCGGAATTCCCGTCGCGCATCTGAGCCAACCACCGGCTTGGAAGCGAGGAAGCGATGGACATTACCACACTGCTGCTGGCTCGGATCCAGTTCGCCTTCACCGTCTCGTTTCACATCATCTTTCCGGCCTTCACGATCGGTCTGGCTGCCTGGCTGACCTTGCTCGAAGCACTGCGCATGATCACCGGCAGACCCGTTTATCGGGTGTTGTTCGACTTCTGGTTAAAGATCTTCGCGATATCCTTCGGACTGGGCGTCGTGTCCGGCATTGTCCTGGCATTCCAGTTCGGTACCAACTGGAGCGAGCTGGCCAGGCGGACCGGGCCAATTCAAGGCCCTCTTCTCGGTTATGAAAGCTTCACTGCTTTCGCACTGGAGGCCAGCTTCTTCGGCATCCTCCTCTTCGGACGCAAGCGTGTGTCCGAGTGGTTCTACCTGTTGGCATGCGCGATGGTTGCACTGGGCACCAGCCTCTCGGCCTTCTGGATCATGGTCAACAATAGTTGGATGCAGTGGCCGACCGGCTATGCGCTCGACGCGCAGGGTGTTTTCATACCGACCGACTGGAACGCGATCATATTCAGTCCCGTCGTTTGGGTTCGTTTCCCACACATGCTCCTGGCCTCTTATGTGACCGGCGCCTTCTGCGTCGCAGCCACGGGCGCCTGGCTTTTGCTCCGTGGCAAGGCACATGCGGAGGGACAGGCGATGATGCGGATGGGGCTCGGTTTGGCGGCGATCCTCGTTCCTGCACAAATCTTCTTCGGCCATCTGACGGGGGACTATGTCCACGACAAGCAGCCTGCCAAGTTCGCGGCGATCGAGGGGCGCTGGCACGACGAGCAGCCCGCTTCGGAAGTCCTTTTCGCCATTCCAGACGAGGCCCGCGAGACGAACCACTTCGAGATCGCCGTGCCCTATGTCGGCAGCCTGATCGCTTCGATGACGCTGGACTCCAAGGAAGTCGGCCTGACGAGTTTTCCAAAAGCCGACAGGCCTCCAGTCGCAATCCCGTTTTTCGCCTTCCGCGTTATGGCGGGGATTGGCTTCTTCATGCTGGCTCTGTCCTGGTATGCGGTCTGGCTCAATTTTCGCGGCCATCTGTTCGATCGCCGATGGCTTCTCAGGGTTGTATTCCTGAGCTTTCCCCTGGGCTTCATCGCAACGCTAACGGGATGGTTCACGGCTGAGGTCGGACGGCAGCCTTGGGTGGTCTATGGTGTTCTAAGGACCGCCGACGCGGTGACACCATTCCTGCTGCCGCAACAGGTCGCTTTCAGTCTGGCGCTGTTTGCCGCCATTTACCTCGTCATTTTCCTGGCAGGCATGACGTACATCTATCGTCTGCTGCGAGCCGGTCCCGGACCGACGGTACCAGCTCCAGCCACACCGCAGCCGCCAAATCCGAAACGTCCCTTGTCGTTGGCCAGACATAGCGGCGCCGCCGCTGGTCTGGAGAAGGAGTGATCGCCATGGCCGAGTTCTGGATCGCGGCGCTCGCGCTGACGATATTCCTCTATGTGACCCTCGACGGCATCGACCTGGGTGTCGGTATCCTGTTTCGATGGGCGCCCGACGAGGGCGGGCGCCATCAGATGCTCCAGACAATCTCACCGATCTGGGATGGCAACGAGACTTGGCTCGTGATTTCCGCGGCCATTCTCTTTGGCGCCTTTCCGCTCGTCTACGCGCTGGTGTTGAGTGCTTTCTATCTCCCGCTGATGCTCCTTCTTGCCGCCCTCATCCTGCGCGGTGTTGCGTTCGAGTTCAGGGCGCATAGCAGCTGGACCCGGAAATTCTGGGACATTGGCTTCTGGCTCGGATCAGTCGCTGCCGCATTCGTTCAGGGATGCGCCGTCGGCGCCCTGGCCGTCGGCTTACCCAATGAGGATGGCAGGTTCACCGGCAGTCCCTTCTTCTGGTTCAGCCCCTTCTCCATTCTATGCGGCGTGGCATTGTGCCTTGGCTACGCATTGATCGGCGCCTGCTGGCTCATCCGAAAGACTGAAGGAAGCGTCCGGGAAAGCGCGCGCACGCACGCACTGGTTTTACTGGCCGCCGTCGGCGTCATTCTGGCTCTGATCTTCGTCTATTCGCTCTATCTCGATCTGCCTGTCCTGCACCGCTGGGCGGACCGGCCGGTTCTTGGGGCCATTCCGATGACCGGTCTGATCGGAATCGCGATGGTCTTGGTCGGCGTCGGGATGCGCCAGGATAGCTGGCCCCTGATCGGGACATTCATCGTGTTCTTGTCCGCTTTCGGGTCGCTCGCAGCCTCTTTCCTGCCCTACATGATCCCCTTCTCGATTACCTATCTGCAAGCGGCAGCACCGCACAGCAGTCTCAGCTTCATGTTCTGGTTCGCCGGAATCATCGTACTCCCACTGACAGTTGGATATGCGATAATAAATTTCGTCACCTTCTGGGGAAAGATCCGCCCTGAAACGGACGAATATTGAACAATTCCACAATTACACGACATGCATACCTGAGTATTATTACGAAATAATCGGGATTAATTATATCTATATCGCACAATAGTTTGATCTATCCTTTTATCGATCAAGCTCAATTTGAAGGATGTTGATATGACCGAGGCCAGTCCGTATGTGAGCATCAATCCCGCCAATGGCGAGATCTTGGCGACCTATCCCCTCCAAACTGATGCTGAGCTGGAAGGCCTGCTGTCCGCGGCTCAGATTGCGTTTCGCGGTGAGTGGGCGGCAATGGGCCTCGACGGACGCGCCAGGATCGTTGGACAGGCCGCAACGCTCATGGTCGAGCGCTCGGAACTTCTGGCCCAGCTCGCGACTCTCGAAATGGGCAAGCGCATTGCGGAATCGCGCGATGAGGTCGCCATCAGCGCCTCGATTCTCGCTTATTATGCAGAGAATGCGGCGACCTTCCTTGCCCCTCGTCCCATCAAGTCCGAGCGGTTTGACGCCCATGTTGAGTGCGGCCCGCTTGGTGTATTGCTCGGCATCCAGCCTTGGAATTATCCCTATTACCAGTTGGCCCGATTTGCCGCGCCCAATCTCGTCGCGGGCAATACCCTGCTCGTGAAGCATGCCCCTGGCGTGCCGCAATGCGCGCTGGCGTTCGAGCAGCTCTTCATCGATGCCGGCGCACCGGTCGGAGCCTATGCGAATGTCTTTCTGACGAACGACCAAGCTGGCGCGGTCATCGACGACCCGCGCGTTCAAGGCGTGGCCCTGACTGGCTCCGAGAGGGCCGGCGAAGCGATCGCTTCCCGCGCTGGCCGCAACCTCAAAAAGTCCACGATGGAGCTTGGAGGTAGCGACGCCTTCATCGTGCTCGAGGATGCTGACATGGAGCAGACGGTCGGGCTTGCCGTCATTGGCCGGGTCGGCAATTGCGGCCAAACCTGCATCGGCGCCAAACGCTTCATCATCGTCGGCGAAGACCGCACGAAGGCGTTCGTGGACGGCCTTGCCAGCGCGCTCGACCAACTCGCGCCGGGCGATCCGATGAACGAGGCGACCTCATATGGTCCCTTGTCGTCGAGCGCCGCGCTCAATCGCATTCTGCAGCAAGTCGAGATCGCAGTGGCACATGGCGGCAACATCGTCCGTGGCGGCCATCGGATTGATCGCCCGGGTGCCTTTCTCGAACCGACGATCATCACTCAGATCGACGCTTCGAACCCCGCCTATCGGGAAGAATTTTTTGGTCCTGTCGCCATCATCCTGACTGCGCGCGATGAGGATGAAGCGGTCGCGATCGCAAACGATTCTCCCTTCGGCCTGGGTGGCTCGATCTACACACCGGACATCGAGCGCGCCAAGCAACTGGCGAGCCGCATCGAAACCGGCATGGTCTTCGTCAACTACCCCTCGATCAGTGCTCCCGAGCTGCCGTTCGGAGGAATCAAGCGGTCGGGATACGGCAAGGAACTCTCCAGTTACGGCATCGAAGAGTTCATCAACCGCAAGCTCGTGTGCACTGTCCTTGGCAGCACTACCGGTCTCGTCGGCTAAATGCTCAACAGTTCGGTGCTTTTGATTTGCCGAGACCATACTCGATAGACACTAAACTCAAGTGTTATTTCGAAAATTTCCATATCAAATTATGAGCTACTCAAGTCAAAATCTTCAAACCGTTCATATTTATGGAGCTCGTCATGACCGGAAGCACCAATCAACTCAAAGGATATGCCGTTCCGCTGACAGCCGAGGGCAAGTCCTCGCTCGTCCCGTCGCCGCCGTGGCACTATTCAAGCGACTGCATGGCTGTCGAATATTGGACCGACCCCGCCGCGATCGCCGCCCTGCTGCCGCCGGGTATGATGGTCGATCCCGAGGCCGAGGGCCGCGCAACCTATTGGTTCCTGGACTGGCAGTTTACCGGCGAGAATGACGAGCTGACCGATCCTGCCCGTTACCAGTATCGCGAAGCGTTCGTTCTCGTTGACGCTGTCTTCGAGGGCCGAAAGGTCACCTATTGCCCGTACATCTTCGTGGACAATGACGCCGCCATTGCGCGCGGCTGGATCCAGGGATTTCCCAAGAAGCTCGGCAGCGTCTTTCAGACGCGCACCTTCGCCGCGCCGAGCCCGGCCGCCGCGCCACTCGCGCCGGGCAGCCGCTTTGGCGCCAGTCTGAGCGCCCATGGTGAACGCCTTGCAACGGCCCGCATCCAGCTGACCGAGGAGATTCCCGATCCGACCACGATCTTCAATCGCCCGACCACGATCCGTCGATATTTCCCGCAGCTGGTCGCGGGCCGGCAGCGGGAGCCCGCCGTCGATGAGTTGACGTTGTCGCTCACTGACAATCCAGCGATCGTCAATCTCTGGGCAGGCACAGCCGAACTCTCGATCCCTGAGGTCGCAGGCGAGGACATGCATCTGATCGCGCCGCGTCGCGTCGGCCGCGGCTTCCGCTTCTCGATGTCCTACTCCGTCACCGATCTTCTGATCCTGAAGGACTACCGCGCCTGACTTGACCGGCGGCGATCAACCTCCCTGATCGCCGCCGCGCTGCCCATTCTCGCACATGAGGACTCTGCCATGGCCACCACCGTTGCCCATCAGTTCGTCGAAACCCTCGCCGCGGCCGGCGTGAAGCGCATCTATGGCGTTGTCGGCGACAGTCTCAACGGCATCACCGAAGCGCTGCGACAGCATGGCGGGATCGAATGGATCCATGTCCGCCACGAAGAGGCGGCAGCCTTTGCGGCGGCTGCGGATGCACATCTGACAGGCGAGCTGGCCGTCTGCGCGGGCTCTTGCGGCCCTGGCAATCTCCACCTCATCAACGGATTGTTCGACTGCCAACGCTCGCGCGTGCCCGTTCTAGCAATCGCGGCCCACATCCCCTCGGCGGAGATCGGCTCGGGCTATTTTCAGGAGACCCACCCACAGGATCTATTCCGCGAGTGCAGCCATTATTGCGAGCTGGTGTCCGATCCATCCCAAATGCCCCGATCGTTGGAGATCGGCATTCGGACTGCGATCGGCGAGCGCGGTGTTTCGGTCATCGTCATCCCCGGCGACGTGGCGCTCAAGCCAGCCGTGGATGCCCCTCCCCCAAAACCCGCAGGCTTGAAGCCCAAGGCACCCGTCGCGGTGCCCCCATCGCACGACCTTGAGGCGTTGTCCGCCATGCTCAATGAGGATCGGCGGATCACGATCTTGTGCGGATCTGGCTGCGCCGGCGCGCATGCCGAGGTCGTTGCTCTGGCCGGCCACCTCAAGGCGCCGATCGTCCACTCGCTCAAAGGCAAAGAATATATCGAGTATGACAATCCCTATGATGTCGGCCCGACAGGCCTGATCGGGTTCGCATCCGGCTACTACGCCATGGTCGACACGGATCTGCTGCTCATGCTCGGCACCGACTTCCCCTATCGGCAATTCTATCCCAAGGGCAGCGGCGTGCGCATCGCTCAGGTCGACATTCGACCCGGCCAGCTCGGCCGCCGCGCTTCGCTCGATCTCGGCCTTGTCGGCGACGTCGGCGCGACAATCCGGGCCCTCATGCCCATGCTTATCGAAAAGTCGGACGCCACACATCTCGATCAGGCCGTTGGCCACTATCGCCGGACGCGAAAGCAACTGGATGATCTGGCAATCGGACGCCCTGGTTCGGGCCGCATCCACCCCCAGCAGGTCGCGAAGGCGATCAGTGATCTGGCTGCAGAAGACGCTGTGTTCACCTTTGATGTGGGTCTGCCGGTTGCCTGGACGGCACGATACATCGCTGTGAATGGAAAGCGTCGTTTGGTTGGATCGCTCTGGCATGGGTCAATGGCGAATGCGATGCCGATGGCGCTAGGCGCCCAGGCCGCCTTTCCAAAGCGCCAGGTCATTTCGCTTTCGGGAGACGGCGGCTTCACGATGCTGATGGGGGACTTGCTGACGTTCCGTCAGTATGGCCTTCCGGCCAAGATCATCGTGTTCAACAATGGATCACTCGGCTTTATCGAAACCGAACAGCGATCGACCGGCTTCCTGCCCTTTGGCACCGATCTCGACAATCCGAACTTCGCAGCCCTCGCTGAGGCCATCGACATCAAGGGCATCCGCATCGAGGATCCGGGCGAGGTGGAAAATGGCATTCGCGAAGCGCTCGCTCATGACGGGCCGGTTCTCGTCGATGCCGTCGTCGCTCGGACCGAGCTCCCCATTCCACCCTCAATCAACCTTGAAATGGCGAAAGGCTTCACGCTCTACATGATGCGGGCCGTCTGGAACGGTCGTGGCGACGAGCTCATCGATCTCGCCCGAACAAATCTCTGGCACTGACGACGGACACGTGGCGGCGCTGGAAGGTGCCCCTGCGCGGGAAATTTTTTCAGATCAGGGTGCGCTTTGGCGTGACGGCCAAATCCCGCTGCTGCCATGCCCTTTTTACTTTGACGGCGAGGTCAATCGGACCGCTCCGAGCTATAATCCCCGAGGCGTGCGCGAAGAAATTTCTCCACCCGCGCAGTTCCTTCTGAACGGTGCGTTTGTGAAGACCCAGCATATGGGCAATCTCGACGGGCCCCATGCCATCTCGCCATCGCGCGAGGAAAATCTCCCGACGTTGGGCAGGAAGTCCGTCAAGCAGGGCGAAAGCGCGACCGAGGTCCTGTTTCGCGATGACGCTGCGTTCCTGGCTCGGGGCGTCATCGGCTAGCGCTTCAAGCACCGAGACGCGCACGGGCAGGAGTTTCAAATCGCGAAGTCTGACGTTGGCAGCCAGGTTGAGGGCCATCCGGCAGAGATAGGCAACCGGATTCCTGACATGGCCGATCGCCGGTCCCTGCCCGAGCCTAATATAAGCGACGTGGAGAGCCTCTGCCGCCCTGTCATGGGAACGAAGCGCGCGGCTGAGCCGAGGCAGCAGCGCGCTATAGTCGGTCTCAAGGGCATCGACCAAAAGTTCGACATCCTCACGCGCTGACACCCGGGAATACCCATGCGACCCCTCTGAAGAGAGGCCGCCTTCATCATGCTGAATTCGCGAAGCGCCGACCGCCAATTCCTTTGCCCTATGCCTGCCGCATCGATCCGTGCGGAGATTGAACCTCCCCACATCGACAATCTGCAATAAGGCTCGCAACCCGGCAATAGCCATAGACGCACAAGTGTATTGTTAGGGCGTCCGCGACATAAAACGCCGCGAACTGCACGGCGCCGGCAGTCTGAATACAATCCGGATTGGAACCTGCTGAGGATAGTTCGAGCGTGGCGGGCCCATTGGAAAGGCCACAAAAGCCAACGACCCTATCCCTCCACAAACCATCGTATCGGATCAATCTGCCTATCATACGGCCTATGCTCGCCTGGTAGCAGCGCGGAGGCATTGATGAGAAAATTGCTCGAACCCGACACACGGTTGATCGGACGACCTGAAGGGCCGGCCATGGCCGACGCGGTGCCCGATGATCTGGTCGATGGAACGCCGTCCCAACTGAGGGATGCGCTGATCGCCTTGCTCGGACGGGACAGGGTCTTCGACAGGCTGACCGACCTTGTGCGCTACGCGTCGGACGCCAGCCCTTATCGCTACATTCCCAGCTGCGTGGTCGCGCCCCGCACATTGGAGGAGATGGCCCGCCTCCTACGGTTCTGTCGCGAGGAAGGCCGCCATGCGACGTTTCGAGCTGCAGGCACCAGCCTCAACGGACAGTCGCAAAGCGACGACATCCTGATCGACGTGCGGCGCTATTGGCAAGGTTGCAATGTCGAGCAGAATGGCGATTTGCTCCGTGCCCGACCGGGGACGATCTTGTCCCACGCTAACGCCAGGCTGAGCCGGTTCCGCCGCAAACTCGGTCCAGATCCCGCAAGCCATACAAGTTGCACGATCGGGGGCGTCATCGCCAACAATGCAGGGGGTATGCGCTGTACGCTCGAGCGCGATGCCTATCACACCCTCGTCGACTGCACCTTCATCCTGCCCTCGGGCACGATTATCGACACGGCGCTGCCTGATGCAGAAACACGCTTTGCCGATGCGGAACCGGCCTTGGCGCAAGGGCTCCTGGAGTTGCGGAGCGAACTGCTTGCCGACGAGCCGCTGGCAACGCGGGTGCGGCGCAAATATGCCATTCGAAACACCCACGGCTATCGTCTGTGTGCCTTGCTCGACGAAGAGACGCCGCTTGCAATCTTCAAGCGATTGCTCGTCGGCTCAGAGGGAACGCTTGGTTTCCTGAGCGATGTCACGATGCGGACCGTCCCCTTGGACGCCACGTCTGGCGTGGCCTTCATGATCCTGCCAACAATCGACGACGCGGTGAGCCTGGTGCCGTCGCTTGTGAAAATGGGCGCGTCTGCTGTGGAGTTGATGGTCGCGCCAGCGCTCACCGCTGCCAGCGAACTGATCGAGGGCACACCGGCCTATTGGTCGCGTCTCGATCCACAGGCGGCAGCGCTGCTTGTCGAGTTTGGCGCTGAGACAGAGACTGCGCTCGCCAAGAAGGAGAAAGAAGTCATCGACTTTCTCGCAGACAAGGGGCTCGTGCGGCCTGTCGAGTTTACCAGTGTGGCAGAAGCGATCGAGCTCGCCTGGCATGTGCGCGAAGGCCTGTTGGGGCTTGTCGGCAAGCAAAGGCCACCCGGTACGACGCTGATCACGGAGGATGTCTGCTTCCCTCCAGACCGCCTGGGGGAAGCAGCCCGAGATCTCCAGGGGCTGTTACAGAAGCACGGCTTTTCACCCGGCATTGCGGGCCATGCCGCCCACGGAAACCTCCATTTCATGCTCATCGCAAAGCTCGACGAGGCGGATAGCCGAGCACGCTATTCGGCGTTCATGGCCGATCTGGTGGATCTGGTTGTCACGAAATATGACGGCTCCCTCAAGGCTGAGCACGGCACGGGCATCAACATGGCTCCATTTGTCGCTGCAGAATGGGGAGCCAAGGCTACCGAGATGATGTGGCGCATCAAGCGGCTCGCGGATCCCACCGGCGTCCTCGCCCCCAATGTGATCCTGAGCGATAATTCCCAGATCCATCTTGAGCATCTCAAGACCCTGCCTCCGATAGAGACCGTGTCCGATGCTCACCAATGTATCGAATGCGGCTTTTGCGAGCCCATCTGTCCGAGCCGCAATGTCACTGCGACGCCACGGCAGCGCATCGTGCTCCGACGCGAAATGGCCCGGCAACCTATCGGCTCGGGTGTGTTGTCGAGACTGCAGCAGGACTATGAATATGATGCCATCCAGACATGTGCGGGCGACGGCATCTGCTCTCAGCGCTGCCCGATCGGCATCGACACGGGCAGCCTCATGCGCTCGTATCGCCGTTCGGAAAGAGGGGCGAGATCGGAGGCGGTCGCGCTGCGCATTGCCCGCAACTGGGCCTGGATCGAGCGCGCCTCGCGCGTTAGCTTGGTGCTTGCCGGCATCGTCCGGAAACTCTTCGGAGTTCGCCCACTGACTGCGATGACCAATATCGGTCGAAAGTTCGTGTCCGCCGACTTCATGCCATCTGTTCCGGGTCCGATGCCCAAAGCCGCCAAGGCGCTGCCATCTACGAACTCGTTAGGGGCGACAGCGGTCTACTTTCCGGCCTGCATCAATCGCATGTTCGGGCGGGACCCTGACGCGACGGACAAAATGAGTCTCCCGGAAGCGCTTCTCGCGGTCTCTGCTCGTGCTGGCCGTCCGCTGTGGATCCCTCCTGACGTGCAAGGCAATTGCTGCGCCACACCGTTCAGCTCAAAAGGCTTCGTCCGCGCGCATGAGGACATGTCGGCTCGCATCGCGGAGGCCTTCATCCGATGGTCTCGGGACGGTGCATTGCCCGTCGTCGTCGATGCAGCGTCTTGCACCCACGGACTGGTGAAGGAGCTGGCCAAAGGCCTGAGTCCAGATCTCGCCACCTGCTTCGCCAAGGTGAAGATCATCGACTCGACCCAATGGTGTAGGGACTTGCTTCCCCATCTCAAGGTCCGAAAGGAGTTGGATCGGATTGTCCTTCATCCGACTTGCTCGATGATGCATCTGGGGCTTGTCCCGGCGCTTGAAGCGATTGCCGGATCTCTCTCGAACGAGGTGGAAACACCCATTGGCGCCGCGTGCTGCGGAACTGCTGGCGATCGGGGGCTTTTGCATCCCGAACTGGTGCGTTCTGCGACGCGCGAGGAGCAAGCCTTTGTCGCTACCTCACCTGCCAAATTCTATCTCAGCGCCAACCGAACCTGTGAAATGGGCCTGCGTCACGCGACAGGACGTCCCTATGAGTCCTTCCTCTTCGCGCTGGAATTGCAGACCCGGCCGTGACGGTAGGTGAGAGACCTCTTTTCAGAAGTTAAACCACTGCAAACCACCGTATAATGGGCATGCGAAACATAGGAGATCACAACCGTCCCGTTCTCACCTTCAAGGAGTACGGCCATGATCCTCTCTCTCGAGACCCGCCATGATTAAGATCACCCATTTTGGCTCGGCCGCCTGGGAGGGTGCGCTCCGCACTGGCGGGGGATCGATCTCAACCGAAAGCCATGCCCTCGAACATCCGTTCAAGCTCGTCAGCCGATACGGAAGCGACCCGGGCACCAATCCCGAAGAACTGCTTGGAGCAGCGCATGCCGGCTGCTTCACCATGTCGTTCGTTCGCGGCCTCGGTGCGAGCGGCTTCGAGCCGACGCATATCTCGTCGCGCTCGGAGGTGACGCTTGAAGAACAAGCGGATGGGTACGTGATCACGCACGTCCACCTCATCGTGAAGGCGCGCATTCCCGGCATCGATCAGACGCGTTTTCTCGATCTGGCAGAACAGGCGAAGGCTTTTTGCCCTTTGTCGAAAGTCATTCGGGCCGATCTGACGATGGAAGCCGAGCTCATCGCCTAACCCACGCTCTGATCCGGAAAAATACCTCCTCAAAGGGAAATTGCCATCTGAGAATTTGCTCAGCCAGTTTCATTCACCTGGAGGCCCCGTCAGGCGAAAGGTCGGAGTGGAGAATGCCGGAGGCCGGTCAATGAATGACATCATTCTGCACCTTCGCTAGGGTGAAGCTTTCCGGTCGCACAGGGGGGCTCCATGGCGCGACATCACCCAGCGGCACAAATGGCCATCGCCGCGATCGCGATCTCCATCGCGGTCTCCGCCCAGGCGTCGACAACAGCTGACCTGGCGATCCGGCCCGGCCCGCTATCGCGGTCGCTCGCTGATCTTGCGTCACAGGGCGGGGTCGAGATGCTTTTCGACGAAGACCTTGTGCGAGGCCTTCGGGCACGCGCTGTGCGGGGTCGTCTGACGCCGCAAGCCGCCTTGTCCCTTCTCCTTGGGGAGAGTGACTTAAGCTTCCGAAGGACCGAAGACGGAACATTTGTCATCTTCAGGCAGACCCGGAAGGATGTCCCCGAGATTGATGACGGCGCAATTGCGGAGATACTCGTGGTGGGGCGCCGGACCTTGAATGTCGGCGTCCGTCGGACCGAGAATGATATCCAAGCCTATAAGGTATCGACTTCGCGCGATATCCTGGCCTCGCACCGCGAAACAGTCGATGGCTATGTCCGGTCCCGCATCCCTGCCAATGCCGAGACCGTTTCAACCAATCAGTCTTTTCTTACCCTGGCGGGTTCGACGAATTCGCAGGTCGATCTGCGTGGTCTCGGTGCACACCGGACGCTGGTCCTGATCGACGGACGGCGTTTTCCCGCAATGCCTTCGGCCTTTGGGACATTCGATCAGGGGGACCTCAACGGCTTGCCGATCGGCGCGATCGAACGGATCGAAACGCTGACCTCAACTGCCGGCGGGATCGAAGGGGCCGGTGCAATCGGCGGTGTCATCAACGTGGTGCTCCGCAGGGATTATCGAGGAGCGGATTTCACCGTCACGTCCGGGATCAGCGACCGAGGCGATGCCGGCCGGATCAGGATCGAGGGTCGGCTCGGGTTCACGCCCGATGGCGGCGACACGGACATCATGTTGATGGGCTCATTCGCGGCGAGCCAGCCATTCAAGGCGGGGCAACGGGATTATGCCAGGCGGGCTCGCCAGCAGATTTTCACGTACAATCCCGACAATTATCTGCGACCCGGAGGATCCTTATTTAGCATTCCAGCCAGCAACGCGATCGTTGTTCTGAGCCGCAGCGGCCAGCCGCTTCGGTTCGATCGGGAGTTTGGCGGTGCCAGCCTCAATGCGAGCTACACCTATTTGCCGCTGAACAGCGTTGGATCGGATGCGGACCGTCTGGCCCTTCTGGCCGCGAATGCCGGCAAGATCGACCTGGACCCGCCGAAGGGACCGGCTGGCGACGACATGACCCTCCTGAACAATCCCACGATAACCTCCGGCCTGTTGAGTGTTCGTCGTCGCCTGGGAAACCATGTAGAAGCCTATTTCGACGGATTGCTGTTTCAAAATCAAGGCGAGGCGCGGAGAGCGTCAGGCGTTCTCTCGAGCACGACATCCGCTGCGGCACCGAGCAACCCGTTTGACCAGCAGGTGCTCTTTCGGTTTCCATCGACAATGCTCACCACGAGCCGAACGACATCGCAAATGTATCGCATCGTGGGCGGCCTGCTCTTTGACCTGTCGAATGATTGGCGAGGTACAGCGGAGTTCGCGGTGGGCGCCGCGCATGTACGCACCCATGAGATCGGCTTTCTTCTGAATACCACAGCCCTGGTTCAGGCGCTCACCAGCGGGACGTCTCCAGGTGCTGGTTTGCCGCCCTTACTTCCCCTTGGCACCACGTCGACCTTCGACAGCGCCCTCTCCGCCTATTACACACCGCAAACCTCGGAGATCCTTGCCGCAAACTACTTCACGAACGCCTCATTTCGAATAGGTGGACCGGTCACGCGTCTTCCAAGCGGGATGATGACGTTGAACCTACTAGCCGAGCAACGACGTGAAGTGATGCCGTCGCGCTTGTTGTCCGTCACATCATCGGGCGGGACGTCCTCGGTACCGACCGCCTATCGCGCTCAGACGTTTCGGTCCGCCTATGCCGAGTTGCGCGCCCCCCTCGTCTCGCCCAGCGATGACATCTTTCTGGTCCGTGGACTCGAAGCGAGCCTCGCCGTTCGGTTCGACAGTGGCTCCAACATATTCCCCGAAAGCGCATCCATCGGCGATTCCAACAAGAATCTGGTCAAGGAAGTGCGCAATTCCCTCATGTACACGATCGGCGCCAAATTCTTTCCGTTGCGATGGCTCATGCTGAGAGGGAGTTATGCGACCGGTGAAGTACCGCCCACCTTGCGCCAGCTTCAATCCGTGTCGTCGACGGTCACGCCTGGACATTCCACCCTGGATCCAATGCGGGGAAATTTGAGGGCCGGGATCAATGAAACTTTCACGCGCCTCACTGGTGGCGCACATGACATCGAGCAGGAAGCAGGCAGCACGCTCTCTGTTGGCGTCGTGATCAATCCGGCAGGTGAGCGCGGCCCCAGACTTTCAATCGACTATTCGAAGATTGTCGCGCGGCGCGAAATCCAGCCATTTCCCTTATTCGATACGGCGTTGCTGGCGGTCGAAGCGAGCTATCCGGGGCGTGTGGTGAGAGGAACACTGACGGACGCTGACCGGGCACTGGGTTACACGGCTGGCCCGATACTGTTGATCGATCTGCGGAATGCCAACACTGGCAGATCGGTGGTTGAGGCCGTCGATTTCCAGTTCGATTGGCAGATACCGAATTTCTTATCGGGTGATCTGTCACCCTATGCGCGGGCAACATGGCAACCCCGAGCCTGGCGTCAGGCAAGTCCGGCGGCAGCGGTCATCGATCAGATTGGATTTCGTGATCAACCTCTCGCCTGGCGCGGAAACGCTGGTCTGTCATGGCGAAAAGGGACCACCAGCCTTGACGTTAACGTGCAGTATTTCCATGACTATAAAGTCACTTACACGCCTGATCTTGGGCGTAACGCCGATCTGATTGCGAGCAACGGCCGTTTGAAAATTCCAGCTCAGGCCTATGTCGATCTGTCAGCCAGTCACCGGTTCAACATCGCCTCACCGAGCTTCATGCGAGCAGTGGAGGTTCGGTTCGGTATCCAGAATCTCCTCGATCACAGCCCGCCCATTATCGGAGACTTGCAGAGCAGCGGATACAGCACGTTGGGCGACCCGAGGCGCCGAAGGGTGGAGTTGGCCGTGACCTCGACATTCTAAACCGGACGATCACGCGTCCCCGTCGCACGCCCAGTGTGTCGACATGCGCTCGCGCTTCAACGGATCGTCATCTGACAACTAATCCTGATCGTGGGTGATGAGACGAGCGCTGCGCTGGTTCCGCGTGTAAATCCACAACCAGTTGAGGGCGACGCTCAAGCGCGCGCGGACGCCCACGAGGAAGTAGATGTGAGCGATGCCCCACAACCACCAGGCAAGTGAACCGCGCAATCTCAACCATCCGAAATCGGCTACGGCCTTGCGTTTCCCAATCTGGGCGAGGCCTCCTTGGTGGCGGTATCGAAATGGGGGCTGTTCTGGCTTGCTAAGAAGCCGCCGTCGAATTGCTTCGGCGACAAAGCTCCCTTCCTGTTTGGCTGCGGGCGCTATGCCCGGCACGGCCCCGCCCTCCGGCGTTTTAACCGCGGTCGTGTCTCCAATGGCAAAGATCTCCGGATGTCCCGGGACAGTCAGATCGGGTTCGACGAGGATACGGCCATTTCGATCCGCCGGAGCGCCCAGCCAATCCGCAGCGGGCGAAGCGCGTACCCCGGCCGCCCAGATGGCAGTGTAGGCCCCGGTCTGCTCATCTCCAAAATACACGACACCTGGCTCGATCTGCGTGACCGGCGTATTCAGCTTCACTTCAACGCCGAGCTTTTCGAGCGCGCGCCTGGCATAATCAGACAGACTATCCGGATATCCGTTCAGAACCTTCGGGCCTGCCTCCACAAGCAGCACCCTGGTGCTGTGCGTATCGATCCTTCGGAACTCTCGTGGAAGCGTATCGTGCGCCAGGTCCGCTATGGTGCCGGCAAGCTCCACACCGGTGGGGCCGGCGCCGACGATGACGAAGGTCAGCAGTGCCTTTTGTCGTTCAGGGTCCATAGTGCGCTCGGCTTCCTCGAAAGCTCTCAGAATGCGGCTCCGGATTGTCGTGGCGTCACCGATCGTTTTTAGCCCGGGGGCAACGCGCTCCCACTCATCGTGACCGAAATAGCCATGGCGGGCGCCCGTCGCGATCACCAGCGTGTCGTAGGAAATCGAACTGCCATCCTCGAGGCTGACCGAACGGCTGGCGGCATCGACACCGACGACCGTGCCAAGCAAGGTGGTGATATCCTTCCTGTCGTCGATCATCGCGCGGATCGGCCATGCGACCTCCGACGGCGCGAGTGACGCGGTGGCGACTTGATATAGAAGCGGTTGGAAGAGGTGGTGATTATGCTGATCGATCAGGGTGATGTCGACGGATGCGCCTTTCAGATGCTTGGCCACCCAGAGCCCGCCAAAGCCGGCTCCAATGATAACGACCCGATGCGGTGGACCTGCTCTAACTGCCACGGCTGCTACCTCCCGGCTCCTTGACCGCGTCTCTCAATGCACGGCATTTTTACATCGGATCGACGTCGCTGCTGAGCAAGAAGTGTCGCTGAGAAATCGGTCGTTTCCGGGAGGCCGCGATGGTGTTTAGGCAGCTTTGTTCAACAAGGTTCAGTTTTTGTCATTGGTCGAAGCCCCAAACCATCGAAGCAGCGGAAGGCGCCCAAGCAATAGACGCCTTCCGGCAATTCAGGCTTGGACGAATGCGAGCAGGTCGGGATTGATCACGTCGGCGTGCGTCGTCAGCATCCCATGAGGGAAGCCGGGATAGACCTTGAGCTGCGCGCCGTCGACCAGCTTGGCCGACAGGAGCGCTGCGTCGGCGATCGGAACGACTTGATCATCGTCGCCGTGAAGGATGAGGGTCGGCACGGTGGTCGTAATGGGATGATCGGCGTTTGCCGTCAGCGGACACATGAGGACGTATGTGCGCTTAAGACCACCGTATTATAGCGCGGCTCGGCCATTCTCCACACTATCGCGGCGAGCCTGCAACTCACATGAGTTGGAAGCGCTGCTCCAGGGCCCGGCAATCGGGAAGCTCCGCGACAGCCGCCCCAAGGATGTGAGTTCCAGGTCTCCATGTGAAAGGAGATCTTATGTCGTTCCCCAGCCTTCATAAGTCGCTCACGGCACTCATCGGGTCAGTCACCCTGTTGAGCTTAGCCGCTGGCTGCGCACCCACTCTCCACCCGGCGGCAGACGCAACGCCTGCGCCAGGCGGCGGCGCCACAGCGACGTCCGGCGGCATCTCGATCGTGACCATGACACCTGACTTTCCTGGCTCGGTCGACATCGAGCAGGCCTTGACCCCTGTGAAGGTGCGCATCCGGAACACCGGGAAAGCCACCGCGCTCGTCCGCTATTCCGAGTTCACGCTCATGGCGAGCGATGGCACCGTCTATCCGGCGCTCCCCCTCTACAAGATCGACGGCTCGGTGAGCGAACCGCTCTCCTATGATCCGATCATAGAACCTGGTTTCCGCTGGCGGCGGTTCCGTGTGGCGTCATATTATGGCGGCCTCTATCCCGGCATCCCGTCATTTGGCGGGCCCTATGCCTGGGGCCGCTATGGTTGGCCCTATTATGACGATGCCTTCGGCCCCGGCTTCGCCAATGTGAAGCTCCCCACGCCGGCCATGTATCGCAACGTGCTCCCGGAGGGTGTACTCGATCCTGGCGGGGAGCTCGAAGGCTGGCTCTACTTCAAGAAAGTGAAGCCGCAGCAGGGCACGATCGTGTTCAACGCCGCTATCACCGACGTGCAGGGCGGCGCGCTGGGGAAGATCAGCATACCTTACATCTTCGCAAAGTGAGCGGGCCCTCGACAATGGCTGACGCAAAAGCTCAGCAGTCCGCCCTCCCCCCGACTGGGGGAGGTTGGATCACCCTCTACGGCCTTGCCATGATCCTCTTCGGGGTCGTGGCTTTTGCATGGCCGTTCGCCAGCGCCGTGGCGTTTGGCTACTTCCTCGGCTGGTCGTTTTCGATCGCAGGCATCTTCGCAATCGTCGCCGGTTTCAGAGCCCATAAGGTGCGCACGCATCGCCTGGACCTGTTCATTGGGCTGCTGGCCCTTTTGACGGGCCTGACGATTTTGCTCGATCCGCTGCTCGGAGATCTCTCGATCCTTTTCATGCTCGCCTTCCGATTTGCCGTCGCAGGCGTGCTTGAAATTGGCCACGCCACCCGCTTCCGCACCGACCGGATCTCGCTTCTCCTCCTGGGCATCGTCGATCTCTTCCTCTCGGCTGTTTTCATCACCGGGGTGGTCGAAGGCGATATCGTTTTGGCTTCTGAACTCGTGGGCCTCGGCTACGCCGTTGCCGGGCTGGCAGCCGTCGCTTCGGTCATTCGCTCTCGCTGGACCGCGTCTGAAGTGATTGGCTGAAGCTGGTCGGCACCTGGTTCACTGGCGGTATGCTGCACCCGCCGGCGAGCCAGGTGCCGACCAACCTCAGCCCGCAATCATGTCATGGATTTAACCCAGACTTCAGTCTGATGTCGAATGCCACCTGTAGGACAGGCCAGTCCCAATCTCTTTTCCCAGGTGAAGCTCATGGTCCAATTATCCAAAAAACTTTCTTTGCGCGCCAGTACCGCCGCCGTCCTTCTCGCGGTGGTCGGATTTACAGGAGTGACCAGTGGTGTTGCCCTGGCCGACTCCCTCCAGACCGCATCCGAAGGTCGACTTCTGGCACCGGGACCAGCCGCTGTGGCGGCGGCAGGCACACATTCCTCGCTCGCCGATATGGTCCAGGCCGTTGGAGCGAGCGTCGTCCAGATCCAGGTGAAGGCCGAGGAGAGCGTTCAGCGCACCGCCCCCCATCACAAGGCCAGGACGATCTGCGCGGAAGGCTGGGAGAATTATTCGGCTTCCAGTTCCCGGACGCTCCCCAGCAACGGTCTCCTGCCCGCGGCGCGCTCGGCTCCGGTTTCATCATCGATGCATCGGGCCTTGTGCTGACCAACAACCACGTCGTGGATGGCGCCAAGGAGGTGACCGTCCAGCTGAGCGATGGCCGTGAACTCAAGGCCAAGGTCCTTGGCCGCGACACCAAGACGGACGTCGCTGTCGTCAAGATCGAAGGCGATGGTCGTTTCCGTCCCATCCAATGGGGCGAAAGCGACAAGATCCGTGTCGGCGACAGCGTCGTCGCCGTCGGCAGCCCGATCGGCCTCGGCAACATGGTGACGGCGGGCATTCTCTCGGCGCGCGGCCGAGAGATCGGGTCGGGACCGTTCCAAAGGCGGGATAGATATCATTCTCGAGTCAGTGCCGGACGCGTTTTGCGTTGGCTACCCACCAACCTGGCGTGTGCTCCTCAAGCCACAAGTCTCCCAGTTTCCTGAAAGTGGCTTAGACGGCTGAAATCAGGGCCTGCTTCTTGCGCTGTGCTTCGAGCGCCGGGTCCGTGCCATCGCGCGGCGGGCGTCGCGCCTCATGGTGATGCTCTCGCGCCTCGGCGAGGTCGAATTCCGGGTAGCTGCCGATCGTCAGCGTCCGTTCTTTCGCGCCATATCGATATTTGTAGCGCCACGTCTTTGACCCGCTGGTCGCTCTGTAAAGATAGAGCCCTTTTGTATCCGAGAGTTTGTAATCGCGGTCGAGAGTCTTGGCGGTTCTCACTTCTGCGTTTGTGGGCGTCATCGGAAATTACCCCATTTTAAGGTTTCCGTACCCCAGCCACCCCGAAATCTCCCGAAATCTCCTGATTCCTCTTGATCGATCCTGACAGAAGAACGACCAACAAGACCCTGAAATTCAAGACTTTATTGGCATCATAAGATAGAGGTAAAATGAAGTGATGGTGGGCCCGGCAGGACTCGAATTCCAACCTAATTTTCGTCAAGCCACGTGTAAATTGTTGTTTTATAGACAGTAACCTGCGCATGCTGTGAGACTTAGTGTGAGACAATGCGCAAGTTGGAGCGATATGGCTGGTGCGGTGAGATACGTTCGGAAGCGCGGCAACACCTTCCAATACGAACGGCGCGTGCCGACGCAGATCGTGCTAGATGCCGCCGCTTGGCGCGATCATTTCTGCAACAAGAAATTGTGGCGTAGATCGCTACGGACAAACGATCAGGCTGAAATGTATGCATCTGCGGAGGCTGCCCACGCCGACTATGAACGTCGCAAGCTTGCAGCACTTCAACAGATCGGCGGTCTGCCGGCTGAATGCACGCAGTCCTCGGTTCTCGCTCCCTTGCGCCTTCGGCGGAGGATAACGCAGTATGATCTAGACATGTTGGAAGAGAATACGCGCACAGCCGAGGTGCGAGATCTTAGCCAGCTGTACCTTCGCGCCGACGGCAATGAAGAGAGCGCGGAAATTTTTGCGGACCTTGTCGAGCGTTATGAGCAAGATGCGGCCGATCGGAGATTGGCGATCACGACGCCGGGCTTTGAAGATCTCTCTCGACCTTGGCTACCCTCGCCTGTTCGATCAGCGCGCGACGCTATTGAGGCAATGGGGCTTGACGCACCGATCAATAGTCCCGCGTTCGGTGCCATCGTCTCTGCTATCAGACGCGGTCACCTGCGGGGCGGCCATGATGTCGGCGAATTGGTGGCTGGCAAGATGAAGCCTTTGGCCCTTCAAACCGAGCATCCCGGCAGAGAAATCTCGCCCGCGCCCCTGTTTAGCGAGGCCGTCGCAGCGTATATTGAGCACGCTTCGCTCGCGCCGCGCAGCATTCGCGAGGTCAAGACATGCAGTGCAGAGTTCATTTATCTCGTTGGCGATAGGCGCGTTGACGCTCTCACGCGAAGGGATTTCGTCGCCTACGTCCAATACCGCGCTAGCCGGATAGTCGGTGCCAAGGCCAAGGACGCCGTGCAGCGGCCTGCTTCTGCCGATACCGTCAACAAGGCACTCGGCTTCCTGCGATCAGCAATCCGTCATGTTATCGATCATGTTGATTTCTCGTTCGAAGGCCCCAACCCTGCCGCGGCCATCAAAATCGATGCCTATGTCAAGAAGGTGGACAAAGCAGCCATGCCCGACAAGCGAGGGTTCCGCGTCGGCGAGTTGAACAAGATTATGACGCACCCATGGTTCACCGGGTGCCGGAGTGCAACGCAGATACACGAGCCCGGCACGCATCGCCTCATCGGCTCGGAATATTGGGTACCAGTCATAGCCATGTTCAGCGGTGCCCGATGCGCGGAGTTGGGAGGCTTGAGGCTAGCAGAGGTTCTAATTGACGATCCGCACCCGCATTTCGTCATTCGTGATAACGAGTATCGGACCACAAAAGGAGGCTATGCGCGTTGCGTTCCAATTATTGACGCCCTCTTCGACCTTGGGTTCGCAACCTATGTCAACCGTATGCGAGCAGCGGGAGCGGACCGGCTGTTTCCCGATTGGATGCCACCGACTTCCAAGAACAGCGACGACAACGCTTGGTATAACTCTAGGTTGATAAAGGCATTCAACCGCACGGTGATCCCCGCGCGGTTGGGCGCGGACATGATCGCGGGGGCACGTCGTGAGGTAACGTTTCATTCATTTCGCGGCGCCTTCAAAGCGATGCTGGGCTCAGCTCGATATGGACTGCACCCCAACATCATCAATGAAGTTATCGGCCATTCGAAGAGCGAGCTAGACGAACGCTATATCGGCACGATCGCGATCGAGGACACATATGCCGCCGTGCGGGCTTGCCGGCATGAAGGGCTTGTCGTGACGCATTTGCCGTCGCCTCTGGCAGCGTGAGATGTAGGGGGCGAGCAGCCCCTCCGGTTGATGCATTCAACCGAGCCAGCTTTCCATGATTTGGCTCATGTATCGCTTTTGTGTGGTTCGCCTCATTCGCCGATGAAGTGCAAAAACCTTCAAAAGCCATTTTCACGATCTCGCCTTGCCCAACATTCAACCAATAAATGCCGAAATCGCTCAACTTTTTAGCAACTAAACAGCAACCAACCGGGCGTCGGGGATGTGCCGGTGGATGGCATATGACCCAGACCGCCGCCTGATTGGCGCCTTCCGGGTCATGATCTATGGGTCCTTGTAGGACTTCCACTTGCAAGGAGATTGGGAATGCGTGGAGCGAGCGGTCAACCGCTCAGAGCGCGATAGACGCTTGCTCGACCTATCCCCAGACGGGTCGCGATCTCACTCCCACCTAACCCTTGGTCGCGCAGCGCGCGTACTGCATGAGCATCTACAGAAGTTTTGCGCCCCTTGTAGACACCAGCCGCTTTCGCACGATCGATACCCTCTCGTTGACGTTCACGCCGGATGTCGGCCTCAAACTCCGCGATCGACGCAAGGACACCCAGCAGGAGCTTTCCGGTGGAGCTGGATGTATCCATCGCCGATTGCGCTAAGCATTGGAACGCGACACCCTTCTCGCTTAGCTGTCTCACGATGTTGTGAAGGTCGGTCGCAGAACGAGCCAATCGGTCCAGGCGTGTAACCATCAAGCTATCGCCCTCGCGCACGAACGACAACGCTTCCGCCAGCTCAGACCTCCCCGATGTGCTCGTGCCGCTCCGCTTCTCCGAAAACACCTTCTCGCAGCCAGCTGCTTCCAACGCGGTCAGCTGCACTTCCAACGATTGGCCCTCTGAGCTGACCCGCGCATAACCCACCAACATATCGGTCCCTGTCTCAATAGCTTCTAGACCGTTACACCATGTTGTCCCATAATGATGGAGTCAACCCTATTGAGACGGGCTGGGTGAGACGTCGCTGTCTCGCGATCACGCCTCGCACAGGTATACTCAAATAATACGATGTCGAACGGCATGAGGCGGCTCATGCTCCAATCTCGGTTGCTCGCGCCCCGAACTCGGCCGCTTGGCCGGCGAGAAACCTGCATCATGGTTAAGGCTCGTAGCGCTTCTAGCGGCTAGAGTGCGGCCCGAGATGACCACCTGCCAAAATCCCAACCTGCATACTTGAAATAATCTAGCTAAAAATTCAGCGAGCGGGATATGTTGATAGTGACAACGGCGCATGCTGAGTAAATAGAACTATCTTTTGGGAGGGGTCTTGGCCGAGTTCGAAGCGCGATCGCTGCACCTTCATACCTTGGACTCATTGTTATCCGACCTCGTGAGCGGACGCGCGATCGTTGTTGGAGGCAACGGTCTGTACGCGCTTCCCGATGATCGTACTCGGAGCGCGCTAGATTGGTATCGCAAACGAGGCGAGGCGAACTGGGGTGCAGCTGTGTCTGCAAATCATGCCGAGGACTTGGTTGATGCCGTTCAAGGGGAGCCTATCGAACTTGAAGCTCTGCCCGCCCGCCCGCCGAATGCGAATGCAAGGCGATTGACGCTAAGGAAACTTGAGGCTCATCGGTTCGCGGGCCTGCACAAATTCGGAACGCCTTCCAATCCGCCAGACAACTATTTTCACGAGTTTTCCTTAGACTGTACCTTGTTCGAAGGTCGGAACGGATCGGGAAAGACTTCACTCGCGAACGCAATCATCTGGGTTCTTACCGGAGAGCTACTGCGCGCCCAACGCGAGCCGGAGTCTGCGAAAGTCGAATTTGAATGCAAAGTGGGCCCGGCGGAAGCTGGTGCCGAAGCCACGACGCATCGCATTACTCCGGTGACGCCGTTGCCCGACGCGCAGAGCCATCGACCGGATAGAGGTTTCGTCCATGCCGATACGTGGGTGGAGCTTACTTTCGTTGACGAGACTGGCACCGAGCTGCCGCCGATCCGTCGAACTCAATCCAGGTCGGCCCAAGGCCGATTGAACGAAGTTCCACCAGATTTATCGTTGCTCGGCTTGGACCCGATCGCGGTTCGCATCGGTACGGTTATGCCGGGGCTGTTGTCCGTCATCCGCGTAGGCGGTGAATCCGAGTTGGGCCGAGCTGTAGGCGAACTGACGGGGCTGGCTTCTCTAATCGATCTCGCCGATCATGCTCGCCGGGCAAAACAGAAGATCGACAAGGATTTCGTCAAGGCGAAGGCCGCTGAGCTTGAGGGCTTCGATCAAAATTATGAAACTGCTCGATCGGACTTAGCCAAGGTTCTGGAGGATCACCCCGATCTCGCTCTTCCAAAGTCTATCCCGTCGCCGTCAAATGACAAGTCTATTGAGGACGCAATTGCGGACGCCGCCAGTCATTTCGAAGCGGCCAAGGCGAAGGCGTTCGAAGCCGCCCAGGCAATCCTTGGCGAGCAATTCGATCCCAACGACCGCAAGCTCCAAGCTGAACTAGAACAGCATATCAGCGTCGCGCTCGGCGAGCTGGAGCGTCTCAACTCGCTGCCGTCGTTCTCCCGCCTGAGGGGGCTTGGCGCGCTTACCGCTGAGGAGTTGAAAGGTGCGGAAGATGCCTTTGAGCATATTGTGCGGGACAGCAAGGTTCTCGCAGAACTTGATGCCGATCCATCATCGGCGGCAAGGGCACGGCTATACGCGCATGTTGCATCATGGCTTGCAGATCATCCCGACCCGAACCGCAACGATGACCTATGCGTCGTTTGCGGCCACCTCATGGGAGACGCGATCGACCCTGTAACCGGCAATCCTGTCGGGCAGCATCTTCACGATGCGCAGAGCAACGCAACTTTGCTCGCCCAGACATTAGCACGGTGGGCCAAGGCGGCTCATGCCGAGCTGATAAAGAGTTTACCGCCGGCGTTGCAGTCCGAGCTGTCGCAAGACCTTCCCGACCACCCTTGCGACCTCGTTAGTACAGCAGTTCTGGACGAGCTGTTTGAGGCAAGGGCATTTAAGGGCGTTCTCGGCGCATTGCGTTCTGGAACCGCCGCCTCCTTAAAAAAGGCGGTCGAAGGGCGGACAGAACTTGCAGCAGCGCGGGAATTCTCCCTGCCTGCACATTGCGAGGATTTGTCAAACGCGCTCCAGAAACTTGATGTTGCGCTGCGTTTCGCGAAGTGGCGGCAAGAGAGCGGATTGTTCGTGCGCGATCTTGCCCAGAGCGTATTGGGGAAACGTCCCAAGGAAGGGGAGCCCATTGAGACGGACAATCTCACCGGTGAGCTTCTCCAACTCGATGCCATTGTGCGGCAAGCGACGCCCATCACCAACGCTCTCGAATTCTGCGCCCGTCTCAATGGGTATCTCGGATCAAGGCGAACCTGCGAGAAGCGGTTGACCAAGTACGCAGTCGCGTCCGAGGCGATTGGGAACCTGCTTGAGCTAGGTACGCTGGCCGACAAGCAGATAGATCAACTTCGGAACAAGCTCAGCGAGAAGGCGGCGGCTTGGCGGGAACGCATTTATCTAGGAGCGTTCCCAAGTACCGCTCATCGCCTGGTGGACACAGCGATGGGACGGAAGGGCGAGATCGACCTCTTCGTTGAGAGCGATGGCGTATCCGCTCCCGCGCAACACGTTGTGAACGCCTCAGCCCTTCGAGCAAGCCTGGTCGGGTTTTATTTGGCCTTTTGGGAACATGTCATCGCCGAGCGCGGCGGGCTCCGGACTTTGATCTTGGACGACGCGCAGGAGTTGCTTGATGACGAGAACCGCCAACGGCTGGCAAGTGGCCTAGCGAGCCTCGTAGGGAGCGCTCAGCTCATCCTCACCTCCTATGATCCCAGGTTCGCGAGTTTTGTCGTCCGTGCGCCGGGCCTTGGAGGCATCAAGCATTTCTCTGTCCAACCAGCGACGATCCTTCAGCCGGTTATTAGGACAACCCCATCGCAATCCGAAATTGAACGCAGGCGCAAGCTTTTTGAGGCAGATCGGAACCGGGAAGAACCCGCGCGAGATTTCGCGGATGGATGCAGGGTATATTTGGAAGCGACGCTGGGCGATATGTTCGACGACCCGGCGCATTCGACATGGGCAAGGGAAAACCCTCATCCCACGCTTGCAAGCTTTGTGACGCGGCTGCGACCGCTGGTAAAGGTGAACCCGCAAGGAATGTTCGCCGCCAACATGTTCACGCACTTCGTGGATCATCCGTCGCTCGCCGATAGCTCGCCGGTGCTTCAGTTGATGAACAAGGCCCATCACGGGCAAAGCCATGAAATCCGGGCGGCTGACGTTGACCAATGCGCGACAGATCTTGCCTACTTGGTTGAGCAGGCTGAAAAGCTGTTCGAAGAATGCTGCCGTTGGCGCGAGCGTGACGCTGACCTGCAACCTATCCAAGCGGTAGTGCTGCCTCTTCCGTTGCAATCAATGCGCGTCCCCGAGCGGGATGTTTTGATCTGCCCTGATCTCGCAGCCTTCACGCATGAGACGGTAGGGGAGTCGCAAGAGGCCCCTGACGTTTTCGACCGCAACATCTTTGATGGCAAATCGGCGTTCTACCTGCGCCGCGACAATTTCGGCTTTGCCGCTCCGCAGGGCGCGATTGCAATCGTCGAATCTGATCCTGCGCCTGTCGATGATCGTCGGCTCGTTGTTGCACGCCGAGAACAAGCGGTCTACGCGCGCCGCCTTTTGAGATCGCAAGGCAGCGATGTCGTAGGCCTTACCGCCGAGATTCCCGACCCACGGATAAAAAGTCCGAAGACAATCTTCGTTGAAGAGGTCAGCGTTGCGCTGCACCGCGTGATCGGGGTGATTTTTGACCACAACATTCAAGTCGGCCCGGGTAGCGACGAAGCGGTTGAGGTAGATGCCTCAGAGGCTATTGGGCGTATCGAGATCGCGTTCCGGATCGTGGATGAAAGCGCGGTGCCGCTTGCGCTCGAAAAGCAGGTCGTTCTTGGCGGGCCGACAATCCCGCTGGACCAGTTGGCTAGCAACGTCGGCGCGCTGACGGCGATTTCGCTCGAGGACGGATCGAGCGTGTTCAAGCGCATCGGCGGAACCCTACCCGCGCCGTTGTCGCATCTGCGACAGTTCGAGAGCATCGGCGGGCTGGGCTCTTCCCAGATTTTCGCTGTGGGTCGAGAACAGCCCGGAATGAGGCAGGTTCGGCAAGTGCGGCGAATTGTCGGGGTGTTGTATAACGCATAGCGTGCGGCGCGCCGTCGGGGTCTACGGTTGGTTTATGCGGACCACCTTCACCAAGTCATAGCGACAATTCACACACAGTCGCTCTGGACTACCCTTCCGGACGCCCCCAAAGAGGACGCAGCGGATTCGGACGGCGGGGACGGGAAATTGGCTAAAGCGCGAGCACTTACAATCGATCAGTTGTTTGCGAATCTGCGACAGGAACGCATCGACAGCGGCCAGTCACCGACACCGAAATCCTTCCAAGGGGTCTCAAAGCTCAAATTAAAGGCGATCCTCGCCGAACTCTCGTTAACGAACCAAAAGGTGATCGACGCTGCATTTGCGCTGCTTGATGACGAGACGCCGAGCATGTTTTCAACTGCCCCTGTTGGAGCAATGTTCAACGCCGGCGCACGCACATCTCAAATTGCCTGTCATATCGGTTATCTACAGCGCGACGAAAATATTGGTAAAGTCGATCGTGAAGGTCGAGACGAATGGATCAAGCCATTAAGGGACATCGGCGCCGTCGACGCAATCACTTTGCTGAACGGCACGTTCATTGACGGCCATGTTGCGGCAAAAAATCCAAACTCCAGCTATCGCTTAAATTCGGACTTCGTCGCGGTCCTAAAAATGCCGGACGGCCATTGGCAGAATGCCTTTGCCGCTTGGGTGAAGAAGGGCAGGACTGCGGCGCGTATGGCGGCGGAAGCAGCTATGAAAAAGAGCGCAGTTTCAATCACCGCAAAAAAGACAGGTCATGCTGCGCTGATCGAGGCGAGCATCATGATTTATGCACCGAGATTTCTTCCCGACTACCAAATCCTTTACAAGGATGACAGCGATGGGGATCGCATCAGTGCTTCGGAGCGGGCAGCCATGAAGGCAGCTGGAGTAGAACTTGGTCTCAAAGATTCGATGCCGGACGTATTGCTTTGGTGTCCGGAAACGGACTGGCTGTGGGTAATAGAAGCCGTCACCACCGATGGTGAGGTTGATCCGCACAAGGTCCGCAACATGACCGCCCTCTCAAAGCGGCATGGCAAGAAGGGCATCGGTTTCACGACCACTTACAACTCGTGGCGCGACGTCGCATCCCGCCAACACAAGGTTCGCAACATCGAGATCGGCACCTACATCTGGCTGCTTGAAGATCCGACGCGCCAAATGTTGGTCGAGAGCTTTGATCAAAGCAGCGCTTCCATCGCCTGATCAATCTTGCCCTGCCCCACGAGCGCCGCACGGCCAAGAGCTTCGAGCTGCCCACCCGTAGGGTAGTGCAAATTGCGTAGGTCCGTCGCGTTAACCTGCGTATGTCCAGAGAACAGCCGAAAATAGTCGTCCACCGCAGTTGAATTGAGAAAAGCTGCCAGTCCGGCAGCTAGATCAAGCGGAAGACCAGATCCGCTGTCATGAAAATAGTTCAGGTGGTTTTCCAATCCGGCCGGTTCGCGAGCGTCATACACCGACGCGACGATGCGTCTGCGCTCTTCCTTCGAGGAAAAGCGCTTAGTCAAAACGTACCTGCCCGCAGGAACGAGCTGTGAGGCCGTATAGTCGTCCACAGCGATAGCATTATACTTGCGAAAGTTGTCGATAGGCCAGACAACGGTGCCGTCCTTCATATGGCCTGGATAGATCAGCGGAGCTGTGAGCGCACCTGCATCCTTGCGTAGCTGCGCTTTGGCTCGAAAATCTACGACGCGGCCTGTCGACACCTTAATCCCGAGGTCCGCTAGTCGACATGGAAGCGCTTGTACGCGACTGGCCAGTACAGAGTCTTCTTCACTGATCGCCAGACGAATAAACGCATTCCGATCACCGGGCCGCACAACCTCTTCAAATGCGACGTCGCGAGGATTGCCTAAATCTGTCTCGAGACGAACCTGCGAAGGCTGAATTTTACTCTTCCGCAGGTGGAAAATCACGTTCTCCTGGAGAACGTCGTCGTCTGCGAAAGCCTTCTTTCTAGACTCGAACACCAGCATTCTTAGCAACGCCGTGTTCGCCAGCAGATGGTGGCGGAAGGGCTCATAATATGGGCCATTACAGAAGGACCGCGGGGTGATGGCCACTAGCTCACCGGCATCCTCTAGCTGGCCGATTGCCAGTGCAACGAACGCAGAGTAAAGGTTGACCGTCTCAATGCCGGAAGCACGTAAGGCCAAACGCCAACGTGAGCCGGCGTTGATCTTGGCGTAGGGCGGGTTTAGAATCGCCCGATTGAAGGACCATAGGCGCCCGAACAACGGCTCCGACGATGCCATTATGTAGTCTTCCCGGATAATCTCCGACGTGAATGCAACTCCGAGCTCCGCACATGCCGTCCCACAGTCCTCGAGCGTTCTCGAGAGATGGCTCGCCATCTCTTCGTCGACCTCGAAGCACGTAACCGCGATAGAGGCCGGTATCTTATCGCCTGAAAGGGCTTCGGATACGAAGGCAGCTGTAAGCGCACCGACTCCGGCGCCCGCATCCAGCAGTCGGACTTCGCTGGGCATCTTTCCAAACATCGCCGCCATGCGACTTGCGGTCACTGCCGGTGTCATGAACTGGCCGAGCTTGCTGCGTCTGCTAAGGTCGAGACTAGGCGAGACATGGAGGCGAGCCCTGTCAGCGCGCTCAGCTGCTGTGATTTCGTTAATCGTGAGTGCTTGCGCCATATCCGACTCCTAGGATCGACGGCAGGAAAGGCCAAGTCAGTTTGTCACAACGCAATGTTGAGACTCGCCACTGCGGCGATCGCGAAACCAATCGAGAGTTTCAAAACGACCCACGATGTTATCCAAGCGGATGGACGGACCAGCCGCCGTTCGCGCTGAAGGTTGCAATGCCAATCGGTCCGAACTCTAGGAAAGGATCGATCGCGCGTTGCTGATCGTTAGGAAGCTTCTCGTCCCAGCCGAACACCCGATAGAGGACGTGATCTCCGTCGTTGAGCGCAAGATTGCACGAAAAGATCTCGACCGCCCGCTGTTCGTCTTCGGCAACGATGAAGGTTTCCTCGCCTTGCATCGTCTCGACGCGGAATAGATGATAGCGCTGCATATGCATGACTCCCTGCTGTTGATGACAAGGTGATCATGCGGTGCCCCGCGTTGGGTGTCGGGTGGCTTATGAATGGGATCGGAAGCCAGCAGGAAACCAAACGCCGCAGAGATGTTCATACATCGCTGAATCCGCGATTACGTCATGCCGAATAATACCGTTCGGCGCTCCCATGGAAAACGAGTCAGAAGCAGACCGCCCCACGCCAAGTGAAAGCTTACATGCCTGCAACGCCGAGAGGTTGGCTGCTCAAGCCTGACTAGGTTCGTCATTGCGAAGCACAGGAGCGGAGCGCAGCGCAGCTCATAGGCGAGCGCAGGGTTTGTCATGCGGAGCGAGCGGAGCGAGCACAGCAATGACAAGACCTAGCGTAGCCGATCGCACGCCCTAGGCCGAAGGCCGTAGGTGTGCGATCACCTCAAGGCGATGTGATTGCTTCATAGCAACGACCCACCTCCGGCGGGTCATCAGGCTTCGCCAGCCTCGGCTTCGCTTCGCTCCGCCTTCGTTGGCTTGCCTAGGGGGATCGCCTTCGGCTCCCCCTATTGATCTCAGCCACTCCGGCGGGTCGCTAGTCTATCCACCCCTTTGTGATTTTGCAGTTACGATGATTTCACGGCGGTTTACGGCGTTATTTGACCCCAAGACCCCCGTTAGAAATTTCCGGCCTCAGGCCCCTTCCGGCTCCGGCCCTCGTCCTCATCAACATCCTCATCGTCAGAGACTATCCACACCGCGTCGGGATGCATGCCGTGCCCCATCTCCTTAATGTCATGAGGAAATGGTGTGAAGTCTGGCCACAACTCGTCGGCTAGGTTGAGAGCCTCGTTCACCCTTGTCGTGAACCCTGTGGGCACATCCGCTGGGACCCGACCATTACCGATCAGCCAGTCCCTGACCGCGCGGGCCGAACTTTTCGCATTTGCCTGCTCAAGCATCTCGCGGCCCTGCCAAGCGTCAGCAATGAGCACGCACCGCTCTGGCGACCGATTCCTGATACACAGTGGCGGCTTCGGTGTTGCCAACTGCGCAAGCACATCCGCTGCCCGACGATCACGCTCTAACGCAATGCTATCTGCCACCGATTTGGGCACCGACCTCGGGGATGGCCTTCGTATCCGCCGCGTTTTTCTGGCTTCGGTTGCGCGCCGCTCCTTTCGATCCCAAAATTCCTGCTCCGCGGCATCGTCGTGGCTGTCACGCCAGTTCCGCAACTCGCAGGCTCGAACGAACGCTGCCCAGGTTGAGTGCCGGTAACGCTCCCTGACCTCCATATGAGCTGTCGCTTGCTCCCATTCTTCCAGCAGCGAGGGCAGCTCTGCATCAGATTGGACGCGCTCGTACGCCACCTTGTCGCAGTGCGAAACTCTCACGAGGCACATCGCGCAGCCTCGGGGTTGTTCCGGCTTGTCATCATACTTGAGCGGTCTGTCGGACACGCCGCGCCAATATTCTATCGGATCGCCGAAGCACGGGAGCGTGGGCCCCTTAATCAGAGGGCGAGCCAAAATGTTGCCGCAGCCATCTGTAGTGAGTTCGCCGGGCTGGAAGGTGAAAGTCCGGTTCCTCGAGAAGCGAGCGCGCTCGCCGGCGGCTCGGTCAACTCTCGTGCCGTTCTTATTTATTCTCGGATTCCCCATGCTATTTACTGATGATACGATTCGGCGTCGGCGACTGCTCGCTCAACAGCCCTAACTCGCCGAGACCCACCCCGATTGTTCGTCAACCTGCCTACTCCAGAAAATCTTTCGTACCGCGCCGGCTCTGTTGGCAGCCTGCGTCCATCAACTGACCCTTGCTAGCATATTACTCAGTCGCCGAGCTGTGAGACAAATTGAGAGACAGCGAAAACAATATCTCGCTAACACGTTGAAAAATAAGGGATGGTGGGCCCGGCAGGACTCGAACCCGCAACCTAGCCGTTATGAGCGGCCAGCTCTAACCATTGAGCTACAGGCCCCAGCCATCTCCCTGTGGATGATAGCAGGTGTCGTCCGGTTAGCCGCCGCTCTTGCGCTTGGCAAGCGGCGCGGCGCTAAGGGATGCGCAGGTCAGGAGCCGCGCTCGCGCCCGCTCTCGCCTTGGGTAACGGCTGGAAGGATCAGCTCAAAGGCATCTTCCGACAGCAGCAGTTGCCCGCCCATCCGCCCGGCAATGCCGCGCACGAGGCGCAGCGCGAAGGCCAGGCCCAGCGGTGGCGCATCGTTGAACATATGGTCAATCGGCGATGCATGATCGAGCAGCATGGTCTCGCTATGATCGCGCAAGGCCGCCGGCCGCCGGATCGCGACCGAGATCGTGCCCGTAACCGGCAGGAAGCGCATCCGCACGAGCAGCGGCTCTTCATCGCCCAGCGCGGTGTAGCCTGCCCGCACGAGATGCGTGAGCATGCGCTCGATCTGCTCGCGGTCGCCCGACACGGAGGGTAGCTCGTCGACCGTCTCAAGCGTGATGCGATGGCCGCCCGACTGCGAAAAACGCAGCACGATGACGCGCAGCTGGCTGGCCAGATCGATAACGTCGGCGCCGCCGCGCTCTTCGTTACGCGCGATCTGGCCCGCAAGATCGAGATCGTCGAACGTCGCGACCAGTTCGCGGGCGTCGGATATGATCTGCGTGGCAATGCCGCGATATTCGCTGGAGACCGGCCCGACGAGCTGGCCCTCGATCATCTCGGCATAGGCATAAATGGCCGAAAGCGGCGTGCGCAGCTCGTGGATGAGCTGACGCGCACCGGAAGCCGACAGGCCTGACCAGTCGATGCCGCCCGAACCTGCGCTCGCCATGACGCTGCTGACTTCATGAGCGGCCTGGATGACATTGCCGATCTCGAAGCTGCCGCTTGTTCCACCGCCGCCCGATCGGGCGACGCCCGATCCGCCAACACTTGGTCCGACTCCGCTGCGTCCTTCGCCCACAGCCACGGCGAAATCGCCGCCAATGCCGCCCGCGCGCACCATCTTTTCATGTGCCAGTTCGCGCCGGGCGCTCCCCGAATAACCGCGAAAGAGGCCGCTCGCCCGGTCGAAGCGCGGTTCGGCGGAAATGCGCCATTCACCGGCCAGCGTTCCGTTCGCGATTGCAAAGCGCGCGTCGCGAAAGGCAGCGCGGCGGCGATATGCGCCCAGCGCCTGCCCATCGGCGCCGCTCAGTGCGTCAAAGGCCGGGGCGCCGACGGTGAGGCCCACGACGGCAGCACGCGGCGCGCCCTGCACATAGCCGAAGCGCCCCTTCTCGTCCGTCTCGAAGGTGAAGGAGTCGATGGCATCGTCCGGCTGGGCAACCATTTGGTCGACCGCAAGATCGAGCGGCGCAGCGCCGACGGGCCGGTTATCATGCGGTTGGCGCGTCGCAGTGAATTGCTCGATCCGCTCGACAATTTTGCGAATCTCGCTGGTTTCTCCGGCCGGTTTTACGGGCGCAGCGTGGCGGCCGCGCGGCGGCGCATCATTGGCCGGGCTCAGATTCAACGCAGCGGGGGAGGACGGCAAAGTCATATCGGTCGGGCCGAATCGAGCGAGCGCCACGCGCGCCATCGACTCCATATCGGGACGGCGCCGCAGGATGCTGCGCGCCAGAGGCCCGATGGATGGGATGATCGCGGCCCAGTCCTCGTCCACGAGTCGCGCGCGCGTCATCACGGCGGTGACGACGGCGGGATGATCCTGAGCTAGGAAGCGGCAGAGTCGCGGCGAACGCAGCCTATTGCCGAGTTCGACAATGGAAGAAACGCGCTGTTCCGCGCCAAGGCGCTTGCACATATCGGCCAGCACTTCAAAAACCGCGTGCGCGTCCTCATCTGAAAGGCCATGCGCGCTGCGTGCCCCAGAAACGTCATATTGTGCGACTAAGTCGATGCATTGCCGCCAGCGCGTCACCGCAGCAGCATGACCCTCACCACCATGGGCGAGAACGGTCCGCAAGAGATCGTTGAAACGCATATAAAAAACCCGGCAGCCCCCCAGCGATGAGTCGATTAACCGGCTCCGCGAACCGCCGCTAGCTGCAAAAATTGGGACGTTACATTGTGGGACATTTGCATTCCCGTGAAATTATCTTAAAATCATCATTGTCCGCCACGAAAGGAAATATCGATAAGATGCCGGGCGCCGCAATCGACAAAATCGACCTGCAAATACTCGCCGCGTTGCAAGACGATGGCCGAATGACCAACGTCGACCTCGCTGCAAGAGTCGGCCTGACCGCCCCACCCTGCCTGCGCCGCGTGCGCACGCTGGAAGAGCGCGGTCTCATTGTCTCCTATCACGCTCAGGTCGATCCTGTTGCGCTTGGCTATACCATCATGGTCTTCGCCATGGTGAGTCTCAAAAGCCAGGCCGAGGCAGATTTGCGAGCATTTGAGTCCTATGTGGCCGACCTGCCCCAGGTCCGCGAATGCCATATGCTCAACGGTGAGATCGACTTCGTTCTCAAGGTCGTAGCGCCGGACCTGCGCAGTTTCCAGCAGTTCCTGACGACCAAGCTGACTCAGGCCCCGAATGTTGCCAGCGTAAAAACCTCGCTGACAATTCGCACGTCCAAGAACCTGCCGGGCGTGCCAATCGAATATTGAGGTCGTCCGACACGGGACGAAACCCTCCCACAAACAAAACGGCCCGCCAGCTTCACGCCGGCGGGCCGCTTGTTTTCAGTACAGGCCTTTATGCGGCAGCCGTGCCCTTGTGGCTCAGCCAGATCGTCCAGAGATCCGCGATCTGCCTGCGCACGGGAGTCGTGGACGAGACGGCGCCAAATGCTGCGAGAGCACCGGCCTTATCGCCCGAACGCGCCAAAGCGATGCCGAGGCGCGTATTCACCTCGTCAGCATCGGCGCCGCCCTTTTGCAGTGCCAGACGGTAAAGCTCGATCGCCTTGGCGTTGTTACCATAGCCCAGATAGGCGTCGGCAGTGCGGCTGGCCGGGCGGCCATTGGCAGCCGCAGCAGCAGAAGTAGCCGAAGATGCGAGGCCGCCCTGATCCTTGGGGATCGAGTCGGTGGCGAGCTTGTAGAAGTCGGCGAAGCGGTCCGCCTTGATCTCGCCCGCCTTCGTGCCGGCGTCGATCACGGTCTTGACCTCGCCGGGCTGGCCCGACTTCCACAGCGCATCGACGAGTTCGCTGTAGCTATAATCGTTGGTCAGCGCCTTGGCGTCGAACATCAGGCGCATCAGGTCGATATTGGCGGCGCGCGGCATGTCGCGATAGGCTTCCTGCAACAGGCGCAGCGCAATGCGCCAATCGGCCGCCTTGTCGGTCTGGCCCAGCGTCATCTTGGCCCAATCGAACGCGTCCGGCGCCTGTGCGACGACGGCAGTCTGCAAGCCGCGCTCATACCAGGTCAGCGGCGGTGGCGAACCCTTGGCGACAAGTACATCGATCGCCTTTTTGAGATGCGGCAGGCCCAGAATGGCCTGTTCACGGCCCGCGGCCGAGAAGTTATTGCCCTCGACCTGGCTATAGGCGACGCCAAAATAGGTCTCGGCGATCAATGCCTCGGTCTCGGCTGCGTCCGCGCCCAGCTGGATCGCAGCGGCGTAATGGGCGCGCGCGGCATCCATGTTCTTCTGGTTGCTTGAGAGGCCACCTGCAGCGATCTGCATCTTGAGCTGGTCATCAGCCGCGACCTTGCCGGACTCGAGCATCATGTCGATGCCCTTGAGCTGCATCGCCTGGTCTTTCTGGCCGATGCCGATGTTGAGCCAGAAATTTCCGAGAAAATAGCGGTCATCGGGCGTGGTCGCTGCGGGCTCCAGGGCCGGCATCGCGGCCAGTGCGCCTGCAAAATCCTTGGCAGCCAGCAGGTCCTGAACCGGCTTGGCGCCCTTGAAGAAATTCTGGCTCGCCTGAAGCTTGGGCGCTGCCGCCGCTTTCGGATCGGCCTTGGCCTCCTTCTTCTGGGCCAGGGCGACGCCCGGCACGATCAACCCGGCCGTCGCGGCCAGAGCGAACGAAAGAGCGGCGGTGGAAAACAGACGCATCGTCAAACCTCCAGACTAAAACTCGCAAACGGCGCGCACGGCCGACATCGCTCCGGATCGAAACGATTTTCTCCATGAACACCGCTGTGTGAACCACAATTGAATGTCGCTATAGACACGCCCGTCGAGCTTGTCATCGCCAAGCAGAGCTTGGTGGCATCGGCATGTCGACGCTCCAGCACCGGATGGCGCAGGCGCGCCGCTCATCGCGGGCTTCTTCGCTTTCCCGTCCGGTCGCCTTGCTCGGGCCCGTCCGGTCGCCTTGCTCGGGCATGGACTGTTCGCCTGAGCCCCTTTTTGCTGGCATTCAGGCCCGCGCGGGGCTAGTCCGTTCCCACCCACGACCCACCTCATAGACATAAGAGAAAACGCTTGAGCAGCGACGAGACAATCCTCGCCGAACCTTCGGATATCAGCCCGGTCAACATCGTCGATGAGATGAAGACCAGCTATCTCGATTACGCCATGTCGGTCATCGTTTCGCGCGCCCTGCCGGACGTGCGCGACGGGCTCAAACCCGTGCATCGCCGCATCTTGTGGGCATGTCATGAGGGCGGTTTCGTCGCGGGCAAGGCCTATCGCAAGTGCGCCAAGATCACCGGCGATACGATGGGCAACTATCACCCGCACGGCAACCAGGCGATCTATGACGCGCTCGCGCGCCTGACGCAGGACTGGTCGATGCGCGTGCCGCTGATCGACGGTCAGGGCAATTTCGGCTCGATGGATCCCGATCCGCCGGCGGCCGAACGCTATACCGAAGCGCGCCTCGCCAAGGTGGCCAATGCCCTGCTCGACGATATCGAGAAGGACACGGTCGACTTCATCCCGAACTATGACGGCTCGCGCGAAGAGCCGAGCGTGCTTCCTGCCCGCTTCCCCAATCTGCTCGTCAATGGCGCGGGCGGCATCGCAGTCGGCATGGCGACCAACATCCCGCCGCATAATCTCGGCGAAGTGCTGCGCGCCTGCAAGGCGTACATGGATAATGGCGCCATCACGACCGAAGAGCTGATGGAAATCGTGCCTGCGCCCGATTTCCCGACCGGCGCTTTGATCCTGGGCCAGTCGGGCGCGCGCTCGACCTATAATACCGGACGCGGCTCGATCATGATGCGTTCGCGTCACGAGATCGAGACTGTGCGCGGCGACCGCCAGCAGATCGTGCTC